>JABAHS010004740.1_pt2 | contig 11128 bp, 9 predicted proteins | sample 7062111 | NCBI WGS metagenome assembly JABAHS01 (sample SAMN14534600, study PRJNA622989) | marine sediment metagenome | biome: marine biome [ENVO:00000428]; feature: marine pelagic biome [ENVO:01000023]; material: deep marine sediment [ENVO:00002113]; isolation source: pool of 4 deep marine... | reverse complement strand
GATTGCGGATTTCGTGGGCAACGCCGGCAGCCAGCTTACCTACAGCGGCCAGTTTTTCCGATCGCCGAACCTGTTCCTCCAACTGCTTGATTTCCCTTAGGTCGTGGAGAATAATTACCGCGCCCCTGCAGTCATTTTCTTCTCCCATGATCGGCGTTGCACTCACTGACAGGTCGACCGGTTCTCCTGTGGCACTCTTATGCTGAATCTCTCGATCCAGGACTGCTCTGCATTTGGTGAGAGTGTCCTGAATCCCACTTGCCTGGAAATCGATGACTTCTCTCAGGTTCTTTTCCTCGATGTTTGATTCATCCAGGCCGAGCATCTCCAGCGCTAAATGGTTAAAAGAGACCACTTTTCCCTGTGGGTCTATGCTCAGAAGACCGTTTGCCATATTTGCAACCACCTGAGCGGTGTAATCCTGAGTCTGCTTCAAGGTCTTGTTCACCAGGTAGTAGTTCTGAATCACAAAGATAAAGAAGAGCGCACCGGTTCCCAGGATTAATAAAATGGCGGCCATTATCAAGGCGTGATGCAGGTCAGCCTGACGCGCCTCTTCGAAGGCTGTCATTCTTAAACCCAGGACTATGATGGCATCTGGATGAATATGAACCCCCATCTTGCTGCTACGCACCATCATGCTGCGATCCCCAGGAAATGGCTTAGAACTAGAAAAAGGCGAAAAATTTTTGGCAACTTCATACACATGGGAAGCATCAGTCAATTGTTTGACCCGNNGGGAAAGATCCGAGTGGTGAACAATCATCCCCTCTTCATCGTAAAGATAGACATAAGCAATATCCTCATTTTTCCCGGTTTCCTGGATGAGACTGCGAATCGCATCTTCTCCCCACATGGGCATAAACATTCCTGCCCGAGCCCCTGCTTCCAGAGAGCGTAAAAGCGCCAATCCTTGGCGATGAACGAAGTCCAAAGCAGTCCTCTTTTCGCGATCCAAATTGCGGTAGGTAGAGATACCGATAAGCACCAGGAATAAAAGTACTGCAGCCACGATAGAGAGTGCGGGTAGGTACATCTTTTTTTCTTGCAATATTCTCATGGTAAATCTACGCTACTTAAATTGGCTCAGTAGCTCTCCTTGGTATCAATCGCAACAGGTCTGCACTATCAAAGCAACACTCATGCCCGAGCAGTAGCTAGACTTCAGCCGGAAACACCATTACTCCATCTTCTTGCTGCGAAAGGATCAGTGCAAAAACCCCATAAGTAGTTGTATATTAAGGTATTTAACATACTATCTTGTCTTTCATTCTGCCACCAATGGGGGTGAGAAAGAGTTGACGAATGAACACTTTTTAGTCCTTCCTGACAGATATTCTTGCTCTCCATTTGCTCTTTCATAACATGACTCTCGACAAAAGTGCAAATTTTTTTCGCACTTTTAGCCAAAAATGGAATAAAATGCGCATAAATTGCGCACTAATGGTATCATCCTTTTCTCACTGACGCAACTATTGCAATGATAACAAATAGTTATAATATTGGCATCAACATTGCCATGTGTATCAATGCCAGGCAAAAACTGGAGGAGTTAAAATGAGACATCTTTTTAAGAAACGACTGATCTTGACTGCAGCATTATTTGGGCTGGGTTTGGTCGTTTGTAAACCCCTTATGGCTCAAGCGCCCGTCAACGCGCCACAGCCTCTCCTTGAATTGATCGAAGACGGGCTCGCCCACAACAAAGAAATTCAAAGCCTCGAAGCCAAGGTTCAGAGCTTACAGGAAGAGGTCTCCTTCGCCGGCTCCCTGGAGGACCCTCGCCTTGGCTTCGGTGTTCTCAATCTACCCACCGACAGCTGGGAGTTCGACCAAGAGCCCATGACCCAAAAAACGATTTTTCTTGCTCAGAAGTTCCCGTNNAATTTGACCAGGAACCCATGACCCAAAAAACGGTTTTCCTAGCTCAGAAGTTCCCTTGGTTCGGCAAACTTAGTCTCAGGTCTCAGCGACAGGCCCTCATGGCCAGCGAACAGCAGGCTATGCTCGAGGCCAAAAAGTTGGAATTGGCTCGCAAAATTGCCATCGCCTATTATGAGTTGGGTTTCGTTGCCACCAATCTGGAGATTAATCAAAGGTTGACCGAGATGGTGACTCAACTTCTCAAAGTAGCTGAGACCAGATATGCTTCCGGGGAGGGCCTCCAGCAGGATGTCCTCCAGGCCCAGGTGGAACTGAGCAAACTCTTAGAGGAAAAAATCGTCCTGAAAAAGCGGCGTCGGACATTGCGAGATCAGATCAACGAATTGCTCAACCGGGAACAGTTCATGTCAGTTACCCCGCCCATGCAGGTTGGATATCCCGACCTAAACCTGGACGTACAGGTTTTGAAAGAGAAAAGCCTGGCCAATAATCCATGGCTGCAGGTGAGACAGGCCAAAATAGGTCAGTCAGAGGTGGAGGTCAAACTGGCCAAAAAAGAGTACTGGCCCGATATGGACTTTAAAGTGGCCTACGGTCAACGCGACGATGATCCAACTGGAGGCAATCGGCCGGATTTCGTTTCTGCCACGGTTACTGTCAACCTACCTCTCTGGGCCAAGAGCCGCCAGAACAAAAAGCTCGCCGCCTCCAAGAAAAACCACGATGCTGCTATAAAATCTTATCGCAACCTGGCAGAGTCTTTGCCTTATCGTGTAGACGCCTTGGTCACCGAAATCAACGATACCCAGAAGAACTACAGCCTCTATGCGGATGCTCTCTTGGTACAGTCAGAACAGTGGGCCCACTCGGCCCTCGCTGCTTACGAAGTGGGTAAGGTGGAATTCAACACTATGATCAATGCTCAGATCCGGCTGCTTCGCGACGAACTCCGGGCAAAGCGTTATGTGTACACCATTTATCAAAGGTTAGCGGAACTTGAGGAGACTATTGGTGGTCCATGGAGTCTATAACGAGTCCAAAAGATCCCATTTGGTTACAATAGTTTTAATTACAGGGTGAATATCAATTAATCGGCTTGCTACGCTGCCGTCAATAATGGAGGGAGGAAATCAAAAAATGAAAAAAGCAGCGCTTTTCGCATTTTGTATATTCTTTTTTGTCGCGGCAAACGCATTTGCCGTTGAAATAGCCTGGATACAGGTTCAACATCGAGAACACGGAAACGGCAAGAGTCTAAAACGACTTGGCTTTGGGTTGGTTGATGAGCATGGGGAGTATCTCATCAATGCCAAGAATATCACCGAGGTAAAGCTACTTAATCCGAATAACAAAGAGTTACAGTTGTCAACGGTCAAATTCGCTTCTGTTGAAGAAATTTTCGGCTCTTATGACTCCATGAAAAGCCAATGGTATTACAGTAATACCTGGCAGTTCGATAGTTGGTTTCGTGCCGAGATCTCGGATTCTTTAACCCCTGGAATATACTGGTTGAAGATTACAACCGCCGATGGAAAATCGGCCGAGCGTACGTTCGCATTCAACAACCGCGTTGCCTTGCCCATCATTGATTCAAATTCTTTTCGGCTTAATCCGGATCCAGACGGCAACCTAATCTGGACCTGGAATATTCCCATCGAACTTGGCCACTTGAGTTTAGACTACAGAATGCGGGCCAGAGCCGCTATTGACATCTACAAAAATAATGAAGCCCTGGGCTATTTTTCGATAATTTTGCCGGTTCATCTAGGATATGTCTTTATTCCGCGAAATGTGGTTGAACTAATGAATCAGAAAGGGAATCGATTTGAATTGAGGGTTTCCCTGGAAACACTGGACAAGAATAACCGCACTTATTCCAAACGGTTTAAAGTAAACGAGAAGCTACCGTCAACTCCAGGTCGCTGAGATCCTGATAATCCGGTGGCATTTATTAGGTACTGGCATGTTTAATCACTTTCTCATCAGAGAGGTTGGAATACGATGAAACGAGTTCGTTTAATGCTCATTATTATCGGGCTCCTCGGACTGAGTGTTACGCTACACAAAGTTAGCTTCAACTTAGGAGATCCTGATCTGATTGCAAGCGAAGCCCTTGCTGCGAAGAAAAAGCTCAAAGCCGGTATGATTGATCCAAAAACCGGCAAGAAGATCAAATACTGGGTGGCGCCCATGGATCCCACCTATATTCGAGATGAACCAGGAAAGTCCCCCATGGGCATGGATCTGGTGCCGGTTTACGAGGAGGAGGGCGAGGAAAAGGAGCAAAAAACCGGCAAGAGGATCAAGTACTGGGTGGCACCCATGGATCCCACCTACATCCGAGACGAACCGGGGAAATCCCCCATGGGCATGGATCTGGTGCCGGTTTACGAGGAGGAGGGTGAGGAAAAGGAGCCCGCTTCAACCATCCGGATTGATCCGGTTACCATGCAGAACATGGGGGTCCGTTTGGGGCAGGTGCAACGAAAACCCCTGATCAAATATATCCGAACCGTCGGCAACTTGACCTATGACGAGACTAAAATCTATACGGTGAATACGAAGTTTAGCGGCTGGATCGAAAAGCTTTACGTTAACTTCGTTGGGGAAGACGTCCAAAAAGGACAGCGACTTTTTGATATCTACAGCCCCGAACTAGTGACCACCCAGGAAGAATATCTCCTGGCCCTGAAGCAATACAGCAGTCTGTCCGATAGCTCCTATTCCAGTATACGGGAAGGCGCCCGGCGGTTGCTTGAGGCCTCCCGCACTCGCCTGCGTTATTGGGACCTGACGGATAAGCAGATCGAACAGCTTGCCAAAACCGGCAAGGTGCGAAAGACACTGACGATTTTCTCTCCGGCCACCGGCATCGTCACCAAAAAGAATGCTTTTAAAGGACATTACGTCAAAGCTGGAGAACTTCAATACGAGATCGTTGAGCTTGCAACCGTCTGGGTGGATGTGGATGTTTATGAGTATGAGCTCCCCTGGGTGCAGAAGGGAATGGCGGCGGAGATGGAGCTGGCCTATATCCCTGGCAAACGCTTTAAAGGCAGGGTGCTTTTTGTCTATCCCTACCTGGAGATCAAGACCCGTACCGCCAAGCTTCGGCTGGAATTTCCCAATCCCGGTTACCAGCTCAAACCGGGCATGTATGCAGACATCTACCTGAAATCCATGATTGCCCAAGACAGCCTGGTCATTCCCCAGGAGGCTGTGATTGACAGCGGCGTTCGCAAAATTGTTTTCGTTGCCCTCGGCCAGGGTAAATTCCAACCCAGACAAGTAAAGATCGGCCTTGAGGGCAATGATGATGAATTTCAGGTGCTGGAAGGTTTGAAAGAAGGCGAAGAAATTGTTCTTTCCGCCCAGTTTATGCTCGATTCTGAAAGCCGGCTGCGGGAAGCCATTCAGAAAATGCTGGAATTGCGCAAGCGGGTGCCCGGCGGTCACTAGGACAGCCAGAGGAATCTGTAATGATAGAAAAGATTATCGAATATTCCATTAAAAATAAATTTCTTGTGATCCTGATGACGTTGTTTATTATCGCCGCAGGGATTTACGCTGTGCTGAAAACGCCTCTGGATGCTATCCCGGACCTCTCTGACGTTCAGGTAATTATTTTCACTGAATATCCTGGGCAAGCGCCGCAGGTGGTGGAGGATCAGGTCACCTATCCCCTGACCACAGCCATGCTGGCGGTGCCTTTTGCCAAGGTAGTTCGGGGTTACTCATTTTTCGGCTTTTCTTTTGTCTACATTATCTTTGAAGACGGCACCGACATGTACTGGGCCCGCAGTCGGGTACTGGAATATCTCAATTACGTTGCCGGCCGGCTACCATCAGGGGTTACTCCTTCATTGGGGCCGGATGCCACAGGCGTGGGCTGGGTTTACGAGTACATCCTGGAGAGCGACCGGCACGACCTGTCTCAGCTGCGATCCATTCAGGACTGGTATCTGCGTTACGAGCTCACCAGTGTGCCCGGTGTGGCCGAGGTCGCTTCCATTGGTGGCTTCGTCAAACAGTATCAGGTAATTGTGGACCCCAACAAGCTCTTGGCTTTTAACATACCCCTACAGAAAGTGAAGATGGCCATCCAGCGCAGCAACAATGACGTGGGCGGCAGACTGGTGGAGATGGGCGAGACCGAGTTCATGGTCCGGGGCCTGGGATACATCGAGAGCGTTGACGATCTAAAAAACATCCCTTTGGGGGTGGATCAGCGTGGCACGCCGATCCTGTTACGCAATGTAGCCAGCATCAAGATCGGTCCGGAACTGAGGCGCGGCATAGCCGATTACAACGGCACCGGCGAGGCAGTGGGCGGCGTCATCGTCATGCGCTATGGGGAGAACGCTCTTGAGGTTATTCAGAATGTCAAGAACAGATTGGAGCAACTCAAGGCGGGACTTCCGGAGGGTGTGACTCTCAAAACTGTCTACGACCGCTCGGCCCTGATTCTGAGAGCAGTAGCCACCTTGAAAAAAACTCTCATAGAGGAAGGTCTCGTGGTGGCTGTGGTCTGCATCATTTTTCTACTCCACTTTCGCAGCGCTTTTGTGATCATCTTCACCCTACCGGTGGCCGTACTTATAAGCTTCATCATCATGGAACGGCAGGGAATCAACGCCAACATTATGAGCCTGGGAGGCATTGCCATTGCCGTCGGCGCCATGGTGGATGCTGCCATTGTCATGATCGAAAACGCCCACAAACACATCGAACATGAAGGGGGGAAGAAGCCACACTGGGATCTGATCATGGCTGCCTCCAAAGAAGTGGGCCCTGCCCTTTTCTTCTCACTGTTGATCATCGCTATCAGTTTTCTCCCGGTCTTCACCCTGCAAGCCCAAGAAGGAAGGCTTTTTACACCTTTGGCTTTTACTAAAACCTACGCCATGGCTGGCGCCGCCTTTTTGGCCGTTACAATCGTTCCTGTCCTTATGGGCTATCTGGTACGAGGCAAGATCCGACCTGAGTTGAAAAACCCAGTGAACCGATTTCTCATCTGGATTTATCATCCCATTATCAAGCTGGTGCTCAAGGCCAAGACTGTGGTGGTGGCGTTGGCAGTGGTTGTTTTGGCAGTAACCTATATCCCATGGAAACTGATCGGCTCCGAATTCATGCCGCCCCTCANNTCTACATGCCCACCACCCTTCCGGGTATCTCTGCTACCAAGGCCAAGGAACTCTTGCAGCAAACTGATCGTATTATCGCCGCCTTCCCTGAAGTTCACCATGCCTTCGGTAAGATAGGTCGCGCCGAGACGGCTACCGATCCCGCACCTCTCTCAATGATCGAGACCACCATCATGCTCAAACCTGAATCCGAGTGGCGTGAAGGCATGACCATTGAAAAGCTGGTGGATGAACTGAACAATGCCATCCAGTTCCCGGGCTTGACCAACGCCTGGACCATGCCCATCAAGACCCGGATCGACATGCTTTCCACCGGCATCAAGACGCCGGTGGGAATCAAACTTATGGGCGAGGACCTGCAGGTCTTGAGCGATGTGGGGGAAGAGGTGGAAGCGGTGATCAGGGAAGTCCCGAATACTCTGAGTGTCTATTCAGAGCGGGTTACCGGCGGTAATTTCCTTGACTACCGGATTAAGCGCAAGGAGGCGGCCCGCTATGGCCTTACCGTGGGCGATGTCCAGGACATTATCATGACCGCTGTTGGCGGCATGAATGTCACCCAGACCGTGGAGGGCTTGGAGCGTTATCCGGTGAATCTGCGCTATGGGTCCGAACTCAGGGACACGCCGGAAAAATTGCGGCGTATTTTGATCCCCACTCCTACTGGTGCCCAGGTACCCATTACCCAGGTAGCCGATATTCGCATCGTCAAGGGACCGCCGAGCATCAAGAGTGAAAACGCTCGCAATAATGCTTGGATTTATGTAGATCTTGCCGGCATAGATGTGGGGACCTATGTGAAGATGGCGCAACGGAAGGTGCGGGAGAAAGTTAAGCTGCCGGCCGGCTACAGCATGGTCTGGAGCGGCCAGTACGAGTACATGATGCGGGCACAGCAGCGGCTGATGATCGTAGTGCCATTGACCCTTATCATCATCTTCCTCCTACTTTATTTCAACTTCAAGAACATCACCGAGAGCCTCATAGTCATGTTGAGTGTGCCCTTCGCTCTTACTGGCGGCCTCTGGCTTATGTACCTGTTGGGATACAACATGAGTGTGGCCGTGGGAGTGGGCTTCATAGCCCTTGCCGGGGTGGCTGCTGAGACTGGGGTGATAATGTTGGTGTATTTAGGCTTATCATATCAGAAATTTAAAGACAAGCACGGGGAGAAATTTAACCGTGCTCATCTGAACGAGGCCATTGAGGAAGGATCAGCGCTGCGCGTCCGGCCCATAATGATGACCGTCATCACCACCACTGCAGGGCTCCTACCCATTTTGTGGGGCCATGGCACCGGCTCCCAGGTAATGAAACGCATAGCCGCCCCTATGGTGGGTGGCTTAGTGAGCGCCACCATTCTTACACTGATTGTGGTCCCAGCGATCTACGGACTGTGGAAGGGCTGGAAACTTAAAGATTAACGCAACAACGAAATGCATTTGAAAGGATACTGACATGAAAAACAAATTAACACTTATAGTACTGATATTGGTTCTGAGCTTTGGTTCCCTGGCCATTGCTGGCACAACCCACCAGAGTCAAGCCGATAAGTCTGGTTCTCATGCAGGCACGATGAAGAGCAAGGCAACCGGAGATACTTTTACACATCAGGCGGTGGTTGAGGGAGTACGCGCTGAATTCCAGGTAATGAGTCTAGCGAGCATGAACATGAAAGATCCAGAAGGTAATACACACCACGTGATGGTTAAGTTCTTCGATGAAAGCTCACAGAATCAGATCAAAGATGCCATGGGTAAGGTCACGCTCATCGACCCATCGGGTAAGGAAAGGGTGGAGACGCTAAAGAACTACAACGGAATCTTCGCCGCCAATTTAACCTTTGCCGATAAAGGGAACTACGGGGTGATCTGCCTTTTCGAAGTGGACGGGAAAAAGCGGCTCGTCAAATTCTGGTATCCACATGGATAGGGGTAAACAAACAGCAGCCTTCTGAATCTCAGCGCAGGATTGGGATTTCAAAGGGCCCAATCTGATTAGTTTACCTTCAAGGATAACCTGGAAAATCAGGAGTATGGGAAAATGAATACCACCAAGCAATCTCTAAAAATATCCCTGATCGCTGCCATGGTGCTGGTAATATCTATTGTGCACTATGGCAACATCCATGGAAACATGGAATTGCACATCCTCCATCGCGAGCTCTTTTTCGTCCCTATCTTGCTGGCCAGTTTCTGGTTCGGGCTCAGATTCGGCGTGGCCACTGCTGTCGCGGTTAGCATTATTTATGCGCCATTCATTTTTGTCCATGACGATCCTCACACCACAGTCCTGGCTGTGACCAGCCAGATCCTGGTATTTATCCTCATAGCACTCGGGCTCGGTTGGTTGGTTGAAAGAGAGAGAAGGCAACAGGAAGAAGTGCTGGCGGCTGAAAGCCTCACCGTGCTTGGAAGAGCTGCCATTGCCATAGGTCACGAAATGAAAGACCTCTTGGGAGCCCTCAAACACATAGCCACCAAGGCAGAAGAACAGGAATGTGAGGGATTGGATGAGAATTTCGAACAGGAAATGTCTCGCCTTGAACAGATGGTGGGAATCTTGTCCTCGTTTGTTACTACAGAACCCGTGCAGGTAATTTCCCGTGATATGAATGAAGTTATCAGAGAGAAGTTTGAAGATTACCAAAAGGGTGCCAGACAGATAGGAGTAAATCTTGTAAGAAGTCTCGATGAGAGCGGATGCCCTTCCCAAGTGGACAAGAAAGCGATCGGATGGGTTCTAGAGCAAATCATCAAGAATGCCCTGGAAGTTTCCGAGAAAGGACAGACAATCCATTTACGCTCACGCCGGAGTGGCAACTACTGCACTTTGGAAATACAAGATGAAGGGCCCGGAATTAAACCGGAACATTTACCCAGCATTTTCAAGCCCTTCTTTACAACAAAGGAAATGGGGAAAGGTTTAGCCCTGGCCGCATGTCGGAAGATATTGCGTGATATGGGAGGTGATCTTGAGGTCGCCAGTGATTGGGGCCATGGCGCGATTTTTACTATAACCATTCCGCGAGAGTATTCCGGTAAACCGCTGGCTGCAGATCCTGTAGCTACGGTGATACGAGGAGAAAAAGTTGAGAGAATCTACAAATAATGATAATAGCAACAGAGTTTTCTTAGAACCACAACGGTAATCCCTTCATCACTATAAACACGCCTACAATGCAAGTCTCATGTCCTCTATGGAGACTCCGTGAAAGATTCATGGGATCTAAAGGTGGCCACAGAAGCAGATGTGGATCCAGCTGCCGACGCACTCAGTGATCATATGAATGATCGGCAGCGAGCTGCCTTTAGAGATAAATTACAGCGCTACGTGCGCAAATCAGATCGGGAACTCATTGTGGCCGTCCGCGGCGAGCAGATGATAGGTCTCGTCTGTGTAATCGAGCAGGCTCAGTTTCCTCCCCGCTTCCCCGAAGAGAAAGTGAGNNAAGAGAAAGTGAGTCTGTTACGAAACTTCGGTTGCGGCACGCAGCTCCTGGTACATCCTTCCTTCCGCAAGCAAGGTATTGGTGGCAGTCTTCTCACTCGCGCCGAACGTTGGGCCCACGAGCATGGATTGACTGGATTTTGGATCGTAACCCACCGCAAGGCTGATTGGTACAGGACCCATTTCGGCTACCAAGAAATTCACCGGATTGATGACAAAGGTGTAGAAAAAATCCTCTTGGCAAAGAGCTTCGAGTAATCCCAGCTTATTTTATCTCCATTACAATTCTGTTTGGTTGGCTTGACACCTCTTCCTTTATCCTCCCCCAAAAGCCTCTGCCTTTAGCTCCGCAGACTGTCGATACTAGACCTCGATATCCACATTTTATTCACTAACCACAGAGACACGGAAAAAATAATTAACCGCAGACCCACGCAGACAGACACTTACCAGCTGCTTTTATATTTTTTTACCACTGATATCCCGCCGTCGGCGGGACGCACGGAAATTCACGGATCTGAAAGACTTGAAACATGACACATGCGCATGATGTTAGAATCGCTTAAGGGGTCAATGGGCAGCCCCTGATGGAGTAAATACGCTAGCGTATTTACTCCATCAGGGCTCCCCAGCACTCCCGATAGTCT
>JABAHS010148961.1_pt1 | contig 11135 bp, 16 predicted proteins | sample 7062111 | NCBI WGS metagenome assembly JABAHS01 (sample SAMN14534600, study PRJNA622989) | marine sediment metagenome | biome: marine biome [ENVO:00000428]; feature: marine pelagic biome [ENVO:01000023]; material: deep marine sediment [ENVO:00002113]; isolation source: pool of 4 deep marine... | reverse complement strand
CCCTGGACAGCTGCCTTCGCGAAGCTTGTCACCTGGGCGGGTATGTGATCAAATAGAAAGACTACGCCCGGGTTTGTCCCTTCATAGTCCAGGTCAGAGTTCTCCTCAATGGTCTGGATCACCCTCTTCTTGATCTGTTCTATAAGGTGCGGTGCACAGTTGATTCTTAAGCAGAGGGCGCCGTTGCCCCGGGTCTTCCAAGGAACGTTCGGATTGAGCCTTATAAGATTCGGGTAATCCGTGAAGGAGGCACCTAGCTTCTGTAGCTCTTCAACCAGTATGGCGGCTACATAGGTGGTGCACCCCATACGGGGGGAATCTGTATCGTCGAATCCGATGTACATCCTAGCCATTGACTTTCAGCATTCACTATCAGAAGAGATGGCTGCTAATAATCTTCTACGCAGACCAGAAGAGACAAAAAAGGGAAGGAGTTGAGGTTTAAGAGGTCTCCTCTATCACTATCATAGTCAACGTAGATCGCACCTTATCCAGGCGTCGGATACTCCAGGTCACTATCTCCTTCAGTTTGTCCATGCTCTCCGCCCCGATCTTAGCTACAATGTCATACACTCCATAGACGGTGTGGGCCTCCTGTACACCCTCCACCTTCTTAAGCTCGCTGAGAACCTCATTCTCGGCTCCTATCTCGGTGTTCACCAACACGAATGCGGTGGGCATAACGTTTTCTCCTTGGGTTATGATTTGACTTGATACCCTAAAATATTTTTCTTACAGACCCCCAGATGAGAGCAGGAGGCTGCAACGTGATAACCAGCAGAATGATGCGAGCCCTAGAGCTGAACTCTGAATATTTCGGGGTCTCTAGGCTACAACTGATGGAGAATGCAGGAAGGAGCCTCGCGGAGGAGATAGCTTCCAGATTTGACCCTGAGGAGGCCAAGGTGGCTGTGTTCTGCGGCTTGGGGGGGAATGGTGGGGACGGCTTTGTTGCCGCCCGTCATCTGGCGTGTTTAGGGTTCCAGGTTGAGGTAGTGCTGGCTGGAGGGTCTAAGGATATCTCTGATCAGGAGGCACAGAGAAACTGGCGGGCCTTGAAGGGGTGTGTGGAGCTCCGTGAAATCCAGGATTCGTCGCTTGTTCCAAGCACGGAGGCTGAGGTCATAGTAGATGCCCTGCTGGGAATCGGGCTGGACGGAATCTTACGTCCACCAGTCTCGCAGTTGGTCAAGAAGATCAATGAGGCAGAGGCCTTTCGGGTCTCCGTGGATGTGCCCACTGGAGTGAATTCGGACACCGGCGATGTCTTGGGGGGAGCTGTGGAGGCCGACCTGACAGTTACGTTTCATAGGATGAAGCCTGGCCTTGAGAAGGCCAAGGAAAAGGTGGGAGAGATCGTCGTGAAGGGTATAGGTTTGCCTCCACAGTTTGAACGCTTTGCTGGGCCAGGAGACGTTTCGTTAGTGGTTAAGCCTCGGCCGCCTGAAGCCCACAAGGGAGACTCTGGCAGACTCTTGGTGGTAGGGGGAAGCGAAGTCTTCTCTGGTGCTCCTGCCTTAGTGGCCCTAGCCGCACTTCGCACTGGCGTGGACCTCTCTTACGTTGCCTCTCCCCAGAGAACAGCCTACGCTATCTCCTCTATGGCCCCGGACCTCATAACCATAAAGCTGGAAGGAAGCCGTCTGGACCTCCGCGGGACAGCGGTAGTCAAACGATATTTGGAGACTTCCACAGCCGTTGTGATGGGCCCTGGTTTGGGCCTCCACAGGGAGACCAAGGACGCAGTACTGAGAGTCATAGAGATGGTGGAAGAAGAGGGGCTCCCGCTACTTCTGGATGCAGACGGATTGAAGGCCTTCGCGGAGTCCAAAAGGAAGATAGGCTCACCATTGGTCTTGACACCCCATGCAGGGGAGTACCAGACATTAGCCGGTGAGAAGCTGTCTGCTGATCTAGAGAAGCGAGTGGAAGAAGTGAAGAAGACGGCGGAGGAGCTGGGTGCTGTGATACTCCTGAAGGGTCACGTGGATATAATCTCGGATGGAGACCGGGTTAAGCTCAACTTCACGGGCAATCCTGGGATGACTGTGGGGGGTACAGGAGATGTCCTATCCGGGATTACAGGAGCTTTCTTGGCTCAGGGTGCGGCCCCCCTCGAGGCAGCAGTGGCTGGAGCCTTCATAAACGGTGCTGCTGGAGACTTTGTGGAGAGAGTGAAGGGGTATCACATAATTCCATCAGACCTTATAGAGTGGATTCCCCGGGTTATGGAGGAACCCATGTCTCATCTCAAGGTGAGGGAGAGTGGCCTCTGAAGATTTAGAGATCACCATCTATCACGCAGGACATTGCGATCCTAAGAAGTGTACCGCCCTGAAACTCAGCCGGCACAGGCTTGTCAGAATAGTTCGTAGGATCAGCTGGCTGCCACAGGGGTCTGTCATTCTGAACCCCCTCTCCAAGAGAGCCTTCTCGCCAGCAGACAGGAGAAGGTTAGAGACCAGAGGCTTATCAGCTTTGGATTGTAGCTGGAGGCATGCTGACCGGGTTCTTAAACGCTCTATGCGTAGAGCTTCCCGTTGCCTTCCCTACCTGGTGGCTGCTAATCCCGTCAACTACGGAATACCAACCAAACTGAGTACGGTGGAAGCCCTGGCCTCCGCCTTGTACATTGCGGGTTACCCAAGGCAAGCGGAGCGCCTGCTCTCTGTCTTCAAGTGGGGAACACACTTCATCGACTTGAATCGTGAACTCTTGGAGAGCTATTCCCAAGCAGAGGACAGCAGCCAGGTCGTGGAGATGCAGAAGAAGTTTATTCCCTTAATTGAGGAGTGAACGGTTACTGATAGAGCAGTATGCATTTACCAAGGAGAGAACCAATAGATCCTTCACTGGATCAATGTCCCAACCTTCTTTCCCTCGATAGCTAACCTAACATTCTCAGGTTCAAAACCGTTAACCACCACCGTTCTGGTCCTGGTCCTCTCCAGAATCCGAAGGGCTTCCGGATCCAGAACCTGGTGTATACCAGCCCTGTGCTTCTCCTCCTCAAAGAACCCCCACAGCTCTTCAAAGCTGAGGGTATCGATCTTCTCTGCATCCCGATGCTTGTCTGGATCCTGGGTGTATACACCCTCTTGATCAGTGGCTTTCACCAACAGATCAGCCTTGATCCTTTCAGCCACCATGGCAGCTACAGTATCAGTGGTCATTCCGGGTCTTAGCCCTCCCATAGTTACGATTTTCTCCTGGTGAAGAGAGTGGCTAACCTGATTGATGGAGTTTGGGATCGGCTCCGAGTGGAGTTCACCAAGCGCCCTACCTAGCAGGCTGGCAAATATTCTGGAAACGGCGATTGCCAGAGAATCTTGATCTTGCTCGCTCAGACCCATACTCCGTGCTAAATCGATGAAATCTCTTGCTAGGGATCCGCCTCCCACAACTACTACTAATGTGTGTCCCTCTCTTCTCAATCGTTCAAGTAGGCGGGCATATCTAATTATCAGCTGGGGATCCGGAGGGGAGGCGATCACGGAGCCACCCACACGAACCACGACTCTCATAGCGATCTCCAACACCTAATTCTTCATTGAAGAATAAAACATCTCCTCTGGAGAGGAGTATGCTACCCGCCCTTTATTCACCCATATCTAAATACTCTGGCTTGCTAAAGGTAGGTAGGAAGCAAGAGCAGCAACAGCCTTGATAGAACAGATGGGAGCTGATAGAGATGACTGAACTGGAATTGATTCTGCTAGGAACCGGGGGTGGAAGATTCTGCACAATAACTCAGAGGAGAAGAACCGCGGGGATCCGCCTGCTCTGCAAAGACATCAATCTACACCTAGATCCAGGGCCCGGCGCCCTTATACACTCGCTGAATATGGGGCTCGATCCAAGGAAGATTCGAGCTGTGCTGGTCTCCCACGCGCATCCAGATCACTACACCGATGCTGAGATTCTTATTGAAGCCATGACCCGTGGAATGACCAGGAGGAGAGGCCTTCTGGCGGCTTCCCACAGCGTTCTTGGGGGCAACGATAAGTGTGGACCTGCGATCTCCAAGTATCACCAGCAGAGGATCCAGGAGGTGGTGGAGGCCAAGCCTGGCGTGGAATTCAAGGTTGGTGACCTAGGTATCAAGGCTACCAGAGCGGTGCATTCCGATCCGGATACTGTGGGTTTCAGGTTTGAGACCAATGTAGGGGATATCGGCTATACCTCTGACACAGAGTTATTCGATGGCCTAGAGGAGGCTTATCGAGGGGTCAGGCTGCTGTTGCTGTGTCTCCTGAGGCCTTCTGGTGAACCCTGGAAGGGGCACATGACTCCTGATGATGCCCTCCAGGTTGTGGAGCAGGTTGATCCTGAGATAGCGGTCATAACCCATTTTGGAATGAAGATGATCTCTGCAGGTCCGCGTCAGGAGGCGGAGAGGATTGAGGGGGAGAGTGGCATCCGGACTCTGGCAGCCTGGGACGGACTACATGTCAGAGTGAGTGAGGAGATACTGATAGGGAGGGAGCAGAGACCACAGAAGGGGCTGGACAAGTTTGCTCCATAACAGACGCAAGAATCAATGAATCTCAAGAAGAGATGAGGGCTAGATTTCAACAGTCAAAACTAACCCTTAGGGGTCTGAATACTTGAGGCCATCTCTGGGATTCGCTTGATGATCCTCTTGAAGAACGCGGTCAATGCTAAGAACACCACCATGCCCACCATCACAGAGACGACCTCTTGAAAGGAGAGGGAGTAGAGAGAGAAAGATAAACCTATACCAGAGGCAGGAGGATGTTCCAATCCGAGGAGCAGCATCAGAAAGATGCTCAGACCAACAGATAACGCAGCAGCCCAGGGCAAGAAATCAGACAACAACCAATGTGACAGAGCCCCACTAAACGACGAAACAAAGTATCCTCCAACAATGATTTTAGACCGGGAAGCATCCCGCTCGGGATACACAAAAACCAGGAAAGCGGTGGCCCCTAAAGAAGCTAAAATTATCCCATATTCAAGAACATCAGCTACGAAATAGACCGTAACGAACGTCAGGAGAACGGTGAATCCCGCCAAAAAAGAGACCCTCACACTATGCTTGATACTCATCTCGACACCACCTTGCCGTACCTATCCTTTCCTTTCTCAACCCACAAGAGCTATTGTCCCGTCTGGTGCTAGAGTGTGCAGCTCTGGGTCGACTGTTGTTGCCATCTCTCTGCTTTCAAGTTTGGGCAAGAAACGGTGTTATGACGTTGTTTGATTCCCGTATCAGAACTAGAGTTCTAACTGCACCTTTCTGATCTATCTGGCCAGTTCCCTCTTCTTCCACCGCAGATTCTTGCTCCTACACTTCCTACACTTAACAGCGCTAGCAGCATTCCTAGCCCCACACTCCCTGCAAATCTTCATCCTCAACCTATGCTTCTGAGCCAGGGACTTCTTGAAAGGGTCCATTATAGGCAAGTCGTTCACCAACCCATGTATGGAGATAACAGAGAAGATCATGAATAAATAGACTTCGGAGGTTCCCCCCAGATCATCTTCATAGCCGCCTTCACCAGCTTCTTCGGAAGACCTCTGGGGGATCCAGACACGACCACAAACTTCTTCTCTGAGGCTTTCCTTAAAATCTTAGTGCGGCGCCAACGTTTTACTATCGCCAGGGGCAAGACTCCTCCAAAGGAGAGTAACCTGAGTAGAAAGCCATATAGCTCAGTATCGGTCTCAGGTGATTCCTCGGAGGAAGAATAGCATTCCTTAGCAAATCTGATGCCAGTCTTGGTGATCACCACGTATCTCTTCCCGGAGACCGCAGGTCTCAACGATCTTCTGGAGCCCCTAGACATTCTTGGGCCTCTGGGCGGTCACTCTCATAAGCATAACATATCACAATTTGACTATAGGATAGATCTCACTTCAACTTCTGAGCCAGAATCCTCGCCACATCACTAGGCTTCTGGGCCAAATTAACACCAGCGGCCTCTAAGGCCTGCACCTTATTCTGAGCGGTTCCAGCTCCCCCCATCACTATGGCCCCAGCGTGTCCCATCCTCTTTCCAGGTGGTGCTGTTCTTCCAGCTATGAAGGCCACCACCGGCTTGTGGTACTCCTCTGTGGAGATGAACTCCGCAGCCTTCTCCTCCAGGTTCCCACCGATCTCACCTATCAAGACAACGGCTTTGGTGGACTCTTCCTTCTTAAATTCTCTCAAAACATCCACAAAACTCAAACCAATCACCGGATCGCCTCCTAGACCTAGGCATGTTGACTGCCCCAACCCCTTAGCCGAGAGTCCGGCTGCGATCTCGTAAGTCAAGGTTCCACTCCTAGAGGCCATCCCTATTGGTCCCTTCTCAAAGATGTGCGCTGGCATGATGCCTAGCTTACATTCATTAGGTGTGATGATTCCCGGGGTATTTGGACCGATGACGGTCACATCCTGTTGATTAGCGTAGGCCATCATCTGTATGGTATCCCTCACTGGAAGGCCCTCGGTTATTATCACCAGGGTATCCAGTCCAGATTCTATGGCTTCGTAGGCTGCCTCAGCAGCAAAGGGAGCAGGAACAAAGATTATGCTGGCATTCGCCTCATGCCGCTCCAAGGCATTCTCCACCGTGTCATAGATGGGGAGACCGTGAATCTGGCTTCCTCCCTTTCCCGGAGTCACGCCAGCAAGGATGTGAGTTCCGTATTCGAGCATTAGTCGGGCGTGGAAGCTGCCTTGAGTCCCGGTTATCCCCTGCACGATGGCTCTGGTGGTCCGGTCAACGAAGATACCCAAAGTTTCACCCTCCAGCCTTAACGATCTGCACAGCCTTCTCAGCGGCTTTCTCCATGCTTTGCAGCACATGGACCCCAGCCTCTGTAAGGATCTGTCTGCCCTCCTCCTCGTTGGTTCCCATCAACCGGATGACCATGGACTCTCGGAAGCCGGTCTGTCTCTTCGCCTCCAGGATGCCCTTCGCCACATCGTCACATCTGGTGATGCCGCCCAGAACATTGATGAAGACCACTTCCACTCGTGGGTCGGACAGAACGATGTTCAGAGCGGTGGCCATCTTCTCGCTGGAGGCTCCGCCGCCCACATCGAGGAAGTTCGCGGGCTCTCCTCCATATAGTTGGATGGAGTCCAGGGTAGCCATCACTAATCCCGCGCCGTTACCGATGACTCCTATGTTGCCGTCCAGCTTGACATATGCCAATCCGCTTCTTCTAGCCTCTAGCTCCTGAGACGCTAGACTGGTCTTCCCAGTGGAGCGGTCTTTGAACTCTGGATGGCGATAGAGCGCGTTGTCATCTATTATGAGGCGGGTGTCGGCGGCCACGAAGTCTCCGTCGGAGGTCTCCACCACAGGGTTCATCTCCGCCAGTTCTGCGTCATAATCCCTTGCCAAGGAGTACATTTGAAAGAGGATCTTGGCGAGGGTGAGCATCCTTTTGTCGTTATACCCCAGTTTATGAGCCATCTGACGAGCATGGTAAGAATGGAATCCATGCAGCGGATCGATGGACATCTTGTTGATCTTCTCCGGCATCCGAGCAGCAATCTCTTCTATCTCCATTCCGCCTTCAGAGGAGGCTACGGCCACGTAAGTGCGATTTGACCGGTCTATCGTGATGCCGAAGTACAGCTCTTTATGGATAGGGACCTTCTCTTCAACCAACAAGCTGTTAACCTCCACACCACGAATTTGTGTATTCAGTAATCTCCGGGCTGCACTCTCTACGTCTGGTGGCGAGTCTGCGAACAGGATTCCGCCCGCCTTTCCTCTTCCAGCCACTGGAATCTGAGCTTTGATGGCTACCGATGTTTCGAGTTCTGCAGCTATCTTCTCAGCTTCATCTGGAGATTCTGCCAACGCCCCTTTAGGAACCGGTATTTCATACTTGGAGAAGATGGACTTGGCTTCGTGTTCTAGCAGCTTCAATCCGCGTCCTCCGGCTATTTTAGTGTCTGGATGGTAATATAGGATTTTGTGTCCTGCACCCCTTCCACCACCGCCAGTCTTCGGAGGGCTTCATTCAACCGTTCCCGCTCCACCACCAGAAGGGCATCCATGTCACCTGCCACCCGGAAAGCTCTTTGAACCTGTAGATCCAGAATCTGGTGGTACGCCTCATCCCTTTTGAGGGGCGAGATCTTGATCAGCACGAAGGCAGGGTTCACATAGACCCCCAAGGCCCTGAGTCCCTCCTCGGTCACGTCGATGAAGCCCCGGCCGGTCCGGATGCAGCCCAGCTCTCGGAGCTTGCGGAGATGCACGTTCAGGGCCTGGCGACTGATACCCAGCTGCTCGGCTAGTTCACTCTGCTTGACCTCCACGGTGTAGGTGGTTGCAGCATCACCTTGCTCATACAGTCTACGCAGGATACGCAGCGGACGTCCGGAGGGGGTCTCTTTGCTCAATCGATCACCGGTTTGGTTAAAGATTAGGTTTGCAGTATTATATATTTGAGTGATATATGGTCTAAATGTAAAACTTTCCCTTTACCTACTTCTATACAACTGTAGCTGACCCTTGCGCTTCAGCACATCTTACCAGGTTTAGGTTATATGATCCCCAACGGGGGGGAGAATTCTACTAATAGAGGATGTACCGTAACCTATTTATGGGTGGAATAATTAGCGTACCAAGCCTTAACATGAGAAAGACAAGGAGTGAGGCGGTGAAATGTCAGAAAGAAACGATGTGTTGATCGGTAGGAAGCCAGTAATGAACTACGTACTGGCTTGCATAACCCTCTTTCATGGCGGAGCAGATGAAGTTAGCATCAAGGCTCGAGGTAGGGCGATCAGCCGGGCTGTGGATGTTGTGGAGGTTGTCAGAAAGCGTTTCATGCCCGATGTGCAGGTCAGTAACATCGACATCGGCACAGACCAACTGGCACCCAGAGAAGAGGGTGGCACGCCCACAAACGTCAGCAGTATAGAGATCAGATTGGAGAAATAGGGCTTACAAAGACGCGGAGAGGCTTTGCCGCCCCTCCTTTATTTTGAAGGGAGGTTCCATTCAGGGGTGAAAGCGGCGCTATGCAACTTCTGCCTGAAAAGCGGAATATTATGCTCTGAATGTCAGAGGAGACTTGAGTCTGGAGAGGTCAGCGATACCTATCTGAAGGTGGCTCGCCTACTCCTGTCTCTGGAAGAGAAGTACCCTTCCCTCCAAGACGTTTACTTCCACAAGGCAGTGGAGGCTAACGGTGTTCTGGCACTCATAGTTGGACAAGGGGATGTAGGTAATCTATTAGCTTATGGCGGGAAGATACTGAGGACTATAGGTGGCAAGGTAGGTAGGAGGATTCGGGTTCTAGAGTATGGAGCCAGTGAGAGGAAGTTCCTGGAAGACTTATTTGCACCACTGAACGTGGTGACAATAAACACCATCTGGTTGCCAGATGGAACCACTGAGACCCGAGTCATCTTGAAGAGGCGGAGAAGAGCACCGTCTTTAAATATGAAAGCTCTGAAACAGATCGCCAAGAAAGTGCGGGACATGACCCTCAGAGTGGAGTTCGCACGCTGACCAAGAGAGATCCCTATGGAAACCGATGAACTGGATGATTGGCGAAGAACCCATTACTCTATACAGATCAAGCCTGACTTAGATGGAGAGGAAGTGGTGGTCTTCGGATGGGTCCAGGATCTGAGAGACCTAGGCGGGATACGATTTGTGATACTCCAAGACAGAGAGGGAACGGTTCAGATCACAATACATCCCGAAACAGTCGAGAGGAAACTGATTGAGAAGGCTGAGGATCTGCAGAGGCAGTTCAGTATAGGGGTGAGAGGGGTGGTCAAGAAGACGGAGATGACCCCCCGGGGGGTTGAGATAGTTCCTGATGAGATCAGGATACTAGGGGTTGCACAGCACCCATTACCGCTGGATATAACGGGTCGAACTCCTGCGGAGATCGATGTGAGGCTGGACGCTCGTGTTCTGGACCTCTCCACAGAGCAGGGACGGGCGATCTTCAGGATCCGACACATGGTACTGAGAGCTATGCGTAGCTTCCTATCTAAGGAGGGATTTCTGGAGGTTCATACTCCCAGGATAATCGCTTCTGCCACCGAAGGGGGGGCAACGCTCTTCCCCGTAGAGTACTTTGATCGAGAGGCTTTTCTGGCTCAGAGCCCCCAGCTGTACAAGGAACAGTTGACTCTCAGCTTTGAGAAGGTCTTTGAGATCGGGCCCTTTTTCAGGGCTGAGGAGTCGCATACTCGGAGACATCTCAATGAGTTCTTGTCCGTAGATATAGAGCAAGCCTTCGTCACAGCAGAAGATGTGATGGAGGGTTTGGAGAGGCTTATACATTATGTGTGGGACACTGTGAAAGGAGAATGTGAAAGAGAGCTGGAGACTCTTGACCACCAGATTGAGGTGCCCAAAGTCCCCTTCGAGCGTTTCACCTACGACCAAGTGCTCAACCAGCTCCGAAAAGAACAGATCCGTCTTCCATGGGGCCAAGACCTCCCCACCCCAGCCTGCAGGAAGCTTGGTGAACTTCACCCCTACTTCTACTTCATAACCGATTGGCCGACCGAATCCAAAACCTTCTACATAAGGCCCCGCGATGACAAGCCAAGCCTATGTGAAGGCTTCGACCTGATGTGTGGCTGGATAGAGATAGCCTCCGGAGGGAGCCGTGTACACTCTAAACGGTTACTAATCCAGAGATTGAAGAAGCAGGGGTTAGACCCTGAATCCTTTAAGTACCACCTCAAGGTCTTCGATTATGGTTTGCCCCCCCATGCAGGATGGGCCATTGGGTTGGATAGGCTAATGATGGTGCTTACCGGTAGGAAGAATATCCGGGAAGTTGTTCTCTTTCCGAGAGACCGCTTCAGACTCACACCCTGACCTTCTGAGGCTATCAGATCGCTCAGCGAAATTGGTATGTTGACCACCAGGTTTTCCTGATGGAAGCCACCCTAATCCTGAACAGCACACCCAGCTCTGTGAAGGTCAAAGAGCTTGCAGATAGCAAGACAAGCCAGTTAGGGCTCAAAAAGATTGGAGGCTATTTTGAGTACAACCATTAGGGAAGTCAGGGTAAAGGGGAAATGTGCTCAGAAGATCATCTGAGCCTATCACCATGAACTCTCACAGAGCAGGCTCAAAAAGAATACTATTTAATAATCATCAACCGTTTAACCTATACAGTCGCTT
>JABAHS010095160.1_pt1 | contig 11142 bp, 12 predicted proteins | sample 7062111 | NCBI WGS metagenome assembly JABAHS01 (sample SAMN14534600, study PRJNA622989) | marine sediment metagenome | biome: marine biome [ENVO:00000428]; feature: marine pelagic biome [ENVO:01000023]; material: deep marine sediment [ENVO:00002113]; isolation source: pool of 4 deep marine... | reverse complement strand
TTAAGCGCTTTATATTCAACAACCCGGAACCCGGCGCATTGATGGTTGAGCCATGCACATAACCGTAGGCGTCACCGGCCACCGCGACCTCGTTACCGAGGAACTGCCGGCCCTGCGCGAGCTGGTCCGGGGTTTTTTCGCGGACCTGGACGCGGAGTTCCCGGGCCTGGACCTGCAGCTCGTCTCCCCGCTGGCCGAGGGCGCCGATCAATTGGTGGCCGAGGTGGCGGTGGACATGGGCATCCCCCTGATCGTGCCCATGCCCATGCAGCAGAGCGAGTACGAGAAGGACTTCGGTTCCCGGGCGGGCCTGGAAAATTTCCGGCGCCTGCTGAATGGGGCGCAGATCATTCCCCTGCCGCTGGTCAAGGGCAGTACGCACGAGGACCTGTTGTCGCGCGCCGAGGCGCGCGACTGGCAGTACGCCCAGCTCGGGGTTTTCGTCTCGAACCACTGCCAGGTCCTGCTGGCGCTGTGGAACGGCAAGCCCGATACGCAGATCGGCGGCACCGCCGGCGTCGTGAATTACCACCTCACGGCGGTCATGCCGGGTTTTTCCGTGGCCGAGGAATCGCCCAACCTGCTGGCTGACAACGAGAACGACCTCGCCTACCACATCGTGGTCTCGCGCGACCGGCCGGACGGTGACCCGGCCAGAGAGCTGAAGACCTTTGACGCCCACTGGATGTCGGCGCATTTCGAGCGCTGGCCGCCGGGGGAGATGCCGCCCGAGTACCACGACATGCTGTTGCGACTGCAGGAGTTCCAGGCCGATTACCGCAAATACGAGGAGGAAGTGACCAGGGAGGCGCAGGGCCTGCTGGGCGAAGCCCTGCCGCTGGAGCGTCCGGGTGGTTCCGGGCTGGTCCACGAACTGTTCAAGAAGGCCGACTGGCTGGCCATCCACTTCCAGAAGCGCGTCAACCAGAGCATGCTGATCACGCATTCGCTGGCCGTGGTGATGGGCCTGGTGTTCATCCTGTACGCCGAGTACGGTGATCCGCAGTGGCTGCTCTACCTGTTCCTGGCGCTGTTCGCGACCGGCGTGGTGTTCCACTACATCGGGCATCGCCGCGAGTGGCACCGGAAGTACCTTGATTACCGCGCCCTGGCCGAAGGCCTCAGGGTCCAGCTGTACTGGAACCTGGCCGGCGTAGTGGAGACCCAGTCGGCAGTCTTCGCCTACGACAATTTCCTGCAGAAGCAGGACGTGGACCTGGGCTGGATCCGACACGTCATGCGTTCTGCGAGCCTGTGGCGGGACCGCACCACGCGTCCCGACGACGGCTGGGTGAGATGGGTCTGCGATCAGTGGGTCGGCGACCCCGAAGCCGGCACGGGGCAGCTGGCCTACTACCGGCGCAAGAGCGTTTTGAAGGCGGAGAACTACCGGCGGACCACCCGCCTGGGCAGCCTGTCCTTGTGGACCGGCATCCTGATCGCCGTGGTGCTGGCGGTGTTCGCCGGTCGGATCGACATGGACAGCCGCCACGTCCTGCTGATCTTCATGGGCGTGCTGCCGCTGATCGCGGGCGTGCGGGACGCCTATTCGCACAAGAAGGCCGAGCGCGAGCTGATCAAGCAGTACCGGTTCATGAGCAGGGTGCTGGCCAATGCCAGGCGCCTGCTGCTGGGATCAAGGGACGTGGCGTTCCGCCGGCGGGTGCTCAAGGCCGTCGGCAACGCGGCGCTGGAAGAGCACGCCGAGTGGATCCTCATGCACCGTGAGAGGCCGCTGGAGCACGGGGGGCTCTAGCTTTAAGTTGATTTGGTGATGAGGTGAATTGGCGCGTAAATGCCTCATCACCTCATCACGACTTGCCTGGTCACGGTTTTCAGCGGTTCATGCGTCCGTCGATGAGCGCATCCACCACTTCCGGCTCGGCCAGTGTCGAGGTGTCTCCGAGATCACCGTAATCGTTGGCGGCGATCTTGCGCAGAATACGGCGCATGATCTTGCCGGAACGGGTCTTCGGCAGCCCGGGCGCCCACTGGATCAGGTCGGGCGAGGCGATCGGGCCGATCTCCTTGCGCACCCAGTTGCGCAGTTCGAGGCGCAGCTCTTCGCTGGGCTCGGCATCCGCAACCAGGGTCACGTAGACATAGATGCCCTGGCCCTTGATCTCGTGCGGGTAGCCCACGACGGCCGCCTCGGCCACCTGCGGGTGGGCGACCAGCGCGCTTTCGACCTCGGCCGTGCCCATGCGGTGGCCGGAGACGTTCAGCACGTCGTCGACGCGCCCGGTGATCCAGTAGTAGCCGTCTTCGTCGCGGCGGCAGCCGTCACCGGTGAAGTAGTAGCCGTGGTACTGGGAGAAGTAGGTGTCGATGAAGCGCTGGTGGTCGCCGTAGACGGTGCGCATCTGGCCGGGCCAACTATCCTTGATGATCAGCTGCCCGGAGGCCTCGCCTTCCAACTCCTCGCCCTCGGCGTTGACCAGTGCCGGAGCGACGCCGGGGAGCGGGAAGCTGGCCGAGCCGGGCTTCAGTTCATGGGCGCCGGGCAGCGGGGTGATCAGGATGCCGCCGGTCTCCGTCTGCCACCAGGTGTCCACGATCGGGCAGCGCCCGTCGCCCACCACGTTGTAATACCATTCCCAGGCCTCGGGGTTGATCGGCTCGCCAACGGAGCCGAGCAGGCGCAGCGACTTGCGCGAGGTCCGCTTCACCGGTTCCTCGCCCTCGCGCATCAGCGCGCGGATCGCGGTCGGCGCCGTGTAGCAGATGTTGACCTGGTGCTTGTCGCAGACCTGCCAGAAGCGGCTGGCGTCGGGATAGTTGGGCACGCCCTCGAACATCAGGGTGGTGGCGCCGTTGGCCAGCGGCCCGTAGACGATGTAGGTGTGGCCGGTGACCCAGCCCACGTCCGCCGTGCACCAGTACATGTCCCCTTCGTGGTAATCGAACACGATCTCGTGGGTGTAGGCGGCGTAAACCATGTAACCGCCGGTCGTGTGCAGGACGCCCTTGGGCTTGCCCGTGGAACCGGAGGTGTAGAGGATGAACAGGGGATCTTCCGCGTTCATCTCCTCGGACGGGCACTCGTTGCTGACGCCGGCTTCGAGTTCGTGCAACCAGTAATCGCGACCGTCCGTCATCGGGACCTCGACGTCGGTGTTGTGCACGACCAGCACGGACTTGAGATAGTCCAGCACGCCTTCCCTGCTGCAGGCCTCGTCCACGTTCTTCTTGAGGGGGATGTGCTTGCCGCCGCGCAGGCCTTCGTTGGCGGTGATCAGGAGATTGGACTCGCAGTCCACGATGCGGCCGGCCAGGGCGTCGGGCGAGAACCCGCCGAACACGACCGAGTGGATGGCGCCGATCCGGGCGCAGGCCAGCATGGCGATGGCGGCCTCGGGGATCATCGGCATGTAGATGGTCACGCGGTCGCCGCGCTCCACGCCGAGTTCCTTCAGCACGTTGGCCATGCGGCAGACGCGATGGTAGAGATCGCGGTAGCTGATGTGCTCGTCGCGGCCCGGGTCGTCGCCCTCCCAGATGATCGCCGTCTGGTCGCCGCGGGTTTCCAGGTGGCGGTCCAGGCAGTTGTAACAGGCATTCAGGCTGCCGTCCTCGAACCAGCGGATATGCAGGTCATCGCGGTCGAAGGAAACATCCTTGATCCTGGNNCATGTGGGTGCGCATGGTGATGTTCGGAAAAACGGGGTAGAGGTTTTTCATATCCTTGCTCTCTATAGCTAGCGGTATTTCCTGATACTTGAATTATAACTGGTGTAAAGTCCCTTATAACTGATCTGAGCTAGGTGAATATGAGGTTTCTGCCTGTCCGGGCAGCCACTTTCTCTTAACAGGATTTAACCGGCGCGGGATTGATTTCCGGCCGGCTTTATCGGATTTTGGCACGGTCGAGTCCAGGGTCCCGAGTTGAATCATGGCCAGCAGAATTCCCGCGAAGTACCGCCTGGTGCCTATCTCTTCCAGGTCATTCGCGGGCGCCAGCCCCAGTTCCACAGCAAACCAGCGCCGAACAGCAGCCCGCCGAGGTGGGCGAAATGGGCAATCGTCGGCATGGCCTGCGTGACGCCGAACACGAGTTCCGCGCCGGCATAGATGAGCACGAACCACTTGGCCCGGATGGGCACCGGGAAAAAGATCAGGAAAATCCGGTTTTCCGGCCAGGTCACGCCGTAGGCCAGCAGCAGGCCGAAAACGCCGCCGGAGGCGCCGATGGTGGGATAGGCCTCGCCGGTCAGGTGCTGCACCCCGAGTTGCGTGATGGCGGCGCCGATCACGCAGACGAGGAAATACAGCGCAAACCGTCTGCTGCCCCAGGCGCGTTCGATAGGCAGGCCGAACATCCAGACCGCGAACATGTTGAAGAATATGTGATTGAAGCCGCCGTGCAGCAGGCCGTAAGTGACGAGCTGCCACGGTTCGAAGAAACCGCTGGCCAACGGCCACAGGGCCATGATCCCGGGCGCGAAACCGGAGAAATAGATGATGGCGCAAACGACGATGATGCCGATCGCCACGGGGGGCTGCAGGACACGGTTGGACGGGGCTCGATTGCTCAAAGGGCTCTCCAATGGTGCTGGGGGCATGGACCGGCCGCGGACCACTTCATACTACAATATCGCCTTTCCAGACGAACCGGTCGGTGACGGAAGCATGCCGAACAACAGTATCAAGATGGTGACGGTCTACGCGGCATCAAGCCAGGACCTGGCGCCGAAGTATTACCGCGCGGCCCGCCGGACCGGGGAGGTGCTGGCTGAAGCTGGCCTGTCGGTCTGCTTCGGCGGCGGCGGCGAGGGCCTCATGGGCGCCATGGCGGACGGCGCGCTGGCCGGCGGCGCGGAGGTGCACGGTGTCGTGCCCGAGATGCTCAGGGGTCTCGAACTCAGCCACACCGGGCTGACCAGCCTGGACGTGGTTTCAGACATGCGGGTGCGCAAGCACAGGATGCTGGAGCGTTCCGACGCCGTGGTGACGCTTCCCGGGGGGTGCGGCACCTATGAGGAGGTGTTCGAGGCGTTGACGCTCAAGCGGCTGGGGGAATGGCTGGGCCCCATCGTGCTGGTCAACACCGACGGTTTTTACGACCTGTTCATCCGGTTCCTGGAGCACAGCGTCCGGGAGCGATTCATGGGCGACGAACACGCGAACATGTGGAGCGTGGTCAGTGAGCCCGAGGAAATCATCGGGGCGATGCGCAATGCGCACGAGTGGAGCAGCGACGCCCTGCAGTTCGCCAACGTGACGGCGAGGCCCCGGTAGGCGCGGCCCGCAATGATACGCTCCCCCATCGAGGTCAGGCGCGTTCCCGCGGGACGAGGCGTGGCGTGGCTGGGCGGCGCCCTGGCCCTGATCCGGAAACAGCCTGCGCGCCTCATGCTCATTGCCCTGGTGCTGCAGTTCCTGATGGGCTTTTCACAGGTCGGTCTGCTTGCGCTGATCCTGATCGTGGCCATCCCCGCTTTGACGGCCGGGATGATGCAGGCCATGCTCATGGCCGACCATGGCGCCCGTCCACCACTGGCGGCCCTGTTCGCCGCCTTCACTTCCGGCCCGAGGATGGCGCGGCTCCTGCTGCTGGGCGCCCTGATACTGGCCGGGGGGATGCTGGCCGTCATGCTGGTCCTGTCCGGCAGCCTCGCCGGCCTGGACCCGGCCCTGCTCGCCCGCCTGGAGGCCGGGGATATCAGCGCGGTGGAGGAACTGCCGCCCGGACTGGTCCGGCGCCTGATGCTCTCGATGCTGGCCGGCTTGCTGGTCAGCGGCAGCCTGAGCTATTTCGCCGTGCCGCTCGTCTGGTTCCGGGACTGCCCGCTCGGTCTTGCGATCAGGTCCGGCCTGGTTGGCATGCTGCGAAACTGGGCTGCTTTCCTGGTGCTGGCTTTGTTGCTGGCGGTATTGGCCATGCCGGTGGCCATACTGACGGCCATCGTGTTCACCGCATCGCAGGCCGGCGCCGCGATGTCGCCGGTATTCACCGTGCTCATGCTTTTATTGGTGGTGGCCTTTCAACTCACGCTCTTCGCAGCGCAATATTGTTCCTACAGGGATGTGTTCGGGGCAGGAGAACCGGAACCCGTGCCGCAGGAGCCGGAAGATCAACTGGTGGCCTGATCGGTCCCCTGTTCCTCCTCCCTCTCTTCCTTTTCCTCTTCGTCCTCGTCTCCGGACAGGAGCATTTTCGAAAAGAAGATTCCGACCTCGTACAGCAGCCACATGGGCAGCGCCAGCAGCGTCTGCGAGATGACGTCCGGCGGGGTCAGCAACATGCCCAGCGCAAAGGCGCCGACGATGATGTAAGGGCGGGCGACCGCCAGCTTGTCGGTGGTCACGATGCCGGTGGCGACCAGGATGATGGTGGCGATCGGCACCTCGAAGGTGATGCCGAACGCCAGGAACAGGGTGATCACGAAATCGAGGTACCGGCTGATGTCCGTCATGACCGCGACGCCTTCGGGCGCGATGCGGGTCATGAAACCGAACACCAGCGGGAACACCACGAAGTAGGCGAAGGCGCAGCCCAGGTAGAACAGCGCGACCGAGGAAAAGAGCAGGGGGCGCGCCAGGCGCTTCTCGTGCTTGAACAGCGCGGGCGCGACGAAGGCCCACAACTGGTAGAGCACGAAGGGAATCGATACGATGACCGAAAGCAGCAGGGCGAGCTTGAACGGGGCCAGGAACGGCGAGGCCACGTCGATGGCGATCATGGTGCTGCCTTCCGGAAGCTGCGAGAGCATCGGCGTGGCCAGCAGGTTGTAGAGCTTCCGGGCGAAGGGCAGAAGGCAGACCAGCACGACCAGGATCGCGAAACAGGCCTTGATCAGCCGGCTTCGCAATTCGACCAGGTGCTCCAGGAAGGTCTGTTCGCGGTCGCCTTCGGGGTAGTCAGTCATCTTCCGGTTCCGGTTCCTTCGGTTCCTTCGATTCCTTTACCGCCGTGTTTTCTGGTTCGATGGCCTTTTCGCCGAAATCCTTGATTTCCCTGGCCACCTCCTCGAATTCCTTGCCGGCCGACTTGATCGGCTCCGTGAGGTCGGCGGCGGCCAGTTCAGATTCTATGGAACGGCGCAGGGCGAACCAGCTGGTGCGGGCCTTTCGGACCAGTCCGCCCAGGGTTCGCGCAACGCGGGGCAGACGCTCCGGGCCCAGTACCAGCAGCCCGATCAGCGCCAGCAGAAAAAGCTCTGCAAACCCGACATCAAACATCTGTGCCGGGCGGGCGGGCGGCCGGTTCGTTTTCCTTGGTGCTGTCTTCGACGGTGTTGGCCGGCATGGCTTCCGCGCCGAGCTTCTCGGGTTCGACCCGCTCGGGGTCTTCTTCCTCTTCCATGCCCTTGCGGAAACCCTTCACGGCGCTGCCGAGGTCGCTGCCGATGTTGCGCAGGCGCTTGGTGCCGAAAACCAGCACGACGATCAACAGCAGGATCAGGAGCTGCCATCCGCTGATTCCACCAACCATGTCTCAGAACTCCGTGTTCGTGGTGAGAAGTGAATTCTAGCGTAATCGGCGGCGCATGACCGCCAACAGGTGGTTTGAATCGAATTCGGGGTTCAGGGCCGCGCGCGGTGCAGGGCGGTGATGCCGGTGAGCAAAAGCAGCAGGCTCGCCATGAGCAAGCCGAAGCGATCGAGTACGGGTATCTGTGGATACCGCTCTTCAGGATCCACCGCTTGCTGGCATCCGCCCGGCGCGCTGATGGCCAGGCTTTCGAAACCCACCGCCGTCGTGGTGCTCACCAGGGTCGCGAGATCGGAATCGGCTTCCAGGTCCAGACGCAGAATCTCGCTGCCCAGGTCCTGCTCGAAAGTCCTGCGATCCGTGATGGCCCAGAGCACTCCACTTTCATCGAACGCGAGGCCCGCTTCGAAATACTGGCTTGCGGCGCCGCCAAGCTCACCGACCAGGCTGGCCTCGCCGGACTCCGGATTGATCTCGTAAAGGCTGCGGTCATCCGGCACCCAGACATCCTCCGCAACCATCCTCATCCCGTTGCTCAGGCCAAAGATTCTTGCAGGGTTGCCCCAGGCGGCGATGGCGCTGATGTTGGCGCCCATGTTGCCCTTCAGCTGGGCAAAACCGGTCTCGGTATCGACCACGTACAGGGACTGGGTGTCAAGGGACGAGACGTAGAGATCGCCGGAGCAGGTGAACGTCAGCCCGAAATCATTGCCCCAGACTTCCTCGAAGCCCGACAGGTCGACTTCGTCTTCCTCCTGGACGAGGCCGGAAATCGAGTTGATGGGAAACAGGCTGTGGCTGTCATCATCCACGCCCCAGAGAAGCCCGTCGGGATCGATGGCCAGGCCTTCCACGTCGGTGCGCACTAGGTCCTGCCCGTCTTTGACGGAGCCGATCTCCTGCTCGATGCCGGATTCCAGGTCGATGAGGTGCAGACTGTCGCCATTCGGCTCATCGGAGTTCACCGAAAAGCCCAGCGGCCCGGCCAGCGCGGACGCCAACGGCAGCGCAAGCAGCGCAAATATGGCAACTCGGCAAATGGCGGGCATACGGACAGAATCCAGCATGTCGCATCCAGCGACTGGAGGGTTATGCTAACAGAAAACCAGGGGTTTACCCAGTTTTTTCAAAGGCCTGCAGAACTATTGTCAGGGCTGTTGTTTGCCTGCAACAAGGCACGGATTCTGACCATGAAATACCCTCCCTGGTGGTTCCGATCGTAACAGCTTGCTGTGAAAGCCATTCATGACTGAAACGCCTGAATCCGGGCTTGCATCGCCGGCGTACAGTGCGCACAATCTCACCTCGTGTGGCATTTCTGCCACACCCGGAATGAACCCTGCTTGAGGTGCGTTTCGCGCTATGAAAGGAGTATTGCTGGTCAACCTCGGCACACCCGAGGCGCCGACGCCGGCCGCCGTGGGTGCCTATCTTCGGGAGTTTCTCGCCGATCCCAGGGTTGTGGACCTGCCGCGCTGGTTCTGGCTGCCGCTTTTGCGCCTGGTGATCGTGCCCTTGCGCCGGCAGCGTTCGGCGGAAGCATACAAGGAGATCTGGCTCGACGAAGGTTCTCCGCTGCTGGTCTATTCGCAGAACCTGGCGGACCGCCTGGACGAAGAAATGGACGGTGAGGCCAGCGTCGTCCTGGCCATGCGCTACGGGCGGCCGTCCATCGCAGAGGGCCTGGCAATGCTGCGCGACAGGGGCGTGGAGCACCTCGTCATCCTGCCCCTCTATCCGCAGTATTCGGCCACCACGACCGAATCGGTGTTCGACGGGGTTGCGGCGGCGCTGCGGGAACTGCAGTGGTTTCCGCAACTCGATTCCATCCAGCACTACTACGACGAACCCGGTTGGGCGGAAGCGATCGCCGATTCCATCCGGCGGTTCCAGCAACGCGCCGGCAAGCCCGACAAGCTGNNCCCGACAAGCTGATTTTCTCCCTGCACGGCATCCCGCAACGCTACGCGGACGCCGGTGACCCCTATCCCGGGCAGTGCGCCTGCGGCGTGGCCGCGATCACGCAAGCCCTGGGCCTCCGGGAAGACGAATGGCTGTTGACCTACCAGTCACGGGTCGGACGCGAACCCTGGCTTCAGCCCTACACGGACATCACCCTGGAGGAACTCGGCGCCGGTGGCGTGAAGCACGTGCAGGTCGTCTGCCCCGGCTTCGCCGTGGATTGCCTGGAAACGCTGGAAGAGATCGCCATGCAGAACCGCGACCTGTTCGTGGAGGCGGGTGGTGAAAAACTGGAATACATTCCAGCGCTGAACGACGAACCACCGCAGGTCAGGCTGCTGGCCGGCCTGGTCAGGAAGGATCGCCTGGACCGGTCCTGACCGGCGGCGCTCATTCGCCCCGGTAGACGCAACCCGCGTTACAGGTTTCCTGCACCACGACCTTGCTGAGGGAATCCAGGTCCGGCTTGAGCCTGGCCCAGATCCATTTCGCCAGGTTTTCGGAGGTCGGATTTTCCAGCCCTTCGATTTCGTTCAGGCACCGGTGGTCGAGTTGCTCGAACAATGGCCGGAAGGCCGCCTTGAGGTCCGCGAAGTCCATGACCCAGCCGGATTCCATGCCCGGTTGCCCGCTGACGTGGATTTCGATCCGAAACGAGTGGCCGTGCAGGCGGGCACATTTGTGGCCGGCCGGCACGTTGGGAAGGCTGTGCGCAGCCTCGACCTGGAATACCCTGAAGACGTCCATGCCGGCATTGTGCCCATGCCCGCAGCATCAGGCAATGCCGGGGAACGGCGTGCGCCCCGCCCTCTATCGCCCGATCACGAACCGGTAGCCGATCTTTCTACTGGCAGTCGCAGAAAGGTTTCTTGGTCGATTTCCCGCAGCGGCACAGAGCACCCTGCATGGTCAGACATTCCTGGCCCTTGCGATTGTATACCCGCATGTATCCGCGGAACTTCAACGGCCCGTCCTTCACTGCCGTGATGGTCACGGTCTGCGGCCGGCTCACGGCCATGCAGTCGGAGGCCTGGTTGATCGCGCCCATGTCGAAGAATTCGATCTCGAGATGCTGGTCATCACAATGCGGACCGTTCCGGGTGGCGCCGCACCTGCACAATGTGAGGTGATTGGCGTGGGTTACGTCGCCATCCTCATTGATCAGCGTAATGTTGCCGGTCACCTTGAGCGGCCCGGCGCTGGTGACCAGGACCTCGTTGGGAACTTCCAGTCGCTTGGGGACCCGTCGGCTGCCCTTTTGCTCCATGAACCATCGGTCCAGGGCCTTTTCGCCGGTGGGGACTTGCTGTTCCTGTTGGGTTTCCTCGGCCGCAGAGTCACCCCGGGGCGCGCCCTGAGCCCCTGACTCGTTGGCATTGGAGTCGACGTCCGGCTGGACTTCGAACAGGTTTCTTGCGGTTGCCTTGGTTGCGTCATCCATTGACAAATATCTCCAGAGAATTCCTTTCCCTGTTTATACTCTACTATCAGAATACGCTTTTTTCCCGCAAATTCAACAAATTTACATTAAAAACAGATGAAGAAAATAATTGCCTTGTGCCTGCTTCTGATCCCCTCCATCGGCCTTTGCGTACCGGAATCCGCACCTGACCGGGAACGGGGCGAGGGACCCTTCGACCGGCTCGTGTTGCGTGGCGTCATGGTGGTCAGCGGAGAGGGCGCGCCTCCCGTCGGGCCCATGGACGTCCTGGTGGAAGGCAACCGTATTGCCCGGATTCAAAGTC
>JABAHS010117768.1_pt2 | contig 11143 bp, 10 predicted proteins | sample 7062111 | NCBI WGS metagenome assembly JABAHS01 (sample SAMN14534600, study PRJNA622989) | marine sediment metagenome | biome: marine biome [ENVO:00000428]; feature: marine pelagic biome [ENVO:01000023]; material: deep marine sediment [ENVO:00002113]; isolation source: pool of 4 deep marine... | reverse complement strand
ATAGCCTTTCCTGTGCAAAGGATACGCCCCGGCTAGCCCCTCCGACAGCCGGCATTGAGTTCATCCGCGTTAGCAAAGATGGCACCCATTTCATCCGCACCCAAACCGGCACTCGGTTCATCGCCTGGGGCTTCAATTACGACCACGATGATTCAGGCCGCCTCATCGAAGACTACTGGCACAAGGAATGGCCTACCGTAGCAGAAGACTTCGCGGAAATGAAAGCCCTTGGCGCAAACGTAGTAAGGATTCACCTACAAACCGCTAAATTCATGAAGTCGCCGACCCAAACCAACAAGGCCTCCCTCGCCCAACTCGCCAAACTCGTCAAACTCGCCGAGCAAACAGGCCTTTACCTCGATATCACCGGCCTCGGCTGCTACCATAAAAAAGACGTCCCGAAATGGTACGACCAGATGAATGAGACACAACGCTGGAACACGCAATCCATCTTCTGGGAGGCGGTCGCAAAAACCTGTGCCAAAAGCCCCGCGATCTTCTGTTACGACCTTATGAACGAACCAATACTGCCCGGCAAAAATAAAAAGGAAACTGACTGGCTCGCCGGCGAGTTCGCAGGAAAGCACTTCGTACAGCGCATCACCCTCGACCTTGCAGGCCGCACACGTGAACAGGTCGCTAAAGCCTGGGTAGATAAACTCGTCACGGCCATCCGGAAACACGACAACCGCCACATGATAACCGTAGGAGTAATCCCCTGGGTCCACACCTTCCCAAAAGCCAAACCGCTTTTCTACTCAAAAGAAGTGGCCGAAAATCTGGATTTCGTTAGCGTTCACTTCTATCCTAAAAAAGACAAAGTCGACAGGGCCCTCACAGCCCTCTCTGCCTATGATATAGGCAAGCCTCTCGTAATAGAGGAAATGTTTCCATTACACTGTAACATGAAGGAGCTTGCCGTATTCATTGACTCTTCGCGCAGCTTTGTCGATGGTTATATCGGCTTCTACTGGGGCAAAACCATCGAGGAATACAATGAGAAATCCGACATCCCTTCCGCCCTCACCAAAAGCTGGCTGAAATACTTCACTGAAGCTCGCACCCAAAAATCATCAAAAAATATCACTACTACTACCGAAGTACTGCCGAGGATCTTCTCCCTCAATCCCGTCATTCTCGAAAAAAGCAGGGCACGGCTCACAGAAGGTGACCAATCACTCCAGCCTGCTCTGAAAAGCCTCCGCCTTGAAGCTGACGATGCACTAAAACAGGGGCCGTTTTCGGTAATGTACAAGAAGATGACCCCACCCAGCGGCGACAAGCACGACTATATGAGCCGGGGCTCTTACTGGTGGCCGGATCCTACAAAACCGGATGGCCTCCCCTACATCCGACGCGACGGCCTGCGAAATCCCGAAACAATAACTGACAACTTTGACCGGCTGGCCCTGGGAGAAATGACTTCCGCCGTCGACTCTCTTGCCACCGCCTTCTATTTCACAAACCATGAGCCCTATGNNTCCAGTTCGGACAGGCCATCCCCGGCATAACACAGGGCCGTGACATCGGGATAATTGACACCGCACGTCTGGTAACAATCATAGACGCCATCGGAATGCTCGAATCCTCACCCGCATGGACCGCAAAAGACCAAAGCGAAATGCGCGAATGGTGCACCGAATACCTTAAATGGCTCCGCACCAGCAAACACGGGCTCGGAGAGGAAAAGAAACTCAATAATCACGGAACATGGTACGACGCACAGGTAGTCAGTCTGGCCCTTTACACCGGCCAAAAAAACCTCGCCCGGCAAATCTTACAGAAGGTCCCCGCCCGACGTATTAATAAGCAAATCGAACCTGATGGCAAACAGCCTCACGAGCTGGCACGCACAAAGTCACTGGGCTATAGCGCAGGCAACCTCCGCGGCTTGTTTAACCTGGCGACAATGGCCGACAAACTCGGTATCGACTTATGGCACTACGAATCCCCCGACGGCCGCAGCATAAAAAAGGCCCTCGATTTCCTCGCAAAATATGTCGATACAAACCAAAAATGGCCCTACAAGCAAATTACACGCCAAAGCCCCGCTTCTCTGTTTTCGCTGCTGCGCCGCGCCTCAATCGCCTACAACGACGACAAATACGAAGAAATCATAAAAAAAATCCCACCCGATGAAATCATCGACTCCCGCACTAATCTCCTCTGGCCCAACCCATTAAATCGCCCTTCTCCGCATTTGTCATTTCTGCATTTTGATTTTAAACATTGCTTTTTCTTCTTGCCACCTCCACCATCACCGACTATAATATTAAGCGACACGAGATATGATTTACGAAATTGTTTCTAAAATATAATGAGAAAATTCAAAAAACATTTTATTGCGAGATGGTACTATTACGCCACTCCATTATTCATTCTGCTTGACTATTTTGGAAAAATAAACGTCCGCGTCACTGCCCTCCAATCGATGCCGCTGTACAAAAACATATATTATGGTTTCTGCATTTTCTGCGGCGTCCTCATATTCATCTTGCCCCGATGTTCACCCTTCGTCGCGCTTATCGAAAGTGGTATCAATTTCCTGATGATGTTATTGCTTCTGTTTATGCCTTATGTCCTCTGCATCATGCATGACGACATATTCGGTGAAGGCTGGCAGAACATGGAAAAATTTAATCTTAAACACGTTGTCAATATCCTAATCGCCGGTTGTGTCGCCGTCTTCGCTTTCAGAGCAAGCCTCCACAGGGCGGAAGCAGATTTCGCTCCCACTGAAGAGCCCGCTAATACCGACTAATAAACATGACTGGACGAAACGTTGAAATAAAGGCAAGACTAAGCAATCCGGACCATACCGCCTCGATTGCCGCACAAATAGCGGATTCAGGCCCCGTTATCATTGAGCAGGAAGACGTGTTCTTCAACTGCTCGAAAGGCCGGCTAAAACTCCGAACGTTTTCAGACAAAACAGGAGAGCTTATTTACTATAACAGGAATAGCGGAAACGGGCCTTCCGAGTGTAATTACTCGATACTAAAAACTTCGGACCCCTCTTTGATTCATAGTATACTGACCGAAGCACTTGGCGTCCGCGGCGTCATTCGTAAGAGCCGCACACTTTACATAGTTGGCCAAACACGGATTCATCTTGACGATGTCAGCGATTTAGGCAAATTTGTCGAAATCGAAGTTGTCCTGCACCCCGGCCAGACAACTTCCGAAGGCACAGATATCGCCCACTCGCTGATGCAGCAACTGGGAATATCCGAAAGCGATTTAATTGATGAAGCTTATATAGATATGCTCTAAAAAATATCTAAATTACTTCCATTCCCGCACTCGGCCTTTTTCGTACCTCTTCGCGCTATTTTTATCGAAATGGAATGTTATACCATATCCAATATCGGAACCACTTTTGTCAATGCTACACTTTTTCCGGTACAACATACGGTGGCCGATAGTTGGTTTTCCGTAATTGGTTGGCCCTTTTACTGAATGCCCCTACAAATCTTTCTTTCCTGGGATTCATCCTCAGCCACGGACCGACAGTAATGCGGTGCTTGTCTATGTCGACTTTGTGTGTCTCCAGATGAGCACAGAATCGGTCGAAAGTTTCGGAAAAGTTTTTGTCCGCCCGGACAATCTCGCGGATCTGCTCACTGTCAGTTTCTTTGCCGATACGATAAGAGATGTTGCCCATGTGAACCAGGCACGCCGAGAGATGGCCGCTTAGCGCATTCTCCTGTAGATCGCTGGTCTTGCGGCTGCGGACCACGCTAAAGAAGTTAGTCAATGAATCCTGGTTTGTAGGCTCGAATTCCCGGATCAACTTATCATNNCGATATATCCATGCTCACAATGGACGACCACTCCGCTGCCAATACCCTTATACCGCTCTTTCGTCGGCAGGCCGCGTACCTCGTAAATAACAGGGGCCGGCTTATAATCGTAGAAAGTGATTACCGTGTTCGGCGTCTGGCCGTCATCTTCATATCCGAAGCGGCCTCCCAGAGTCAGTACCCGTTCGGGCAGACTCTCCTTACCGAGGGCCCACCGGCAGGCGTCCAGATTGTGGATGCCAAGATTACCCAAGTCGCCATCCCCATAGGTCCAGATCCAGTGCCAGTCATAATGGAGTTCCTGGCGCATTACAGGTAGAATCGGCGCCGGGCCGGACCACAGGTCATAGTCTAATGTTTTCGGTACCGGCTGCGGACCTTTTACCTTGCCTATGCTATCGCGCCGCCGGTAAGTAGTTCCGCGAACATATAGAATTTTGCCAAGCTTCCCCTCCCGCGCGTACGCAAAAGCCTCGCCCACGCCCGACCTGCCCCGCGAGCCATGGGTCGCCGAGACTATGCGGCCGTACTTTTGTGCCGCTTCCCATGCTTTACGGCCCTCAAACATATTATGCGAGAAGGGTTTCTGTACAAAGGCGTCCTTGCCCGCCTGACACGCCCACACCGCCGCCAGCACATGCCAGTGGTTGGGAGTGCCCACGACGATAGCGTCGATGTCTTTGCTGTCCAGAAGTTTGCGAATGTCGACATAAGCATCGCATTTTTCTCTGCGGTCTTTGAATTTCTGCACTTCAGGATGAAGATGAGCCCGTTCGGGATCACATAAGGCCACGATTCGCACGCCGGGGATTTTCCTTATTCTGCTCATCATTATTTTGCCTATCCCTCCGACCTTTACGTTTGAGCCCACGCCCACCATAGCAATCCGAATGTCGTCATTCGCGCCCCGAACTCGTGAAAAAGGCGTAAACAAACCGGCACCGGCCGCCAGTGAACCTTTCAAAAAGTCTCGTCGTTTAATTCTTATCATAACTCTTCTCCCGAAAAAATTGGGCAACATCTAATGTCTATAAAATGCAAATCCCCGTTCAAACAGGCCGTGAAATAACCATCCCAATTATAGCGCATTCTGGAGTGCAAGGAACAAGCCGCGATAGTATTTCATCAAACGTACTGGTTCGGTGCTTTCGCCAATCTCCGCATCACAGTAGCGTTTATAATCATTTTCTCGAAGCAACTGGAACAGTTTGCTGTACGGGTATTTTTCATTGTACAGGTCATGCATGTGGAGGTTGCGAATCCTGTCTTTGACAAGGTTGAAGTTCGATTCGAAGCCAGGCGCTTCGATATCGGATCCGTCACAGTTCCAGTTGACGTAAACGTGAGGGCTGTCGGCGTAATCGAGGATTTTACGAACAACCTGCACCCGGTTGGTACCACGGCCGTGGTTGGCTAATCGAATCTCTACGCCGTAATCCTTAGCAAACTCGGCGCATTCCCGCACAGCTTTGCCGATTTGCTCTAATGTCTTTTCCACCGAAACACCCTTATCGCTCACTGCGTTTGGAAATACCCGAATCCCCAAAGCGCCGATATCGTGTGCCAGCTTGGTATATTCTTTCGTCCCTTCGATGTTCTCCCTAAGCCGGGTGGCATCGGCGTAGTGGTAGCTGAAACCGCTGGCCAGGCTGATTGCCTCCATTGCCGAATCTTCAAACCGCTTGCGTACTTCCTTACGCTGCGCTTTGGACAGATTAACCTCTACCTTGTGGGCATGTGTCGTACGCAGTTCCACATGCTGGAATTTAGCCTCAGTGCAGTTCTTGATTATTGTTTCAATGTCCCAGTTGCGTGCCAGATTGTAGCTCATCAGGCCGAGTTTAAGCAGCGGCTTTTTTGCTGCAGATACCTTAGCAGCCTTACCTCCCTGACTTTCCGCCGCAGTAGTCCCTACAGCCAAAACGCCGGATATCAGCGCCGACTTTTTGAAAAAATCACGTCGATTGAGATTACTCATTGTGGTTCCTCCGGAATTCAAGTTAGTTTATTTACTTACTGTAATCTTAACAGGCCGAGATTCCTCATTTGCCTCTGTATACTTGATTTGCCGTTGATTGGTGACAGCATCACCCTACTCCCTATCTTTTCCTTCTTGTCCTTCTCTGCACGCGCCCTTTTCCGGATTTCTTCGCACCTTTCCTTTTACGAACAGGTTTTTTAGCCAGCGGCTCAACAGGTGACACATTCAACTGACGTGCCGCTACATTAACAGAAACTATTCGCACTTTCAACCCCTGACCCAACCGAATACTGCGTCCCGTACGTTCGCCAACAATGCACCCCGCCCTCTGGTTATATTTCCATTCGTCAGGCCCCAGGTCACCCATCTGGATAAGCCCTTCAATCCCGAACTTCCGCGACTGCACAAACACGCCAAAGCCCGCGAGCCCGCTAACCACAGAGTCCAGTTCCTCATTGATACGCTTGCTCAGCATCTGCAACATCAAAACAGTTTTCAGTTCCTCTTCTGCATCCTCAGCCCGCTGCTCGGTAAAGCTGATATGTTTGCCAATCTCCGTCAAATCCATCTCTACTGCAGAATTCTTTGCTAAGTCCACACGATTTTGCAGATAGTATTCAAGGACCCGATGAACGAGCAAATCCGCGTATCGCCGTATCGGACTGGTAAAATGACAATAGTGGACCGATGCCAGCGCGAAATGACCTACATTCACCGGCGCATACTCCGCCTTTTCGAAACTTCGCAGCACCGCCAGATTCACTCCGAATGAACAATCAGTTCCCTTTACAGCCGCCAATAGGTCCTGTATGGCCCTGCGGTCGGGATTTCGGGGCAAATTATATCCGAACGCGCGAACGAGCTTAGTCAGATTCTTCATACTCAAAGCATCCGGCTCAGGATGAATCCTTCGCATAAATCCGATATTCAACCTGTCAAGAAGCGCCGCAACCGCGTCATTCGCCTCCACCATAAACATCTCGATTATCGTATGCGGATAGCTGTCGTCAGCAGGTTCGGCGTCCACAACCTGCCCTGCCTCGTTCATTATCAGTTCCGTTTCCGGCAAATCAAGATGCAGCATCCCGTTCTCCACCCGCCGCCTCTCAATCACCCGGCTGAGCCTCTCCATATTCCTAACTAATTCGACCGATTCATGTTTGGCAACTTTCGTATGCCCCTTCAAAATCCTGTCAGCCTGCTGATATGTCAACCGCTCCGTCGATTTAATAAGACTGTTTGCGAACCGCCGAGACAGAACATTACCTTCCTCGTCATAAGTCAGGTACACGCTTTTAACAAATCGCTTCTGCTCCGGCTGCAGGCTGCACACCCCGTTACTCAAAACCTCCGGCAGCATTGGAATAACCTTGCCCGGCAGATAAACACTATTGCCACGTTCTTTCGCTTCTACATCCAGCGCCGAATCCACCTTCACAAAATTACTCACATCGGCAATATGAATCCCCAGCACCCAATTGCCCTCCTCATCTCTCTCAACACTTATCGCATCGTCAAAATCTTTCGCGTCCGGCGGGTCAATCGTAACAATCACTTTCTCCGTTATGTCCTCTCTGCCCTCGATGTCCTCAGGATCAAATCCCGTCGCCGCCCCCCGAGCCTGTTCGTTACACTGCTCATCAAACTCGCTGGGCAGATGAAACTGGTGGATTATCGATTTTATCTCGCTGTCGTATCGCCCCGCTTTTCCAAGCACCTCTACAATCACTCCCCGTGCAAGGAATTGTTCCGTCGGATACGAAAGTATCTCAACCACAACCTTGTCCTTTTCTTTTGCACCCTTAGCCCCGACATCATCTACGGATATCGGCTCGACAAATCCCGTCCCGTCAGGCAAAACTATCCACCCATCGCTCCGTTTCTTCAACATCCCCACAAACCTGTTCTGCGACCGTTCAAGGATCTCAACAACTTCCCCCCTGTAGCGCATCTGGCCGCCGCGTTTGCCTTCTTTTCGAACCCTCACGGCAACGATATCGCCTGTCATCGCTTCCGCCGTCGCGCTTGGCGGCACAAATAAATCCCCGTGCGCGTTAGGCTCTAATGGCGTTACAAATCCGAATCCTCTCGCGTTCGCCCGAAATGTCCCTATAACCCGTCCCGACATTGCCGGCAGACTGACCAGGTTCCGCTCACCTATTACAACATGACCGGCCCGTCGCATCTCCTCAAAAGCCGCCTTAAATTCCTGATAATCTTCAGAACTCACGCCCAGCGTCTTAGCCAATTGTGCTAATTTCAAAGGCGTATAATCAGAATGCTTCAATAATTGTACTATTCTTTTCTTATAAATCTCCGGCATTTGACCAACCTATAAAATAACTAATAAAACACCAGGCCAATCTTTATATCGACCAGTCTCTGTGTTTATCTGAAATCCAATCAATGAGTGCCTGCCGTAAATAATGCCTGCCTTCTCACTGAGGTTCCATCCTCACTACGTCCCTCGCCCGTGACCGAGGCATAACTCTTAACCGCTCGATTTTACCATCCCGATAAACACCTTCAACCGTGGTCTTCATAGGTGCGTGCATTTTGAACTCAACATCCCATTCTTTCGGCCATGCCGGAAATAGTAATATCTTTCTGCCCTCGGTTTGTATTATCATTCGCTGCAGCGCCGTCATCGTAACACAGCCGTGGTCCTGGTCTGGAATCCAGTCATAGTTCGGCCCCCAGAATGCAGGAAAACGGCTTCCTCCGTGTTTCGTTGAAAAATTCTTCGTCACGAACCTTGCCGCGTCCTCCGCCAATCCAAGATACGCCGCCTGTATCGCCGTCTGGTACCACCCTCCCGTCCCCTTATGTACACGCCGATTATACGCCTCCAAGGCAACACCCAGATCGTCTTTACCAATCCCATAAACTCTATACGGAAAAATAGCATAAAGCTCGGGGTTTTCCTGGTTTCGCTTATTGCTGTACTTCTGGGCCGGAAGCAGAAAACTTTTTCCGCCCTCTTCTCTTATCGGTATTGCCGGCAAATCACCCAGCGTCTTCTTCCACGCTCTCCGCTGCGCCCTCGTTGTCAAATCAGTCGAAAGCTCCAGCAGCCGTGGTATAACATACCTCAGCCCCGCAACCTCAGGCATCGGGTTCACGCAATTCCACCACGTCTCCAGCGACTGCGAAGGCTCAAAGCGTATCTTACCCTTCTCATCCCGTTCCCAGTGCTCATCATAGAATGTCACCGTCGCATCCGCTATCGGCAAAAGGGTATCACGCACAAATTCCTCGTCACCTGTTATCTCGTAGTAATCCAACATCATTGAGACAATCTCGATCCCCCCCTGCCATTCCCGCCGGATATACTGGTTAATTGTTTCAGGTCCCTTATGTCCCCACCCGTAATCGCAGTTGCCGTTGGTCCCCCAAAAATACATCGTCTCAGGAAAAAACGCACCATCGTGCTTATAATAAATCCTCGTCTTATCCGTACATAGTCCGAGCACGTCCTTATACATACCAAATAACGGCCTCATCAAATCGAAGTCCCCCGCCGCAATCATTGACCAGTATGGCAGCCGGGTATTTTGCCACCAGAACATCCCGCCCCAGCGTCTGTAATCACCATCATAATGTTCATTGCCAATCTTCGCATCGACCGTAAAGATAGAGCCGTTGAACTTGATAGGATACGCCCCCCTACCTCCACACGCATTAATCCATCGCTGCAGTACATACCCCCTCGAAACTATAGATGTATCCTCCTTCGCTCCCGACGATGCGATAAGCTTGCCGTTTATATACAATTTCGATTGCCCGCCTCTGCTCTCGTACGTCGACGCTACATGCACCCACCGGCCCGGCTTGAACTTCGCATCATAAACAAGCGTCCCAGCCTCCACTATCATACGCAGCGAATTACCGGGATACGTGTCCAGCAGATAGCCGTTCGATGTCCCAGAAAGGGATTTATCGATTATCCTACCGCCACCGCCGCCGAGTTTATCCGGCGCAATCCACGCCTCTAACGTACAACTGTCCTCAAAATTCAACTTCTTGTTATGTGGCACTTCGAGATAACCATCACCACCAAAATGCAGGCACTTTCGCCCCTCGTGTTCAACGATATTAAGGTCGCCAACGATTCTCGCGCCAAGCTCATTATCGACCTTGTTAATAAAAAGGCCGTCGATGGAACCTTCAAAACCCCAATCTCCAACAAGCCCGATAGCGGGTGCAGCACTCGGATATTTCGGAAGCCCTTCAACCTCCCTTTCGCTGAGCGCCCTTCCGAAAATCCGCGCCCGCGATATATACCCTTTGAACCGGTTCTGCCCATTGCTGCAAGCCCCTATCCGCAAAGGCAGCGTGTTAGTGGTGATTTTTTGCGACAGAGACTGCCCCGAAACGCGTATCCAACTCCTGTTCCAGAAATCATCCCACCACTTCCTGTGAGCTGTCCGCGCTGTTTCCAAACCCGTCTTATCGATCGACTTTACCTGATTCTCTAATAGCCTCAACCACTCCCCGCTTGTTTTGGTCTGCGCTGTCAAAGGATATATCGAAACTACAAATTGCTTGTCCGGCTTTATTGATTTAAGGATTTGGTTACTGACCGCCTTTAAACCATCACCTTTCATACATCCGCCGAACGTCCTGCCCATAAGCGGATCAGGATACTTTGCAAGCAGTTCACCAAGATGTTGATTCTTCAACGTTATCGGATAACACGATTTCTCATTTCGATGATACCATACAATCCTGTCACCTTTGGCCGGCAAAACAATATCAGGATATGCGATAATCTTATAATTACCTCTCGTTAACCCCCGTGCGCTGTTTGCTTCGCCACCCTTTAGTTCCCGCTCCTTCGTGCGCCAAACCTCCAACTCAGTCTCAAATTCAAATTCCTTTTTACTCTCGGCCTCAACGCGTATAACCTGCTGGTTAGCATCCACCCACACCCGCAGCGTCACTTTCTGCTCAGCCGCCCCTCCTGATATTTCAATCTCTCCCTGTCGCAGCTTCAAAATCTGCTTGAACGCCATCCCTTTCCTAAACGGGTTCGGCCGTACCTTTACCCGCACTTTACCGAGCTTTAGTAACCGCGCGTTATCACTCCATGAATCAGTCTTGCTTATATAGAACAAGAGGTCCCCATCTTCCTCGACCCATACGTTCAGCCCGATATCACCATTCCCTATCGGCATCGACCCGGATGAATCCTTACTCGCCGTCTCCCAAACAACATTATATTGGTCCAATGGGTCCCTCACCCCCTCAGCCACGCCTCCTATTGCGCACACGAATAATATCAACAACAATGATATTCTGCTTTTAATCGCCATCACTCTTTCCTTTCATTCGTGTTTTAATGTCATTCCTTCAAAGT
>JABAHS010040282.1_pt1 | contig 11143 bp, 12 predicted proteins | sample 7062111 | NCBI WGS metagenome assembly JABAHS01 (sample SAMN14534600, study PRJNA622989) | marine sediment metagenome | biome: marine biome [ENVO:00000428]; feature: marine pelagic biome [ENVO:01000023]; material: deep marine sediment [ENVO:00002113]; isolation source: pool of 4 deep marine... | reverse complement strand
CAGCCGCTTCGGCTGCGGCGGAAGTCGAGTGGACCAGCTACGGCAACGACCACACCGAGCAACGCTTCAGCCCCATCGACCAGGTCAACCCGAGCAACGTGGGAGAGCTCGGCCTCGACTGGGCGTTGAGTGTCCCGGACGCGGTGTCGCTCAACAGCACGCCGCTCATGATCGACGGCGTGCTCTACTTCTCTGCCGACCGCGCCATCGTTCACGCCGTGGACGCCAGGAGCGGGAAGCTCATCTGGTCCTACGATCCCCAGAGCTGGAAGCACGCGCCCCGGGGCATCGCGGTGAGCTTCAACACCAACCGGGGCATCGCCCACTACGAAGGCAGCATCTTCGTGGGCACCGCCGATGGCAGGCTCGTCTCGCTGGACGCCGGGACCGGCACAGTGAAGTGGGCTACCCGAACGTTCGGCCGCGAGGAGCGAAAAACCATAACGGGGGCGCCGCGGGCCTTCGACGGGAAAGTCTTCATAGGCAACGGCGGGGCAGAATTCGGAACCCGGGGATTCGTCTCCGCCTACGACGCCGCCGATGGCGAGCTGCTCTGGCGTTTTTACACCGTCCCGGGAGATCCCTCCCTAGGGTTCGAAAACGATGCCATGGCGAAAGCCGCCAAGACGTGGCACGGCGACTGGTGGAAGGTGTTCGGCGGCGGCACGGTGTGGAACGGGCTGACCTACGACCCCGAGCTGGATCTCCTCTACGTTGGGGTGGGCAACGGCGATCCGTGGGATCACGATCTCAGGAGCCAGGGCAAAGGCGACAATCTGTATCTGTGTTCCATCGTCGCGCTGAAGGCAGACACCGGAGAGTACGTCTGGCACTACCAGGTCAATCCCGGCGAGCAGTGGGACTACAAAGCCACCATGGACATGATCCTGGCGGACCTGCCCATGGGCGGAACCACGCGCAAGGTGCTGATGCAGGCCCCGTCCAACGGATTTTTCTACGTTCTCGACCGGGCCACCGGAGAGCTGCTGGGCGCGGAAAAATACGAGCGGGCCACCTGGGCCGAGCGCATCGACCTCGCTACCGGCCGACCGGTGGAGACGCCCGGCATCCGGATGAAACCCGGCGAAGAGACTCTGATCTACCCCGGACCCTACGGCGCGCACAACTGGCAGGCCATGTCATTCAATCCCGGCACGGGGCTGGCCTACATTCCCACCATCCGCTATCCGGCCATCTACTCAAAGAACACGGCCTACGAGCAGCGCGAAGGCTTCTTCGTGATCGGGATGAATACCGTCTACGCCACGCCCGGGCCGGGCGATGGCAAAGGTGGGCTGGTTGGCTGGGATCCCGTGAAGGGCGAGGCACGCTGGCGGACTCAGTACGACTCCATCTGGAACGGTGGCACCCTGACCACCTCCGGGGGGCTCGTGTTCCAGGGGACTGCGGACGGAAGCTTCCTGGCGGTGGATGCTTCCAACGGTGAGGAGTTGTGGCGCTTCGACGTCCAGCGCGGCGTCACCGCGGCACCCATCAGCTACACGCTGGACGGCAGGCAACACATCGTGCTCCCCGTCGGGTGGGGCGGCCAATCGGCCTTCGGCCCGCCGGCGTTCCGCGCCCATCGAATCCCCTACAAGGGCGAGGACGTGCGCCTGCTGAGCTTCAGCCTGGAAGGAACGGCCAGCCTGCCGCCGCCACCTGCCCGACCCACCGGCGTTCAAGCGGCGGACACGGGCGACGAGCCCATAGACGAGGCGTTGGCAGGCAAGGGATTCCACATCTATCACCAGGCCAGCTGCGCGGTTTGTCATGGCGGCGAAGCCATATCGGTGGGCGCCGCTGCCCCCGACCTGCGGGAGTCGCCGTTCATGGCCAACTACCCGGCATTCCGCGCCGTGGTGGTCGAAGGCGCGTTGCTCCAGCGCAGCATGCCCATGTTCGACGACCTGACCGAGACGGAGGTCCGCGCGGTCTGGGAGTACGTCCGGCAGCAGACCCGCCTGGTGGACTGACCCCTCAGACGGGGTCGGCGAAACGCGCCTCCATCTGCAGATAGCCATTGGCGTCGGGGTGGCGTGACCAGATGTTCTGCCACTCCTGCCCGCCGAATATCCTGGCATGGCCCTCGGCCCGGTCCTCCTCGCTTTCCCAGCGGATCACCCAGGTGACGTTGGCGCTGCCCAGCGGCATGTCCATGGGCGACGCGCCGCCGATCTCGGGCGCTTTACCGTTGTCGAGCCAGAAGCCGACGATGTTCAGATTTTCTTTCAGAAAGGGTACGGCCTCCTCGAGCGCCCACTTCCGGTAGGGCTCGAACTTCTCGGGGTCGTAGTGATAACAGCGGATTTCGTCCATGGCGGTTGTCCCAAACGGCTGGCAATGCGACCACAACCTTAGCCTCTCCCGGTCGCCGACAAAAGCGGGCGGCGGAATTAGGGTAGGATCCGGCAACCACCATCCGGACGATCACCAGGGAGTCGACCCTCATGCAAATGTGGCGCTTTCTCGCACCGTCGGCATTGGGATTCACCAGCCGGAACATGTGGCACGCCCTCGTCGACCGCGCCACCGGCGCGCCGCCCCGGGCGCTTCGCGCGATGGAGCACGTCGCGGCCCACGCCGAACAAGGGAACCCCCAGGACGTGCTCAAGAGGCTCGACGAGTTTGCTACCTCGGTGCGCTGGATGATGAGCATCGGCCCGGAGAAAGACAAAGTCATTGCAGAGGCCCGAGCCCGCCTCGACGGCGACCCGCGCGTCCTGGAGTTGGGCGCATACGCCGGCTACTCGTCCATCTACATGGCCGACGTGCTCGGGCCCCGCACTTCCATCACCTCTGTGGAGGTGAGCGCCGACAACGTCCGGGCCGCGCGCGGGAACATCGAGCACGCTGGGCTCGCCGAGCGCATCGAGGTCGTTCACGGCAGCTCCAGTGACGTGATCCCAAACCTCGAGGGAATCTTCGACCTCGTCTTTCTGGATCATTGGAAGGATCTTTACCTCAAGGACCTCCAACTGCTCGAAGAGCACGAACTCATCGGCCCCGGCTCTGTGGTGGTCGCCGACAACGTCGGTGAGCTCTTCGGCGCGGACGTGTACCTGAACTACGTCCGCAACTGCGGGCGTTACGATTCGACCAATCGCCCGGCCACGATCGAGTACACGTCCTTGCCGGACGCCGTGGAGATCTCGGTATACCGGGGGGGAGGCGCAGGCGGATGAATACCTGGTTCCGATCACCGTCCACGCTTCCAGCATCTGCTAGTTCCGCGCAAAGCTGGCCTCGCCGACGGGCCTGGTGCCTGCAGAAGCTGCGCGGCATCGGGCTGGGTTTCAGCTTTACGGACAGGGATAGCGCGCAGCCAGATTGCTGAGCGTTCTCGCCAAGCTTGTCGACATGCTCCGGTTGGCGAACATGCGCGGGACATCGCCGGGGTTGAGGTAAATCTGCTGCTGCACTTCGAGCCGGTCGCCCCGTTCCCATATGCGCCACTGGCCGGCAACCTCGTGCATTCGGTAAGCGCCATCGACCTCGGGGACCCGCTCCGGCAGGCCCTCGATGGCGAGCGCCACGCTGGCAGCGTCCCCGGAATCGGCCACGCCAAAAAGGCGGTACACCATGTCCCGATCTTTCACCGGCCAGGGCGCCTTGCTCCTCATGTAGTAGACGACCCCGTCGTCGGACTGCTCGAGCAGACGCACCTCGGCAAGATCGGGTATCCACTCGTGGAATCGCGAGGTATCGGAGATGAAAGCGCGCAGATCCGCAAGGTTGGTGCAGACATCCACCTGGGCCCGATGAGAGCGGAACCCGGACGGCATCATCAGACCTTCAACCTCCACGCCTTCGACCTTCCGAACCAACTGCCACTCGGCTTGAGCAGCGGCGGCAGTTGCGGTCCAAGACAACATGATGATCAGGAGAAAACGCACAGCAACGACCAGGTGGAATGAGCTGGCGATGGTATCAGCCGCCGGGGGCTCACTCCATCCGGCCGCCCTTTTCGGAACCCGACCCGTCAAGCGCTTCGTGCCCGCCGAAGAACCTGTAAAAGAGCTTGATCCAGAACGGTGAGAAGAGCGTGGTGTAGGCGATCACAAGAACCACGGCAGCATAGACTTCCTCGTCGAACACCCCGGCAGCGCGTCCGAGTTCGGCAAAGATGATCCCGACCTCGCCTCGCGGCACCATGGCCATGCCGACGGCCGTGCGCATAAGCCAATGCTCACGAAACAGCAGATGACCGCCAGCAACCTTGGTCACGATCGCCACGACCGCGATGCTCAGCGAGAACAGCCATATGGACGCCGAGCCCCAGTCCACCGCCCGCAGATCGAGCGAGAGGCCAACGGTGACGAAGAAGATGGGCGTGAACAGCTGCACGATGGGCTTCATGTCGCGCTCCACCTTACTGGCAAACCGCTGGTCTCTCGCCAGCGCAATGCCGAAGGGCAGAAAGAATCGGCGCGAAAGCGCAAGGCCGGCGGCGAAGCCACCGAGCAGCTCCGGCGCGCCGATAGTGTGCGCAAGCCACGCTAACAGCATCACCAGGGAAACGATCAAGGTCGCTACCAACCCGGGGATCTGCGTGTGGCGGTAGTAATGGCCGATGAGGAAGGAGATGCCCCTGGCGACCAGGGGCGCGAGGATGAAGAACACGCCGATGAAGGCCGCCAGCTTGCCCAGGTTGGCCGGGCTGAGGTCCCCGGTTCGGGAAAAGTCATAGAGCAGAGCAAGCAGCAGCACGCCGAGCACATCGTCGATCACGGCGGCACCGAGGACAATCTGACCTTCCTGACTGTCCTGGCGGCCCACGTCGCGCAGAATGCGGACCGTCACCCCTATGCTGGTGGCGGTGAGCGTGCCTCCGACGAACAGCGCGACCAGCATTTCATGCCCGAACAAATAACGGCTCGTCCCGAATCCCAACAAAAACGGCATGATGAAGCCGCCCAACGCCGCCGCGGCAGAACGTCCGCCCGAGTGTGCGAGACGGTTGATGTCGGTCTCCAGGCCAACCTCGAATAGCAGCAGGATGATGCCGATCTCGGCGAGCAGCCGGATGATCTCGGTGGCCTCCAGCCACCCCAGGACGCTCGGACCCAGCAGAATGCCGGCCACCAGCTCACCAATAACCGACGGAGCCCCGAGTCGTGTCGCGGCCTCGGCCGCGAGCCGGGCTGCAATGAGGATTCCGGCCAGCTGTATGAAAAACTGCGCCGCGTCCATGAGTCCAAGGTTAGCGCGGTGCCAGGGACCAAACCATCAGTAGATCCACGCACGCGCCGGGGTCCCGGGCCAGAAAGCATCAGGATCGGCTACTAACCTTCGAAGAGCTGCTTCTCCGTCAGCAGGTCTTCCAGAGCCACCAGCCAGCTTTCGTAGTAGCCGCGACTGGGGTGGTGAGGGTCATCTTGCTCGGCAAAGGCTATCGCCGCGATGAGCTTCTGCTGGAACTCCGACCACTCGAAAACGCCCTGCTCGGCCAGGCTCACCGCCACGGCGAAGGCGCGGCGCTCCCAATCGTCGTGAAAGACCATCTCGCCGCTCTTGCGTGGCAGGGATGCCGGCTCGTCCATCTCAGCGATCGTCCGGCGCGCCTTGCGCTCGCCGGTCACGGCCCGGAAACCCGGGTCACGCCGATCATCGCGTCTCGCTCGACCAGCTCGGCGAGCTGGTCCTCGGAGAGCTCCTGGGTCCCCGCCGGCCGCTCCGGCAGGACGAGGTAGCGGATCTCAGCGCTGCTGTCCCAGACCCGAACCTCCACGTTGTCGTCCACCGTGGTGCCGAACTCTGCGAGGATGCTGCGGGGGTCGATGACCACCCGGGAGCGGTAGGCCGGGCTCTTGTACCAGGCGGGCGGCAGGCCGAGCACGGGCCACGGATAGCAGGAGCACAGCGTGCAGACGACGACGTTGTGCACCTCGGGCGTGTTCTCGACCACGACCATGTGCTCGCCCTGCAGGCCGCCATAGCCGAGCTCTTCGATGGCCGCCGACGCATCTTCCAGCAGCCGCTGCTTGTAGGCGGGGTCCACCCAGGCACGCGCCACCACCCTGGCTCCGTTCATGGGGCCAAGGTCGTTCTCGTAGACCTCGGCGATCCTCTCCAGCGCGTCCTGCCTGACCAGCCCCTTCTCCAGCAGCAGGGACTCGATCCGCCCGACCCGCTCCTCGAGCGCCCGGTTTTCAGTCTCCGACCGGGTGGTCTCGTGATACGGGTTTGGCGGCCCGTCATGTTCATGGCCGTGGTCATTGCTCATGAGGCTCTCCCTCCACCTGAATCGGCTCCAGATAGTCTTCCCAGAGGTCGATGTAGACGCAGTCGTTACGCTCGACGTTGTCGCCCCAAAGCTCGTCAGCCTCGAAACGCACGTTGTACAGTGGCTGAGGTTTCTCGCCCAGGCCATGAGCCGACGTGTCGGGAAAGACGTGAGTGCCGTGGAGCACGGTGACGGTGCCCTTCTTTCCCCGGACGTAGCGGGGAAGGCGGGTGTGTCCCCGAACGTCCAGGTTCCGGGCACGCACCACATCGCCCAAACCGAAAGCCGGCTGCCTGACCGACGGTCGGGACGCGGGCGAGCCCGCGCGAACCAGCTGGTCAACAGCTTGCGGGTCCAGCGGCGGACGGTCAAGGCTGGGCCTCCCCGCGCTTGTGCCGCTTGCCATCTCCGAGTCCGTCAGCAGCCCGGAATCTCGCCCCATGATCTCGATCCCGGCCAGCCAGTGCTCGTAGTACGACGTGCTCAGATAGACTGCGGGATCCATTCGCTCGATACCGTGGCGGGCGGCATCGAGCGGGCCGAAGTACCCCATGCTCAGCATGTTCATCGCAAACACGCGGCGCTCCCAAGCCGCATGGAATACGGGCTCATCTTCTTCCCGGGGAACGGGCCCGAAACAGGTCATCCCGCCAAGGTCGTGAACGCCGTTCATCGTCTCCTCCTGTGGCTGCCGAAGATTACGCGCGATTCGGCAACCGTGGGCAAGTTCAGTCCTCCAGATAGTACTCGAGTGTGGAAACGACACGCACCCGCTTGATGTGGGGATTGTTGCTGTCCCGATCCTGAATCGAAAACTGGCCCTGGCGGGTCGCTCATGTGATCGGCTTCCGCGGGTGGACCGCTGCCATCATCCCCTATTCGGCGCCGAGGCTTCCAGCCCGATGCGCGGCTTCGACCTCAGCTGCAGCGAGTTCTGACGCACCTGCACCGCCAGGTACACGAGCGTAATCACCACCGCAATGGCACCCACAAACTCGCCGACATTACCGAGCAGCTCGGACAACTGCATCAGCTCCATGATCCTTCCCCGTCGAAACGAACGCCGCGAGGCTAAAACAGATTACCGACCTCTGCGAAGTCGGCCGGCCGGCAAGCCTGTCAGGGGAGCATCAGCTGCCTGTAGAATCGCCGGCTTGGCAAACTCCGGGAGCGAGCGTCATCGAGCGCCTAACCATCGTCCCTACCAACGTGGACTTCTCCGCTCTGCACGCCAGGATGCAGTGGTACGTGGACGAAAACATCATCCCCCACTGCGTCTGCCTGGTCATGCGGGGCACCGACGTGGTCGACTACCGCACGCTCGGTTACATGGACCTGGAGTCGCGCGAGCCGCTGCGGGAGGACGCGATCTTCCGCATGTACTCCAACACCAAGATCGTAACCTCGGTGGCGGCCATGATGCTGTTCGAGGAGAAGCGCTTCGAGCTGGACGATCCGGTCGCCCGCTTCATACCATCTTTCGCCAACATGCAGGTTCTGAAGCCGGATGCGAGGTCCCCGCATGACGTCGAGCCGGCCAAGTCGCCAGTAACGATGCGCCAGATACTCAGCCACTCCGCCGGCCTTTCCTACGGGGTTTTCGAGCCGGGCTCAGTCATCGATCAGCTTTACGCGCAAGCCGGGCTGCATCTATTGAGCAACACCGACGGGACGCTGGAGGGCCTTTGCGAGATCGTCGGCCGCTTGCCGCTCGCCTTCCAGCCCGGCACCAGCTGGCGCTACAGCGTCGGCACCGACGTCACTGCGCGAGTCATCGAGGTCATCTCCGGCCAGCGCTTCGATGCGTTCCTGAAGGATCGGATTCTCGGCCCCCTGGGAATGGTGGACACTGATTTCTACGTGCCTGCCGAGAAGCAGCATCGTTTCACGACCATGTATGCGCCCGTCGACCTGTTCGCACCCATGACGGGCGGCCTCAACAAGGCAGATGATCCGTTCAACGGCATGTACGCTATGCCCCACAGCATGCTGGCCGGCGGTCACGGGCTCGTCTCCACCGTCGCCGACTACGTGACGTTTCTGCGAGCGCTCATCAACGGCGGCGAGTGGGATGGCGTGCGTCTGCTCCAGGCCAGGACGCTCGACCTGATGCGTACCAACCAGCTGGCCGACGGTGTGAGCGTGCACTTCCCCATGTGGGAGATGAAGGGCAACGTCTTCGGGCTCGGGTTTGCGCTCAAGCAGACGCCCGCCGAGGGAGAACCAGAAACCGCCGTTGGCGAGTATCACTGGGGCGGCATCGCCGGCACCCATTCGTGGATGGCGCCCAGGGCCGGCATCACCGGCGTCTGCATGACTCAACGAATGCCCGGCTTCTGGCACCCCTTCAGCCAAGATTTCAAGCGGATGGTTTACGGGCTCGCGGGCGAATCCGAAGCCCGTGGGGCCCGCGAGGGCTGAAAACTTCGAACGGGGAGCGCATGAAAGACTTCGACTACGACGAACGCTACGGCGAAACGCTGCTGGCGTCCTGCTCGGCTTCCGGCGTGCTGACCGTCACGCTCAATCGTCCCGAGCGCAAGAACGCGTTCGACGGCACGATGCGGCACGCCATCAGGCGCATGCTCACAGAGGTGAGGGACGACGCGCGTGTCCGGGCGCTCGTCATCACCGGTGCCGGCGACGCGTTCTGCTCGGGGGCGGACCTCGCCGCGGAGGATCGTCGCCCTTGGCCCACGGGCCCGACCGAACCGCTTTTCGCGTGGTGCGTGGAACTGCTCGAGATGCCGAAACCCACCATCGCCGCGGTGCGCGGGGTCGCCGCGGGCGGCGGTCTGGGCATGGCGCTGCTGTGCGACATCCGATTCTGTGCGGAAGATGCGCGCCTTCTCCCCATCTGGATGAGGCGGGCCATACATCCCGACGACCTGATCACCTGGACGTTGCCGCGCCTGGTGGGATACAGCCGGGCCATGAAGTGGCTCTACCTGGCCGAGGACATCCCGCTTGTAGAGGCGCAGGAAGCGGGCCTCATCGAGGAGTTGTGCGCTCCAGAAGCAGTACTGGCGACCGCCCAGGCACTGGCGGAGAAGCTGGCGAGGGGCCCGACGAGGCACCTGGCCCTGACCAAGCAGGCCGTGCTGAAGGGTCTCAGCCAGACGCCCTGGGAATCTGCCGCGCTGGAGTCCTGGGGCCAGGACCGGGCATTCGCCAGCGAGGACTTCAAGGAGGGTGTGCGGGCGTTCAGGGAGAAACGAACTCCGCGTTTCAGGGGCGAGTAGCCGCCCGCCGGGGCACGAGCTCGAATATCCAGAGATAACCGTTGGTCACGGCATCCATCGGGAACGCCCGGCCGCCGCCATATTTGCGGCCCAGCTCAGCCAGCACCGGCGGGAGTTCGGGTCCGGCCATGACACGGACGAGCTCCCGTTCGTACAGCTTGCCATCCGCACGCAGGATCACGCGCCCGTCGCGCTCCGCTTCGATGGGCCACTGCTTCCAGAGCCGACCCCACCACGTGGTCATGTAGCCGCTAGGGATGAAGATGCGAGCGTCATGCACCGCGATCCAGGTGGTTCGGGACCGAGCCGGATCCAGCGATTGAAACTCGACGGTGTCCACGTCCACCAGCGTATCCCAGCGTGGCTCAGGACCCTGGTGAAGCTCACCACTGCTGAATGCACCGCCCGCGACGATGCCAAGTGGTCCATCCGACGACCGGGCGACGATGACCAGCACACCCACGCCAATGACGATGGCTCCAATGAGGCCGGCCAGAACTTTAAGTACCGTCTTGATGAGTCGCGCTCCTACCATGATTAACTTACCCAGCCCACGGGGATCGGCCTGAGCTTTCTGTCATCATCCACATTTTAGATCTCGCAGCCAGAGCCACCCGCCATGAATCACGTGGAAGTCTATGGAGCCGATCACTCGCCATGGGTCCAGGCCGTCCTGCTGGGACTGCACGACGCGGGCATCCCACACTCCCTGACCTCGCTTCCGCCCCGGGAGACGTTTCGAGGGTCCGGCGTCATGATGCCGGCCGCCAGGATCGACGAGGGGGCCTGGCACCTCGAGTCAGCCGACATCCTCAGGCAGATCGGTTTCTCGCCGGTAACGGACGAGCAGATGAAACTGGTTCGCGGTGCATGGCGGGGCGTGCTCCATCGGGCGGACAGCGCGGCCTTGTTCTGGGGTGGTTTCAGCCTGCTGGGGGACCGACATGAATCTTCCGCCCGGCGTCTGGCCAACAACTTTCTGCGCAGCTTTCTGACGCTGTACTTCTATCTGCTCATTCGGACAGCAGTGCGCATGACCCGCCCTCAGGACCCGGAAAGCTTCGGAGATCAGTTCGTGCCCTTCGAGGAGATGCTGGACACATCGGGCAAGCCGTACCTGTCCGGGGACGAACCCGACACCCTGGACTTCCTGCTGTTCGGCATCATCCAGTGCCACAGCAGCATATATGTGCCGCCGTTGGGTGCGCTGCAGGCGGATCCGCGCCTGGATGGGTTGCGCGGCTGGATCGCCCGCATGCACGAGCGCTTCTCCAACTACGACCACCTCTATTCCGGCGCGTACTTCGCACCGCATTCGCGCCGACCAGCGTGGGCGTCACCGCCGGAGCGCATCGCGTTCTGGCTGGGCGGAGCATTCATGATCGCCGCGTTCCCCATCACGATCCCGTTGGTGGCATTCCTTGCAATTCGTAACCAGCGGTCCCGGTGACCCAAAACCTACGGAGAAGGCGATGATCCCGGGAAGGCTCGTCCACACCTCCCCACCGCGTCGGGAACAGACAAAGGGGCATAAAGCCCCTTTCTCGATTCCTGGCGGAGAGGGTGGGATTCGAACCCACGGACCCCTTGCGAGGTCACCGGTTTTCGAGACCACTGCGAAGTCAGTAAAAACAACGAACGCAGGGGAGGTACCGAATTAGGTACACCTCTGGGT
>JABAHS010105820.1_pt1 | contig 11147 bp, 8 predicted proteins | sample 7062111 | NCBI WGS metagenome assembly JABAHS01 (sample SAMN14534600, study PRJNA622989) | marine sediment metagenome | biome: marine biome [ENVO:00000428]; feature: marine pelagic biome [ENVO:01000023]; material: deep marine sediment [ENVO:00002113]; isolation source: pool of 4 deep marine... | reverse complement strand
TGAAAAGGTATTTCATCACAGCCTACTCCCAACCCTCTGAGACCTGCTCGGATTCCCCGGTCAGGATCGTGATCCAGGCAGAGCGGTCCTCCAACTGCCGGTTGACGGGCGGCTGAATGAGATTCATTTCTTCTTTTCCTTCAGGGCTCATTTTAAGGGAACGTTCGAACGCTTCGACCCACACGCAGGTCATTTCCGGGATCACTTCGCAGTGGCCGTTGGTCCTCACACCCCCGCACGGGCCGTTGCGCAAGTTTTTCGGGCAGGTCATCGGACAGGTCATCCCGGTGGAATGCAGCACACACTGGCCGCACATGCGGCAGTCGAAGATGACTTGTTTAGACCACTTTTCAGGGGGTTTGATGAGCGATTCGAGCCGAGAGGTGTCAAACCGCTTCAGCAGCGGTGCCAGCTTAATGAACACCCAATCTGCCAGGTTATAGAGGCGCTCAAGCGAGCGCGGACGGTCTCGCAGCCACCTACCGAAACTCAAGGATCATTCACCTNNCACCGCCACGGACGCGTCCCGGCAGTAGGCATCGGCCTCAATATGCTCGGCGAAGGCATCGTTGAGCGGCGCGCCGCCCACTAATACAATCAGGTCATCGCGGATACCCTTCTCCTTCAGAGCCTTGATGACGGTGTCCATATAGGGCATGGTGGTGGTGAGCAGGGCGCTCATCCCCAGGATGTCGGGCGAATGTTCATCGACAGCTGCCAGGTATTTATCAACATCGTTGTTGATCCCCAGGTCGAAGACCTCAAACCCGGCGCCTTCCAGCATCATCGAGACCAGGTTTTTCCCGATATCGTGAATATCGCCTTTCACCGTGCCGATCACCACGGTGCCGATCTTGGGCGCTCCGGTTTCAGCCAGCAGGGGACGCAGCACGGACATCCCGGCTTTCATCGCCTTGGCCGCCATCAAGACCTCGGGAACAAACAAAATACCATCGCGGAAATCCACCCCGACGATATCCATCCCGGCCACCAGTCCTTTGGTCAGGATTTCGTATGGCTCCATGCCGCGCGACAGCAGTTCATTGACCTCTTCGACGATCTCTTCTGCATAGCCGTCGTACAGGTCCTCGTGCATGAGTTCAAAGATTTCATCGTCCTGCATTTGTGTGATATCAATTTCATCGTTCATACAATAAAGCCTCCGTGCAAAAGAAAGGATATTTGGATCAGTCTCGTGATCGCGGGAAACGGCGAGCCCGGCCCGCGGGGACGGTTTCGGCCTCCGCCGGCAGCAGCCCATCGAGATGAGAAAATGGATCGGTCTGGTGGGGAATATGCAGAGCTTTGACAAATTCGTCCTGGAAATTCTGGTCGACCGCGGTTTCGATATAGCGCACCTGCGTGGCCAGCTGCTGGGCTTCCCGGCGTTTCTCCTGGTTGAGGAGCACAATCCGGGCGCCGTCCCCGGCGGCGTTGCCCACGGCGTGCACCTGCTCCAGGTCGCAGTCCGGGATCAGGCCGAGGATCATGGCGTGCTTGGGATCGATATAACTGCCGAAAGCGCCCGCCAGAATGATTTCGTCCACCCGGGAGATATTCGCCCGCATCATGAGCAGTTTGGCACCGGCGTACAATGCCGCTTTAGCGAGCTGGATATTGCGAATGTCTTCCTGCGTGATGAGAATCGGTTTCCCGCTGGAAGACTGCTCGGCGGTCGCCAAGATATAGGCCGCTTTTTTATGGTTTTCATCCCACTGCACATGCGGGTGATCCAGTTCGGGGTCAAACCTGCCATCGCCCCTGACCAGGCCGGTTATAAATAATTCTGCCACGACTTCAATAATGCCGGAACCGCAAATCCCGGCGGCGAGGTGTTTGGGCTGCGAGTCAAGGTCTGACTCACTGCTCAGGTCCCATTCATCCGACCAGCGCGCTTCGCCAATCACCTGGAAGCGCGGCCGCTTGGTCTCCGGGTCGATGCGCACGCGCTCGATGGCCCCAGGAGCGGCGCGCATGCCGGCGGTAATCTGTCCGCCCTCAAACGCCGGGCCGGTGGGGCTGGAGGCGGAGTACATCCAGTCTTTGCTGCTCAGGACGATCTCGGCGTTGGTGCCGACATCAATCGTCAGGATGATCTTGTCCCGCAAGTAGGGCTGTTCGGCAATCAGCACGCCGACATTATCGGCGCCGACATGCCCGGCCTGGGAGGGTAAGATATGGGCGTTCGCGCCGGGATGCAGGCGCAGGCCCAGCTCGCGCGCCTTGACATCGTAGGCATCGCGGTTGGCAAGGGCGAAAGGCGCGGTCCCTAATTCAATCGGCGGGATACCCAGCAGGACATGGATCATGGTGGTATTGCCAACCAGCACGATTTCATGTATCTGGCGGCTGCGGATCCCGGCAGCGCGGGCAGCCTGCGAGGCGAGGGTATTAATGGCGTCAATGATCGCCGAGTGCATCTTGCGCAGTCCGTCCGGGCGGGTCATGGTGAACGAGATACGGCTCATCAGGTCCTCACCATAAGAGACCTGGGGGTTCATCATCGATTCGGTAGCCAGCAGTTCGCCGCTGCGCAGGTCGGTCAGGAACGCGGCCACGGTGGTGCTGCCCACATCTACCGCCAGGCCATAAATGCCCTCTTTGAAACCAGGCTGGATTTCGATCACTTCCTGATCCTGCCAGAGGGTGACCGTCACGGCCCATTTGCCGTCCCGGATATTTTTCTGTAATTTTTGCAATGCGGAAAGGTCAATGGTTAAATCTTTCAGCCCCCATTGGTCTTCAAGTGCGTCCTGCAGCCGCCCCCAATCGCCGCGGTGTTCTCCCAGCTGCGCCTGGTCGACTTCAACATACACCTGCCGCACGGAGGGATTGACTTCAATCACGCGCTGGGTGGCCGTTTTGCGGATGATCTGCTTCTGCGCCCGGCTTTCTTCGGGGACGGTGACCAGCAGGTCGCCCTGCACCAAGGCAGCACACGACATGCGCATATCCTGAATGCCGAGTTCGTCCAGCAGTTTGGCTTCGCGTTCCGTGGGAGGGGTGACGTGGTTTTCGGCAGACCGGATGGCGTGCTTGTCAAATTCCCCTTCTTCGATGCGCACCAGGCACTTATTGCACGTCTGGCGGCCGCCGCAAATGCTCTCAAGTTCGACGCCCAGTTCCCTGGCGGCGTCCAGCAACGTGGTGCCTTCTTCCACGAGGCCGTGCCGCCCGGAAGGCATGAGAATCAGTTTGTGTGTCTTTCTTTCCTGGCTGCCGTTCGCCATGGTGTTACCTGTTTTCTAGGGATATAACAAGAAACGAGGACTTTCGTTTCTCAGATGCGGGGGGCTCTGACGCTATTGTGAAGCTTTCATCTGGCGCAGTTTGGCGGTCAGCGCGGTGACATCGATCTCCGCGAACTGCGCATCCAGTTCCGCAATCACAGCCTCGGCCGCCTCTTGGGCGCTGCCTTTCTTCTCTTGGGCAGGCTGCCATTTAAATCCGGCGGTATAGTGATCATCACTGATCATTTTGGCCGCCATCGCCACCTCGTCAATCGCCAGCTGGAAGCGTTCGGGCAGCTGGAGGTTGACGCGGCCGTTGGCATCTTCAGCCCGGACCTGCGTCGGGATATCATACCAGTAAAGCACCTTAACTTTTGCCATTCTTTCTCCTTGGTCAGGCTTTCAGTTTTTCCATGCCTGGATCATACAGCGGATCGTCGTCCACCAGTGCAGGGAAGCGCTCGCCAAAATACTCGATCTCCACCTGGGTGCCCTTGTGGGCAAACCCGGACGGCAGGTAGCCGTAGGCGATATGCTTGCCGACGCTGTAGCCGTAATTGGCACTGGTGACGTACCCTACGCATTGGTCGCCCGAGAAAATCGGTTCCTTACCTAAAGCCATGCCGTTCTGCATCGTCAGGCAGCACAACCTGTGATCGATGCCCGCTGCGCGCAGCTCTAAGAGGGCAGCCCGGCCGAGGAAATCGCCCTGGTCCAGGTCCACCGCCCAGCCCAGGCCGGCCTGGTAGGGATTGTGCTCGATATGCAGTTCCGCACCCAGGGCGCGGTACCCTTTTTCAAGGCGCAGCGAATCGAAAGCGCCCATGCCCCCGGCGATGATCTGGTGTTCCTGCCCGGCCGCCCACAGCACATCCCATAATCGCTGGCCGAGCTCCGCCGGGACGTAAATCTCCCAGCCCAGCTCACCCACGTAAGAGAGGCGGAAGGCCAGGGCGGGGACCGTCTCCAGGGTCAGCGCCTGGGCGGTGAAATAGGGGAAGGCCTGGTTGGAAACATCCTGCTCGGCCACGCCCTCCAGCACCCGGCGGGCATTGGGCCCCCACAGGCCGAGGGCGGTGTACTCAGAGGAGACATCTGCGACATGCACGCTGCCGTCCTTGGGGGCGTGCTGCCTGACCCAGGCTAAATCCACCATCCCGCTGCCGCCCCCGGTCAGCAGCCAAAAGCGGTCTTCCGCCAATCGGGTGACGGTCAGGTCGCTCTTGATGCCGCCCTGCTCGGTGATCATCGAGGTGTAGACGATGCGGCCGACGTCGCGGGCGATGCGGTTGGAGGTGATGTATTCCAGGTATTCGGCCGCGCCGGGGCCGCTGACTTCTATTTTGACGAAGGAGCTGAGCTCGAACAGCCCGACGCTTTCGCGGGTGGCCAGGTGCTCGACACCCTGCAGCGGTGACCAGTACATCGCTTCCCAGCCTTTCCGCGGCGGAATCTGCTGGCGGAACCTGGGCAGCAGCCTGCGGTTGCTCTCATACCACTGCGGCCGCTCCCAACCCACACTCTGGAAGAAATGACCGCCAAGCTCTTTCATCCGGTTGTGATACGGCGCCAAGCGCACATCACGGGTGTGTTCCATCTGCTGCATGGGGTGGATGATGTCATACACCTCGCGGTACTGCTGGGCAGCGGTGCGGCGCACAAAATACTTGCTGGTGGCGTAATCATGGAAGCGGTTAATGTCCGCTTCGTGGATATCGATGTCGGGCTGGCCGCGGTCCATCCAGTCGGCAATCGCCCGCCCCACGCCCCCAGAATGCGTCACCCACACCCCGACCGCCGTCCAGAAGTTGGGCACATCGGGCGCCGGGCCGAGGATCGGGAAACCGTCCACGGTGAAGGCGAACATACCGTTGAATTTGGTGGGATACTCCTTGCCCTGCATGGGGGGCAGTAAATCCCTGGCGGCCGTGCTGGCCATCTTGAAATCGGTGGCGGTGAAGGGGCGCATGGCATCCTTCCCCACATCGTAGGGATCAACCAGCAAGGGGTCGTGCTTATACGAGCCGATGCCGTAGGCATCTTTGTGCTGGCGGAAATACATCGAAAAGTCCTGGTGGCGCAGGATGGGGTGGACGATCTCGCGCGTCTCCCCTTTCAGCTCCTCCAGCGGTTCAGAGATAAGGTACTGGTGCTCGACGGACATCAGCGGCAAGCGCACGCCCAACTGGTCTCCCAGCACCGGCCCCCAGATATTGGTGCACAGCAAGACCTGTTCGGTTTCAATCACGCCCTGGTCGGTGACCACGGCGGTCACCTGCCCGTTCTTGACCTTAAAGCCGGTCACCTTGGTGTGGCCGTAATACTCTGCGGCGCCCTGCTCCCGGGTGTATTCGGCCATCGCCTCGACGGCGTTGACCGCCTTGGCATCGCCATCCGAAGGGACGTAATACCCGCCCTCAATCACCTTGGGGTCCAGGATGGGAATATGTTCCTGCACTTCTTTGGGGGTAAGTAAGTGCGATTCCAGCCCGTAAGCCGCAGACCACCCGTGCCGGCGCTGCAGGTCGGCCCAGCGCTCCTTGGTGTAGGCCACCTCGATGCCGCCCACCGGATAAAAGACGGGGTGCTCGTCCGTGTGCAGTTGGTTGAGTAAGGCGGTGGTGTACTGTGCAAATTCACACATCATCTTCGAGCCGTTGGTCTGGAAAACCAGACCGGGAGCATGGGAAGTAGAACCGCCGGTCTCAAAGAGCGGTCCCTGGTCGACAACTACCATATCGCGCCAGCCCAATTTGCTCAGGTGGTACGCCGAACTGGCGCCCACAATCCCGGCTCCAATGATGACAAGGTTGGCCTTACTTCTCATAACTCCCTCCAGACTATTCTATATTTATAATGACGTAAAGAGTGAAAAACTACCAAAACGGTTCAACGTCCTCCTGGTTCCAATAACGGGGATCCTGGGTGTCAAACCAGTCGGAATGATCGCGCACAAAGCCACCTACCGTCCGCCGCGCGGCAGTGCGCGGGTGGGATGTGCGCCGGCGGACATCGCGGCCCGTCCTGGCAGGACGACGCCTTGATAAGGACGCACGTCCCAGCGGGCGGCGGTCATAACGACCCAACCTGGGGTGGCGGCTCCTGGACATCCGTCTCGACGGGCGCCTGCGGATCGGCTGGAAGTGCTCTCGCCGGCCGGTGACCCGCATGCCCGGCATCTCCCTGTACAGCTCGCTGACCTGCCCGGTGAGGCGCGCCAGGTTGAAGAGGGCGATATTGTGGCGGGATTCTCGGCGTTCTGCCAGGTCTGCCATGATCTCCCCGACCACGCTGGCAAATTTATAGCCGTGCCCGGTGAACCCGGCAGCAAACGAGACTTGCGGATAGTCGGGGTGCAGGTCGATGATGAAATGTTTGTCCGGCGAATTGGTGAACATGCAGGATTTGAGCGACATGGTCGGTCCGGCGCCCTGCGGGAAGTAGCGGGATGCAAACTCGCGCAGCATCTCCTCATCTTCCACGTCCGCCTCCCGGAAATGGTCATCGGGGTCCACCAGTTCTTCAAAATGATGGTATTTACCGAACTTGAAACCCGGGATGCTGTGCACGGGGAAGCCGTAGTAGCGGCCTTCGGGGACCAGCACGTTGAAGACCGGGAAGCGCTCCGGGGTGAACAACTGGGGCTTTTCCGGCTGCAGCCAGGCCAGCACCTGGCGTTCGGGGACGGCGAGATTGTTTAGGAACGGAAGCAGGCGCGAATTCCAGGCGCCGCCGGTAATCACCAGCGAGTCGGCATGGTACTCGTCCCGGTCTGTGAGCACCCGCACGCCATCCCCCATCGGCTCCCAACCCAGCACTTCTTCCCGCCCGTGGATTTCGGCGCCCATCTCATGGGCGGCCTCGACATAGGACACGGTGACCTTTTCAGGGAGCAAAAATCCGCCGTCGGGCTGGAAAACCCCCATCAGGTCATGGGGTAAATTGTACCCAGGGAAGCGCGTGTTGATCTCTTTGCCAGTCATCACCTGGTGGGATAGTCCATGCTCCACGCAGGATTTGAGCGAGCCTTTAAAGACCCAACTGTCGGAAGGACCGGCATCGATGGACCCGGTCTTGATCAGCACTTGCTGCCCCACGCGGCGCTCGATTTCATCCCAAAGCTCGTAAGCGCGCTTCATGAGAATGACATAGGAGGGGTGCTCGTAATAGGCCAGGCGAATGATGCGCGTGTGCCCGTGGGAAGAGCCCATATCGTTGGGGACGTCATAGCGTTCGATGCCCAAGACGCGCTGTCCCCGTTTGGCCAGCTCGTAGCACACCGCGCTGCCCATGCCCCCCACCCCGATCACAATTGTGTGGTAATGCTGACTATACGAGCTCATTGCCAGCCTTCCTGGGGCCTTTGGCCCGCATGCGCACATGGCCGGGATCGAAGAAGGGGGTCTCGACCACCTTGGCAAGGGTCGGCTGGCCGCTGACCTCCACCAGAATCTGGTTGCCGGGCCAGGCGTGAGAGACATCCACGTAGCCCAGGGCAAGCACCTTTTTCACCGAATAGCCGTGCGCGCTGGAGGTGACCGTCCCGATCTCGACGCCGGTTTTTTCAGGGTCGAACTCGTCGCCAGCCTCGCTGCCGGTATACATTTTTTCCCGGAAGGTGGAAATATCGGAGATGGAGAAAATGCGGTCTCCGGTTTTGGCCGGGGAATTGCCGTCGATCTGGATCCCGACCCAACGCTCCTGCAGGCCCATGTCCTGGATCTGCAGCAGGGCTTCCCGCCCGAGGAATTGGTGCTTATCAAAACGGATCCAGCGGTGCAGGCCGACTTCAAACGGGTTGCGGGTTTCGTCGATATCCGGGCCGTAAAGAGGAAAGGCCTTTTCGATGCGCAGGCTCTGCATGGTCGCCACGCCGTAGGGCATCAGGCCGTAGTCATTGGATTGATTTTGCAGGAACTCCCACATCCCGGCGGTTTCTTCGGATGGAATGTACAGCTCGTACCCCAGTTCCCCGGTATAGCCGGAGCGCGAGATGAGCACCTCGCTCTCGTTGATCATGCCTTTGGTGAAGCGGAAGAATCTCAGGGCATCCAGGTCGGCATCTTCCACCACCTCGGCTAATAAATCCAGGGAACGCGGTCCCTGCAAGGAGATAAAACCAACCGCCCCGCTGAGATCGGTGACATACGCGCTCATCCCGACCGAGTGCTCGGTAATCCAGCGGGCAGTTTTCTTGCGCGGCCCCGAGCTGGTGACGACCATAAAGTGCTCGTCGCCAAACTTATAGACCGTGATGTCATCGACAATCCCGCCGTCCTCGTTGCACATGGTGGTGTAGCGCACCTGCCCGGGGTGCATGTCGCGGATCTCGTTGACCACCAGGCGGTTAATCAGACGCTCAGCGCCGGGCCCCTTGATATCCACCTCCCCCATCGTCGAGAGGTCCTGCATACCGACATTGGTGCGGGTGTTGGTGTGCTCCTCCATCGGCGAGGTGTAGCTGAATGGGTAGAGGTAATCCCCACCGCCTTTGATCATCTTCGAGGCGGTACGAAGATGGATATCGTAAAGTGGTGTTCTCCGTTCGGTCATCGGTATCGACCCTCCTTTTTAAGTCGCTGTCATTTCAATTTTTCGGCTAGTTATAAAATCCTGCAGTTCCTGGTCAAGTGCTTCATCCAGCTCCGGCTGTTGGTAGCTGTCCAGCATCTGCTTCACCTTTTGCGCTGCTCGTTCGGGGGCAGTCTTTTTGCCCTGGCTGATCCATTCTTCGTAGCTGTTGTAATCAAAAAGCTCGGAACGGTAGAAAGCGGTGGTGAAATGCTGCATGGTAAACGGCGTCCCCAAGTGGTGACCGCCAGCCTCCACTTCCCGGATGGACTGCATCGCCAGCATGTCCTCTGAAAAATCAATCCCCTTGAGAAGTTTATAGAACTGGCCCAGCAAGTCACAATCGAGCACGAACTTTTCGTACCCGGCAGAGAGACCATTTTCCAGCCACCCGGCGGCATGCAGCACGAAATTGACCCGCCCCTGCACGGCAGGCAGCATGGTCATCACCGATTCATAAGCGCTCTGGGCATCGGCCACCTTGGAACTGGCGAACATCCCCCCGCTGCGGAAGGGCAAATTGTAACGCCTTGCGAGCTGTGCGCCGGCATATACCGCCAGCTGGCTGCCGGATGAGCCGAACATGGGCGCCCCGCTCTTGAGATCGACATCGGTCATGAACGAGCCGTAAATCACCGGTGTGCCAGGCTCGACCATCTGGGCATAGGTGATGCCGGCCAGCGCCTCGGCGTTCTGCTGGATGAGGGTGCCTGCCAGCGAAACCGGCGCCATCGCCCCGGAGAGGATAAAGGGGGTGATGATGGTCGCCTGTCGGGCGCGGGCGTACACCGTGAGGGCTTCTAGCATGCGGTCGTCCAGGCGGCGGGGGCTGCTGATGTTGATCAGCGATACCAGCGCCGGGTTCTCCCGGATCTGCTCGGCGCCGAAGAGCATCTCCACCATCCGGACGCTGTCCTGCGCGTTCCCGGCGGACATGACCGACCCCATAAAAGGCTTGTCGCTGTAGGCGATGTGGCTGTAGAGCATATCCAGGTGGCGGATATCAGGGGGGATGTCGGTGGGCTCGACGACTGTCCCTCCCGAGTGGTGGAGATAGGGGGAGAGATAGGCGAGTTTGATGAAATTTTGGAAATCCTCCAGCGTGGCATCCCGCCGGCCGTATTCGAGGTCATAAACAAACGGCGGGCCATATACGGGTGCGAACACCATATGGTTCCCACCGATGCGGACGTTGTTCTGGGGGTTGCGCGCCAGCTGGGTGAATTCGGCGGGCGCTTTGGCGACGTAGTCCATTACCAGGTCGGGATCAAAGAAGACGGTCTGCCCTTTTACTTGGGCTCCGTGCTCCTGTAAGATGTCCCGCGCTTCATCTAAATAAAAATCGATCCCGACTTCAGAAAGCACTTGCATGGATTTCTGATGAATCAGATCGATCTCTTCTTCTTGGAGGACTTCGTATACCGGGAGATTGTGAACAGGCTGCGCGAGTTTTTGTTCAAGCGGTGTGCTTTGCCTGCGGCGTTCTCGGCCTCTCCTGCTAAAACGCCTTCGTCTGGGACCGTCCATAAAAACCCTCGTGATTCATGTATTGTAATTTGAAAGATTATAACACAACAAAACAGACCTAAATAGTAGATTTTGGATAAACTAAGTTATTTAAAGCGGCTTTTTGATCCCGAATTTTGGTACTTTTAATAAAGTTTTTTTTATCATTCAGCCCCAAAAGCATGTAAGAGTAGTTACGTTGTCCAGTATAGCCAAAATCGCTGGACCCCTAATCCAGCCACCCCCGGACATTCCCATCCAGTTCGGCTTCCCAGTCGTCCAGCATCCCGGCCAGCTGGCGGGCGACATCGGGATAAGCCTCAATCAGATTGTAAGATTCATCGGGGTCTCTCTCCAGGTCAAACAAAAACGGGCCGTGAGAGAAGAGCGGATACCCGCCGTTATCGGACATATGGCGGCGCTGGTATTTCCAGTTCTGGTAGCGCACGGCGACCAGGATGGGTCCATCATAATAAAAGAAGCGCTCATGCGGGCTGGAACCATTCCCCGCCAGCACGGGCAGCAAGCTCCGGCCATCGATGACCCGGTCACCCGGCTGGGGGGTGCCGGAAATCTCCAGGCAGGTGGAGAAGATGTCAAATCCGGCGCCGAACTCACCGGTCCGGACGCCGGAGGGCAGGCCTGAAGGCCAGCGGGCGATCATCGGGACGCGGAATCCGCCTTCGGCGACGTTGTTTTTGCGCCCGCGCAGACCGCCGGTGCTGCCCTGCCACCACGGCCCGTTATCGCTGCTGAAGACCACGAACGTATTCTCGTCCAAACCAAGTTCAGCCAGTTTGTCCAGCACCTGCCCGACGCTCCAGTCCACCTCCTGCACCG
>JABAHS010004625.1_pt2 | contig 11149 bp, 10 predicted proteins | sample 7062111 | NCBI WGS metagenome assembly JABAHS01 (sample SAMN14534600, study PRJNA622989) | marine sediment metagenome | biome: marine biome [ENVO:00000428]; feature: marine pelagic biome [ENVO:01000023]; material: deep marine sediment [ENVO:00002113]; isolation source: pool of 4 deep marine... | reverse complement strand
GCATCCTGGCGGCCCTTCCGGTGTTTGATGTTTGCCCACTTCGAGTGACCGGCCATCAGTTCTCCTCCCGCATGTCCAGCAGCATCTGATGTATGCGCAGGTCGTCCGTCAACTCGGGATGGAACGAGGTGGCGAGGACGTTGCCTTGCCGCACCATCACGATTCGATCCTCGTACGTCGCCAGCACGTCGACCGACGAGCCCGCCTTGGCCACCTGCGGCGCCCGGATGAACACGGCGGTGAAGGGCTCGGCGAGGCCGTCGACGAGCAGAGCCGTTTCGAAAGACTCGTTCTGCCGGCCGAATGCGTTCCGCTCGACGATGACGTCCAGTACGCCTAGTTGAGGCGGGCCGTCCTTGACCGCCGCCGATGCGAGGAAGATCAGACCGGCGCACGTGCCGAAGGTGGGCAGCCCTCCCTCAACGACGCGCCGAAGGGGTTCGATCAAGCCGTACAGCGTGGCGAGCCTTCCGATCGTCGTCGACTCCCCGCCGGGAATGACCAGGCCGCTGATGCCGTCGAGATCCTCCGGTCTCCGCACCTGACGGGTGGCCGCACCGCAGGCTTCCAGGGCTTGCTGGTGTTCTCGGAAGTCGCCCTGGAGGGCGAGGACGCCGACCGGACCCATCCTCACCAGCCTCGTTCGGCGAGTTGCACTTCCAGGCCGGCGATCTCGCGCCCGGGCATTGCGGTGCCGAGCCCGCGTGAGACTTTCACCAGCTGATCGGGATCGTTGGCGTAGGTGGTGGCCTCGACGATCGCCTTCGCCCGGGTCGACGGATCGGAGCTCTTGAAGATGCCGGAGCCGACGAACACCCCGTCGCAGCCGAGCTGCATCATGAGCGCGGCGTCGGCCGGGGTGGCGATGCCGCCCGCGGCGAAGTTGACGACCGGAAGCTTCCCGGTTTCGGCGACTTCTTGCACCAGATCGAAGGGAGCGCCGAGATCGCGGGCCGCCGACATCAGCTGCTCGGGACTCATCGACGCCAGCGATCGGATCTCGTTGGTCATGCGGCGCATGTGCCGAACTGCTTCCACAACGTTGCCGGTACCCGCCTCACCCTTGGTACGGATCATCGCCGCTCCTTCGCCGATGCGACGGAGCGCCTCCCCCAGGTTGCGAGCGCCGCAGACGAATGGGGTGGTGAACGCCCACTTGTCGATGTGGTGCTCCTCGTCGGCGGGGGTGAGAACCTCTGACTCGTCGATGTAGTCGACACCCATGGCCTGCAGGATCTGGGCCTCGACGAAGTGTCCGATCCGAACCTTCGCCATCACCGGGATGCTCACGGCCTCCATGATCTCTTCGATCATCGCCGGGTCGGACATGCGAGCCACTCCGCCGTCGGCGCGAATGTCGGCAGGCACCCGCTCGAGGGCCATCACGGCTACCGCACCGGCATCCTCGGCGATTCGGGCCTGCTCGGCGTTGACGACGTCCATGATGACGCCGCCCTTCAGCATCTCTGCAAGGCCGCGCTTGACCCTCTCGGTCCCTCGTTCCACGGTGATGACTCCTTTTCCTTCGATTCTACTGCCAGCTGAGATCGCGGCCCACCGGCAACAGTTCGATCCAGACGGAACCCGGGGCCAGTGGTACGGGCCGCCCGGAAGCGTCGAGAATCCGGAAGAACCCGCTGTGATCGCCCCGCTCCCAGGTCGCCTCGACGGCGACCCCATTGCGGAAGACGACCGCCGAACCGGATCCCGTGACCTGGTAGTCGGGCACCGCGTTGCCTGCACTGTCGACCCTGCCCGTGTCGATCTGGCGTACTTCGAGCACGATGACGTTGGTCGCCACGACCGGCGTTCCCTCGACGTCCTCATGTGCGCGATCGCCGTGGAACCGCAAGAAGCCACCGTCGGTCGACGACCACCGGTAGGTGACATCCGTGAGCGGCGACAGTGCCACGTCGACCGTGAGCGCCTGGTCGCCCTGGGGGGCCTCCTCGTCGAACGCGAACCATGCGTCGCCGCTGCTCGCGGATCCTTGATCCAGTGCTACTTGCGGGTTCAGCATCAGGTCGTAGGGCGCGGGTCGATCGGGGTCGCGCCCGTACGCGGCGTTGCCGAGGACCGGATGTCCGGCGTCGACGGCAACCTCGCGGACGGCGGCCACGTTTTGATCCGTTCCTCCCGAATGGGCGAATGCAACACCGAAAGGCTCGATGAGCTTCGGATCGACCTCCCGGGTGCTCCGAATCGGTCCGATCTCGACGGGGATGGACGACTGATAGAAGGCGAGGAAGCGTGCCACACCTCCCTCGACGAGCACCTCGATCACCATGTCGGCGTCGGCGATACCGGCCTGAGGACGGGACGAAGCGCTGTTGTCGATCTTCGCCACGAGGATCGGTGCGATGGGGTCGGCGTCGGCGGCGATGACGCCGGTCAAAGGCCACATCTCACCCCCGGGACCGTCGACTGTCGATGTCGTGGTGGTGGAATCGGCGACCGTCGTGGTGGTGGTTTCGGATGCGGGCGCCGACGTCGTCGTCGTCGAACCGGCTACGACCTCATCGTCGTCGCCTCCGGCGAATGCGATGGCGGTGATCAGCAGAATGAGGATGACGGCTGCCCCGCCGGCGATGCCCAGCTGCTGGACGTTGGAGAGATTCTTGAATCGTTCGATGAGTTCTTTCATGGCCTCAGGGAGAATCGGCGGGAATCAGACGCCGCGCAGGGCGGCTTCGTACAGACGGATGTACGCGGGTAGCACTGTAGTCCAGTCGAAGGCTTCTGAACGCCGCGCGCACTGCTCCCCCACCGACCTGTGAATGTCCTCCTCGAGCATCACCGTCATGATGGCTTCCGCCAGCGCACGGTCGTCTCCGCGCGGGAAGAATCGGGGTGCGCCGCCCCCGACGGCGATGAACGCGGGCAGGTCGGAGGCGACGACCGCGCAACCCGCCGCCATACCCTCCAACACCGTGATCCCGAAGCTCTCCCCTCCGAGGTTGGGGGCAACGAACACGCCGGCGGAGGCGAGTTGCCTGCGTTTCTCGTCCTCTCCGACACGACCGAGAAAGCGCACACCGTCGACCTGAACCGACCGCTCGGCGCCGATGATGCGCAGTTCGGCTTCCGGAACGGCTGCTCTGACGGCCTGCCAGGCGGTGAGCAGCACGTCGAGACCCTTCCTCGCTTCGTCGCGGCCGATGAAGACGGCACGGTGGGCGACGCGTGGGCCTCCCGTGCGGTAGGCGGCCACGTCGAGAGCGTTCGGGATGATCTCCACGTCGGACCTGAAGGGTCGCACGGCTGCGGCGGCGACCTCGCTGACCGCCGAGACGGCGGCGAGACGTCTGGTCGCACGGCGCAACAGTGGCGCCACCGTCCGGTAGGTCGACCGGACCCATCCGGGCGGATCTGCGTGAAACGTGCCGGCCACCGGGACGTCTCCCCCGGCCAGAAGGCTCCAGCCGGTCAATGGCATCAGCGGCTCGTGCAGATGGACCACGTCGGCTCCTGCCACCGCTGCACGCGTCCGGCGAAGCGTCGCCGGCGTCAGAGCGATCGGCGCCCGTGAACCGTTGGCGGGGATCGTGATGCCGTCGCCGACCAGCCTGGCGCCCGGTGGCCCGGATCGCCCCGGACCGACGATCCATGCTTCGATGCCGGCCGCAGCGAGGCGATTTCCGATCTCGATGACCTGATGCTGAACACCACCCGGACGGTCGAGCGCGTACGGCGAAACGACCGCGACCTTCACGACTGCTCCCGATCGGACGGCCAGTTCGGTTGCAGGAGATGCCATTGCTCGGGTGCTCTCCGGATCAGCTCCTCGAGAGCTCCGGCGAGCAACGCCATGCCCTCCGATGTGCGCTCTTCGAGAGTGCCCGTCTCAGGAATGGGGATCGGTGGGCCGACGATGACGTGGTGCCCGCGCCCGCCCCGGAAGAACGAGGCGACGGGAAACACCGGTGCCCCGGTGTGGAGACCGATGCTGATGGCTCCCGTCGGGAGCGTTGTCTTCTCGCCGAAGAACTCGACCTCCACGCCCCGACCGCTCAGATCGCGATCCGTCACCAGGGCAACGGCGCCGCCCCTCCGGATCACGGCGAAGAGCTTGCGGAACACTTCTCGCTTTCCGTCGGCGAGAACAACCTGGATGCCGAGCATGCCGCGCAGCGATACGAACCACTCGACGAGACGCCGGTTGCCGAGCCGTTCGGCGACCGCCATCAACTCGATGCCCTCGCGGCGGGCAATGGTTCCGGCCACCTCCCAGTTGCCGACGTGTGGCAAGGCGTACACCATTCCGGTTCCGGCGTCACGGGCGGCGATGACGCGTTCCAGTCCTTCGACGGTGACACGATCGACGACATCGCGGGCACGCCGGGGTCGCATCCACAACACTTCTGCCCAATAGCGTCCGTAGGCACGGTACATCCCCCGGGCAAGTCGCTCGGCCGGTTCGTCTCCGGCCACTCTGGTCATGTGCCGGACGGCCATCCGCTTGCGATCGGAGGGAAGGAGCCAGGCGAGCCGTCCGCCCAACTCACCGAGCCCTGTGGCGAGGCGTTCCGGCAGGAAGCCGATGACGCCGGCCGTCAGACGGAACGCCGCGTAGACGGCGAGGCGCTTCAGCCTTCGAGTCGCTGCCACACCAACGAGAACCGTTGCGCGACGGTCATCCATGTGAGGGCGGCCATGATCCAGAGCATCACCGGGATGAAGCCAAACACGAGGCCGGCGGTGAAGAGGATGACTCGCTCTGCACGTCCCATGAGTCCGCCCCTTCCGTCGGCGCCGACGCTCTCCGCCCTGGCCCGCAGGTACGAGACGAGAAGAGAGGCGCCGAGATTGAGTACGCAGAGAAGGGCCAGCACGGCCGTATTGGAGAAACCCGGATCGGCGGAGACGGCGAAGGCCAGTCCGGCCCACATGGCCGTCTCACCGAGGCGATCGGCAACGGAATCGACGAAGGCGCCGCGCCGGGAGGATTTGGCCGCCAGTCTGGCAACGATCCCGTCGAGTCCGTCCAGCGCCGATCCGAGCGCCGAAACGGCGGCGCCCGCAATGTACATCCGGTTGCCGACCATCACCGCACCGACGACAACCAGGGTCAAACCGACGATCGTCACGGTCATCGGTGTGAAGCGCGCGGCGACCAGCACCCTTCCGATAGGGTCGAGATAACGCTCGATGTGCCCTCGGGCTCGCTGCTCGATCAAGAGAGGCCTTCTCCGGAGTCGACCAACGTAGCAGGAATCCGGCCACGCCACTGCAACTAGTATCTCGTGGACCCGAGCAACGAGGAGGTCTTGTGGTTCCCGAGAGAATTCGCAACGTGGTGCTAGTCGGACATGGCGGCGCCGGAAAGACGAGTCTCGCCGAAGCTCTCCTCAATGTCACCGGCGCCACGACCCGTGTCGGGCGTGTCGAAGACGGCACCACGGTCACCGATTTCGAACCCGAGGAAACCGAACGCCACATCTCCCTCAATGTCGCCGTGGCCTCCTGCGAGTGGAAGGGCCACAAGATCAACATCCTCGACGCCCCGGGCTACGCCGACTTCACCGGGGATGCCCTCGCCGCCCTTCGAGTCGCCGACATGGCGATCTTCGTCGTCTCCGGCGTCGACGGCGTCGAGGTGCAGACCGAAGCCCTATGGCGAGCAGCCGCAGAAGAGAACCTCCCCCGGGTCGTGTTCATCAACAAGCTCGATCGCGAACGTGCATCCTTCCAGCGCACGCTCGACGAACTGACCGAGACATTCGGCAAACGCATCGCTCCAATTCAGTTGCCGATCGGATCCGAGCAGAACCTCAAGGGCCTCGTACGCGTCGTTTCGAACCGCGCCTTCGGCTACGACGGCGGGTCGATCGCCAAGGAAATTGATGTCCCGGCCGACATGGCCGACGTCGTCTCCGAGACGCACACCACCCTCATCGAGGCAGTCGTCGAGACCGACGACGAGATGATGGAGCGATACTTCGAAGGCGAGGAGCCGAGTCGCGAGCAGATCATCGAGTCGATCCACAGCGGGATGCTCGAAGGGGAGATCTTCCCCGTCCTGTGTGGTTCTGCCGGCGCGTTGATCGGTATCGACACGCTTGCCGACTTCATCGTGGAGTTCGGCCCCAATCCTCTCGAGCATGCGGCCCCCTCGATGGACGAAGGTGAGCTGACGGTTTCGGCCGAGGGTCCGGCCACCGCTTTCGTGTTCAAGACGCATTCGGACCCCTACGTGGGTCGGATCTCCCTGTTCCGGGTCTTCTCCGGGACGATCAACCTCGACGACAACCTCGACAACGCCACGAGGGGCGGCAGCGGCCGCATGCACAATCTCTTCTTCATGCAGGGGAAGGACCACCGCGACGCCAAAGAGGTCGTCACGGGCGACATCGCCGCCGTCGCCAAGCTCGACTCGGTACTGGCGGGTGACACCCTCGTCTCTCCCGGATCGAAGCTGCGGATCAAGCCCGTCAGGTTTCCCAACCCGGTCATGTCGGTGGCGATCTTCCCGAAGTCCTCACAGGACGAGGACAAGCTGTCGGGCGCACTCCAGAAGATCGTCGAGGAGGACCCGACGCTGCTGGTCGAACGCCGGCCGGAGACGAATGAGACGGTCCTTTCCGGGCTGGGTGACACCCACATCGACGTGACGGCCGCTCGCATCGCCCGCAAGTTCGGTGTGGAGATCGACACTGCCACTCCCACCGTCCCCTACCGGGAGAGCATCACCGGCACCACCGAAGCAGAAGGGAAACACAAGAAGCAGAGCGGTGGTCGAGGCCAGTTTGGAGTTGCGTTCGTCAAGTTCGCTCCCCTCCCACGAGGCACCGGATTCGAGTTCGTCGACGCCATCAAGGGAGGCTCGGTGCCCCGGCAGTTCATCCCGGCGGTTGAGAAAGGGGTCCAGGAAGCCCTTGAGAAAGGTCCACTCGCCGGGTACCCGGTAGTCGATGTTCAGGCCACGCTCTACGACGGCAAGTATCACTCCGTCGACTCGGACGAGATGTCCTTCCGCATGGCCGGGATCCTGGCTTTCCGAGCGGCGGCGCCCAAGCTCGGAGCGGTGATCCTCGAACCCATCGTCGAAGCGAGGATCCGGGTGCCGGAGGAGTACATGGGTGATGTGATCGGTGACATCAACTCGAAGCGCGGTCGCGTGCTCGGCATGGACTCGGAGGGCCACCTGCGGGTGGTGACCGCAGAGGTGCCGCTCGGCGAGATGCAGCGCTATGCGGTGGATCTCAGGTCGATGACGGGCGGCCGTGGGTTCTTCGAGATGGAGTTCAAGCGGTACGAAGAGATGCCGCATCAAGAAGCCCAGAAGGTGATCGAGGCGGCCCGGACGGAAGAGTCCTAGGACCGCAGCAAAGGAGACGAATATGGACGAGGCCGTTCTCAGAATCGGCGATCGAGAGATCTCGCTTCCGGTCATCACCGGAACCGAGGGGGAAGTAGCGATCGACATCAACAAGCTGCGAGGGCAGACCGGGATCGTGGTCCACGACAAGGGCTTTGCCAACACGGCAGAAGCGCTCAGCTCGGTGACCTTCCTGAACGGCGAAGAAGGCATCCTGCGATATCGCGGATACCCCATCGAGCAGATCGCCGGCAACGCCTCGTTCCTGGAGGTGGCGTACCTGCTGCTATACAGCGAACTGCCGACGGCCTCACAGTACGAACGTTTCGTCAACGACATCACGCATCACACGATGGTGCGGGAGGACATGAAGCACCTGTACGAGGCGTTCCCGGCGGATGCGCATCCGATGCAGATGCTTGCGTCGGCCGTGTCGGCGCTGGCGACCTTCTATCCGGATGCTCTGGATCCGACCGATGAGGCGGCCATCGACATCAGCGCCAAGCGTTTGATTGCCAAGATGATCACCCTGGTCGCCTGGGGTCACAAGTACGGGCTCTCGCAGCCGTTCCAGTATCCGAGGAACGACCTCGACTACACGTCGAACTTCCTGCACATGATGTTCTCGTACCCGACCGAGGACTACGAGGTCGACCCGGTCGTCTCCAAGGCGCTCGACGTCTTGTTGATCCTCCACGCCGACCATGAGCAGAACTGCTCGACATCGACGGTGAGAGTCGTCGGTTCGTCTCAAGCCAATCTCTTCTCGTCGGTGGCGTCCGGGATCCATGCGCTGTCGGGTCCGCTCCACGGTGGGGCGAATCAGCGGGTCGTCGAGATGCTCGACGAGATCATCAAGGGCGGCGGCGATGTCGAGCAATACATCGCCAAGGCCAAGGACAAGGACGATCCGTTCCGCCTGATGGGCTTCGGTCACCGGGTCTACAAGAACTTCGACCCGCGGGCACGCATCATCAAGCGCTATGCGGGCGATGTGCTCGACAAACTCGGCAAGGACGACCCGATGCTCGGCGTCGCCAAGCAGCTCGAAGAGGTCGCACTGTCGGACGAGTACTTCGTCGAGCGGAAGCTCTACCCGAACGTCGACTTCTACTCGGGCATCATCTACAAGGCGATGGGCTTCCCGGTGGACATGTTCACCGTGCTGTTCGCCATCGGCCGGCTGCCGGGCTGGATCGCCCAGTGGAAAGAGATGCGGTTTGACGACACGACCCGTATCGGCCGGCCCCGGCAGATCTACGTTGGTGAGAATGCCCGCGAGTTCGTCCCGATGGACCAGAGATAGGGAAGTACTCAGTACTCAGTACTCAGTACCCGGACTGAAGGCGGCCCCACGNNCAGAGATAGGGAAGTACTCAGTACTCAGTACCCGGACTGGAGGCGGCGGCCCCACGCGGGGCCGCCTTCAATTGAGTACTCAGAGGACGTGCGGTATGCCTTGTGTGTCCTCCCCGCTTGCGGGGAGGTGGCCGACGAGGCCTGACGCCTACTGCGTCAGTTGCCAAGGAGGTCGGAGGGGGTGCACCCAACAGTCGTACTCCGTACCTGGTACCTCGTAGATCGACCATCCGGCGTCCGTGAAAGGCTCAACTCCGAACTCGCGACCCGCGACCAGCTACTCGCGACCCGCGACCAGCTCTTCCTCGTAGACCTCGCCCCGGATGGCCCCGGTCACGCCGTCCACCAGCACCAGGCCTCGCCGGGTCGGCGGATCATCGGCCGAGTAGAGCAGCACATTCCAGACCGGTCGGGCCCGCCAACCTTCGAAGCGAACGGCACCGGATGAATGCCCGACCGCAAAATCGACCGCCCGCGCCGCAGCCCCCATGGCCTGGCGATCGGTCACATTCAGCGGCCAGGCTGTTGCCATGTGCCAGGCGCCCAGCACCACGAACCCACCGCCGACCGCCCACATTCCCGAAGGCAGCCCGGTTGCCGCCCCGGCGATGGCGAAGGCGCCGGCGATCACGTAGATCACGGCAGATGCCCGTCGACGGCGAGGGCTGGGGAACACGTACTCCCCGAGTGCCCCCGAATCCAGATCGTCGGGCACCGCCTCGGCGTCGGCGACGTCCTGTGGGATGTGGATGGCAGGCGGTTCGCGGTCGGTCATCGGGGAGGTTCGGCAAGTCGAGCGAGTTCGTCGACGGCGTCCCGGAGAGGCACACCGCGCCGTTCGTGTTCCTCACCCCGGAAGCGAACTCCGACGGTCTCGTTCTCGATGTCCTGATCGCCCACGACGAGCACGGCGGGTGCCTTCTGGGTGATGGCACGACGGATCTTCTCCCCGACGGTGTCGTCGGCCTCGTCGACCTCGACGCGGAGCCCCTCCGCCGACATCGACGCGGCGACGGTGCCCGCGTACGGGAGGTGGCGATCGGCCACCGGTACGACGACCGCCTGGACGGGTGCCAGCCAGGCGGGAAATGCCCCGGCGTAGTGCTCGACCAGGATGCCGACGAAGCGCTCGATCGATCCCATCAGCGCCCGGTGGATCATCACCGGGCGCTCCCGGGTGTTCTCACCCGAGGCGTACAGGAGGTCGAAGTTCTCGGGTTGTCCGAAGTCGACCTGGAGGGTCGAGAGCTGCCACCGCCGGCCGATGGCATCCCGAACGTGCACATCGATCTTCGGCCCGTAGAACGCGCCTTCGCCTTCGGCGATCTCGAACGGCAAACCTGCCACCCGCAGGGCATCGGCGAGTGCCGCCTCCGCCTTGTCCCAGAGATGATCTTGCCCGACGTACTTGTCCGGCCGGGTAGAGAGATCCGCCTCGAACTCTTCGAAACCGAAGTCCCTGAGCACCATCAAGGTGAAGTCGAGCAGTTTCTGCAGCTCGTCACCGATCTGGGACTCCATGGCGAAGATGTGACTGTCGTCCTGAGTGAATCCGCGGGCGCGGAGCAGTCCGTGCACGACGCCGGAGCGTTCGTACCGGTAGACGGTCCCGAGTTCGTAGAGTCGCATGGGCAGTTCGCGGTAGCTTCGCCCGCTGCTCTTGTAGATCAGGATGTGGAACGGGCAGTTCATCGGCTTCAGCCGGTACTCGGTGTCCTCGTCGAGCTCCATGCCCGGATACATCCCCTCGGCGTAGAAGTCGAGGTGGCCGGACGTCTGCCACAGGTGCGCCTTGGCAACGTGCGGGGTGGACACGATCTGGTAGTCGTGCCGGAGATGTGTGCGCCGGCTGTAGTCCTCGATGATGGTGCGGAGGAGGCCACCCTTGGGGTGCCAGACGGCGAGGCCGGAGCCGAGTTCCTGCGGGAAGGAGAACAGATCGAGCTCGTTGCCGAGCCGCCGGTGATCGCGCCGCTCGGCCTCTTCGAGGCGGTGGAGGTAGTCGTCGAGCGCTTGTCGGGACTCCCATGCGGTTCCGTAGATCCTCTGCAACTGATCCCGGTGCTCGTCCCCTCGCCAATAGGCGCCCGCCGAGCGCAGCAACTTCACGGCCTTGAGTCGCCCGGTGCTCGGCAAGTGCGGGCCCCGGCACAGGTCGACGAAGTCCTCGTTCCGGTACACGGTCACGCTGTCGCCGCCCGACACCTCCGACTCGTCGACCGATTCGATGATCTCGCTCTTGTAGGGCTGGTCTCCGAACAGTTCGAGCGCTTCCTTGATCGAGTGAACCTCGCGTTCGAAGGCCTGGTCGGCCTCGATGATCTCGACCATCCGCGCTTCGATGCGTTCCAGGTCCTCGGGAGCGAATGGGCGACCGATGTTGAAGTCGTAGTAGAAGCCGTCGGTGATGGCGGGGCCGATGGCGAAGGTGGCGCCTTCGTAGAGATCGAGGACCGCCTGTGCCATGACGTG
>JABAHS010002336.1_pt1 | contig 11149 bp, 12 predicted proteins | sample 7062111 | NCBI WGS metagenome assembly JABAHS01 (sample SAMN14534600, study PRJNA622989) | marine sediment metagenome | biome: marine biome [ENVO:00000428]; feature: marine pelagic biome [ENVO:01000023]; material: deep marine sediment [ENVO:00002113]; isolation source: pool of 4 deep marine... | reverse complement strand
CGCTATGAGCGTCTGGTGGACGCTTGTTGGGCCGGGCGGTCGAGCGCCGGCCCCCTGACTTGGTTCTTGCGTCCAGGAGCCCTTGCATGGGCGGCCGGTGGACGCACGTTTCGGCGGGGGAGGAAATGTCACAGCCAGGGCTCATGCTCCAATCATGAGTTCTATGGACAAGCTTTCGGACCTTGCCTCCAGGCAGCATGGGGTCGTTCGCCGCAGTGAGATCATCGCGGCAGGATTCAGCACGAGCAGGCTCGAGCGGATGGTGGCGCAAGGCGTCCTCAAGCGGGTCGGGTACCAGACGTATGTGTTCGCCGGAGTGCCGCCGACGTGGGAACAGGCAGTGGCGGTTGCAGTGACTTCAGCCGGACCCAACGCCGCCGCCTCACACCAGACAGCCGCGTTTGCCCATGGGCTCACCGATCGGCGCCCGCATGTGGTCGAGGTGGTGACGCCACGCTGGAGGCGATCCCGAGCGGTGGACTTCGTGGTGCACGAGTCTCTCGACCTCCTCGGGGATGACGTCATCGAACATCAAGGAATGAGAGTCACAACGCCGGTGAGGACGGTCGTCGATCTCGGCGCATCGGCGCATTCCTGGCTCGTCGAGTCCGTCCTCGACACGGGAATCCGGCAGAGAGCCTTCACGCTCGAGGACGTGGCACGTTTCGTGGGCCGAGTAGCGAAGCGAGGTCGACGAGGTGTGGGTGTCATCAGACCCTTGATCGAGCAGCGGATCCTCTGGGATGGACTGACCGAGAGCGAGCTCGAGGACCTGCTGAGACGCGCCTGGGGTGACAGGCGGCCGCAGCTCGTGCCGCAGTTCATTATCAGGACCGCAGAAGGCAAGTTCATCTGCCGATCGGACTTCGCGTTTCCTGAGCTCAAGGTTCGGATAGAGCTCGACTCTGAAGCCTTTCACATGGATCGGCCAACGTTCCGGCGCGATCGGGCAGTCCAGAACGAGACGGAGTTGCTCGGATGGCGGACGCTGCGGTACACCTGGTGGGATCTGACGACTCGACCGCTCGGAGTCGTCCGGCAGATCGAGATCGCTCTCCGCAAAGCCGCCGCATAGCCGACCCAACACCGCAGTCTTCTCGCCTCCCATCCCGCTTCGTGCGTCCATCAGCCGCCTCATTCAAGGCCACCGGACGCAAGAACGGGGATGCCCGGGGCTCTGTCGTTTCGAGCGTCCACCAACCGCCCTATGCGAGGCCACCGGACGCAAGAACGGGCAAAAGGAAGGGGGCCGGGAGTACCCGGCCCCCTTCTCCATCTCGTCCCAGTCGAAGACTACGGGCGGGTCATCCCGCTCACGTCGCCGCCGATGTCGGCGATCGAGTCGTAGAGCAGTTCCATGACGTACGTCGGGTTGTGCGTGAAGCCGCCCGGATCCTTGGTCGCGTACTGGTAGTTGTAGGCCGCCCGCAGCAGGCGAGGCGTCCAGGTGGCGTACCGGTTGCCGTAGTTCGCTTCCTCTGGCGAAGCCGTTCCGTCTCCGTTCAGATCGATGAAGAAGTACGGATAGGCGTGCGAGTCGTACACGATGTCGTCGACACCGGCCGTCGCCGTGGCATAGGCCTGGATGGCCGCCAGCAGCGCCTGACGCATTGTGTCGATCTCGCCGGCGATTCCCTCGCCGCCGTCACCGTCGCCGTCGAAGTCGCCGCCCTGCACCCGGATGTCGAGCAGGTCCTCCTCGGTTTCGGTGCGGGGGTGGCAGCCCGAGCATGTTTCTATCTCCACCTGCAGCGTGTGGGCGTTGTGGCACTCCGTGCAAGTGTTGATCGGGTGCGTCAGGGCTCCCGCATACGTCTGACCCTCGTACTGGTAGCCGCCCGCCGCATCGCTGCCGAACAAGGTCGCGCCCGCCGGCAGGTAGTGGACGTTGACGAAGCCCAGCGAGTCGCTGACCGTGTCCGCCTCGGTGGCGCCGATCCTGGCGTCGACCGACGATCCCGACTCCCGGCCCTGGTGGCAGGTCATGCACAGGTTGGTGTTCGGGTCGCCGCTGTCGATCGTCGCTCCGCTCGGGAACGTCGTCTCCAGCACCTCGTACCGCGACCACGTCTCGGTATCGTTGTGGCACGTCGAGCAGTTGAAGCCGTTGGACGGCGGCTGCGAGATCGTCACACCCTCACTCAGGTACAGGGGCAGGCCCTGCGCCGAGTGGCAGCGCGAGCAAGACGCCGACACGACCGCAGGATCGTCCTCATCCCAATGACGGAAGGCTTCTTCCGAACCGGCGAAGTGCCCGTGGTCGATGCGGTGCATGTCCGTCATGTCGATTGGCGACGCGATCACCTCGTTGAGGTTCTCGATCGAGTCGTACATCAACTGGATGATGTACTTGCCGCCGTGGGCGAACGCACCGGGATCCTTCAGCGAGACCTGGTAGTTGTACGCCGCCTTCAGCAGGCGCGGCGTCCACGCCGCATACCGGTTGCCGAAGTTGGCCTCGTCTTCGCCGGCCTCCCCGTTGCCGTCGAGATCGGCGAAGAAGTACGGATAGGCATGCGAGTCGTAGGCGATGCCGGTTCCGGCCACCTCGGTCGCATAGGCCTGAATCGCCTCGAGCAGCGACTCCCGCATCCCCTCGAGTTCGTAGTAGATGCCCTCGTCGAGGTCGCCGTCGCCGTCGAAGTCGACCAGCGAGCCCGGCATCCGCACGTCGCGCAGGTCCTCGACCGTGGTCACGTTGGTGTGGCAGGTGGTGCACTCGGCGACCTTCAGTTCGAGGGTGTGCGGGTCGTGGCACTCGATACAGGTCTGGTAGCCCTCGATGTGGACGAAGAAGGCGTCGTAGGTCTTGCCCTCGTACTCGTAGCCGCCCTTGGCCTCGGTGCCGTACTTGGTGGCGGCGGCCGCGAAGTAGTGGATGTTCCGGAACCCGAGATCCTCGGACACCGTGTCCTCGCCGACGCCGGCCGATTCGATCGACGCATCGACGCTGAGCTTCGATTCCCGGCCCTGGTGGCAGTTCATGCACCGTGACTCGTCGCCCAGGCCGGTCAGTTCGATACCAGACGGCATGACGACGCTGTCCAGCGAGATCGTCACGCCGTTGTGGCAGGCCTGACACTCGATGGTGGTTCCGATCGGCGCATCGTTCTCGACGCTCCCGAACGGGCTGCCGTCCAGACCGAGGAAGTCGAGATGGCCGGGAGTGCTGTGGCACTTGGCGCAGTCGGCGGCGACGACCGCCGGATCGTCCTCGTCCCAGTGCCGGAAGGCTTCGGCCGTAGCGTCGTTGTGACCCGACCCTTCCCATGCGGTGAGAAACGGAACGACCAGTTCCGGTTCGTCAGGCTCGCCTCCAGAAGGAGCGGTGGTTTCGGTCGGTGTCTCTGTTGTGGTGGTGTCCTCATCGCCGCTGGTGCAGGCCGCCAGAACCAGCAGCAGCGCGACGAACACAACCACTGATGAATGCCGGATGCGGCTCATGCTCCCTCCCTGGGTCGGCTCGCGTACCCGACATGATGGCGGATCGCACCGCCGGGCGCGTAGGGCCGTTCGTCCATAGTGAAGGGGTTCACGAACACAGCCGGATGCGGTCCGGAGCGGGGTCTAGTCCTTCTCGCGGATCGCTCTCCAGCCGACCATACCGATCCAGACCAGCAGGGCGATGCCGATGATCCCTCCGCCGATGAACCCGAGGATCACCCAGCCGCTGGGATTCGACTCGCGTTCGGGGATCTCCGGTCCGGCGTGGATACCCTCCGCCGGGATCGTGATCCCGCCGGGATGACAGCTGATGCACGCAGGACGGACCTCGGAGGTCACCGAGTTCGTTGTCCCGGTGGTGTGCGGATCGTGGCAGTCGGTGCAGAGCAACCCGCCCACGTCGCTGTGAAGTTCATCGGCCACCTTGGTGTAGTGGTCGCGGTGACACATCACGCAGGCATCGGCTTGCGATGTCCGGTAGCCGGCCCGATCGGCTGCGGTCACCTCCGGATGAGGAAACCCCTCGATGTCGAGGTGGCAGTTGCGGCAGGAAACGTCGTACTCGCCGTGCACGGAGTGTTCATACTCGGCCCGGAACACGTCGAGGCGGAGCGTCTCCCGAGAGGGCAGTTCTACGAAGAGTCCCGACTGCTGGTGGCAGCTGAAGCATGTGTCGTTGTCCCAGAAGGGGTCGTCGGAGGATTCCTGTGCCCCGGCCGTCGCCGAACCGATCCACATCGCAGCGAACACCAACAGCGCCAGCCAGAACAGGCGCCGGACGTTCGTGCTGACTCGTTCCTCCATACCGTCTCCCCGGGACATCCGCCGGACCGATGTTCGCCTATGTTACGCGCCCTCGCACAGGGGCCTACGGCCCCGCGGACGGGGTCGTTCGCCCCTCCGCCCGATCAGGTTCCGTCGGCGGCGAGTACTTCGTTCAACTCGGCGGCGAGCTCACCGTAGGTCACGGGCCCGGTGAACTTGTGTTGCACCAGGCCGTCCCGATCGATGATGAAGGTCTCCGGGACGCCGAAGGTTCCGAACTCGACGCCGGCGCGGGCATCGGGATCGTCCAGGTACGAGTAGTTCGTGCCCCACCCGTACCGGTCGAGGAAGCCGATCGTGTCCTCCCGCTCGTCACTGGTGGCGATACCGACGAAGTGCACTCCGAGGGCTTCGTAGTCGGCGGCGGCGGCCGTCAGATGAGGGTGCTCGTCGCGGCAGGCGGGGATGCACCAGGAGGCGAAGAAGTTCACCACCAGGACGTCGCCTTTCAGGTCTGCGATGGCGAGCGTGCCCTCCCGATCGATGTACTCGAGTTCGACGTTGGGGGCCGGCTTGCCGATCAGCGGCGACTCGACGACCCGCGGGTCGACGCCGAAGCGGGTGCCGAAGGCGATGGCCAGCACGATGAACACCACGGCGATCACACCGGTGGTGATCCACAGCTTCAGGTTGCGCTGCGGTGCTTCGTGAGCCTCTTCCAGGGCGAGGTCGGTGTCGGTCATGAGCTTGCTCCGGTTGCCTCGGCGATGGCCGTCTCGATGTCCGTCACGACGGTCTCGGGAAGATCGGGGGTCTCGAGAACCGACTCCAGGTAGCTCACGCCGCCCGCCGGATCGCCCAGGTCGTAGATGAGGATCATGCCCAGGAAGTATCGGGCTTCGATGTTGTCGGCATCATGTTCCAGCGCCACCGCCATGTAGTCGGCGGCGGATTGCACCTCGCCGATCTGGAGGTTGAGATACCCGAGACCGACGTTTGCCTGCGCCGCTTCGAGATCGGTGGCGTCACCCGACTCGGCGACGAACCGGAAGTGCTCGATGGCCGACATGGCGTTGCCGGTCTGCGTGTAGCAGTCGGCCAGCGCCAGGCGGAAACCGTTGTCCTCGTGGGTCTCGAGCGCGGCGGCCAGCTCGGCACACGGGTCGGTGCCGTCGGCGGCAGTGCCCATCGGAGCACCTGCGGTGGGTTCCGGCTCGCTCGAGTTCTGCACCGAGAGCAGGATGACGATGAAGGCGACGATCAAGATTCCGGCTCCCACCAGGATGCGGGAGTTCAGGCCACCGGATCCGGCGGTCTGACCCTGTTCGCTCGGTGCTCTCCCCTTGGACGCAGCAGCGGCGGGGGCCTCCTTCTCCGCCTTCGGTTTCTTCGCCGTGGGAGGAGTCCCGAGCTTGGCCAGATCGGCTTCCGCTGCCGCCAGCTCGGACTCGTACCCGGCGCGAAGTTCCGCCGCCGTTGCCTCGTCGATCTCGCCGTCCTCGACCTGTTGAGACAGCTCGTCGAGATCGGTTCGGGCGAGGTCTCGTCGTGCGGCGGCCCTCTCGTACGCCTCGTGGTTGAAGTTGCTCACTGTCTATACCTCGGTTTTCTTGCCGGAACGCCGGCTGGCGATCATGGCCACACCCGCCACCACGGCGACACCGGGTAGCAGCCAGACCAGCAGCGTGTTGCCGGCGAACGGTGGGTCGATGACGATGCTGTCGGTGTAGCGCTCACGGAAGTAGTCGATGATCTGCTGGTCCGACCATCCTTCGGCGATGCGCTCCTCGACGACGTCCATCATGGCTCTGGCCGTCTCGGAGGGAGAGTCGGCGATTGCCACCCCCTGGCAGACCGGGCACTTGACGCGGCTGCCGATGGCCCGGGCCCGGTCCTCATCGGTCCGGTCGCCCATCACGAGCCCGACGACGACCACCGCCGCCAGTCCCACCGTGACGACGGCGGCGATGATCTTGCGCACTGATTCAGACACCTGAGCCCTCCCTGACCTCGACACGCTCGGGCTTCTTGGCGGCGTAGGCCCAGATCCCGGCGGCCGCCGCCAGGAATCCGCCGACCCAGATCAGCCAGATGAACGGGAACCAGAACATTTCGAGCACCACCGTCTCGGGGGTGATGCTGCGGAGCGAGAGGTAGAGGTCGCCCGACGGCATGGTGTCGACGGCCGGGGTGGCGATGGCCGAGGTGTTGTTCGAGTAGTTGTTCAATCGGGGTTCGTAGGTGCCGACCTCGGCCCCGTCCTCGGTCACCGAGATGACGGCGCCGTTGACGAACCGGCCGGGCTCCTGGCGGCTGAACGCCTGCTCGTAGGTCACTTCGAAGCCGGCGAAATTGACCGTGTCGCCTGCGTCGATCGAGATCGTTCCCTCCTCGGCGAGGTTCGCCGAGAAGGCGATGCCGAGGGCGAGAACGGCAACACCGACATGTGAGATCTGCCCGCCCCAGTAGTGCGGGTCGCCGCGCAGTACCCGCCCAGCTGCGGGCCCCCAGCCGATGCCGAGTTTCTCGCTGCGAGTCCTGGCGGTGACGTAGAGGTGGCGAACGATCACGGCGATGACGAACACGCCGGTCAAGATGCCGAGCAGCAGGAAGATGTTTCGGTAGCCGAGTACGACGGCGAGCGCCGCCGACGCGAGTGCCACCCGGACCGGCCAGCGAGTCCGCTCCCAGATGACGCGACCGCTGGCGACGCGATAGGGAGCGATCGGCCCGATGCCCATCGCCAGCAGCAGCAGGAACGACAACGGGATGGCCATCCGGTCGAAGAACGGCCGGCCGACACCGACGGTGGAGTCGGTGAGGAACTCAACGAAGATCGGATAGAGCGTCCCGGTGAGCACCATGAAGGCGAACACGGTCAGCAACAGGTTGTTGAGCAGGAACACGCCCTCCCGGCTGTTGAGGGCATCCAGGCGCGGCGACGAGGCGATCGACTGGGCTCGCATGGTGAACAGGCCGAGCGACCCGAGCAGGATCACGATGAGGAAACCGAGGAGGGCAGGGCCGATCGCCGATTGCGAGAAGCTGTGCACCGACACGATGACGCCGGATCGGGTCAGGAAGGTGCCGAGGATCGTGAGGGCGAAGGCGCTGATGACCAGGACGAAGTTCCACGACTGCAGCATGCCGCGCCGCGACTGGACGACCGCGGAGTGCAGGAAGGCGGTGGCGACGAGCCAGGGCATGAACGAGGCGTTCTCGACCGGGTCCCAGGCCCAGTAGCCGCCCCACCCGAGCACCTCGTAGGACCACAGACCGCCGAGCACGATGCCGACGGTGAGGAACATCCAGGCGAACAGGGTCCAGTTGCGGGTCCTGGTGAGCCACTCGGCACCGGTCGCCTTGATCATCAGCGCCGAGACGGCGAAGGCGAACGGCACGGTGAGCCCGACGTAGCCGACGTAGAGCGTGGGCGGATGAAGGGCCATCAGCCAGTGGTTCTGCAGCAGTGCGTTGGCGCCGATGCCGTCGATGGGTGTCGAGATCACCTCACCGATGGGCCCCCAGGCGGCGTCGGCGCACCCGATCCCGTTGCCCCAGGCCTGGACGCACAGAGCGAACGGGTTGGCGATGGTGGCCATCAGACCGAAGAAGTACAGCGAGACCAGGCCGATGATGGCGAGGGCGCCGGCCGCCAGGCGATCGCCCTCCCGGCGCCGGAAGAACATGTGGTACACGCCGTAGGTGAATGCGGCCAGCACCAGACCCCACAGCACGATGGATCCCTCGAGGGATGCCCAGGCCGAGGCGAACTTGAACAGCGCCGGAGTCCCGGCCGAAGAGTTGTTGGCGATGTACTTGATCGAGAAGTCGTCGGTCATCAGACCGAGTTCGAGGAAGAACATGGCCGCAACGGCTCCGGAGGTCAGCACGATGACCGGGAGACCGAGATACGTGGCGGTGGCTCGCTGAGGGTCGCGCATCGCCACGAAACCTCGAACGGTGATACCGAGTGCCCCTACCAGCGCGGCCAGGATCGATAGATACCCGAGCGTCGCGTTCATTGTGATGTGCCTTCCTCCATGGGACCGAACCCGCCCGGATCACGGGCGGTAGCAGAGCGGTCCCCCGTTTCTCAGAGGATAAGAGTATTCCGGCTTCTGACCTACGGCGCAAAGGCCCCGCACACTGGGGCACTTGGGCCCTGCCTGTTCGGGGAAACGGCATGGAACCCTTGGGGGGTGACAAACGGGAGGAACCACGTCACCAGTGCGGGCGCGCGCGTTTCCGAGCCCCAGGCCGCAGGCGTACACTCGTCCGTCATGGCTTCGATGGTGGAACTGCGCGGGGTTGCCGTCCGGTACGGCAGAGTGCCCGTGCTCAACCGCGTCGATCTGCAGGTGCGCGGTGGTGAAGCCGTGGGCATCGTCGGGCCGAATGGGTCCGGCAAGTCGACGCTGCTCAGAGTGCTCGCCACGCTGCTGCGGCCCACCGACGGGTCGGTGGAGGTCTTCGGGAAGGCCATGGGGAATGAGACTGCGTTCGCAATCCGGCGCCGTATCGCGTTGATCGGACATCAACCCGCGCTCTACCCGCAGCTCACGCTGCTCGAGAACCTGTCGTTCGTTGCCCGACTCTCCGGTCACACAGAAGAACGAGTCGAGGAGATGCTGGACATCGTCGGCCTCGGCGCCGCCAAGCACCGGAGGGCAGAGCAGTCCTCGCACGGCATGCAGCGCCGCGTCGAGTTCGCCCGGGTGATCCTCACCAAGCCGGATCTGCTGCTGCTCGACGAGGCACATGCCGGTCTCGACCGGGAAGCCGGCCAACTCGTCGACGCCGTCGTCGACAACGTGCGGTCGCGCGGGGGAGCCGCCGTGTTCGTGTCGCATGAACTCGACCGGATGCTTCCCCTCGTCCAGACGACGTACGAGCTCGTCGGGGGGACCGTCGTGGCGGGAGAGTCGTCATGAACGGACCGTCTTTCTGGAGGCAGGCCTACGAGATCGGACTCAAGGACCTCCGCATCGAGGGTCGTACGGGCGAGGTGCTGAACATCACCATCCCGTTCGGGGCGGTGGCCTTGCTGCTGATCCCGCTGTCGATCGGTACCGACCGGCCGCTCATCGCCTCGGTCGGACCGGGCATGTTCTGGGTCGTGACCTTGCTGTTCGGCATGCTGGTCACGTTCCGGCAGTCGGCGACGGAGACGGTTTCGAACCGGGAGATGATGGTGTTGCTGGGCGTCGATCCGGCAGCCCAGTTCACCGGGCGGGTCATCGCCAGCTTCCTGCTGCTCCTGGTCTTCGAAGGAGTCCTCGGCCCGCTGACCGTCATCCTGTACAACCCGGACCCGATTTCGGGCTGGTGGGCGCTGATCCCGGTGCTGCTGCTGATGGCGATCGGCCTGTCGTTGATCGGCACGCTGGCATCGGGAATCACCTCGGGCTTGCGGTCGCGCAACACGCTGGCCCCGCTGCTCGTCGCCCCGCTCGCCCTGCCGCTACTCGTCGGCGCCTCGCAGACCTATGAGGCGTTGGAACAGGAGTCCAGTATTCTCAATCCCATCCTCTTGCTGGTTGCCGTGGTACTCGGGCTGGCGGTGGTAGGGGTATTGACAGCCCGTTTCCTGGAGGAGGCAGCACGTTGAAACGACATCAGATACTCGGAGGCGTTGCCGTGGTGGCGATTCTCATCGGGTTCTACCTCGGTGGGCAGGCGCCACTCGACCAGCTTCAGGAGGAGTACACGCGGATCATGTACATCCATGTCCCCTCTGCGTGGCTCGCCTATCTGTCATTCCTGGTCACGCTGGTGGCTTCGGTCCTCTGGCTGGTCCGCCGCAAGTTGGTGTTCGACCGGGTCGCCGAGTCGAGCGTGTCGGTGGGCGTCTTCTTCACCGCCCTGGCGCTGCTGACCGGCATGATCTGGGGCTACCCGGTGTGGGGTACCCCGTGGGACTGGGGCGACGCCCGCATGATGACCACCGCGCTGATGTTCTTCGTCTACCTCGGCTACATCGCCCTCCGGCGCAGCATCCCCGACCCGGCCATGCGTGCCACCAGGTCGGCCGTGCTCGGCATCGTCGCCTTCTTCCTGGTGCCCCTCTCGTACGTGTCGGTGCTCATCGTTCGCACGCTCCACCAGGGGATCACGGTGGCCAGGCCCGACTCGCCGATCGACGGTGAGATCCTGCTGGCGCTGCTCTCCAACGTGGGAGCGTTCACCGTCGTCTACCTCGCCTTCATGAGCCTGAAGACGGCGATCGCCAAGGGCGAGGAGCAACTCGAAGAGCAGTCTGCGGCCGTCGACGCCACACCGGCCGGTGCGGCGATCACGGCTCCCGATCTGGGGAAGGTCCGAGATGTCTAACGGTTGGGTTCTGTTCGCATATATCGTGGTGTACGGATTCATGATCGGATACACCGTGTTCTTGACGATGCGGTTGCGGAGCGTGCGCCGCAAGGTGGAGGGCTGAAATGTCTCGCTATCGCTGGTTTGTGCTCCCGTCGGTCGGGGTGATCGTGATCATCATGGGATTCATGGTGTTCCAGAGCCTCGGCGACAACCTCGTCTACTACTTGACGCCCGGTGAGGCCGTCGAGCAGCGGGCCGAGTTCCCGGACGGTGAGCGGTTCCGGCTCGGTGGTCAGGTCGAGGCGGGTACGTTGCAGGAGACCGACGCCGGAGTGGAGTTCACGGTCTCCGACGGTGAGCACGAGGTGCACATCATCCACGTCGGTGCCCCGCCCGAACTGTTCCGGGAAGGTGTCGGTGCCATCGTGGAGGGAGCCTGGGACGGCGACGTGTTCCGCAGCGACGAGCTGGTGGTGAAACACGACGAGCAGTATCAGGCGCCGGAGGACGAGGGCCACCCGTACGAGGTGCCGACCAACGACGCGTGAGCCCGGCGAAAGGCGGACCGGTATCGCCGGTTGTCGGGTGACTCCCCCCTACCCCAGCGGCTTCGCCGCTGCGG
>JABAHS010024954.1_pt1 | contig 11151 bp, 11 predicted proteins | sample 7062111 | NCBI WGS metagenome assembly JABAHS01 (sample SAMN14534600, study PRJNA622989) | marine sediment metagenome | biome: marine biome [ENVO:00000428]; feature: marine pelagic biome [ENVO:01000023]; material: deep marine sediment [ENVO:00002113]; isolation source: pool of 4 deep marine... | reverse complement strand
CCTCGTCGTCGTAGGCGACGACGTGATCGCCGGGCGTGATGCCGAGCGCCGAGAGCAGGCTCGACAGGCGCGCCGGCGACGGCAGCAGGCCGGGCGCCGGCGGCGCGCCGTCGAGCAGGCCGCCGTACTCGAGGTGCACGGCGCCGGGGATGTGCGCGATGGCGTAGTGGGCGCACAGATCGACGACCACCACGTCGGCCCGCCCGAGCAGCGCCTCGAGCTCGACGGGCTCGAGCAGCACGGGGCTCGCGGGCGACGCCATTGCGCGCCGCCGCCTACAGCCTTTCCTGGCGCAGGGCGGTGAAGTCCTGCGCCATGGCCGCCGCGTCGTGGGGCGCGGAGAACACCGCCTTGAGCTCGGCGCCGGGGTCGACGAGCAGGATCGACGTCGANNGGATCGACGTCGAGTGATCGACGAGGTAGTTGGGCGTCCCGGTCGGCTCGTGGCGCGCGTACAGCACGCCCAGCCGGCGGGTGAGCCGCTCGAGCTCGGCGTCCTCCCCGGTCACGCCGAGGAAGGAGGCGTGGAAGTAGGGCACGTACTGACCGAGCACCTCCGGCGTGTCGCGCGCCGGGTCCACCGAGACGAACACCACCTGCGGCGGCTCGCCCGTCGACGGCTCCAGCCGCTCGAGCAGGCGCGCCAGCGTCGCCAGGGCCGTCGGGCAGGCGTCCGGGCAGTGCGTGAAGCCGAAGAACAGGAACGACCAGCGCCCCTCGAGCCGGGCGAGGTCGAACGTCTCGCCGTGGTGATCGCGCAGCGTGAACGCCGCGAGCGGCTTGCCCGGCTGCAGCACGGTGGCGGCGGAGACGGTCGCGCTCGGGGCGGCGTGGCGCTGCGCGAGCCACACGCCGGCGCCCGTCGAGGCGAGCAGCAGCGCCACCAGCCCCGCCAGGGAGGTCCTGCTCGTCGTCAAGCTTGCCAGCATCGTCGGCTCGTCGCGGTGACCGGGAAAGGGGGCCGGGTGCGCGCCGCGGCGCGCGGCCCCGAGGTGCTATTCTAGCGGCTGCAGGCGGGGCGGGGGCGAGGTTGCTCAGGGAAGCATTGCACAACATTGCGCGCGACGCGGCACTACGGCCGCCGGAGCGAGGCACGCACGGCACGCTGGCCTACGCCGGGGGCGAGCCGGCGGCGTGCGGCGTCGTGCGCCACGTGGCCGAGGATTTCCAGGTCGAGGAGGTGCTCGGCTTCGATCCCGCCGGGCACGGGGAGCACGTGCTGCTGCGGGCGCGCAAGCGCGGCATTACCACCGACGAGGCCGCGCGGCGGCTGGCGCGCCATGCCGGCGTGCGGCCCGGCGCCGTCGGCTACGCCGGGCTGAAGGATCGCCACGCCGTCGCCGTGCAGTGGTTCACGGTGGGCCTTGCCGGCGCGCCCGAGCCCGACTGGGAGGCGCTGGGCGGCGCCGAGCTGCGCGTGCTGAGCGCGGCGCGCCACGCGCGCAAGCTCGCTCGCGGCGCCCACCGCGCCAACCGCTTCGTCATCGTCGTGCGCGAGGTGCGCGGCGATGCCGGCGAGCTCGAGGCACGCCTGCAGAGGCTCGCCCGCGCGGGGACGCCGAACTATTTCGGCGCGCAGCGCTTCGGGCGCCGCGGCGATAACGTCGAGCGGGCGCAGGCGCTGTTTCGCGGCGCGAAGGTGCGCTCGCGCGTGCAGCGTGGCCTGTATCTCTCGGCGGCCCGGGCGCAGCTCTTCAATGCGCTGCTGTCGCGGCGCGTCACCGCGGCCAGCTGGGACCGGGCGCTGCCCGGCGACGTGCTGCAGCTCGACGGGCGCGGCAGCGTCTTCGCGGCCCCCGTCCTCGGCGCCGACCTCGTCGCGCGCATCGCGGCCCTCGCGCTGCACCCCACCGGGCCGCTGTGGGGCCGCGGCGCGCGCCTCGTCAGCGGGGCGCCGGCCGCGCTCGAGGCCGAGGTCGCCGCTGCGCACGCCGAGCTCGCCGCCGGGCTCGAGCGCGAAGGCCTCAAGGGCGCGCGTCGTGCGCTGCGCGCGCGCGTCGCCGCGCTCGAGTGGGAGCGGCCCGCAGGCGGGCGACTGCGCTTGGCGTTCGAGCTCACGCGCGGCGCCTACGCCACCAGCGTGCTGCGCGAGTGCGTGCGCACGCCCTGAGCGCGGCTGGTGAACCCGGTGGCGTCGGCTCGGTCAAAGCGGGTAGCATGCCCGCCCCCAAGACCCGCGCGCGCCGCCGCGCGCCGCCGAGCCCCATGAGACCCACACCCGCGACGCAGAGCGCCGACGACGCCGCGACGCTGAGCGCCGGGCGCTCGCCCGAGCAGGGGGAGTACGTGCGCCGCGCGCTGGAGTGTGCGCGCGCGCTGGCGGAGCAGGACGACGCCGGCGGGCCGCACGGCCACGCCCTCGGCGCCGCGCGCATCGTGCACGAGCTCGGTCTCGATCACGAGGCCGTGGCGGCGGCGCTGCTGCACCCGTGCTTCGCCGCCGGCCGCGTCGATGCGGCGGCGCTCGAGAAGCGCTTTGGTGCCTCCCTGAGCCGGTTGCTCGGCGGCGTCGTCAGCATGGACGCGCTGCCGGCGGGCGCCTCGCTCGAGTCGCTGCGAGCGGGCCGGCGCGCCAGCGCTGAGAACCTGCGCAAGATGTTGATCGCCATGGTCGACGACGTGCGCGTGGTGCTCATCCGGCTGGCCGAGCAGCTGCAGAGCCTGCGCGAGCTCAAGGGTGCCGACGCCGAGGCGTGCCTCGGCGCCGCCCGTGAGACCCTGGACGTGTTCGCGCCGCTGGCGAACCGCCTCGGCGTGTGGCAGCTCAAGTGGGAGCTCGAGGACCTGTCGCTGCGCTATTTGAAGCCGGACGCCTACCGGCAGATCGCGGCGCGGCTCGCCGAGCGCCGGGTGGACCGCGAGCGCTACATCGAGGAGCTGGTGGCTGCGCTCGAGCGCGAGCTCGCCGGCGCCGGCGTGCGCGCCGAGGTGTCGGGACGGCCGAAGCACATCTACAGCATCTGGAAGAAGATGCGGCGCAAGGACGTCGACTTCGAGCGCATCTCCGACGTGCGCGGGGTGCGCGTGCTGGTGCCCGACGTGCCGTCGTGCTACGCCGTGCTCGGCGCGGTGCACGGCCTGTGGTCCCCCATCCGCGGCGAGTTCGACGACTACATCGCCACGCCCAAGGAGAACAACTACCAGTCCATCCACACGGCGGTGGTGGGGCCGCGGGGCCGCGTCGTCGAGGTGCAGATCCGCACCCACGCCATGCACGAGGAGAACGAGCTCGGCGTCGCCGCGCACTGGCGCTACAAGGAGCAGGCGAAGGCGCAGGCGGGGCTCGACCGCAAGATCCTGTGGCTGCGTCAGCTGCTCGAGTGGAAGGAGGAGGTGTCGGATGCCGCCGACCTGGTCGAGGCCTTCCGCAGCGACGCCTTCGAGGACCGCGTCTATGTCTTCACGCCCCTGGGCAACGTCGTCGACCTGCCCCAGGGGTCGACGGCGCTCGATTTCGCCTACGCCATTCACACGGAGGTCGGTCACCGCTGTCGCGGCGCCAAGGCCGACGGGCGCATCGTCGCGCTGACGCGGCCGCTCGCCACCGGCGAGCAGGTCGAGATCCTCACGGTGAAGAAGGGCGGGCCGAGCCGCGACTGGCTCAATCCGCATCTGGGCTACCTCAAGACGTCGCGTGCCCGCGCGCGCGTGCAGCGCTGGTTCAAGGCGGAGGACTTCGACCAGAACCTCGCCGCGGGCCGCGCCGCGCTCGATCGCGAGCTCCATCGCCTCGGCGTCGGCGACGTCAAGTTCGACAAGCTCGCCGCGCAGCTCGGCTATCGGCGCAGCGAGGACTTCCTCGCCGCCATCGGCAGCGGCGATCTGAAGATCTCCCAGGCCGTGGCCTCGCTGCGCGAGCGCATCGTGCCGCCGCGCGAGGCGCCCGAGACGCTGCCGGCGAGCCGCAGCGAGCTGCGCGCCGGCGCCCCGCGGGGCCTCGAGATCCTCGGGGTCGGCAACCTGCTGACGCGGATGGCGAGCTGCTGCAGCCCGCTGCCCGGCGACCCGGTGGTGGGCTACATCACGCAGGGTCGCGGCGTCAGTATCCACCGCCGGGACTGCGCCAACGTGCTGCGCTTCGCCGACGCGCGCCACGACCGGCTGGTGGAGGTGGAGTGGGGCAGCGGCGACGGCGCCGAGTACCCGGTGGACATCGAGGTGACCGCCTACGACCGCCATGGGCTGCTGCGCGACATCACCGGCGTGTTCGCCGACGCCAAGATCAACATCGCGGCGGTGCACATGCAAACGAGCCGCAGCGACAACCTCGCGCGCGTGACGCTGACCGCGGCCGTCGCCGACGTCGACAGGCTGAGCGGGCTGCTCGCCCGCGTCGCCCGCATCGGCAACGTCACCGAAGTCCGCCGCCTGTCGCGCTGAGGACGGCGCCCCCGGCGCCGTGGCGCCGGCGGTCGATCTCCGCTAAACTCGCCGCCCGCTCGGCGTGCCGGGCGGCGCTCAGCGAGCGCTCGCCGCGGTACGTTCCCGCAGACATCCTCACAGGAGACGGCCGATGAAGCAGGCGGTACGGGTTGCCGTGACCGGCGCCGCGGGTCAGATCAGCTACGGGTTGCTGTTCCGCATCGCGGCGGGCGAGATGCTCGGGCCCGAGCAGCCGGTGATCCTGCAGCTGCTCGAGATCCCCGCCGCCATGGACGCGCTCGACGGGGTGGTGATGGAGCTCGACGACTGCGCCTTCCCGCTGCTCGAGGGCGTCGTCGCTTGCGACGACCCCGCCGCCGCTTTCGCCGCGGCCGACTACGCCCTGCTCGTCGGGGCGCGGCCGCGCGGGCCGGGCATGGAGCGCAAGGACCTGCTGCAGGCGAACGCCAAGATCTTCTCCGCCCAGGGCAAGGCGCTCAACGAGGCCGCGAGCCGCGACGTCAAGGTGCTCGTGGTCGGCAACCCCGCCAACACCAACGCGCTGATCGCGCTCAGCAACGCCCCGGACCTCGACCCGCGCCAGTTCACGGCCATGACCCGGCTCGACCACAACCGCGCCGTCAGCCAGCTCGCGGCCAAGCTCGGCGCGCACGCCAGCGACGTGCGCCGCATGACCATCTGGGGCAATCACTCCGCCACGCAGTTTCCCGACATCAGCCAGGCGAGCGTGGGCGGGCGCCCGGCGCGCGAGCTCGTTGACGCGCAGTGGGTGCGCGAGGAGTTCATTCCCACGGTGCAGCAGCGCGGTGCGGCCATCATCAAGGCCCGCGGCGCCTCGAGTGCGGCCTCGGCCGCCTCCGCCGCCATGGACCACGTGCGCACCTGGGTGCGGGGCACGGCCGAAGGCGACTGGGTGAGCATGGCCATCGTGAGCGACGGCAGCTACGGTGTCGAGCCCGGCCTGGTCTACTCCTACCCGGTGACCTGTCGCGACGGCCGCTACGAGATCGTGCCGGGGCTGGACGTGGACGCCTTCAGCCGCGAGCGCATGCAGCTCACCGAGGCGGAGCTCAAGGAGGAGCGCGCGGGGGTGGCGGATCTCCTTTAGCGGGCCCGCGGCGGGCACCGACGTGGTCGTGGTCGAGGAGACCGGCGCGGGGCGCTTCGTGCAGCGCATCGCCGCGGGTCGCCACGTGCTCGTCGCCGACGAGCCCGTGAGCGTGGGCGGTCGCGACGCCGGCCCCTCGCCCTACGACCTGCTGCTGGCCGCGCTCGGCGCCTGCACCGCCATGACCCTGCGCATGTACGCCGAGCGCAAGGGGCTGGCGCTCGAGAAGGTGCGGGTGCGTCTGTCCCACGCGAAGGTCCACGCCGAGGACTGCGAGGGCTGCGAGGCCCGCGCCGGCAAGCTCGACCGCATCGTGCGCGAGATCGAGCTCGGCGGCGCGCTCAGCGCGGCCGAGCGCGAGCGCCTGCTCGAGATCGCCGACCGCTGTCCGGTGCACCGCACGCTGCACGCCGAGGTCTGCATCGAGTCGAGCCTCGTCGGCTAGCGCGTCGGCGCCCGCGGCGTGCGCTAGAATCCGCTCTCCGCAGCCCGGCTCGACGCCACCGTGACCGTCTCCGTCTCCGTCGTCATTCCCACGCACAACCGCGCCGCACTGCTGCCGCGCGCGCTGGGCTCGGTGTTCGCGCAGAGCCGCGCGGCGGACGAGGTGATCGTGGTCGACGACGGCTCCGATGACGGCACTGCGGCGCTGGTGGCGCGGGCGTTTCCCGAGGTGTGCCTGATCACGCAGCGCAACCACGGCGTGAGCCACGCGCGCAATCGCGGCATCGACGCCGCCCGCGGCGAGTGGCTCGCGTTTCTCGACTCCGACGACGAGTGGCTGCCGCACAAGATCGAGCGGCAGCTCGCGGCCATCGCCCGCGAGCCCGGCGCGCGCGTGTGCCACACCGACGAGGTCTGGGTGCGGCGCGGCCGCCGCGTAAATCCCATGCACAAGCACCGCAAAGGGGGCGGGCGCATCTTCGAGAGCTGTCTGCCGCTGTGCGTCATCTCGCCGTCGGCGGTGATGCTGCATCGCTCGGTGTTCGACGAGTGCGGCGAGTTCGACGAGAGCCTCGAGGCGTGCGAGGACTACGACCTGTGGCTGCGCGTGAGCGCGCGCCTGCCCGTGCTCTACCTGCCCGAGCGGCTGGTGGTCAAGCACGGCGGCCACGCAGACCAGCTCTCGCGACGCCACTGGGGCATGGACCGCTTCCGCATCCGCGCGCTGGAGAAGCTCGTGCACTCCTCGGCCCTGACGCCGGCGCAGGCGCAAGCCACGCTCGCGCAGCTGTGCGCCAAGATCCACATCTACCTGCAAGGCGCCGTCAAGCGCTGCAAGTGGGCGGAGGCGGCCGCGTACGAGTCCCGGCACGCCTACTACGCGCGCCGGCTGGCGGCGCTCGAGCCCGGCGCGGGCCGCGTGTCGCTGCGCGCCGGGGCGGCGGGGCCGGCGTGCACCTGATCGTCGCCCTGGCCGCCGAGGCGGCGCCGCTGGTCGAGCACTACGACCTGCGCGCGGCCCCGCACGCCGGCGCGTTCTCGCTCTACGAGGGCGAGCGGATGCGGCTCGTCATCTCGGGAATCGGCAAGGTGCACGCGGCGGCGGCGACGGCCTACGTGCACGCGCTCGACGGCGCGCGGCGCAACGCCGCGTGGCTCAACGTCGGCATCGCCGGCCACGGCGAGCGACCCGTGGGCCAGCTCGTCGCGGCGAGCCGCATCGTCGATGCCGCCAGCGGGCGCAGCTGGTATCCGCCGCCACTCGTCGCCGCACGCGTCGAGCGCGCCGAGCTCAGCACCGTCGACGCGCCGGCGAGCGAGTACCCCGGCGACTTCGTCTACGACATGGAGGCGGCGGGCTTCTACGCCATCGCCGCGCGTGCCAGCACGAGCGAGCTGGTGCAGAGCCTCAAGGTCATTTCCGACAATCGCCACTGTCCCGCCGAGGCTCTCGACGCCGGCGCCGTCGAGCGGCTCATCGCAGCGCGGCTCGCCGACATCGACGCCTTCGCCGCGGGGCTCGCTGCGCTGGCCGGGGAGGCCGCGGCGCTCGAGCGCCCGCCGCCCGAGCTCGATTCGTTCACGTCGCGATGGCACTTCAGCGTCGCCCAGCGCCACCGCTTGAACCGGTTGCTGCAGCGCTGGGCGGTGCGCGCGCGCGTCTCGCCGTGGTGCGAGGAGCTCGAGCGCTGCCGCGACGGGCGCAGCGCCCTGGCCGTGCTCGAGGCGCGGCTGGGGGCGTTGCCGCTGGACCCGTGACGACCGGGGCGGCACGCCGCGCCGTGGGCAGACCCGCGTGATAGACACCCTCTACATCGAAAACGACGTCGCCGAGCACCCGCGCACGCGGGCGATCGCGGCGCGCTTCGCCGCGGCGACGCGCGTGCGCTGCGAGCGCTACGGCGAGGTGTTCAACCCGCGTGCGCAGAGCTTCCGCCTGCAGAAGCGCAAGCCGGCTTTGATCCTCGCGCGCAAGTTCGACCGCCTCGTGCTCGAGGCGCCGGCGGGCTACGGCATCGGCGGCGCGCACAACTACTACTTCTCGCACATGCTGAACTGCCTCTACGACTGCCGCTACTGCTTTCTGCAGGGCATGTACCGCTCGGCGCACTACGTGGTGTTCGTCAACTTCGAGGACTTCGCCGCGGCCCTGGACGCGCGGCTGGCGCAGCACCCGGGCGAGGCGGTCTGGTTCTTCTCCGGTTACGACTGCGACAGCCTCGCCTTCGAGCCGGCGACGGGTTTCGTCGATCACTTCCTGCCGTTCTTCGCCCGCCGCCCCCGTGCCCGGCTCGAGATCCGCACCAAGAGCACGCAGATCCGCCGCCTGCTCGACGCACCGCCGCTCGACAACGTGGTCGTCGCCTTCAGCCTGACCCCGAGCGAGAGCGCGCGCGCCCTCGAGCACCGGGTGCCGTCGCTGCAACGCCGGCTGGACGCCATGGGCCAGCTCGCGCGCCGCGGCTGGCGCCTCGGCCTGCGGTTCGACCCGCTCATCGACGCCGCCGACTTCGAGTCGCGATACCGGCGCCTGTTCCGGGAGGTGTTCGCGGCGGTGGACGCGCGCGCGCTGCACTCGGTGACGCTGGGCGCCTTTCGCATGCCCCGCGGTTTCTTCCGTAACGTGGTGCGCATGTACCCCGAGGAGCCGTTGTTCGCGGGGCCGCTGGCACACGACGGTGCGGGCCTGGTGGGCTACGGCGCCGAGCGCGAGCGGCAGATGCTGGAGTTCTGCTTGAACGAGCTGCTGCGCTACGTCGGCGTCGAGCGGGTGTTCTCCTGCGACGCCGGCGCGCGGCCCGCGCTGGCGCGCGCGGCGGCGTGCGGCTGACGGCGTGAACGCGGCGCGCACCGTCGTCGTCACCGGGGCCAGCTCGGGCATCGGCCGCGCCCTCGTCACGCAGCAGCTCGCGGCGGGGCGGCACGTGATCGGCATCGCCCGCGAGCCCGGCGCCGCCCGCGGCGGGCGCTACACCGGCGTCGCCCTCGACCTGGCGGAGCTCGCCGCGCTACCCGAGCGGCTCACGGCGCTGGCGCGCGCGCACACTGACGTCGGCGCGGTCGTCTGCTGTGCCGGGGCGGGGCGCTTCGGCTCGCTGGAGGAGTTCGCCTACGCGGACATCCGCGAGCTCATCGACCTCAACCTGACGAGCCCGGCCATGGTCGCCCGCGCCTTCCTGCCGGTGATGAAGCGCAACGGCGGCGGCGACCTCGTGTTCATCGGCTCGGAGGCGGCGCTGGCCGGCGCCCGGCACGGCGCGGTCTACGCCGCCAGCAAGTTCGGTCTGCGCGGGCTGGCGCAGTCGCTGCGCCAGGAGTGCGGCTCGCGCGGGGTGCGCGTGTGCATCGTCAACCCCGGCATGGTGCGCACCGAGTTCTTCGACGCGCTCGCGTTCGAGCCCGGCGACGCTCCCGCCCACTACATCGAGCCCGAGGACGTGGCCGCCGCCGTCGGCCTGGTCCTCGATGCGCGTCGCGAGACGGTGATCGACGAGATCAACCTCTCGCCGCTGACCAGAGTGGTGCGCAAGAAGCCGCGCCGCGGCGCGGACTGACGCCGCGTGGCGGGCGAGGGCGAGAGCGTGGCCGCCGCGCCCGGCGCACGCGCGCACGCCGCGGTGCTCGCGCAGCTGCGCCGAGGGGGAGCCGCCTACGAGCTCCTGCGCCACCGCCCCATCCGCACCGTCGCCGAGGCCGAGCGTTTTGTGCCCGAGCTCGTCGGTGCCCTGATCAAGACGGTGGTGTTCGCCATTCCCGGCCCGCGCCGCGTGCTGGCCGCGGTGCGCGCCGGCGAGCGCATCGACTACAAGGCGCTCGCCGCCGAGCTCGGCGTCAACCGGCGCGCGCTGCGCGCGCTCTCGCCGGAGCAGGTGGAGTGCTCACTCGGCTTCGCGGTCGGCGGCGTGGGCCCGTTCGCGCTCAGCGCCGAGGACGTCGTCGTCTTCGACGCGGCGCTGGCCGGCGGCGGACGTGTCTACTGCGGCAGCGGCATCACCACCGCCACCGTCGCCGTCGAGCTCGACGCGCTGGCGCGGCTGAGCGGCGCCCGCTTTGCCGCCATCGCCCGGCGCCCGCCGCCCGCGACGCCTGCCGGCTGAGGCGCGGGCGGCGCCGGCTCAGCCTCCCGACGCCAGGCGGTGCGCGGCGCGGGTGGTCTCCGGCAGGCGGTAGCGGGGCGCGCAGGCGAGCACCAGCGCGATGGCCGCGGACAGCGACACGCGGTGACCGACGGAGACGTAGAGGGGGCGCTTGCCGGTGCGCGTGCGCACCACGGCGCCGATCGGCTCGTCGCCGTCGAGCAGCGGCTCCCACGCGCCCTTCTCCACAGCGGGCTCGCGGTGCACGCCAATCAGCCGCGACTTGGCGACGCCCACCGCGGGGACTCCCGCGGCGAGGCCGAAGTGACAGGCGAGGCCGAAGCGGCGCGGGTGTGCCAGCCCCTGGCCGTCACACAGCACCACGTCGGGCCAGATGCGCAGCGCCGCCATTGCCTCCAGCAGCACCGGGATCTCGCGGAACGAGAGATAGCCGGGCACGTAGGGAAAGCGCACCGGCAGGCGCGCGAGCGCCTGGTCGCAGAGATCGAGGCCGGGGAACGACAGCACCGCCACCGCGCCGCGCACCACCGTGTTGCCGGCCTCGAAGCCGACGTCGGTGCCGGCGACGTGGCGCACGGGGCCGAAGTCGTCGCGGGCGACGATGCGGTGGCGCAGTCGGTTCTGAATGTCCTTCGCCTGCGCCACCGAGACCTCCCAGTCGTGCAGCACGCGCGCAGGCCGGCGTCGCCGCCGCGCTCCCTCGGGTGTACCCATGGGCCGCCCTGATACAATGCTCGGGTCTCGTATTTTGACGCGCCGCGCGCCGGCGGTGCACGCCGCCCGCGCGCACCCCGGGCGCCCGCGCGGGCGCGACGTCGCAGCGGAGGACGGGTTTATGCAGGTGAAGCTGGCGGTGGCCGGCGCCGCCGGGCGCATGGGGCGCGCCGTGATCCAGGCGAGTCAGGACAACGCCGAGGTGGTGCTAGCCGCCGCGCTCGAGCGGCGCGGCAGCGACCTCGTCGGCGTCGACGCCGGCGAGCTCGCCGGCGTGGGCCGTCTCGGCGTCCCCGTCGCCGACGCCCTCGAGGGGCTCGACTTCGACGTCGTCATCGATTTCACCGAGCCCGCCGCCACCCTCGCGCACGTCGAGGCGTGCCTCGCCGCCGGGCGGCGCATGGT
>JABAHS010105740.1_pt1 | contig 11153 bp, 5 predicted proteins | sample 7062111 | NCBI WGS metagenome assembly JABAHS01 (sample SAMN14534600, study PRJNA622989) | marine sediment metagenome | biome: marine biome [ENVO:00000428]; feature: marine pelagic biome [ENVO:01000023]; material: deep marine sediment [ENVO:00002113]; isolation source: pool of 4 deep marine... | reverse complement strand
GGAGTTGAAATCGTCTCCTAATTTAGAATGCTTTTTGTCTCATTACTGCTGAAGACATACAGGCTGGTATGAAAGCGGTATACGCAAAGCAAAAGCTCTGCCGACTAAGGCACTGGCTGAACATTATTGTCGTATAAAATACACTCAGTTGAACTCCGATGTGTTTACCGGGACCGTCACTGTAGACTGGCAGCAGATGCGGGACGAGTACGAGCATAGCAAAAAAGTAGCAGGTATTAGAGAGGATTCACTCTATGAAGTCCCTCTTACGTTGGGAAACTTCGAACGACTTGTTGGACGATGTAATTCGAAACAGATTACGCAAAACGCAATTGATAGGTTCATATTAGAGAGAGGCCTGGAAGTCAAACGTTCGACACTTAACAAGGACATCAGGAACCTGAAGGCATTTATTCATTGGTGCAGGAAGAACAGGTATGCAAATGGAGAAATAGAGATCAGGCAGGTGAAGGAAGACGAAAGACCTGTAAAATCTCTGACTAATACCCAAATAAAGAAATTGATAACAGCATCCCAACCGTATCAAACGTTAAAGATGAGGATTCTGTTGGCTTTGGGTACTGGCTTGAGACGTGGTGACATTGAAGCATTAAGAATTTCTGATGTTGACTTTGAAAACAGCTATGTAACCACAAGGAGTAAAAAGACAAGAAAAAGCATGGGCTCACGGCCCGTACCCTTTCGGATTATGGAGGAGCTCAGGAAATATATTTCCGGATTAAATCCTGAACAGGAAAGAATATTCATAGATCGTTTCAACCAGTACAGGTGGAATCAGATACGTAAAAAACTCGGCTTGGGTGATTTCAAATTTCATGATTTGCGTAAAACCTTCGGCTCTGTACTTGCTCAAAACGGTGTATCCACTGCTGTCACGCAGAAATTACTGTAACATTCCTCGTCAGATCTAACCAACAAAGTATACACCAATGTTGATCCTGTTTTGCGCCAAGCAGTCGAAAGAATACCGATTGATGATTGGCTGTAACTTACAGGGAAATTAGTGATTGAAGGATTCTCAATTCTTATGTAAAATGTCCCCTGATAAGATATTAGAATTAATGTAAGTAACTGAAGAAGTCTTACAGTATTTTGGGAATCTACAGCTGATGTTTGGACAATAGAAAAAGGAAACCTGATTCCGAAGCAATATATGAGTGATGTTACTCGGATTTTGAATGCGATTGAGAAAGGTGACTTACACGCCGTCGATAGACTCTTTCCGCTGGTCTACCAGGAATTACGACGTCTAGCTACTCAAAAGATGGCGCGAGAGCGGCCCGGTCAGACCCTGCAAGCTACAGCCCTGGTCCATGAGGCATATATCCGTTTGGTTGAGGATACTGCCCAAAGTTGGAACAGCAAGAGCCATTTTTTCAAGGCTGCTGCGGAGGCAATGAGAAGAATTCTGATCGAGAATGCACGTCGGAAAAAAGGCCTTAAATACGGTGGTGACCGCCAAAGAGTTACACTCAACGATGTGAACTTTGCGATGGAAGAATCCCCTGATCGTTTGATTGCATTGGACGATGCGCTTGCTAAACTAGTGGAGGAAGACCGTACAGTTGCCGATTTGGTCAAGCTTCGTTACTTCGTAGGATTAACCATTGAGCAAGCAGCTGAAATCCTACAGATATCACAACGTACTGCTTACAGGTTCTGGGCCTATGCCCGGGCTCGGATGCATCAGGAACTCACGAATGAGGATTAATCAATTACTCCGCTTTAAGTCCAGGAAGCCATTTTTTGTAAAATTTTAAGAATTTTTTTGTCACGTTTTGGCCATGGATTTCGCACTACCTTATAGAGTTGTTAAGAATGGAGTTATCCTATGGGTAAACATCCGGTAGACATCAAGTTGATATTTGGGGAGGCCTTGGAAAAGAAGACCGCCGGCGAGCGGTCGGCGTATCTCGACAAGGTGTGCGGCAATGATGCCGATCTGCGCAATAAGATGGAGGCACTACTCAAGGCCTATGAAGAAGCTGACGATGTTCCAGACGTTCCTATCATCGGTTCGGAGATCACGCTCGATAGTGCCCCGCTTACGGAGGGCCCCGGTACGAAAATCGGGCGTTACAAGCTGCTTCAGAGGATAGGTGAGGGCGGCTTTGGTGTGGTGTACATGGCCGAACAGGAAAGACCCATCCGTCGCCGGGTCGCTCTTAAGATCATCAAGCTGGGCATGGATACCAAACAGGTCGTCGCCCGCTTCGAAGCCGAGCGTCAGGCTCTGGCGATGATGGACCACCCGAATATCGCCAAGGTTTTCGATGCCGGCGCGACCGAAACGGGCCGACCCTATTTCGTGATGGAACTGGTCAAAGGCATGCCGATTACGGAATACTGCGACCAGAATAATCTCGACGCGCAACAAAGACTGGAGCTATTTATCGATGTCTGCAAGGCGGTTCAGCATGCCCATCAAAAAGGAATCATCCATCGTGACATCAAGCCTTCGAATGTGATGATTACACTGCATGACGGCAAGCCCGTGCCAAAGGTCATCGACTTCGGTATCGCCAAGGCCACACAGCATCGGCTCACGGAGAAGACGTTATTCACCGAATACCGCCAGTTCATAGGCACACCGGAGTATATGAGCCCCGAACAAGCCGAAATGAGCGGGCTCGATGTTGACACACGCAGCGATATCTACTCTCTGGGTGTTTTGCTCTATGAGCTTCTGACCGGTACCACGCCTTTTGATGCTGAAAAACTTCGCAGCGCCGCTTACGATGAAATCCGCAGGATTATCCGTGAAGATGAACCTCCGAAACCGTCGACTCGCTTAAGCACCCTTGTTGACACACTGTCTGAAATTGCCAGGCACCGTAACGTTCAACCCGGAGAGTTGCGTAGAATCGTACGCGGCGATCTTGACTGGATTGTGATGAAGTCGCTTGAGAAGGACCGCACACGGCGATATGAGACAGCCAATGATCTGGCACAGGATATATATCGGCATCTTAGCGACGAGCCTTTGGTAGCTGGTCCGCCGGATACGGTCTATCTGGTCAGGAAATTCTTCCGGCGAAATAGGACTCTGGTAACCGCTGCCGGGATAGTACTCTTGGTGCTGTTAGCTGGAACAGTGGTTTCCACGATATTTGCCATCGGGCAGTCTCGTGCCCGTAAACAGGCAGACAATGCTCGAGTGATTGCTGAAACATCGCGGAAACAAGAGGTTGCCGCTCGCATCGAGGCAGTCAAATCGCAACAGGAAACACAACGCGCCAACGAAAACCTTGTTTGGGAGAACTATGTTTCTTCAATCGGCTTGATCCAAAGCCTTATTGAAAAAGGAAACATCCCCAAGGCCAGAGAAGTCTTATTAAACTGTCCCAAAGAACATCGTCACTGGGAGTGGGGATATTTATTGTATCTGTGCAATCGGGATTTAAAGACCGTGGAGATTGATGGGCAGGGCATCTCCTGTGCGGAATTTAGTCCCGACGGGAAATGGATCGCCATTGGAGGGTACAAAAATGTAGAGCTGTGGGATGTCGGGATGAACACAAATGTTATCACGCTGCCGGGATTCAAGGCAGCTTTCAGCGCCGACGGCAAACATCTGGCGATAGCGGGAGGCCCGCCTGCCAGCGAGGACAGCAAGAAAATCAGGATTCTGAATCTTCAGACTCTTCGTATCGTTCAAACACTCACCGGGCATGATAACGGAGTCTTGTGTGTTGCTTTTAGACCGGATGATAAACTCATTGCCTCAGTCAGTCTTTCCGGCCGGGCGATAATCCATGAAGTCGAAACAGGTAAACAGCGTTATCAATTTGAAATACCGGGCAGCATACTAAGTATTGCATTCAGCCCGGATGGCCAATACATCGCAATAGGTGATCATAACCGGAAGGTAAAACTCTGGGACACGGCAACGGGCGATTTTTTGAAAGCGAACAGCGTTCACAGGCATGAGGTATGTCGTGTCATCTTCACGCCTGACAGTCGACATGTAATATCGACCAGTTATGCGAATGATGATGTGCTGCTCTGGAATATACAAACAGACAATGTGGAAAGATTATCTGTCTCACGCAGTGCGGGTATTCGCGGATTAGCGTTAAGCCCGGATGGTCAATACCTGGCCATGGGGTGTCAAGATACGAAAGCAATTCTTTACGACCTTAAAAAGCGGGCTCCGGTCCATGTTTTCGATAATTCTGGGATATCTGTTGGTTTGATCGCCTTCAGCCCAGACGGCAAACAATTCATCACGGGCTGGGGCAACAAAATACAGTTTTGGAGTGTTGGCGAACTGGCCCCGGATTACCTGCGGCTAAAGGGCCATACCGGAGATATTAATGCCCTGGCATTCAGTCCCGACGGCAAGCGATTGGCGACGGGAGCCGGCAACCGGTTCACCTCCGAGCCTAATTATAATGATACGACCGCACGGATATGGGATCTGGAAACGGGGCGATTGATCCATGAATTCAGCGGACCAAATGTCGCGGTTATCAGGGTTGCTTTTAATCCGGATGGGTCATTACTAGCCACTGGCAACTTTGCCGACAGTACCATCGACATTTGGTCTGTCCAAACGGGTGCCCATGTCCGATCACTCAAAGGTCACAAAGGAGGTCTTTGGAATTTTGTTTTCCACCCAGCAGAAAAAATTCTGGCATCCGGGCATACCGAAAATATAGCAATATGGGACTTGACCACGGGACAGGAAATTCGGACTCTGGAGGGACATACCGGGGCCATACCAGCTGTGAACTTCAGCCCGGACGGCGAACTGCTGGCAACGGCAAGTTGGGACGGAACCGTTAAGATATGGCAGTGGAAAACCGGAGTGGTGCTTAAAACACTCGTCGGGCATACTTATTTTGTCACTGATGCTGCATTCAGCCCGGACGGCAAGCTGATTGCATCGGGAAGCTATGATTGCACGGGAGGGATCTGGGATGCTGCCTCAGGACAACCGATTCATGTTATAAAAAGCGACAAAAAGGTCATGCGGGTTGTTTTCAGTCCTGATGGTAAGCGGCTATTTACAGCTTCTCGCAATGGAATCAGTAAGATCTGGGATGTACAGACCGGGCGGGAACTCCTGGCCTTCGGCTGTATTTTAAGCCGCTATCCTGCTATCGCAATCAGTTCAGACGGCCGACGGGTCGCGCTCGGCGATGGCCATGATGCGGTTATCCTGCCGTCGTTTCCCTGGCGGGAAGATGATTACCCGGCAGATTCAACACCCCCCCTCGAACAGCGCATTGAGCAGTATAAACGCAACTTCTGGAAACAGAAGCTTGACACTATCAGCGTAGGGAAGGAATAATACAATGGCTTCCTTGGTTATATTGAACGTTCCTCAAAAAGACGATTATTATCCCCTTGGCCATCGGACGACTGTGCTCGGCCGCAGCGAATCGCTGATGGTGCAAATACTCCATGAGCGGGTCTCACGAAAGCACCTGCAAATACACTACGACAAGAACACGGACGCGTATTACGCCAAATAATAGTGTAGAAAAAGGGCCAATTTCTCATGGGGTAAATATTAACCATTTTTAGGAAATGTAAGAAAATGAAAAGTATAAAGATGTCCGCAATTTCGATTGTAGTATTGAGCTTGATTCTTGGTGATAGTGTAGCTGTAGGCTATGAAATCGTAGAATGGGGTACTAACATATTTCATGAGGTCAACTGCCCACAAGGTAACGACTATATGGCAATAACAGCAGGCCTCTGGCATAATCTGGCCATAAAAGCCGATGGCTCTACCATCGGTTGGGGCGACGACAGTAATAACAAGATTGACTGCCCTCCTGGCAATGACTATGTGGCTATTGCCGCAGGATCGTACCATAGCCTAGCTCTAAAGGCCGACGGCTCCATCGTCGCGTGGGGAAGAGATGACGATGGTCAGGTAACGGACACACCCACCGAAACCGGCTATTTAGCTATTGCCTCAAACCATACTCACAATCTGGCAATAAAGTTCGATGGATCGCTTATTACTTGGGGCTACAATCCTATTTTCATGATGTTCCCTCCGTCCGGCAACGACTATGTGGCAATAGCCGCAGGTTATTTACATAATCTGGCCTTAAGGAACAACGGCTCTATCGTGGCGTGGGGCATAAACGATCCGCTCAACCAGGATGACTACGGACAGGTTCGGGATACACCCACCGGCAGTGACTTTATAGCCGTCGCCGCCGGGGTATTTCATAGTCTGGCACTAAAGGCAGATGGCTCAATCGTTGGTTGGGGCTCAAACATGGCTGGCCAAATTGACTGTCCGTCCGGCAACGACTACGTGGCCATAGCTGCAGGCACTCATCATAGTCTGGCCCTTAAGGATGATGGTTCCATCGTTGGCTGGGGCCACAACGATGATGGCCAGGTTAACTGCCCGACTGATAACTACTATACGGCAATTGCCGGTGGTAGTACACACAGCTTGGCATTGGGCAACATACCAGCGCCAAAAGCTAAAATCATATTTGTTGATCGTGATACTCCCCTGGGATCTCCTAAAAATGGCAGCAGTTGGCTACAGGCGTTCAAGTATCTACAAGACGGGCTGAGAGTAGCGTCGAGTGGAGATGAGATTCGTGTTGCACAAGGTATTTATAAACCGGATTGCAACTCAGCCAATCCTAATGGCAGTAGCGACCGTATGGCCACATTTCAATTAAGAAGCGGTGTTACAATTAAGGGTGGCTACGCAGGCTGGGGTGAACCTGAACCCGGTGTTCGTAATATCAAAGTATACAAAACTATTCTCAGCGGCGATATAGGGACGCCGGATGTTGATACGGACAACAGCTATCATGTGGTTACAGGCAGCGGGACCGATGATACAGCTGTTCTTGATGGCTTGATAATCACCGCAGGCAATGCCAACGGTCCTACATACTACGATAAGAGAGGCGGAGGAATTTATAACCATGACGGAAGTCCGACGGTAATCAACTGCATTTTTATTAAGAATTCGGCCGGTGCCGGGGCGGGTATGTTGAACGATTACGAATGCAGTCCGACAATAATCAACTGCGCGTTCATCGGCAATTCGGCGGAGCAGGATGGCGGAGGAGTGCATAACTACGGCCTATACAGCCAGAATAAACAGACTCTTATCAACTGCACCTTTAACGGAAACACAGCAGGTATCGGCGGCGGAATAAGCAACTGGGACGGCAGTACACCTACGCTGACTAACTGCATTCTGTGGGGAAATAGTGATAGCGGAGGATATGATGAATCCGCGCAGATTTCTGAGTGTAACAGTATAACTACCATCAACTACAGCTTAGTTCAGGGCTGGACGGGCAGTTTAGGTGGTACAGGGAATATTGGCGACGATCCACTGTTTAAGGATGTTGACGGATCGGATAATATCTTGGGCACGGAAGATGACGACCTGCGGCTCTCAGGCGGTTCACCATGTATTGATGCCGGGGACAATTCGGCTTTACCCCTTGATATTACAACTGACCTTGCTGGAACACCGCGAAAAGCTGGCTGGAACGTGGACTTAGGAGCATACGAGTTCGACGATCGCCCGGTTGCACACTGGAAGCTCGATGAGATAAGAGGCGACATTTCCTACGACAGTTCCGGCAATGGAAATCACGGATCGCTTTATGGCGATCCTAACTGGCAGCTGGCCGGTGGCAAGATAGCCGGTGCGCTTGAGTTCGACGGAGTTGACGATTATGTACTCGAAAATGGTGGTCTCAATTTAAATGGTTTAGATGGCTTGACCATCGCCCTTTGGATAAGGTCCGATGTGACTGGAACGGATAAGGGTTTTATCCATTTCGAGGATCCCCACGGCACTGACGATAGAGGTATGCGCTACGACGCGTTTGGTGCAACTGGTGGCGGTGTGAGCGGGATCAAAGTTGGTGTGACATCGGATTCACCTGATGGTCCTCCGGGCTGGCCCGGTCGTCAGCAACTGGAAAGTTCAAGCAACGTCCAGACCACCGACTGGCAACACCTTGCGATGACATGGAGCAGTGGAGAGCAACTGAAGTTATATATCAATGGAGTGCTGGATACACCAACGGCTAACGAGCCGGCCCTGAGTGGTGTACTTTTTGGCTATAATATGGTTTTAATCGGCAGGGGTGGCAAATATGGTCAGCCCGGGACGGACGCCATGGGCTGGGATGGTCTGATCGATGATGTGCGAATTTACAACTATGCGCTTAGTGGAGATGATATCCGCTGGCTTTTGTGTGACAAGCCGCCCATAGGTGATGTAAATGGTGATTGCAGGTTCGATTTTGTGGACTTAGCAATACTTTTATCTGAGTGGCTGGATTGCGGGATGATGGTGCCGGAATTGTGTTGGTAATAACCGTTGAAGCTCTCTATTTGTAAGGAATGGCCATCCCTTACTCTTTTTTTACTTGACTGTTGGCTTGGAATGGGTACAGTAATACTACTATAGATTATAAGCTAAACACAGGAGGCATGGTGATAAATGGTTTCTATAGTTCAAATTTTATAAAATTTCGTTTGCAGGTATTCATGCGCATAGTGAGAGCCTTTAGATATCAGATATTGTCTAACTGCTCAGGATCCAATTTTGAGAGGACAAAATGATGAGAAGCAAAGTAAATCTCAAGGGTTGTTTTGCAATAGTAGTAATTTTTGTAGTGGTACTGGGTATAGGTCGTCTTTCGCCAGCTGTATCGTGGAAGTTTACAAAGACTGTAGACGACAGCTATGACGATAATAATTCACAGAAATCGGGCTCGAATGTGGTTTTGGATGGCTACTACGGTAGCGACTATGAGATATTTATGGCAGGTTTTCTGCCTATTATATATGTCGATGCGGATGCGACAGGCGGCGCCAACAATGGGACAAACTGGGAGAATGCTTATTTATACCTTCAGGATGCGCTGGACGATCCGTGTTTGGTCTCGGGCGGCGAGATATTGGTGGCTGCTGGTACTTACAGGCCGGATGAGGACACTGCGAACCCAGGCGGAAGCGGCGACCGGAGGTCGGCTTTCCACTTAAAAAACGGCGTTACAATCAAAGGCGGCTTTGCCGGATTTGGCGAACCAAATCCCGATGCACGGGATGTCGAACTGTACAAAACAATCCTGAGCGGTGACCTGGACGGCAATGATGTGCAGGTCTCTGATCCGTGTGACCTGCAGAATGAGCCCACACGCGCTGAGAACAGCTATCACGTGGTTATCGGCAGCGGCGAAGATACCACCGCCGTCATTGATGGTTTTACAATCACCGGCGGCAATGCCAACGGCTCAGCCAGCCAGGGATCGGGCGGCGGGATGTTCAATTACAATGGCAATCCGACCGTAACTAACTGTATGTTGAGTGGCAACTCGGCCGATTCAAGTGGCGGGGGGATGTACAACTACAAAAGCAGCCCGATAGTAACTAACTGTACACTCACAGGCAACTATGCTGTTTCTTACGGCGGCAGTATATACAATAATGACAACAGCAGCCCCACGGTGACCAACTGCATGTTTGAAGATAACAAAGCCGGCACCGGCGGTGGGATGTACAACCGCTACGACAGCAATTCCACTGTGATCAAATGCACCTTCACCGGCAACTCAGCTAACAGCGGCGCCGGGATGTACAACATCTTCAGCAGACCGAATGTGACCGATTGCACGTTCACCGGCAACTCGGGCAGTGGGATGTACAACTACGACAGCAACACCATTGTGACCGACTGCACGTTCAGCGAAAATAATGCTTTATATGGTGGCGGTGGCATGCGCAACGAAAGAGGCAATCCAACTGTGATCAACTGCACCTTCAGTGGCAACTCGTCCGGCTCGCACGGCGGCGGTATGTATAACTATCTAAGTAGTCCCACTTTGATTAACTGCACATTCAACGACAATGAGGCCGGCAACTGTGGCGGTGGTTTGTTTAATATGTACGAAAGCAGCCCTACGGTAACTGACTGTGCCTTCACCGGCAACTCCGCCAGCTACGGTGGTGGGATATACAACCAGAACGACAGCAATCCCGAGGTGATTAGCTGCACGTTCAACGGCAACTCGGCCTATTACAGTGGGGGCGGGATTCGCAACGACGACAACAGCAATTCCATTGTGATCAACTGTACGTTCGTTGGCAATGAGGCCCGTTACGGTGGTGGGATGTACAACCCGATCAACTGCAATCCCGAGGTTATTAACTGCACATTCAGCGGCAATTCGGCAAACTCCTATGGTGGCGGGATGTGCAACTACTACAACAGCCCGACGGTAACAAACTGCATCTTCTGGGGCAACAGACCGAATGAAATCTACAACTCTTCCAGCACGCCGACTATCACCTATAGTGACATACAGGGCGGTTACAGCGGCATTGGCAACATCGACGCCGATCCGTGTTTTGTTGACGTTAATAATCCCAACCCGAATTTATGGAACTTACATCTGAAGTCCGCCTCTGCCTGTATCGACGAAGGCGATAACAGTGCGGCCGGTCTTGCGGCCACTGATGTTGACGGCCATCCGAGGATTATTGACGGCAATTGCGACGGCATTGACGTTGTTGACATGGGCGCCTATGAGTTTAATTACGCCTATATGGGCGACCTTGATTATAACTGCAGAGTGGACTTCTTTGATTTTTCATTGCTGGCCGGCTTTTGGCAAAAGCAAACAATAGAACAGGACTATAATTACGATGGTCTTGTCGACTTTTATGACTGGGCTTACTTCGCCGACTTTTGGGATGGTGATTATTATGAACTATCCTTATTCCTTGATCAATGGCTAACACAAACAGCTGCATTTGTTGATATTGCACCACAAAGTGGTGACAACATTGTCGATTGGCAAGATCTGGGTAAGCTCTGCGAAAACTGGCTCGTTGGCGTTGAATAATTGATAGAGCAAATCAAATCTTGATAAGGGCTGCTATTTTAAACCATGCAGCCCTTTCATTTTTGCGGCAGGTACAAGATAATTATTGTTTGATTTATCAATATTTCAATCAACTTCCATGTATCTTGACTGAAGCATTTAATAAAGAGACGATACCACAAGACAACCTTCTCATGGCTGAAAATTGTTCAAAATTCTTCGGAAATCCTTGGTCGAGTAGACGTAATATGGCTCTTTCATTTAGGCATGCTTTGTATTCCCGGTTTC
>JABAHS010148934.1_pt1 | contig 11160 bp, 15 predicted proteins | sample 7062111 | NCBI WGS metagenome assembly JABAHS01 (sample SAMN14534600, study PRJNA622989) | marine sediment metagenome | biome: marine biome [ENVO:00000428]; feature: marine pelagic biome [ENVO:01000023]; material: deep marine sediment [ENVO:00002113]; isolation source: pool of 4 deep marine... | reverse complement strand
GCAGGCCCATTTGAATGCCCATGCCGATGGGCATCCTCTTCGCCATGCTCGTCCCGATCTTGACCAGCCAGCTCTGCGTCAAAGACTGCTTGGTTTTCTTGAAGAAGTGCATCAGGACGTGCGCATCCTCGATCCGTCCGGTCTTCTCGACCTGCTCCCAGAACTCCTCGTCGAACACGGTGGATGGCTTGGTCTCGGTGATGCCCTCGTCCTCCATCCAGTGAGCGAGGGCCTTCATCACGNNGCTCGTCCTTAAGGCCCAAACGGGTCAGGTAGATCCAATAGCGAGGATTGAAATCGATGTTCTGCGCATACACCGTGCAGGAATTCGTGCACGACCCGCACTGCCAGCAGCGATGCACGTTCTCCCCGCCCTCGTACGTCTGGATCATCTGCTCGAAATTGTCCTGGTAGTCGAGGATCGTCCGCGGCTTGATCATCGTGTTCCAGTGACCGGAGACGTCGACGCCGTCGACCACCAGATTCTCGCTCTCCATGAGCCGGTCGGACTCAATCAGTGACTTCTCGTGAATTGCCATGGATCTCTCCGCGTCTCTGTCAAAGCCGCGATAAAGACGGTTGCACCACGCTTCAGTGCAACCCCTGTCTCTTCAGCCGGGATTTGCCCGCCGGCCTCGCCGGCTCGATCCCGAGCAGCTTGGCGATGAATTCGAGCGGGTCGCTCTTCGTGCCGAGCTCTGCCGAGAACATCCCGACCCCGCTCGCGATCCCGTGCATGTAGATCGCGTACGCCTGGGCCTGCACCAGATCCACGAGGAAGTGCAGGTCTCGATAGAAGCCACGGGAGGTCAGCTCCTCCGCGAGCCATGCCCGCGCGGCCTCGAAGGTCCCCGGAGCCGCCTCCAGCGGGATGACACGCATCGAGTCGTTGTTGCGGATGAGCTCCCGCAGCGCCCCCGTTTCCGTGCCCTTGTCCCACACCCAGCGCGTCATCAGCGGATATCGCTCCGGCGCGCGAAAATGCAACAGCTCGGCGCCGAGATCCCACGCCGCACGCGACTCCTTCTTGCCTTCCACCGGAAGAGCGGCGGCGAACGCCTGCATCCGCTCGGCCAACGGCGCCCCGCCGAACAGTAGGCGCTCCATCGCGGCCACGACCGCCCGGTGCTCGGTACGAGCAAAGACGTCGGGCAGCTTGCGGCGCGCGGTGAAGACCGTCTCGGTCACCGTATCCAGCACCGTCTCGTCGATCTCCGGCAGCCGGTCCTCGGCGAGCACCCGTGCGAACAGCTCGTGCTTCCTCGACAGCGAGCCCACGAAATCGACGAGCCGACCTTCGCGCTCATCGATATTGGCAAGCAGTTGGTTGAGCACGTGCTCGCCGATCTCCGGGTCGAAGCCGACCGAGAGCTCCGCGGGCTCGATGCCGTCCCGAGCGGCTGCGTCCTCAGCTTGCCTGCCGAACCAGAGCATTCAAATCCGCCATCGCACGCGCGGCCGCGGTATGGCCCTGCGTGATGCTGTCGTCGATCGATTCGGGTCCCGTAGCCGCTCCCGCGACGTAAATTCCCCGCCGCGTTGTCCCGCCCGGATTCGTGTACTGCTCCGCGCGATCGATGAAGCCGTGCTTCTCGAGGCCCACGCCGAAGACCTTGGAGATCTCCGGATTGTCCTCGTTGGGATCCATGCCTATGGCGTGCACGACCAGGTCGAAAGGAATGACGATCGGCCGCTTGACGAGGGTGTCCTCACCCTTCACGTGCAAGCGGCGCCCATCGCTCGACGTCGTTACCTCNNCAAGCGGCGCCCATCGCTCGACGTCGTCACTTCGGCGATACGGGCCTTGACGAATTTCGTCTTGAACTCTTCCTGGGACTTCCAGTAGTACTTGTCCTCGTACAGGCCGAAGGTCCTAATGTCCATATAATAGATGAACACGTCGGTCTGCGGTGAGAGCTCCTTGATCTCCATCGCGAGGTTCGCGGACACTGTGCAGCAGATCTTCGAGCACCACTCGCGCCCGATCTGCCGATCACGCGAGCCCACGCACAGCAGGATGGCTACGCGCTCGGGAATCCGGCCGTCCGACGGGCAAAAGATCTTGCTGCCGGCGACCATCTGCTCCATCTGCGTGGTGGTAAGCACGTCCTCGTACGTCCCGAACCCCCACTCTGGCTTATTGATGGAGTCGAAGTGAGTGAAACCGGTGCCGAGGACGACGGCGCCCGCCTTGACCTGCTCCCCGTTGGTCAAGGTCGCCGTGAAATCGCCGGTCTCACCGTCGAGCTGGGTGACCTTCGCGGCTTTGTGGACGGTGACGTTCGAGTCGTCCTCGACCCGGCTGACCATCCGCCCGATCGCGTCCTTGGCCCACTCCCCGGAGGGCACGAGCTTGGCATAGCCGGACAGGATCGGCGCACCGCCCAGCACGTCCTCCTTCTCCACCAGCGCCGCCTTGTACCCGGCGGCGGTGACGCTCGCCGCCGCCGACAGGCCGGCGGGGCCGCCTCCCACTACCAGTACCGTCTCTTGCATTTACGCCGTACCCCCGTAAGCCAGCTCCGGATTATAGAGATATTCGATATTGCCCTGCTCGACTTCCTTGAGGTACTCCTGGAACTTGCGCTTCGACTCGTTCCAATCGATGCCGATCTTCTCGACGACCTCCTCGCAGGGCGAGGCGTGCCACTGGAGTTGCACGATCTTAAGCGGATCGGCCCCACACGCCAGGGCGGCGAGCTGCACGTCGGCCATGATCCCGATCTGGAAGTCCTGGCCGTGCGACTTGCCGATCCATTGGTTCTTGTCCATGGTCGTCACGCAGCCGGTGTCATTGGCGATCAAGACATCGGCCTTCGCCTCGTCCTTGGCCACACGGATCTTGCGGTCCATGGTGAACGAACGGGTGAACTCGCGCTCGGAGATGATGTGCCGGAAACCGAAGCCGCAGCAGTCGTACCAGGTCGAGTAGTCGATCACCTGCGCGCCCAGGGCCTGCGCGATCGAGGTGCCGATGGCGGTGCGGTTACCGCCGAGGATGTCGGAATCGTAGATCGCATCCTCGTGCACCATCTTATAATAGTGGCAGGCCACGTGGTTGGCCACTCGAACGTGCGACATGTCGTACCTCTGCAGCTCGGAGGCGATGCGGTTACGCATCACGTGGACCCACTCCGAGTAGTGCACGATCTCCTCGGGGATCACAAGCTTGCCGTCGACCAAGCGGCCTAGCTTACCGAGAATCTTCTTGACCTTCTCCCGCAGCTCGGCGGATTCGATCAGATACTTGCGAATCTCCTTGTAGTTGCCGAAGGAGGTCCCGCAATGCACCAGAGGGAAGAAATGTCCCTCGTCGAAACCGTGCTGCCTGCCCGAGATATACGCCTGATGGAAGTTGCGCAGGAACACCGCGGCCAGGGACTCGACGTTGCCGATGCCCGAGCCGTGATAGTTCCAGGCCGTGCAGGACGTCTGGTCGGTCTCGTCGAGGTAGTCCTCGCCCGGCGTATATCCGAAGTTGTTCATGAACCACAGGAGAGAGGTCGGATAACCGGGGATGTTGCCGCACTGCCCGCATGACTTGTGGTGCCAGAGCCGCTTGGTCGGAATGGGCTTGTCCCACCCGAACAGGGTTTTGACCATGACCGGCTCGTGCGCGTCGGTGATGCGATGCACGATGATCTCGCCGTCCTTCTCGAGTTCCCACATGTGCTCGCGTGCGTCATCCATACGCTCGCCGAGGTCGACGGTGCGCCGGTCGACGTGCTTGCGGACCCAATCCGTGGCCTTGATCGCGTCCTCGCGCGACAGGTCGGTCGCCTGGAAGAACGACCCGTGGCCGGCGACGCCTTGCCCGTCGGTATTGTGAAAACCCGGCTTCATCTGGCCGGCGCCGGCGCCTTCCGGCGAGGTGTTGTGGTTACCGGGCTTGTGCTCTTTGTCGGCCATGACTGCTGACCTCCTGCGCTTGGATGGGGTCACGGGCCCGGCGCCTCGCCCGGGCCGCCGCAAATCTTCAGTCCTCTTCCTGTTCCTCGAGCCAGTCCTCGTATTCTTCTTTCTTCTCGTCGATGAAATCCTCGATCACGTCGAAGAGGTTCTCATCCATCAGCTCGAGCGACTTCAGGACGCCGGTCATCTCCCAGATGGTGTACATCTCCACCGACGTCTTGAGCGAAACCTCCCACGCCACGTCCGTGGTCTGCAGCGTCTTGACGGGGATCGCCTTACGCAGCGTCTTCAGGTCACCTTCGATCTTCTGAATGTTGGGACCCCAGTCGGGGAAGTGATCCGGCTGGATCATGTCCGGCGAGAGCTGATTGCCTGTGGTGATGAGCTTGAGCATCACCCGACCGAAGGGCCGCAGCACGTCCTTGGCCGACTGCATCTCGTGCTTGATCGCCACCTCGCGCATGATGGCCACCAGCCCGCCGGGCGAATTCTTGAACGGGCAGCGCGCGGCGCAGGTCATGCACTGCGCGCAGGCCCAGATCTTCTCCTGCATCGCGTCGTAGATCTGCTCGACGTTCTCCGTCCACAGGAGCTGGACGATCTCGCGCGGGCTGTAGTCGTAGAACTGGGCCGACGGGCAGGTCGCCGTGCAGATCCCGCAGTTGAGACACCCGTTGAGCTCGTGGTCGTAGCGGAAGTCGCCCCGGATGTCCTCGTAGATTTGCTGCATCTCCGCGTATGTGGCCATCGGCTACCCCTCTGCGACTTGGATCCCGTCCCCGGGCCCTTGCGGCCCCGTCCTCCGGCTCAATACTTTAGTTTTTCAGTCAACAATTATCACGCAACCCTTTGCCCCTCGCAAGCCTACCAGAGGCCCGGGTTCCAGGCGTCCCTGCCCCCCCACGGTCCTTCGGCGTCAACGCTCCGCCGTCAGATGAACAGGCAGATGTCCGATTCGCCGGCGAAGGCGAAGAACGTGGCTGCCCCGCCGTAATCGATCCCCTCGATGAACTCCGCGGGCTTCATGTCGAAGAGGTCCACGGTCATCTGGCAGGCGATCATCTTCACATCGGCCTCCAGGCACATCTCCCGCAGCTCCTCGATGCTCGCCACGCCCTTGGACTTCATCTTCTTCTTCATCATCGCCGTCATCATGCCCTGCATACCGGGCAGCGTCTGCAGCACTACCGGCATCGGCATCGGCATGGGCATCCCCGGATTGCCGATCGAGGTCACCTTCAGATTGGGCTTCTTACGCAGCAGCTGCAGCCCGTAGAAGGTGAAGAAGATCTGGGTCTCGTACCCGAGCGCTGCCGCCGTCGACGCCAGGATGAACGGGGGATAGGCCCAGTCCAGCGACCCCTTGGTCGCGATGATCGCAAGCTTCTTTTCCGCCTCTGACATGTCTCACACCTCCTCCGTCATCCCCCCGGTGCCCGTATATAGTTGGTATCGTTATATAAATGCCGCCCGTGTGTTGCCGACCAACCGATATCAGGGGGAAGCCAAGCGCCAGCACGCAGGATTACGCCTTCTTGCGCAGCAAAAAGTAGAACTTGCCGCCCTCTTCCTTGGAGTCCACCAGCTCGTTACCGGTCTGCTTCGAGAAAGCCTCGAAGTCCTTCACCGAGCCCGGATCCGTCGCGATCACATGGAGCGTCTGACCCCCCTCCATGCCCGCCAGCGCCTTCTTGGCGCGCAGGATCGGCAGCGGACAATTCAGCCCCGTGGCATCAAGCTCTTGGTCCCACTCCGCCATGACTCACCCTCCTCTTAATAACCCTTTTATCGCAAGGGTTAAGCCCCGCGAGCGCGGAGCCCGGTGGTAGATATTAGAATTACGCGCAACACTTATATGATATGACCTATACGAACGCAACCCTGGCGTTTCGGGGGTGGAATCACCCCTCCGCCGCCAAAGCATCCGGCACGACGATCGGTTTCCCCGCCGCGACCCAGCGCTGGATACCGCCGGAAAGATTATAGATGTTGTCGTGACCCCGCGCGGCCAGGAACCCGCAGCCTTGGGCGGACCGCGCGCCGCTTCGGCAGTAGAGCACCACCGGGCGCTCGCCGCCGAGCTCCCCTGCCCGCAGGGGGAGCTGGTGCAGGGGCAGCTGCTCGGCGCCCGGGATCACGCCCCGCGCCGCCTCGGCCGGCGTCCGGACGTCGATCAGCCGGGCATCGCATCCCGCCTTGACCCACTCTTCCCAGGCGGCCATATCAATCTCCCCGAACTCGCGCACGCTCGATCCTCCTCACGGATTAGGCACTCCTGGACCGGAGTAGTTCAGTTAATCAGAATATTCTTTTTTATAGACTGAGTCCGAGTCAAGGGGCGGGCGCGGTCCGGGCGGGCTGAATTGTGGGCGCGACGGGACCGTGCTAGCTTATGCGCCGCTCGCGAGAGCCCTAGCCAATAGGGGGAAAGAGTCTTGGACAAGAAGGACTTCGCCGAGAACACACGCTACGCCGTGACGCTGCGCGAGGAGGAGACGGGCAAGCTGCGACCGGCCAACATCTATGTCTATCGTCTCTACGACGAGTTCATGATTGCCCGGATGACCGATCGCGAGGGGTATCTGCGCAAGATCGCCTACGAGAACGTGGCCAAGATCGTGCGCGTGATCCCCGTCGAGAAAGGCATCCAGTTCCGGGTTCCCGAGGCGCTGCTGGCCAAGGACGCCTGGAAGGGCCGGACGCGGATGACGCTGTACTCTTCGGCGCCCAGCCTCGGGAAGTAAGCGACGGGCAACGCCCGCGGCCGCGCCGCTCATGGCCCGGCGCGGCCTTCCGTCGGCGCCGGGCACGGTCGTCTGATAGCATGAACTCCGCCGGCGTATCGCAGTCGTAGTGAAGACTTGGTCCGCGGGGACCCTTCCTTTGATCCTACGTGCTCTCTTGGTCGCCGCCTGGGTTGCGCTGGTCGCCGTCGGCGGCGGAGCCGCGACGGCCGACGAGCTGCCGGCGATCGGCGACCCGGCCGGCGACGCGCTGTCCCCCGAGCAGGAGCGGCGGCTCGGGGAGGTGATCATGCGGCAGGTCCGGCAGCGCCTCCCGCTCGTGGAAGACCCCGAGCTCCGCGGCTATGTCGAGTCGCTCGGCGATCGCATCGTCGGCGCGAGCGACCGCCCCCAGCAAGGTTTCGACTTCTTCCTCGTCCAGGACCCGATGATCAACGCCTTTGCCCTGCCCGGGGGCTTCGTGGGGGTCCACACCGGGCTGATGCTGGCCAGCCGCAGCGAGAGCGAGCTCGCCGCGGTCGTCGCTCACGAGGTCGCCCACGTCACCCAGCGCCACATCGCCCGGACCTATCAGGCAGGCCGCCGGCCGGCACAATCTGGCCGCGATCGCCGCCGTTCTGGTCGCCATGGCGCTCGGCGCCGAGAACGCCGAGCTCGGCCAGGCCGCGCTCGCCACGGGGGCGGCGGCCAGCGCCCAGGCCCAGGTCAACTTCACACGAGCCAACGAGAAAGAGGCCGATCGCATCGGCATCCAGATCCTCGCCCGCGCCGACTTCGATCCCGACGCGATGGCCAGCTTCTTCGAGCGCCTGCACGAGCGGACCCGCTACTACGGCAACCGGCTGCCCGAGTTCCTGAGCACCCACCCGGTGACCGCCTCACGCATCGCCGAGGCCCGGACCCGCGCGACGGACTACCGCGGGAGCGGGCGGCACGAGGGGCTCACCTATTATCTGATGCGGGCCAAGCTCCGCGTGATGACGGCCGATGACCCCGCCGAGGTCCGGCAGGCATTCGAGGCGGCGCTCGAGCGCCAGGGCGAGGCGGACGACACCGGGCCGGCCGTCGCTCAACGCTATGGCAAGGTCCTGGCCCTGCTCGCCGAGGGACAAGCGACCGCGGCCCGTGATGCGTCACGGGCCTTGATCGAGGAAGCGGGCGAGCGGCTGGCGTTCCAGCTCGCGCTCGCGCGGGCGACCGCGGCCGCCGAGGGCCCCGAGGCGGCGCTTGCGGTTTACGAAGCCACCCAGAAGCTCTATCCCGGCGACCGGGCGCTCGCCACCTACCACGGCGAGGCGCTGCTGCGCGCGGGCCGTGCCGAGCAGGCTCGACAGATGCTCAACCGCCAGCTCCAGCGCTATGGGCCCGACGCGCACCTCTACGAGCTGTTGGCCCGCGCCGCGGGCGACGCCGGTCACCCGGCGCGGGCGCACGAGGCAATGGCCGAGCACTATCGGCTGCTGGGGGAAACCCGCGCGGCCATCGAGCAGCTCCAGCTCGCCCTGCGGCTGGCCGCGGATGACTATTATCAGAGCTCCCGGATCGAGGCCCGGCTGGGGGAGCTCAAGCGCCGCGCCGAGCTTGAGAAGTCGCTCGAGCTGCCCTGACCTCCCGGCCGGTGCCCCGGCGCAGCGGGCCTGCACCTCGCGTTGCGTTTCCCGGGTCAAGGTCTACACTCGGGAAGCATAAATAATAATAACCCTCGTGACGGGTGGTGTCGTGGCAGCGTCGCGGCGCAGGAAACCTCTCTGCCCCGTCGAGCCCGCGAGCCGACCCAGACGCGCCTGGTGCGAGCACCGGGCGCTCGTGCCCGCCGCCAGGCGGCGACGCGCGACCGGCGATGCCGGGTCGGCCTGTCCGGAGGGGGAGGAGGAGACGCCGCGTGCAGCCACATCGTCTTCCAGTCCGGCCCCGGGCCCACGCCCCTCAGGCGCCGGGCGCCAGCCGGGCAATCCTGGAGGTGATCATGAGAATGAAACCGCTGTCCTTACTGGCAGGGCTGCTGGCCGCAGGGCTCGTCGCAGCGGGCTGGACACCCGCGTGGGCGGTGGAGCCCCAGGCGCACTTGCAGGAGATGCACCAGTACTACCAGCAGCAGTTCCCGGGCATCCCGCTGGAGAAGCTCGCCAACGGGCACTACGCCCTCGACCCCGAGCTCCGCGCCGAGTGGGAGATGATGAAGGAGTTTCCCCCATGGGAGCCGGGTGTGGAGGTCGGCGAGCAGCTCTTCCACGAGCGCATGCCCGACGGGAAGACCATGGCCGCCTGCTTTCCGGACTACCGGCAGGGCATCCGGCAACGCTACCCCTACTTCGAGCCGGAGACGGGCGAGATCGTCACTCTCGAAGGGGCGATCAATGACTGCCGGACCGGCCACGGCGCCGAGCCCTTCCGCTGGAAGAAAGGCAATATCGCCGCGGTCTCGGCCTATCTCGCCTATCTCTCGCGCGGCAAGCGCATCAATGTCGAGATCCCGGACGACCCGCGCGCCAAGGCCCTGTGGAACCAGGGCCGCAAGCACTTCTGGGCGAAACGCGGGCAGCTCAACTTCGCCTGCGCCGACTGCCACTACCGGATGGCCGGCATGAAGATCCGGGCCAATCTGCTGAGCACCGCGGTCGGCCAGGTCACCCACTTTCCCGTCTACCGCAAGAAGTGGGAAGCTCGGGGCGCCCCGGGGCCGCTGGCGGGCTTCGGGACCCTGCACCGGCGCTACAGCGGCTGCAACCGCCGGGTGCGGGCCGCCGATTTTCCGGCGCAGGGCGAGGAATACAAGGCGCTCGAGTACTACCACACGTTCCTGAGCAACGGCCTGCTCATCAACGCGCCCCAGCAGCGCTTCTGAGCCGTGGCGTCGCCTCACCGGGCCCAGGGCCCGCCGTAACCCCCGTCGCCGGCCGCCGGAGGGTCTCCGGCGGCCGGCGGCGGGGCCTCGCGCGCTTGAGCCACCCCGCCATGTGCCCTAGACTCTCGGCCTAGCCGGGGCGCTGGGATGCGCGAAATATAAGAAGAAATTAATATTTATGTCGCATAACGTATTGATTAATTTGGAAAATTGCGCTTGTCATCCTATGGGGTTTCTGTATCCTATGGGACCGGAACGACGAGCCGGTTTGCGCCCCGGGACCGTGCCGGCGTCCCGTCTGGGCACACCCGCGCTAGCTCGTCTTGAATCAGCTCCAAGAGCCGGGGGGTGTGCCGTGTGTTAATCACCACGTCAAAGCAGGAGGACATCATGCGGAAAGCTGCAACAACCATAACGACCGCCGCATCTCTTGCCGCGCTGCTGGGAGGCATGGCCGCGCTCGCGCCCACCGCGGCGCCGGCGCAGGAGAAATCCGTCGTGCAGCAGGGCAAGGAGCTCGCCTTCAACAGAAAAAAGGGCAACTGCCTGGCCTGCCATCAGGTGGAGGAGGGGTCACTGCCCGGGAACGCCGGCCCGCCGCTGGTGGGCATCCAGGCCCGCTTCAACAGCAAGGAGGAGCTCTACCAGCAGATCTACGATCCCCACAAGGTGAATCCCGACTCGTTCATGCCGCCCTTCGGGCGCCACAACATCCTGACGGACGAGGAGATCCGCAAGATCACCGAGTACGTCTGGACGCTGTGAACCTCGAGTTCGTCGCACCGAATCCAATTCGTTACGCAGAAGGGGTAGCCATGAACCACAGCATGAAGCGCAGGACGTTTTTGAAGGGGAGCCTGGCGGTCTCGGCCGTGGGGGTTGCCGTGGGCGCGGGGGTGCTGACCCCGCGGGCGGTGCTGGCGGCGTGGCCGAAGGGGGCGTTTGAGGCGCAGGACGTCTCGGCGGCGATGCAGTCGCTGTTTGGCAGCGCGCAGGCGGCCGAGAGCGGGGAGATCGAGATCAAGGCCCCGGACATCGCCGAGAACGGGGTGGTGGTGCCGGTGACCGTCTCCACGGGGCTGTCGGGGGTCTCGGAGATCGGCGTCTACGCCCAGGAAAACCCCCAGCCGCTGACCTCGGCGTATCGGCTGGCCGATCGGGCCCAGGGCTATGTCTCCTCGCGCATCAAGATGGCGAAGACCTCGCCGGTGATCGCCGTGGTCAAGGCCGACGGCAAGCTCTACAGCGCGCAGAAGGAGGTCAAGGTCACCATCGGCGGCTGCGGCGGCTGAGCGCGCCGGGCCCGGGGTTTTTCTGAAGCCACAGGAGAGACGGTTATGCCTTCGAACACGATCAAGACGCGCAGCAGTGTCAGCAGCGGGATGGCGACGGTGAAGATGCTCATCAGCCACCCGATGGAGACCGGCCTGCGCAAGGACAAGAAGACCGGCAAGAAGATCCCGGCGCACTTCATCCAGGAGGTCAACTGCGAGCACAACGGCGAGACGGTGTTCACCGCCTTGTGGGGGCCGGGGGTGTCGAAGAACCCCTACCTCTCGTTCAAGTTCTCCGGCGCCTCCAGCGGCGATGCGCTGAAGATCAGCTGGGTCGACAACAAGGGCGAGAGCGACTCCACCTCCACCACCATCGGCTGAGGGC
>JABAHS010009335.1_pt3 | contig 11161 bp, 6 predicted proteins | sample 7062111 | NCBI WGS metagenome assembly JABAHS01 (sample SAMN14534600, study PRJNA622989) | marine sediment metagenome | biome: marine biome [ENVO:00000428]; feature: marine pelagic biome [ENVO:01000023]; material: deep marine sediment [ENVO:00002113]; isolation source: pool of 4 deep marine... | reverse complement strand
ACCTTGCCCAGTTGGAAAAATCGTAAGAAATGGATTTCCTGCGCAGACTATTTCCTTTCTCGTAATTTTCAAAAGCCCGGTCAAAATCTCCAGCGTGATCGTAGATTGACCCGAGCGCGAAATAGCAGTGAACCGCATCCTCATCCGGCAACGACTGCAACGCCAGCAGTCGCTCGATGGCTCCTGCATCGGCCATTGTCGGTTCCATTCGCGCAAGGTTTCTGTGCGCCTCCGCATATGCGGGTTTGATCCTGATGGCCCGGCTGTAATGTTCCAAAGCATCGTCCCGTTGTCCTAGCTGGTCGAGAACGTTACCGAGGTTGTGGTGAGCTTCGGCATAGTCGGGGTCTATTGCCAATGCCCGACGGTAGTGTTCGGCGGCATCGCCCGGTCTTCCGGATTTGTCGACAGCGATCCCCAGGTTGTAATGCGCCATGGCAAAATTCGGGTCTATGGCCAGGGCCTGCTCATAATGAGCGATGGCTTCCTCGAGCCGACCGAGGGCCTGCAGCACGACGCCCAGGTTGCTGTGCGCCATCGCGTAACCGGGCATGAGTGCCAGCGACTGCTCGTGATGGGCAATTGCCTCTTCCGGTCGGCCGAGCTCCTGCAGCAGGTTGCCCAGGTTACTGTGGGCTTCGGCGTAGTTGGGTGCGATCGAGACGGCTCTTTTCAGATGCTCCAGCGCTTCCTCGGGCTGACCCATCTCCTTGAGACAGAGGCCGAGGTTGTTAAGCGACATTGCCATATTGGGCTCGATCGCAACGGCCTGCCTGTAGTGCGAGACGGCATCCCCGAGCTGCCCGAGCTGTCGGTAGGCATTGCCCAGGTTGTTGTGCGCGCCCGCAAACTCCGGGTTTATGGCGATTGCCCGCTTGTAGCAGGCGATTGCAGATTCGAAATCACCGAGGGCCAGGCGGGCCTCGCCGGCAATGTTGTGGTAGTTGGGTTCGTCCGCATTGACGCTTATTGCCTGGCCAATGAAATTTGCTGCACTCTCGAAGTTACCAACCTGGAGACCGAGAACGCTCATCAGGTAAAGAATCTCAGGATGATTCGGATTCTCACTAAGGATCGATCGATAGATGGCATCCGCCTCCTTAAAACGGCCAGCCTGATGGTGCTGTAAACCTTCCTGTACTCGCTGGGTAATATCCATGGACATAGCGTTACACTACCTAAAGGCGGGATTGCGCGGAGCCTACCTGGGCTCGGACTCGAACTGCGCGACAAAGTNNCCAACGTCCTGCCGACCGAGTATGCAGCTCGTCACGAACCTGCCAGACACTCGCGCTCTTGACGAGGCCGTCGGTCTGCGTAAAGTCCAGGCACCGTTCGTCCCACTCGAGACCGAGGAATTCCAGTAATTGGCGTACGACAGTCTCGGGTTCGCGGACAAGATCATCGTAATCGACAGTACGGATACTTTCGCCCAACGTGCTTTGCCAATGCGACATCAGTCGCTGGTGCTGCTTGTAGTAGTGCGCGGTATCCTCGAGGTTCGTCGAGTAACTCAACGCCCCACCCAGCTGCTGGAAATAGATCGACAGGCAATTATCGAGAGGGTCACGTCGGGTGTATACGATCCTGGCCGACGGAAACATCGCTCTGATCAGGCCGAGGTGCAGGAAATTGTCGGGCCGCTTGTCGGTTACGATACCGCTTTCCGGAAACAGTTCACGGACCTTCGACCAATACTCTTCGGCCACCGCCTGTATCGCTGCACGCGTGGTGCTCGCGGCGCTCTGTGGATACGGCGCGAATCGTCGTGCGAGCAGCCAGGGCAGCAGGTCGAGTTCCCCGCCCGCAGTGATTTCGGGATGGGATCCGAGCACCTGCTCTGTCAGTGTCGAGCCCGAGCGAAACAAGCCGCACACAAAAACCGGCGCGAACGGCAACGACGACTCGGTGTTCCTGATCCAGTCATTATCGAACAGTTCGATCAACTGGTCGAAAGCCCTCTCGGTGGCAACGCGATCGTAGGTGGGAAGGCGTGGCCGAGCCAATTCGTTGGCGGCCACGTAAGCGTCGAAGGCCTGATCATATCGGCCCAGATCGTCCAGTGCTTTGCCGAGCGCAAATTGCAGCGTCTCGACACCGAAGCGATTGCCGGCGGACTTTTCGATCGCTTGCTGCAAGCCGTTTAGCAGCTCATCCTGATTGTCCGTGATCCGCGTTGCATGAACGATACGAGCACGGGCTTCATAATGGTTGGGCTCTAACGTCAGGATCTTTTCGTACAGACCTATCGCCCCTTCTCTTTCACCGGACTCCTCCAACAGCCCTGCCAGATTAAAGAGCGCCGGCAGGTAGTCAGGCACTATCTCGAGCGCGCGCTCGTACATTGCTCTTGCGTTTTCGGCGTCATGGCGCTCCGAGTAAAGGACACCGAGATTCGAGTACACTTCCTCGGGCCCTTCGATGTCCAGGTCGATGGCCTTTTCATAGGCTGAACGGGCGTCGTCGTAACGCTTTTCTTTCTTGTAAAGCAGCGCGAGGTTGAATAGTACGGTTGCCGCCTCGGGTTGCCGCTCCAGGAATTGCAGGTACGTTGCGATTGCGACCTGGGTCTGGCCGAGAGAATCAAGGAGGCTTGCAAGCCGAATGCAATGGGACAGATCATCCGGCGCCTCCCGATGCAATGCGGACAGCGTATCGACTGCGTCGCCTGGACGTTGCGTCTGCAGATACAACTCTGCGAGTGCCTGCAACACCACAGGTCGATGTTCAGGGTGTCGCGCCAGTTCACTGTATGCCGTCTCTGCCTCGGTAACACGTCCCGCAGCATGCAGGCGCCGGGCTTTTTCGAAGGCGCCGCCGAAATCGCTGTTCTGGATCATTGCCTCTCCGGGACCACGTCGAAGGCGACGGTCATCCTGGGTTCATCGGACTGGAATGGCACCGTGCCATGCCACATGTACGAGGGGAATAGCGCCAGACGGCCCACCTTAGGCTGAATCATCCGCCGCGCCGCGCCTGGCGGCCCGATATCGATATCCGGCTCTCCGAATTTCAGGCCTCCGCCGCAGGCTTCCGATTCGCTCACCTCGTGGGGAACCTGCACATAGTACGCGGAGCTTATCCAGCCCAGCGGGTGTATGTGCATGGTGTGATAACCGTTCCGCGTCAGCCTGACGGACCACGATGCGGAAAAATCGAACGACTCGCTGCGGCGCGTAAACAAGGGATGCTGGTCATCAGCCGGAAATCGACTGATGTGCTCGCGAATGCATGTCTCGAGGCCTGCGACGAGATCCCTGATTTCGGGTTCGCTTCGGACAAATAAATCTCCGGTGGTCTGGCTGCCGCCCCTGAGCGTCTGCTCGGGCGGGTGGCGTTTGCCGACGTGAAGTCGATTGAGCAGGCTGGCAAGCTGCTCATTGAACTCTGTGCTGTTGGCATAACCTCCGGGGATCGGAAGATCGTAGATCCTCACAAGGTTTTCGTAGTCGTTCAAGAGCGCATCGCGCTCGTCCCCAAGCAGTCGCCAGCAAAGGCCCAGATAAGCCAGCGCACGTTGATTGAATGGCATGCGCAATGCGCCTGACTGGGCATGCCGCAACGCCTCGTCGGGCCGGTTGCAGGCGAGTAGCGCTCGTGCGTAACTGACCTCATGATCCGGATCTGAGCCGGCCACACTGGAGGCTTCCCGGAGCGCCTCCAGTGCCTCGTCCCAGCGACCCTGGCCCTCGAGCGCAAAACCCAGCAACGCCTTCAAGTCGCCGGACTGCGGACAAAATCGAAGACTCTTGCGGAGCGCGCGCTCCGATTCCTCGTAATCTTCCTTCTGATTGAGGGCGATCGCATACGCGCGCCAGAGACCCTCCGCGGTGGGATCGCGGTCGAGCGCATCGCGGTAAGATTTCAGGTGGTCGTCGAGAAGATCCTGCTGCCAAAGCAGGGAATTCAGATTTCGGTGGCTGTCGAGATCGGCGGGGTTGCGAGCCACCGCATTTTTGTAGGCATCGATTGCCGCAAGTTCGTCCTGAACGTCGACCAGCGCGTTGCCCATGTTCTGGTAGAGTTCGCCCCTGTCCAGGCCCAGCCGTTTCGCGGCATCGTAGTGTTTCAGGGCGTCGAGTGGCTGCAGTTTCTGCCGCAGGCACAGGCCCAGATTGTGATGCGCTTCGGCGTAGTCCGGGCGCAGCTCCAGCGCCTTTTCGAAGCGATGGATAGCGGATTCGAGCTTATCCTGGCGCCGATGGGCATTCCCGAGGCAAAGCCAGGAGACCGCGTCGCGCGGGTCTATTTCGAGGCAACGCTCGTAGCTGGCTATTCCTTCGTCGATCTGCCCCAGCGCTATCTGACAGAGTCCGAGGTTTCTCCATGCATCCAGGTATTCAGGCTGAAGCTTCAGCGCGAGCCGGTACCACTCGAGTGCTGCTTCAGGATGGCCGCTGCGCTTGACGGCGTTGCCGAGATTGCTGGCGACTTCCGCCTGCCCCGGAAACAGGCGCAGCGATTCCTGCATGAGCGCGATCGCGGTCGGGTAGTCCCCGCGTTGGGAGTGCAGCAAGCCGAACATGTGTAGCGCCATGGGGTGATCGGGCGTCGACTCCAGGAACTGGCGATACAGTGGAAAAGCATCATCCAGTCGTCCCGCCTCGTGCGCCATGACTGCCTGCCTGAGCAGCGCGGGGAGTTCAGCGTGGCGGCCGGATTTTCCAGCCGCAGTCGAGGTATTCATCGGGATGATCGCAGATTCTCGTGGTTCAACGTCGCATTATATGACGACTCGTCGCCAGTTTTCCTTGCCACAAAAAGAAATGGCGGGCCCGAAGGCCCGCCACTTCCTGGTCTTGCTTTCGAAGTGCCGATTACAGGATTCGAACGTTGAGTCCGATGTAGTAGTAGCGGCCCATCGCATCCCAGGTACCCGGAACGGTGTTGCCGTTGCCGTAAACCGAGATGTTGTTCAGGCGACCGAAGATCGGCGGATCCTCGTCCAGCACGTTGGAGATACCGACATTGATCGTCGTCTCCGTACCGAACCAATCGCCGATGTAGTTACCGGACAGGTCGAAGTAGTCCTGGGCACTGGCGTTAAACGCATCCGCCGGTGCACCGAACTCCTTGACCTCGCCTACGCGGCGCCAACCGAACACGAACTGCGCGTTCCAGGGCGTGTTCCACACGGTGTTGAACGTGTGCTTCCACTCGGGACGCGGCCGTGCGCAGGTACCGCCATAGAATCCGGCGCAGTCATTGATTGTGCCTCCCGGAACCGGCTGCTCGTCCCACTTGGTGAGAACGGTCCCACGAAGCGCGAAGTCCAGACCGTGCCCGTTATCGAGATCCCACTTGTAATCGGCGTTGATATCGACGCCTTGAACCTCGAAGAAGCCGATGTTGACCTGCGTTGACAGAACGCTTGCCGTGCCAATCCAGAGATTGCCGTTCGGTCCGCGATTGATCAGGCTACAGAATGCCGGATCGCCTGTCGTGCCACACAGGTTGATCGTGTTCTCCTCACCGATACCCGTGGCGATCGCCTTTTCGACCTCGATGTTCCAGTAGTCGACGCTGAACGACAGGCCTTCGGCGATGCCGCCCGGCGTAACGACGAAACCGGCCGTCATGGAATCGGATTCCTCCGCCTCCAGGCCCGGGTTGCCGCCCGTGATCCGGTTGTACTGGCCAGCCGGGCTTGCCGGGATGCTGCCGTACTGCGCGGCCGTGACGCCCTGGTTGGCGCACTGCGCCGCCGTGAGTGTCGGGGTCGCGCCTGCGCAGCCGTCGTTACCCGCCCAGAGACCGAGGCTTTGCGGCTGGAACAGCTCGTTGATGTTCGGCGCACGCACCGCCCGCGAGATACCGCCGCGGAGCATGACGGTGTCCGTGATGCGCCACTCGCCGCCGACGTTCCAGGTATCCGTCGTGATGTCCAGGTTCTCGTAGTCTGAATAGCGATAGCGGAGATTGAGCGCCAGCGACTCGAAGAACGAACGTCCCTGCACGATCGGGATCCGGGTTTCTCCGAAGAATTCACTGACTCTCACGCTGCCGGAAACAGCCGGGATGGGACCACCCTGTCCTGCACCGTCGCCGCTCGTGAAGCCCTGGTCCGGGTTGAACTCCATGCTGTCCTGGCGGTATTCGTAACCGAGCACGAGCTGGATGCCTTCCTCTGCCGTAGGCAGCACGACGCCGGCCTCCGTCAGGTCACCGCTCACGTAGCCAACGACCTGGTTCTGCTCGAGGTCCGCCTTGGCGAACAGCGGGAGCACGAGATAATCGAGCGCTGCCTGCGTTACGCCACCAGTCTGGAACAGGTTCCACGGCACGCAGTTCGGGTCGGATCCGTCGACGACCGACCGGCAAACGGGGTTACCGGCGCCGTCATCGACGACGTCCAGCGCGCGGATGATCCGGGTGATCGAGAGGTCGTTGTTGTACACCTGGCTGTATCGTACCCGCGAGAAGTTCGCAAACACATCGTATTCCCAGCCGTTGGTGATATCGCCGCGCAGGCCAACGAGGGTACGCATGTTGGTGTGACGAAGATCGTCGAAGCGCGGGCCACCTTCCACGTTGCGCCGGCCGATGTAGTAATCCACAACGTCGGCGGTCGAGGTGCAGCCGAGCGTAGTGAACTGCTGAGCCGAGAGCAAGGGGTTTTCGCACGGGATCTGGTCGGTGACAAAGAATGCGCCGGACGGTGCGATCTGCGCCAGGCTCCGATCGTCCATGAACTGGATTTCGGCGTAGCCTTCCATGCCAGCGGTGATTTCCTTGTAACCGAAAGCGCCGGCCGTGNNGAGAACAGGCCGGTCGGGATCGTTGCCGATCCTGCGCAGCTGACGCCACTGGAGCTACTCAGCGCGCAGGCGCTGTAGTCGCGGTCGCCCTGCAGGATAGGTTCGATGTCACGGTAGCCGAGATAGGCTGTCAGGTTGCCGCTGCCGTCATCGGCATTGACGCCCAGCACGACGTTGATGTTACGCGTCTGGCCATCCGTGGAAGTACCCGTCGGATATTCGAAGCCAGCAGCGTCGAGTGCGCCCTGCGCGAAACTGTTGCCGTTGTCGTGCTGGAAGGCCGAATACTGGTAATCGATCATGAAGCCGTCGAAATCGTCCTTCATGATGAAGTTGACGACGCCCGCAACAGCGTCGGCACCGTATACCGACGATGCGCCGCCCGTCAGGATCTCGACGCGCTCGATAAGGATGGCAGGCACCTGGTTTACGTCGGGCGCGAGCGCGAACGGGTTGCCGAGACCCATGCGATGGCCGTTGGTCAGAACCAGGGTGCGGTCCGAGCCGAGCCCACGCAGGTCGAGCGTGGCCGTACCGGTTGCGCCGTTCGACTCGTTGGCCGTCAGCTCGGGCACAACCTGGGGCAGGTCGTTGACGAGATCCTCAACGCGAACAATGCCGCGATTCTGGATTTCGCCTGCATTCAATGTGGTGACCGGAGACGCACTGGTCAGGTTTGCGTCCTGCTTGATTCGTGAACCAGTCGTTACGATCTCTTCGAGGTACTCGGTCTCGCCGGATGCCTCCTGAGCATTTGCGGCCACGGGCAAAGCCGAAGTCGCTGTCACCAGGGCGGCGCCGTACAAGGCCCTGTGAACCGCGGTTGCAAGCGGTGTTTGTCTAGACATGAGGATAAAGCCTCCCCCTATTGCTGCTGAAAGACTGACCGTTGTGTTTACGACACAGCGATCGCTTGAAGGGACAGATTATGCACGCGAACATATTGAAAAACAATGACGCAAAAGGAATAAAGGGCGTTGCTTTTTTGCAACCGCAGGTACATTTCGGGGGTATTCAGACGAATTTTTCGCACTTGCTGCGCAGGTACAGCGGGCCCTTCTGCCGCGCAGGTACGGGCCCGACCCGCGCAGCCGCTTTAGTCGCGTTGCGGTGGCAGTGCGTACGTGTCGATCAAGGGGCCGAGTTCGGCCTCCAGCGGGCCCAGCCAGGGCTCGAAATTGCGCCAGTGCTCGAGGCCGCCGCGGAAAATCGGCTTTCGCACCTGCTCGGCGCTGGCCGTACTGACCGCCCGTGCGTTCTCGTGGAAGCTGAGGCAGGACTCCTCGAACGGCAGAGCACAGTAATCCAGCAATCGGCGGATTTCACTCTCGGTGTCACCGACCAGGGACTCGTAGATGACACGGTGCACACGGCCTGGCAGCACCTCGTCGNNGCGGTAGTAACGGCCGATCGTCTCGAGGCTGTAACTGAAATTCTGGGCGCGCGCGAAGTGCTCCTTAAATAAGGACAAGCCGCAGGCCATCGGATGGCGGCGTACGTCGATGATACGTGCATTGGGCAAGATCAGGTGAATCAGCCCGATGTGGGCGAAATTGTTCGGCATCTTGTCGATAAAATGCGGCGTGCCGAGCTTGCGATGTACCCTCGTCTGTTCGAGATAGGACTGTCCAAGCTCTCTAAGCTCGTCTGCACCAAGTTCGCCCAGCGCGGACAGGTACCCGCCGTTGCCTGGAGACGAATCCGAATTTTCCAGCGATTTGGCAATCGACGCGATGTTGGGCAACTCCATCGTGCCCTCGACGGCCGAGTGGCTTGCAAGAATTTGTTCCACGAGGGTCGATCCGGAACGCGGCAGACCCAGCACGAAGATGGGATCCGGGTCGATCGCACCATAACCCGAGCGCGCCGCAAAGAAATCCCGCGTTAGCATTGTCTTGCAGCACCGCACGTGCTCCTCGAGTTCTTGCGGGTTGTACGGGGCCACCTCTTGCCGCAGGCGGTTGCCCTCCGCGTAATGCCTGAAAGACGCTTCGAACTCTTTGCGGTCTTCCAGCGCCTTGCCCATCGCAAAATTGAAATGCAGCCGATCCGTGTGGGACAGGGACGGATCCTGCAGCTGCGCTCGCATTGCGTCGAGGACAACGTCATCAACCTGATGTGTCTTGAGGTTCGCGAGGCTCCAGTGCGGCTCGCCGTAGTGCGGCGCCAGCTCGATCGCCTTGCGATAGGCCGCGATACAGTCGTCCCTGCGCCCGACGGACTTCAGCATATGCCCGAGGCTGGTCCATACGGTGGGCTGGTCCGGATCTTCCTCGAGCAGTTCCTCACATATCCCGATCGACTCGTCATATTCAAGCAAGCGAACCAGAATGGCGGCTTTGAGCTTGCGGCAGTCGGTGTTCTGCGGGTCCTCGGCCAGCATCTGGTCGACCGCCTCGAGCGCCTGCTCCGGCTTGCTCTGGCGCAACAGCATGACCGTATGGTTGTAGCGCGCCCGGAAATATCCCGGCACGAGTTCCAGGCAGCGGTTGAGCAAGGCATCAGTCTCGTCCATGCGGCCCATGCGCTCGGCAACGTCTGCGAGCATGCACAGGGCGACGACATCGTTCGGCTGGGCGCGAAGCCGATTCCGCAACAAGGATTCGGCTTCCTGGAGGCGCTGCTCCTGCAGTGCTCGCCCCGCATGCATGAGGAGCGGAACATTCTCGGAACACCCGATATAGTTGCCGAAGGCCCCCTCGGCACCGCGTTTGTCCGACATTGCCGCGAGCAGATCGCCGAGGGCGAGCCATGCATCCGGGAAGTCCGGCCTGACTTCGACAGCGCGTTGCATCGCAATAACCGCGGCCGAATCGTCCCCAACTTCCCTAAGCGCCAGAGCCAACTGAAGATGCGGCATCGGCGCATCGGGCCATTGTACGGTCAGGGACCGAAGCACCTCGATCGCCGCAGCCGGGTTTCCCAGCATGCGCCGCGCAATGCCCTGGTAAAGCATCGCCATGGGCTCGTCGGGCATGGTCTGCAGCAGTTTCGCCGCACGCAGTTCAGCGACACCCGGATCGGACCCGAGCAGCCGCTCAATTTCGGCGAGCCGTGACTGCACCTGCTGATCGGAGGGTGGCTTCGATTCGGAAGAGTTCAACGTGGATGGTTTTGTATCAAGAGAAGTCCCGAATGCCCTTAGCTTTCCGCGTTGCGTCGCTTGTAGCGCTCCAGGAGTCTGTTCCAGTTATCGAGCGAGAACAAGTGCGCATAAATCGCCGACAGGGTGCCGTCGGCATGCAGTTCGCCGAGCGTGGCCGCGTCGAGTTTTCCGAACTTCTCCGCGTCCACGGCAATATACGTCTTGCTCGACTGCCGTTCGCCGGTACCGCCGACGTCGAATTGCGCCTGCTGTCCGTCGAGGAGTTCCAGTTCCAACAGCTTTTCACCAAGGGCGGTCGAGCTTCTCAGGTAGGCGCCGAAGGTGGCGCAGTAGTCCACACGAGCCTCTGTCGGCGCGGTCAACTTGTTGTTCTCATCGAAAAACGGCTGTTCGGCGTTTTCCGAAATGCACGGAGCCGAGCGATCGATGACGACCGAGAACTGGTCATCATTGCGTGCTGCAACGGCAAATGGGTGGCAGCGCAGGTAACCGGGAATGTACGCAGTCGGGTCCCAGTTCCCATGCTCGTCTACAAAAAGGTTGTCGCTGTCGAGCAGCGAGACGATTGCGAGCGGAGTCGGCTTACTGAGCCCCGAGAAGACGATCGGATAGTGCCTCTGCGCGGAAACGATTTCGGCCGAAGCGATCGGCACGAACTTCGCAGACTTTGCGAAAGCGTAGGGCTGATCGACGGGGCTGATGCCGAGCTTGCCATGGTCCCTGGCGTTCAGCAGCTCCGGCGCGGTGTACAGAAACATTTCGCCCGAGAAGTTGCTGGCGTCTGGTTTCGGGTTCTGTTGACTCATCTTTGGACTCCGGTTCATGCCGGATGGGTAGCGATCGGACTGCGGAATGTAACACGTATTCCCTTGCGCCGCGGGTCCTGTAATATGGATCGATCGTTAGTGCGGAACAAGTCTATGCCTTCGAATGGATCACCCCCCAAGCATGTCGTGATCGCCGGTGGTGGCAGCGCCGGCTGGATGACGGCAAGTATCTTTCTAAGAAGCCTCGGTCTTGCCGGCAGCAAGATCACGCTAATCGAATCCCCCAATATTCCAACGATCGGCGTCGGCGAAGGCACGACTCCGCTTTTTAAACGTTTTCTGAAATTCCTGGGCGTCTCCGAAGAGGAGTTCATGGGGGCCTGCAAGGCGACGTACAAGCACGGCATCGAGTTTCCCGGATGGACCGGCCGAAAGGAGTTCGAATCGTATTTTCACCCGTTTGCCTCGCCGTCTTATCGGCATTACGAGGAAGAATTCTTTTCGAATTGCGATCGCCGGCGAAGGGGTGA
>JABAHS010150055.1_pt2 | contig 11165 bp, 7 predicted proteins | sample 7062111 | NCBI WGS metagenome assembly JABAHS01 (sample SAMN14534600, study PRJNA622989) | marine sediment metagenome | biome: marine biome [ENVO:00000428]; feature: marine pelagic biome [ENVO:01000023]; material: deep marine sediment [ENVO:00002113]; isolation source: pool of 4 deep marine... | reverse complement strand
GAGTGGATGTTTGGTTTTAAAATCTTATGAAAGGTGGGTGTCGGCAAGTTTAGCAGAGTTTGCTATTCGCTCAAAATGAATTCCTTTTGAGCCGTTGCTACAATTGACTGGTCACTTGGATCTGAAACGATGATGTCCAATTGGTAATGGCCTTCGGAGAGCTTACTCAGGTCGAGTGCAATCAATTCTTGGGACGTATTGTCGTTAACGGGCTGAGTTTGGATAATACTGACGGCGGGTTTTTCTGAACCCGTACCAAAAACTCTGTAGGTTAACTCATACTGATCGACAATGCCGGCGGTCTTGATGTTGTAAATCTCAAAATATGAATAAAGTGACGAAGACTTTCTGAGTTCTTCGAAAGGATAAGGCGTTAACAGTATATTTTGTTTTTCAACAATTGGCAGCACCTCTTTTAGGCTGACATCGGTTGCTTCGCTGAAGAATTGTATATCACTGATCATTAAACTGGATTTGTTGAAATCCCGGATATCGAGGAGCTTATTTGAAAACCCAAGTTTGTCGTTAGAGTTATTCTTAACTTGCAGGAACAATTCAACCTGTTGAGGCGGTGCGGTGACAGTCAGATAACCAACTGTGTTTGGCAAATTCTCCGATATGGCTGATTCCGCCGGAAAATCTGCTTGACGACGAGAAATCGCGATCGAATTAAGCTTCTGGTCCCATAAGGTGCAGGCGAATTCTGTACTGACCCAATCTTCTGATATGGGTACAGTATCGGTAACATGCTTTTCCAAAGGTGAGAGCATGAAAACTTCCAATCGCGTTTGACCTTCTGGCCCTTGAAATTGCGCCAGGGTGTGGCTAAATGGCAAGTCATCTTTTGCGTGAATGGGTTTATAGATGGATCGTGGCACCACGACGGTGGCGTCTTTCAATTCTTTTTCCATCTCGAGTAAATTGGAATGTAAATTACGTTGAAGCGTACGGGCGTCACGATCATTATCTCTGACGACTCTGCCCCCGCCGCGTGCACTTTGTAGAATCCCGTTTTCGATATCGATAAATTCCGTCACGGCGTCATTGATGGCCGATGACAACCAGAATCTATTTTTTAGGAGATCGCTCCAGTACCAAAGTGTACGCCCTCTTCTTTGGCTGCCAATAATGACTTGTTTTAAACTTTCGATCTGTTCAAACGCGCCATTCTCTCCTTCTGCAAAATGTACAACATAGTCTCGAGAAACATTTACGTACGACCAACTTTCATTCGGTTTAGTCGCATAATTCTTGAAGGGAATACTTACAAGACTTTTGATGGGCCTTGTCCCGCCGGGGTCTTTAAAACGGAAGTGTGGTTTACCATATTTGATATAATACTTCCCCCTGTCATCATAGTAAGGCGATTCGGCAATCGAGAAATGCTTTCTAACATAGGCGCGTCGACTCAGATGATCCAGTAATCGATCGTTCTGTGGTAGGAGGGGATTTGGGTTTTGCTTTCTCCAGAAGTATTCAACAAAAGCTTTTCGATCAGATAGCGTAGGAAGTTTAGAATACTGGTCTTTCTGTTTTTCGTCTAACAATAGTAAGATTTCAGGCTCAAATTCGTTCTCAAATGTTTCTTTATCGGCTTCTTTGAGGAGCCTTAGATATTGCTCTTCAGTTTTGATGAAATCATAACGCGCATTGGGATTAGAGGTTGGTTTTGAAGCGTTTTGCTCGGAAGCCAGAGTGTAAAAGGGAGCGCTTAGAAAGAACAGGACAACTGCGAAGGCAAAAAAATTACGTTGACATCGACCGTACATATTGTTCACCCAACTTCTTATTTTTTAATCTTACAATTTGGCGAACCATAAAGTTCGAAAGAATTTGAAAAATTTACTGGTGTGCTTGACAATTTGAATTGTACGGGATATATTTGGTACGGGTTCACCATACTCTTATCTTAAGTTTTATATAGTGCTGAACGAAAACAGTCTTTTGATTTATTCAAGTGCAAATTTCTATGTCTCAAACCAGAAGATTCCGGCTCAAAACATTGCCGAATGACACAATTCTTCCTTATTTCGTTGACACTTCTTTGTCTACGACCAGAGATCTATATCAGAATGATACCACATCAGACAAGTTCGTGGATTGCTTCGTGCAAGATAAATCGTCAGTTTGAGTTTACAATTTAGTCAGCTTAATCAGGCCTATGAAATTTCTTAGACAGACTTGTGTGCAGTTTTTTGTACGAAGTAAGGCACTCGTTCTAAAGAGTTTAATGGTGTCGATCTTGGTTGCTCTGAGTTTCATTTTAGGCTGTGGTGACAATAAGGAATCAAAAACGTCCGAAAATTTCAGTGACGTATCAGACAACTCTCAAGCACTGCTCGCGGATGTAACAATGGAGGTTGGACTCGACTTCGTGCACGAGAACGGGATGTCGGGCAAATTGTATTTTGTGGAAATGATGGGAGGTGGCGGAGCGGTGTTCGATTACGATAACGATGGCGATCTCGACCTCTACCTGGTTCAGGGACATTTTCTGGATCCAGCCTGGCCAGGACCCGATGACTCCACCCCGAGGGATCGGCTTTATCGTAATGACCTTAAAATGGCAACCGATGGTACCCGCAAGTTACACTTCACGGATGTCACCAAGACCAGTGGTTTGAAAGCAACAGGGTATGGAATGGGTGTGACCACGGGCGATTACAACAACGATGGCTGGGTGGATCTTTACGTTCTGAACTGGGGCGACAATCAGTTGTGGCGTAATAATGGCGACGGTACATTTACCGACATCACTGTGCAAAGCGGAAGTAACGATCCGAATTGGTCGACCGCGGCGGCCTTTCTGGATTTTGACCTCGATGGTTGGCTGGATCTGCTGATCGTGAACTATGTCGATTATTCCTTCGAGAACGATCATCCCTGCTATTCGCCAATTTCGGGAGGGCGCGATTATTGTCACCCAAGCTCTTATCCGCCGGCGCCGGATCGTTTGCTTCGCAATCGGAGGGATGGTACGTTCGAAAATATCACTTTCCAAACGAGAATCGCCACGGCCTATGGGTCTGGACTGGGGACCACGGTCGCTGATTTCAACGGCGATGGTTGGTTTGATATGTATGTGGCAAACGACGGCATGGAAAACCAGCTTTGGCTAAACCAGGATGGACGCTATTTCCAAAACCACGCCATTATTTCCGGTACGGCTGTGAACAGCGCCGGTGCCACTGAAGCCAGCATGGGTGTCAATGCAGCCGATTTTGACGGAGATGGCGACGTGGACTTGTTTATGACGCATCTCACACGGGAAACCAACACGCTTTACATCAATCATGGCTTGGCGTTGTTTCAAGACCAGACTCGGATATCGGGGGTCGGCGCAGCAAGTCTGCCGTACACCGGTTTCGGGACCGTCGATTTTGACTATGACAACGATGGTTGGCTGGACCTGTTCATAGCCAACGGTCACGTCGGGATCATTCAGGAACAGGCGCAACGAGGCGATCCCTTCCCGCTAAAACAAGTGAATCAGCTTTTGCGGAATCTGGGAGAGGGTCGTTTTAGAATGATAAGCGCGACCGACGATTCGGTCTTTGGGCTGGAAGAAGTGAGCCGAGGAGCCGCCATGGGGGATTTGGATAACGATGGAGATTCAGACATTTTGCTGGTTAACAACAACGGACCTGCACGGCTGTTGCGCAATGAAGTGGGACACAAACAAGCGTGGTTGGGGGTACGCCTCGTCGGGAAAGAGTTTCAACGCGACATGTTGGGAAGCCGGATTGCCCTGGTGCGCACCGACGGTTCCACCTTGTGGCGCCGAGTGCGCGTCGATGGCAGCTATTGCTCAGCCCATGATCCGCGGGTTTTATTCGGGTTGGGGGGATCAAACAGCTACGAGGCGGTGCGCGTCTACTGGCCGGGCGGACTCGTCGAAGAATGGCGCGGGCTGGGAACAGGTCAATATCATACCTTGATTCAGGGTAGTGGCAAACGAGTCGAGTAGTTTGACAGCATCCAGGATACTGGCCCTAAAAGTCCGCTTAGCAAGTTTACGAACTGATTTTTAGTTTATCGATGCATTTCAGAAGTCTTGTTTTTCTGAATGGAAATAACCGAAAACCAGGGTGTTAACAGATATGAAACAGAAATTGCTTTTCAATTGTCTACTTACTCTGATTTATCTCAACTGCGCGACTCCTTCAAAGCTCCGAGTCGTAAAGCCTGAGTACGAGGGTGAATCACGTTTCAATGCCACCATTCTGGTGTTGCCGCTAAATCGAGACGTCGTTCCTTACGAGCAACAACTCGAGAATGAGCAGAATGAAAAGTCTAAAAAGACGCTTTTAGGCCGAGATCGTACGTTTTTCTATCGCTATTTTGGCCCTGCCGTGTCCGACGTAACCACGGCTGATGTTATCGGGATAGAGCCAGATTTTGCTCCGGATAGTATTGAGTTTGCACAAAAAACCCTTCCTCTCGATGAAAAGAGGCAGTTGGAAATGTATACGCCGGTGTCAGGATGTATTAATTCCGAAGATTTTGATCCGGATTTCATTTTATTTCTCGAGGATCTGTTTTTTGATGTCATGTACAAAGAAGAGATGCGCGGAGTCGGTACGGGTTCCACAGAGAAATACACCATGGATACAGGGATTGAATATGTATTGTGGGATAACAAAAGCGAAAAAATTGCCGCTTACGGTAAAATAAACAAGTCATATAATTTAATGGGTCTGCCGACTAAGAACGATTATTTAAAAGTACTTGAGTTGTTTGCGAGATCGATTATTGAAAAAAGTCCGCTGGTTATTAAGCAGGCTATTTTCTAATTCTTACCATTGATTTGAATATGGGCCGTTGGTTATTAGGATCGATGACCTTTGGTGAAAGTACTTTCTTCAGCATGTTGCTGGTTTTGCTGTTGGGGCAAATGGCTTGCAATGAGCCCGAAGAAGAAGCTTTGAGGCCGGTGGAATTTCCGGGTCTTTACCTGGTGGAGGACGAGGTAGAGCAGCAGCTCAAATCGGAATATGCCAGACTGAAGGCGTTGGAAAACGAGAAGGGAGTTGAGCAGGCGGGTTTGGGTCGGGCTTACGGCAGGATCGGAAAGCTCTTTCTCGCCTATGACATTGTCCAGCAGGCAGAGGACGCTTTACATAATGCCAGAGTTTTGATGCCCGATGAAGTGCGCTGGCCTTACTATCTCGGTTATTTGTACTTTACGCTTGGTCAGTTGCAGCAAGCCGCTGCCAGTTATGAACGAGCGCGCGACCTCAAGCCGGGTGAGCCAACCATTTTGATACGACTGGCTGAAACCTACCAAAAAATGGGCCGCGACGCTGAGGCCAAAGAGCTTCTGGAACAAGCGTTGCGCATAGAACCGACCTCAGCAAAGGCGCATTTTCTTCTTGGCCAGATTGCTCATGATCATAGGGCATACGACACAGCTATCAAACATTATCAGGCTGCCCTGGAACAGCAGCCAGAAGCCACAAGCATTCACTATGCTCTCGGCATGACGTATCGCAACCTGGCGCGAAACATGGAAGACTACGATCGCAGCTTGCAACACCTTCGTAAGCGCGGCAAAGTGACAGTACAACTGTCAGATCCTTTCCTGGATGAGGTCAGCAAGCTTAAAAGGGGTTCAAAGCTGTTGTCGTCGAGAGGCAGCACGTTGATGGTACAAGGGCGGTTTCGAGAAGCTGAAGTCGTGTTTGAACGGGTAGTGGCCCAAGATTCTGACAATGTTTTTGCCTACCTGAACTTGGGTTCGGTACGTTCTCGATTGGGGAAAACCGAGGAAGCCATCGAGGCTCTGGAGCGTGCTGTTTTTTTGGATTCTTCACAGAGTGTGGCACAAATGCTCCTGGGACGATTGTTTGCCAAGCAAGGAAATACCAACTCCGCTGAGCAACACTATCGCGCGGCACTTGCGGCGAACCCGCTTAACGATGAGGCACATCTCGGTTTGGCCACATTATTACGGCAAACAGGAAATTACAGAGAAGCCATTCCATATTTCGAAAAAGTGCTGGAGCTCACGCCTGGACGCGCACAAGCTCACCTTCATCTGGCAGTGTGTCATCTACAACTGGGGGAATATGCCAGGGCCCGAACGTTGCTGGAGGAAGCCTATGAAGTTTTTCCTTATCATCGAGCCATTCGAGACGCATTGGTGCGTGTGTTGGCGGCCAGCCCGACAGCGGAAGTGCGTGACGGACAACGCGCCCTGACGCTCGCTGAAAAGCCCGTGGCGGAGGCCAATCACACTGAAAGCGCGGAAGCACGTGCTATGGTCTATGCGGAATTGGGTCGATACAGCAAAGCACTCGAGTGGCAAGAAATCGCCATCAAGGCTGCGCGCAGCCAAGGCAGGGGGGATTATCTGGAACATCTCAAGGACAATCTCCAGCGTTATCAAAAGGGCGAACCGAGTCGTGCAACCTGGACAGATTTTTACGAAGACAATTGATACGAGATTATTGATGCGGGAGAAATATTTGTAATCGCTGCTTCACTTCATCCTGCATGGTTTTGATGAAACCCATCATCTCCGGACTGGGGTCAGTCTTCTTCCATTCACTCTCGCCGTGCTTTGCTTCGTAATGCAACGTCAAGTTTGCTGTTGACAGCGCCGTCCTCCCTTTGATGTTAACAAACAACTTGTAGCGAACCGCTGTGATACCACGGGCTTGTTCAGACTCAGTGGGGACTATTTGCCGCCACTCGGTTTCAATTGAGGATTCGGTCCTATTCAAATCGTGGTTGAATTTGTGTAACACGGTGGCAATGGCTTGTCTGAGTGAGGATGGAGTGGTACTGCGGCCGAATTCGAAGCGAGTTTGGATTGCCACGCTATCTTGTTTTGATGGTGTCCCGCCACAATTGAGCGCCAAAAGCAGTGGCCAGAGGCAGGTTACGATTGTGACCCAGGTTTTGCACAACATGCTCATCGCTTTCCGGTCAGATTGTCGTGCAGTGCAGCTAAAACGATCTATGTCAGCCACGGATTTACACTAATGGAACACGGATTATTTTCATTCTCACTGAAATATTTATCCACATACAATAAAGCACAAATGCCCTGCCTGAGCAGAGCATTTGTGCTTGAAATCACCCCCCTGGGTTTGTTGATTAAAAATTGGGATTGATGTTTCTCTCCCGTTCCGTGATGGGCAAGAATTGCCAACGTCCCGCGGGCAGATGAAATGTGCCGAACCGCCGTTGGTCCGGAAGCTCCGCGCCCGTTAAGAAGAGCTCCTTTGCGCGTTCGTCGATGAACGTCTGCCGATCCAGCGCGTCCAGCGGAGCAAGCTCATGGGATGCTCGGACGCGATTGACTCTGGCTAAAGCCGAGGCGTTATCGCTGTCCAGTTCCAATTCGGCCAGCATTAATTCATTTTCCTGCCAGGAGATCAGATCGATAGGCGTGCGCTCGCTGGGGTATTTGATTTGACGCTGAAAAACGGTCACACCGTCGTTACCGGTAATCGGCTCTAACGGAATGCGCACGGTCTCTGCGGAGTCGGCAATTACAAAATCGATAAATCGCTGGGAAACCACGTATTGTGTTCTGCCCCGCCCCCCTTGCTGCCAGACCAAATTTGTCGATTCCGTACTATGCAGAGATTGAAATGGATCATCCCCCTCAACCAAACCCTGTTCCGCGAATTGCCGCACACTGCCGGTATTGCCGGCGTAAAGGTGAATTCTCGCTATCAGCGAATTTATGACTCTGGTTTCATAATCACTGCCGACATGGGTCAAAGCCTGTTGCAGTTTTTCCAGCGCCAGATCATACATTTCAGACGATGGAATAAAGGGACCGTTGTCGATCACCCCGCCGCCTTCTTCTGGATTTAAACCCATGTAAGTGGCAAAAAAGTAACGTGCGATGCCGCCAAATAGATTACCGGTAAAGCGCGCTTCTCGCTCTACTTCCGAATCCGAAATCTCAATTTCATTAATACGGCGAAGCAAATCATCGGCGAAAAATCTCAACTCGCCGAGATCCAAAAACATGCCGTCAACCGAGTTGTTATCCAGGGTAATATCTCCTTCATCAATGTCTCGAAACGTGGGAAACGTGGCATTCGGTACATTGGAGTCAAAGAAGAACGCATCCCCTAATCCTTCCGATAATATGACCACATTATCGTGGGTTGTGGCGAATCTCTGTTTGACGCCATCGCTCAGAAACGGAATTTGCTCCTCGTCGTTGAGGGCATCATCCGGAACCTCATCGAAGATGGGTTCCACATCTTGAACGAAATCGTCGCATGCGCTCCACATCATGAACAGCGACAATATGAGAATGGTTAGAATTGAGTGATATTTCTTCATATTAGCCTCCTCCAAATTTTACAACGAGAACCTAAAGGACAAATTATAGGTGCGCGGATTTTGTAACGTCAAAAAGTCTTGTCCGCGAATTAAACTGCGAGAACCGTTAAAATTTATTTCCGGATCGGCACCGCTGTATTTGGTGGCGGTCCAGAGATTGGTTCCGGAAAATGCGACCACCAAATCCCGCAGGTAGCTGTTGGCACCGAACAATTTCGGCAAAACATCTCTTAAGCTGTAACTGATGCTAATTTCACGCAGTTTAAAAAAGTCGGCGTCTTCAACGTAATTGTAGTCAAAACGCCAATCCAATCGCGCAAATTCTTCTGCAGCGGCATTGTATTCCGCTGTGCCCGGGGTGAGCTCTTCCACACCTTCAACCGGGGATGAGAAGCCTGCGACTCCTGTACCCGCTATGCCAAGCTGCGTGGCCAACTCGTTAAAGCGGGGTTTATTGCCAAAACGCGCCGCAAAGATGTCGGTGTTATTGAATACGCTCAATCCGGTGGCCCAATCGGTCAACGCGTAAATATTCAGGTTTTTGAAAACTCTTAAGTTCAGAGAAAACGACCCGGTGTAATGCGGAACCGGGTTGCCGCGGGCAACGCGATTCTCAAGGGTGTTATCTGGAGTATCTGGACCAGCATAGACATCGTTTTCGTCAAAGGTGGCGCCGAACACAGGTATGGTAAAGAATTCATGTTTTCTCAGGCCCTCTTTAACCACATTGATGTCAAAGCCGTCGAAAATAGGTTGGGCGCCGCCGAGGTCGTCGACTTCATTGTCTTGAAAACTGTTGATCAAAGTGAAATCGAGACCAAAATTTTTCGTGCGGATGGGCGACCCTTGAAACAGGGTTTCGATTCCCCGGCCGCTTGCCTGGCCTATATTAAAGGGTACAGAGGTACGTGTTTTCCCGGTAGAAGGTGCGTTGCGGAAAAGAATAATGGAATCCTCGATGTCCTGACTATAATAGCTGAGTTCAAGGGCATAATTGGTGAAGAACTCAGCATCAAACCCGAGTTCGAGTTCTTTGACGCGTTCCGGTTCGATTTCAGCGTTACCAATCCGTCTCAACACGCCGCCGGCGCCAAAACCGCCTTGTTCAGCTTCATAAAGCAAGGGGATGCCATCCAACAAGTCAGGCAGAATACCGGTTTCGCCGTAAGCTACTCGTACTTTCATGAGATCAAATAACTCCGGGAACCAATTGAATTTATCCAGACGCACGGCCGCGCTTGCCTTCGGGTAAAAGATACTCGAGGCTTTCTCTCCGATAACCGTGGCATAATCGCGGCGCAATCCGCCGGTCAGAAAATATTGATCCTTTAAAGAAATGTTCACTTCGCCAAAAATCCCGGCTTCCCTGCGGCGGTTAAAATCCTCATCTGCTGATGATAATTCGGCGCCTGCGCCAATATTGGTAATGAGATCCGTTAGGAAATCAAATTTTGAAGCAAAGAAACGTTCGAATTTTCTATCAAAAATCTGCACGCCTCCCACCGCCGAGACGTTGACATCGCTGAGTGGTGAGAAGGTATAGCGGCCGTCCATGTTATACGTAAAGAGTCTGGTTCGGCGGGTTAGAATACTCCTTAGTCCCTGGTCCTGTTGCGCAACACCGTAAGTCTCACTTACGGGGAAGGTCTCGTTTTGGCGAATATCGTTGTCATCAATGCCAATATTGAGTCGGCCTGTAAAGCCTTTGAACGGCGTCCATTCGGCTTGCAGAGAGCCGATAAAGCGGTTGGCGTTGGTGGTATTGTCAATCGCTTCTATGGCTGTGCTGTCTGTAAATGCATAGGGGAAGGAAAACAGTAGGGTGTTGCCCAGGAATCCAAAGATGTTGTTATCATTATCGGGTCGTTCATTCTCTGAGTAACTGTAGTTGGCATTCACCCGAACCGTTAAGCGTTCGTTCGGAATAATGTCGAAATTCGCCCTTACGTTTTTCCTATCGAATCGATTCCGGTTGATGATACCATCTTCAATCCGGCTGTCAAAGGAAGCAAAATACCGTAAGATGTCTGAGCCACCGCTCGCACTGATCGAATTTTGAATGAGGTTACCGGTCCGATGTACGGCATTGGCATCTTCCGCCGTGACAAAGTCATCTTCGCTATAATCAAAAGATTGGGTATTCCAACCCACAACCGTTTTGTAATCGATGGTCATGTTTCTGCCGCGACCTGGCGTCAACTGACCTTTTTTGGTCGTAATCAGGACTACACCGTTGGCGCCATTTGTACCGTAAGAAGCTGAGGCTGCCGGGCCCTTTAAGACTTCGATATCCGCGATATCTTCGGGATTTAAATCGGCCAGCAAGCCAATCCCCTGACCACCGACACCAAATCCTTCAAATTCACTGTTTTCGATTCGTGTACCATCGATGTAAATCACGGGCTGTTCATCGCCGTTCAAACCGCCGCCGGAACGAATATTGAAACGGAAACCGGATCCGACGTTTCCGGAGGAAGTTCTGACATTAACACCGGCGATTTTGCCGTTTATCAACTGTTGTGTGGTTTGATAGGTGTTCACGGCCGTCAATTCCTTGGCTGCAATTCGACCAACCGTGACTTCAGCTACCGCTTTCGAAGTTCTGGAAGCCAGACCCGTGACCACGACCTCTTCACCGCGAAAGACATCCAGAGTCAAAGAGAAATTGGCCGTGGCTTCTTCATTTGCGGTGACTTCGATCCCCACCGCTTCGCTATGGTATCCGATGAAAGAAACCTGAACAGCGTAAGTTCCCGGCGGTACGTTGGTAATCTGGTAACGGCCATCCGGCCCACTGGCTGCTCCCATGTTGGTGTCTTCGAGAATGACGTTTGCGCCGGGCAGGGGTTCGCCGG
>JABAHS010020052.1_pt5 | contig 11175 bp, 8 predicted proteins | sample 7062111 | NCBI WGS metagenome assembly JABAHS01 (sample SAMN14534600, study PRJNA622989) | marine sediment metagenome | biome: marine biome [ENVO:00000428]; feature: marine pelagic biome [ENVO:01000023]; material: deep marine sediment [ENVO:00002113]; isolation source: pool of 4 deep marine... | reverse complement strand
AGGCTGGAAGCGACGGCTCACGAAGTCCTGGGTGACGACGCCACCACGTTGTTCGGCAGCGCACTGGACCCGGACGAAGTCAACGAGTGGGCGCTATACGTCCCCGAGTCCTACGACCCCGAATCGCCTGCAGGCCTGCTGGTTTTCATCAGCCCGACCGACTCCGGCAGGATGCCCGGCCGCTACAGGCAGGTGCTGGACGACAACAACCTGATCTGGATCGGCGCGAATCACTCCGGCAATCGGGTCCGCGTCGCGCGCCGCATCAGCCTCGCACTACTGGCAACGGCCATTGCGGACAGCAGCTACCGGATCGACGCCTCGCGCGTCTACGTGTCGGGCTTCTCGGGCGGCGGGCGCGCCGCCAGCGCGGTCGCCCCGGAGTACGCGCAGCTGTTCACGGGCGCCATCTATATCTGTGGCGTCGATTTCTGGGAAGGACGCAAGCCGAAGCGGCTGGACCAGGTCCGGCACAATCGCTACGTCTTCTTGACCGGCAGCAAGGACTTCAATCGTTCCGAGACGCGCAGGGTGCACCGCGCCTATCGGCGCGCAGACATCGTCAACGTCATGCTGCTGGAGGTCGCCGGCATGGATCACCGCATGCCGCCGCCCGAGGATCTCGAACAGGCCATCCGGTTCCTGGATCACTGACTCGCGCTGCACCTGCGCCGTGCTGCCGGCATGCTCGATTCAATTCCGGGGCTTCAAATGCTCCGCTAGCAACGCCTTGACCTGGTCCCTTTCTGCCGCGGAAAGGGTTCGCTGCAGGTCCTGTACATCCGGTGGCAGATGGAGCCCTGGGTCACCGTGCGTTTGAAAGACGAAATGGTCGAATAGCGCCCGCCAGGACTCGCGTTGCGCCGCAGGCAGTTTCGACAGCATCAGCATGCTGTGAACGAGGCTGAGGAACGGCTTGTCGTGAACGGACTCCGCATCGTTCCACCAGTAGTTGACGAGAATGTTCAGTCGATCGAGAGCCTCCACGCCGTGCCACCACAGGATCGGGATGAAGATCGCGTCGCCCGGCTCCAGTTCCGCTTGCTGCGCCGACTCGAGCGCTTCCCTGAACTTCGGGAACTTCGAGTAATCGGGCGCGAGGAGATCGACCATGCTGATGGGAGAGCCGCCGGGAGTCCTCAACAGCGGGCCAATATAGAGATTGCCAGCCTGGTCCGGTGGAAAGACGGTGAACTGCCGTCGACCACTGACGACGCACGCGATGTTGTGGTTGTTGTCGAAATGGGTGGCTATCCTCGTCCGGTTGCCCAGCCAGATCCTCGGTGCGATGTGATTATCGAGGAGCGGCATCGAATTGTCGTCCTGGAACTTCGGCAGGATATCCGGAACCGGGATCGCCTGCAGTGCGATCGCCGGTGGTTCGGGAGCCTTGATCAGCGAAACGAGCGTGTCCAGTGCAGCGCTGACAGATACCCGTCGGGGTTCGAAGTTGAATCCCTTCAGGTCCTCGGAGTAGAAGAAACGACCGTTGATTCGCGGATGGCCGACGACCCCGTTGACGGCGACCCCGGTATCGAACCGCTTGAGGTAGCTGGCCATGCCGGCTGATGATTCGGTATTCGCCTCGACCGCCGGCCAGTGCCGAACCAGGGACTTCATCACGGCCGGTTGGTTGCCCGGGAAGATTTCGTTCTCGAAAACGCTTCTATCGACGTTTTGCCATTCCTTGATCTTGCGCAATGCCCGTACCTCCTGTTCCTGCCTGATTGCCATGCTGCGCGAGGCTCACAGACGAGACAGCCTTAGTCTACACGTCTCCGGCAACCGATCCGGGCAATCAGGGGCCTGGCAAGTTTCGCGCTGGCCTCATAGTACTTAGACTTGCGGACCTCCTTTTACGAATACGATGACATGACCCGTGCCGCCACTTAAGTATCAATTCAGCCGGCGTACGATGACCGAGCTGCTGCGGCTCGCCCTGCCTATGGTCGTGTCACAGGGCACTTTTGCGGTGATGATATTCACGGACCGTTACTTCCTGTCGCAGATCGATCCGGTCCACATGGCGGCGGCGCTGGGCGGCGGTATCGCATCGTTCTTCTCGTTCTGTTTCTTCATCGGCCTGCTTTCCTACACGAACGCCATGGCGGCACAGTACCTGGGCGCGGGCGAAACGGAAAAATGCCCGAGAGTCGTTACCCAGGGATTCATCATGACGGCGATGAGCATGCCGTTCCTGACGCTGGTTACCTTTCTCGTGGTCGGCATTTTCGACGCCATGGGACACGATCCGGCCCAGGTCGAACTGGAACGCACCTACTACCTCATCCTGATGTCCGGTGTACTGGTAACGCTTGCCAAGACCGTCATGTCTTCTTATTTCGCCGGCATAGGCAGGACCCACGTGGTCATGATCTGCGACGTTTTCGGTCTCATGGTCAACGTGCCGCTGTGCTACGCGATGGTATTCGGGAAGTTCGGCTTCCCCGCCCTCGGTATCGCCGGTGCCGGCATCTCCACCGTCGTCGCAACCGTCCTGGCCTTCGCGCTGTTTACCGCGTTCTACTTCCGCAAGGAACATCGCGACAGGTTCCAGCTGCGCTATTCGTTCACGCTGGACCCGAAGATATTGCGGCGCCTTTGGCGGCTCGGCTTCCCGGGCGGACTGGAGATGTTCCTCAACGTTGCGGCTTTCAACCTGTTCCTCCTCATGTTCCAGTCATACGGCATCGCCGAAGGTGCGGCGGCTACGATCGTATTCAACTGGGACATACTCTCTTTCATCCCCATGATCGGCCTGCATGTCGCCGTCATAAGCCTGATCGGCCGCTTCGTCGGTGCACGCGACATGGCTCGTACCAATGAAGTGATTACTGCCGCGTTCACGCTTGCGCTGACATATTCGGCAATGCTCGCCATCATCTACATGACGTATCGATTGCCGCTTGTCGAGGTGTTCGCACCGCCAAGCGGTGATTTCACTGCCGTACGGGATCTGGCTGCGTTCATGATGGTCGGCCTGTCCAGTTACGTAATGGCCGACGCCGTCATACTGGTCTCCGGCGCCGTGCTGCGTGGCGCCGGGGATACGCGCTGGCTGATGGTCGCCTCGGTGTCGCTGCACTGGGCGATGCTCGTCGCCCAGTTCTTCATCATCCGCGTGTTCGAACTCGGTCCCAAGGTGTCGTGGATGGCATTCGTCGTGCTCGTTCTCGCGATCGCGCTGGTCTACGCGTTGCGTCTTCGAGGCGGACGCTGGCGCGATTCGGACGTGCTGGACACGATCATGGCGGAGTGACCGGGAACCGGCGGTCGCTTTACATTGTCAGGGTCTTCTGTCTCTAATTGACCGCCGTCATCCTTGATGGCTCGTCAACTGATAAGAAGGGAGAGAAAATGAGAACAATCACAATGATCGTCTGTGCCTCGTTCCTGGCAATGGTCTCTTCTGGCGCTGTCGCTCAGAGCAACGCCGAGAAGGCTGCGCTGGATGTCGTCGAGAAATACTGGCAGGCCAGGAACGAAAAAGACTTCAAGACCCAGGTCGACCTGACCAGCGACAAGGGCACGCTGGACGCCAACTCCGACGGCAGCTTCTTCCGCACGAGCCCCAAGGTGAGCGCCGAGGAACTCGAAGAATTGATGGCCGGGTCGCAGTCGACGAGGGTCTTCTACCCCGAGGCGACGGAACTCGCAAACGGCGTCGTGATGGTCCGTTACTACCTCGAGGGCGTCATCGAGTCGCCGATGGGGACGGTGCCCAACTACCGCACCCGGGTAACCACCGTGGTCGTCAAGGAGTCGGGTGGCTGGAAGATGCGCGCCTGGCACTTCTCGCCATTGCACGACGGCGGGCGTCACCTGACGGCGCCGACCGATTTCGACGAATGACGGGCGGCCGCCACTGGTCGTCGAAAGACGGGAAAGAGGCGCTTCGGCGCCTCTTTTCTTGTCCGCCTTGCGCCTGAATGCCGATATCGCGGATGACGCCAGATGCGTTGCCTGTTAGCCTCTCTCCCGTCACACGGGGGGTACGAACAATGACCAACAGGCTGTGTATTGCCGGCATCGTATCGCTCGCGCTAGTGCCAGTATCCGCCTGGGCTGGTTGGGACAACCGCTATCCCAGGGTCGAGGACTATTCGCATCACGTCTACCTCGAACAGCACGAGTTGCCTTTCCTTTCATCGGGTCCGGTCGATCCTGCCCCTGCGCCCGACGGCAGGACGCTCGCGTTCGCATCGCAGGGCTGGCTCTGGCTGCTCGAACTGGATAGCCACATCGCGCGTCAGTTGACCGACGGCCCGGCGCTGGATGGCCGGCCGCGCTGGTCGCCCGATGGCAAGACGCTAGCGTTCGTCAGGGATAATGGACTCGATACGAGCATCGTAATCCGCGACCTCGACACGGGTGCGGAACGGAATATCAACTCCCCGGCGATCGACATCGATCCCGAGTTTTCATCGGACGGTAAGGTCCTTTACTACACCTCGGCGCGGAACGGCGTACTGAGCATATGGCGCCGCGATCTTGCGTCCGGCCACGACGAGCAGATAACCGACCTCAGGCGCACCGAGCGCAATGCCCGCCGCATTCCTGGCGGTCATGGTCTCGCCTATCTCAACCAGGCCTATCCCGAACGCAATATTCACCTGCGTGATTTCGTCGCGGGAACCGACCGCATCATCAGGTCTGCAAAGCTCTCGTTGGCGATGAGCTTCGACGTACATCCCGAAGAACGATCCCTCGTCCTGAATATGCCGACGGGCGACGACTACCATGTCATCGTCGCGGACGTGGAGGATCCATTTGCCGAGCGACGCCTTACGCCGCCCGGCACCTATGCGTTGATGCCGGCTTTCTCTGCGGACGGCACGGAGGTCTTCTACGTCACACCCGATTCCGACCAGCAGTTCAGGCTAATGCGAGTTCCAACCGTCGGCGGCCCGTCGCAAGAAGTCCGGATAGAAGAGTGGCAATACGCGAGTGATCCGGGTGAACTGACCATCGAAACTGAAGACAGCGACGGCAACCCGGCGCCTGCGCGTATTGCCCTGCGACGTGTAGACGGCCACCCCATCGCGGCCAACGACGGACCGACCTACTTCGATCCCCAGAACGGATATCACTACTTCTACAGCGACGGCAGCGTGACGCTGTCTGTGCCGAGAGGCCGCTACGAGATCTTCGCGGTCCGCGGCCCGCTAGGCATGCCGGCATCGGAAACGGCCAGGATCAATGCCGGCAAATCGGCGTCGGTCGATCTCAAAGTACATCGTCTCTGGGATTCCGCAGCTGCAGGTTACGTGTCCGTCGATCAGCACGTGCATCTCAATGCGGATGGTGCGTATCGGATGACTCTGGCCGACACGTTACCGTTGCTCGCGGGAGAGGATCTGGATCAACTCTTCCCGATGTCGTGGAACCGGACGGACCGCTATGTCGACGTGCCGCTTGTCGGTGAACGTGTCGTTTCCCCGGACGGCCATGCAGTACACCAATCCCAGGAAGTCCGTTCCAACTTCCATGGGCACGTCGGCATGATCGGCGCCCGAAAGGCGTTCCACCCGTGGTTCTTCGGCCCGACGATGCCGCGATTCGGCAGTCCGGACCGTTCCAACGGCGAAGTAATAGCCTTCGCCGAGGCGAACGACATCCTGCCGACCTACGTGCACCCCATCACGAAGCCACACGATCCGTTCGACGATCTCGAGGCCAATCCGATACCGCTCGAACTCGTGTCCGACGCTGTGCTGAGCGACAACATCGGCATCGAACTGGTGTGCATGTGGACTGATCCGATTGGCACCGCCGAGGTGTGGTACCGGCTCCTGAACATCGGGCAACGCATCGTTGCAACGTCGGGGACCGACATGTTCACGGACTTCCAGCGGACACCGGCTGCCGGCACGGCTCGCCTGTATGCAGAAGCCGGCGCTGGCGAGCGGGACATCGACTCGGTGCTGTCGATGGTCCGCGCCGGACGCACTTTCCTAACGACGGGGCCTGCGCTGTTGTTCTCCGTCGGCGACGCACGCCCCGGGGACGTGACCGGCCCCGGCGAGCGGCCGTGGGAGATGGCGCTGATCAGCAGCGAACCTGTCGACGTCGTCGAGATTGTCGTCAATGGCGAAGTTGTCGAGCAGCTTGCCGGCATCCGCGCCGGAGAGTCGAGAGTCTACCGTGGCACCGTGTCGCTGCCGGCCAACGGCTGGGTCGCGGCACGGGCGCACGGCGGCGGAACCGGCTGGCCGGGCATGGCGGTCGACCAGTTTGCGCACAGCAGCCCGGTATGGATCGCCGCGGTCGGCAGCGTGGACCCCGCGGTGGCGAGCCGGGCCGCACAGGACCTGATCAAGGCGATCGACTTTTCTGTCGCAGAGGCGCGTGCCGCTTACGGCGAGACCCCGACGCCGAGGCTCGATGCACGTTTCGAGGCCGCCCGGGGCAAACTCGAGGCACTTATTCGACCCTGACCGGATCGAATCAGCGGCCCGGTGCGGTGGCGCTGCCGATCGGCGAGCCGGGCGGCGGGACCACGGGCGCGATCGACTCGAGCATTGCCGGCTCCCGGCGCACCTGCTCGATCCGGTATCGAGCCAGCCGGTAATGTGCGCGCCAGGGCGTACCGGTTTCCTGTGCGGTGCGGGTCTCGAGCCAGCGGCGGAGTTCACCGACCGCATCGAACGCGAGTGCTCGTACCTGGCCGTTCGCCTTGCCGCTGGCGCCCAGCATCAGCATTCGTTCCAGCACCAGTTCATTCGTCAGCCGCTGGATCTCCCCGTCCACGCCGGGGCGCTTCGGGGCAAACCACGTGGCGCGCAGTAGCGAGTCGGCCAGTTCGTCGAAACCCGGGTACGATGCATCGCGCGCGTTCGCCTCGACCAGGCGCGCCGCCCGCGTCGGGTCGAGCAGCACGTCGAGCGTCAGCGCGACCGCGCCTCGCGCGGGCCCGAGGGGATCGAAGACCGTGCCTGTGTCCCGTGGAAATCCCTCACGTGTCAACACGAAGCCCGGTGGTCTCGGAGGGATTGCGTCGACGATTCCGTCCGGTAGGCGCAGCACCGCGGGGTCGAGCGTCTGCAGCAGGATCGCCAGGGCGGCCCGCTGCCTTTCCGCAGCAACCTGCGCCGTCGCATCCTGGCCGTCGCCACGCAGTGCGTAGCTGAAGTACTGACCGCCGACCAGCTTGCCGACCGCCTGGATCTGGTAGCGATGCAGGAGATAAAGCGGGACCAGCACCTCCTCGAGCGTCGCCATCGGTCTGCCGACCCTGATGTTGCGTTCCGAAAACCGGCGGAGCGCGACCTCCCGCACCTTCAGCAGGTGCTCGAGCTCACCGATGGCATCGGCGCCGTTATCCCAGAGATTGCCGTCGGGATGCGCGGAGCCGACCTGCCGCGAGTCCTCGTCGGCGACGAACTTCCATCCCTCGGCGATCGTCTCCTCGAGGAGCTCGCCTCGCGCCGCGGCTGCGTCGGCGCCGTCCGGGAAGTCCTGGTAGGCATAAAGAATGACGCGCTTGTCCCATTCACCGATGCCCGTGTCGTACGCGTCCGTCAGGTCCAGTCCGTCGCTGGCGTCGAAACGGATGAGCGGGAACGGATAGTCCATGACGGATGCGCGGTCCTGGGTGCTCCCGGCAAAATTATGCGCGAGTCCGAGAGTGTGCCCGACCTCGTGTGCCGACAGCTGCCGGATACGCGCAAGCGACATTTCCAGCATTTCGGGCGGCACGCTCTCGTCTTCGTACGGTGCCAGCAGGCCCTCGGCGAGGAGGTAGTCCTGCCGCACGCGCAGCGAGCCGAGCGTCACGTGCCCCTTGATGATCTCGCCGGTGCGCGGATCGAACACGGAGTAGCCGTAAGACCAGCCGCGCGTCGAGCGGTGCACCCACTGGATGGTGTTGTAGCGAACGTCCATCGGATCCGCATCCTCGGGCAGGAGTTCCACACGGAACGCATTCCTGTAACCCGCCGCCTCGAAGGCTTCGTTCCACCACGACGCACCTTCGATCAACGCGGTCCGGACGGGCTCGGGTGCGCCGCGATCGACGTAGTAGACGATCGGCTCTATCGGCTCGCTGACGCCGGCCGCCGGATCTTTCTTCTCGAGCCGGTGCCGCCGTGCGTAATCGACCCGCAGCGACTCGCCGATTGGCGTCGCGTAGTCAAGGAATCCCGTATGCTCGGCTTCGTGGTCGAGTCCGACGAGCCCGGCCCGCGGGTCGAAAGGCAACGGCTCGTAGTCACCGTCCGGCAGCCGCACGAACGAGTGATGCATGTGCACGGTGACGGTGCCCGGGTCCGGAACAACCGTGGGCAGAAATCTTCCGGCAGGCCGGCCCGTGAACGTGACGACGGCTTCCGCTTCGGAGTTATCTGGGAACGCCTTGGTCCGGGGCAGGTAGATCGCCGAGCGGCCGGGATCGGTTGCGTAGTCGCCCTCCCCCAGCTCGCGCAGCCTGGCCGAGATCCCGTACGCGTCGCGNNAGAGCGTCGAATCCCCAGATGGCCGACCTCGCGAACGACTGCTCCACCGTGCGGCGCTCGTCTTCATCATCGCTGCCGGCACGGAAGTCGAGATTGTTCTGGATGAGCAGCACCCTGGGACCGGAACGCTGAAATTCAACGACCCGCGTTGCGCCCAGCTTCCCACGGTCGAGCAACAGGTCGTTCGAGCCCACGCCGCGCGCGAGCGAAGACTGGTACAGGAACGGTTCATCGAACCTCTCGACGGCAAGGAGCAGACGGCCCGCCGATTCGTCCCAGTACATGTCGAGGAAACCCTCGAACTTTTCAAAGCCCGACAGCTCTTGCGATATCGGCGTCTCCGCGTTCTGGCAAGCCACCACGGTCAGAGCCGCCAGCACGATCCATGCACGCATTGATTACCTCAGCGAGAGAATATCGTTTCCGCTTAATGCGGTGAGAAACCGAACCACTGGGGAAAGACCACCAGGATGCCCAGCACGATCATCTGCAGGACGATGAAAGGCACGACACCGTAATAGATGTCGGTAGTCCGTACGTCTCTCGGCGCGACACCCTTGAGGTAGAACAGGCTGAAGCCGAACGGCGGCGTCAGGAACGATGTCTGCAGGTTCATCGCGATCAGGATGGCATACCAGACCGGATTGATGCCCAGTGCGGCCGCTATGGGCACCAGGATCGGCACCACGATGTAGGAGATCTCGACGAAATCGATGAAAAAGCCCAGCACCATGATGGCCAGCATCGACAGGATCAGGAAGCCCCACTCCTCACCTGGCAGGCTCGTCATGAACTCTTCGACGATATAGTCGCCGCCCGTGTAGGTGAAAACCATCGAGAAGGCAGTCGCACCGATCAGGATCGCGAATACCATGGCCGTGATCTTGACGGTCTCGAGCGAACTCTCCCAGACCATGCGCACCGAGAAACGGCCGTAGAACGCCGCCAGCAGGATGGCGCCGACGCCGCCGACCGAGGACGATTCCGTCGGCGTGGCCACGCCGGTCAGGATCGAGCCGAGCACCAGGACGATCAGCACCAGAGGAGGAACGACCGCTTTCAGCGCCCGCCACACCTGGTGCTTCTTGGTACCGGTCATCTCCTCGAGACGGATAGGCGGCGCCAGGTCTTTCTTGAGCAGCGTGACGATCACGATGTAGACGGTGTAGAAGGCGACCAGCGACAGGCCGGGCCAGAGCGCCGCCTTGAACAGGTCGCCGACGGGCTCCTGGAACACGTCGCCGAGGATGATGAGGATGATGGACGGCGGGATGATCTGGCCGAGGGTACCCGCGGCACAGATGGTGCCTGTCGCCAGTCGCTTGTCGTAGTTGTACTTGAGCATGACCGGCAGCGAGATGACACCCATCGCCACCACGCTGGCGCCGACGACGCCGGTGGATGCCGCCAGCAATGCACCGACCAGGATCGTCGAGATGGCAATGCCGCCGCGCACCTCCCCGAACAGGAAGCCCATCGACTCGAGCAGCCGCTCGGCCAGGTCCGACTTCTGCAGGACGATGCCCATGAAGATGAACAGCGGGATCGCCATCAGGATCGTGTTATTCATGATGGACCAGATACGATGCGGCATCAGCGCAAAGATGTCCGGCCCCTCGGCCAGTAACCCGAAAAAAACCGCGACCCCGCCAAAGGTAAACGCCACGGGAAAGCCGACGAGCAGCAGCAGCAGCGCGACGGCGAACATGATCAGCCCGATCATCGGTCAGCGCTCCTGTCGAGCGGAACCGGATACGCGCACGCCACTAAAAGGCCTCCTTCTGCCGCTCCGGTGGAGCCACGATGCCCAGAAAGATGTTGAGGTTGTGGATCATGAAGCCGATCGCCGAGACGATGAGGAACACGAACGATGCCGGAATCACCAGCTTGATCAGCCAGCGATATGGCAGGCCACCTGGGTCACCGCTGACCTCGCCCGAGGTATATGCCTCCTGCACGTACCAGATGGAACCCTCGACGATAAGTACACTCAGAGGCAGAATGAGCAGGATGGTGCCGGCAATGTTGACGATAGCCTTGTTGCGCGGTGAAAAACGGTCGTACAGGACATCGACACGCACGTGACCGTCTTCCTTGAGGCCGTAAGCGATTCCGAACAGGAACACCATCGCGAACAGGTGCCACTCCATCTCCTGCAGCGCAATCGAGCCGGTCTTGAAGAAATAGCGCATGATCGCGTCGTAGAAGACGTTGACCAGCATGACCAGGTTGAGGATGCCCGCGATCCACCCCATCACGTCGGAGAAGCGATCGAAAAATGTCTCGAGCCTGAGGAGCATACGGTGTTGTTATATCACAGCGAAGGACTCCCGGCCGAAGCCGGGAGTCTGAACGGGACTATTCGAGATTGTCCTTGAGGTACGCATAATCGGAAATCTCGGTCCACTTGCGTGCCATCTTGATGTATGCCCTCTGTGAATCGAGGACTTCCTTGAACAGCGGATCGTTGGCTGCACTTTCCTCCAGCAGTTCGTCGTTGATTCGCTTCATCTCCGTGATGATCTCTGGCGGGAATGTGTGGATACTGACGTCCGGATATTCCTTTTCGATCGAAGCCCAGTTGACCGCGCTCTCGTGATAGGAATGGGCGTACATGTCGTACGCCGCATACTGCATTGCCGTGACCAGGATCGCCTGCAGGTGCGCCGGCAGGCTGTCGAAGGCCTCCTTGTTCACCATGAACTGCAGTTCCGTCGCGGGC
>JABAHS010110245.1_pt1 | contig 11178 bp, 11 predicted proteins | sample 7062111 | NCBI WGS metagenome assembly JABAHS01 (sample SAMN14534600, study PRJNA622989) | marine sediment metagenome | biome: marine biome [ENVO:00000428]; feature: marine pelagic biome [ENVO:01000023]; material: deep marine sediment [ENVO:00002113]; isolation source: pool of 4 deep marine... | reverse complement strand
GCCCGGACATCCGCCGAAGACGGGCAGCCTCAAATGGAAAATATGGAAAATACAGATCAGCCAGAGGCAGAGCAGGCAACAGAAGATGCGCCTGCAAGCGAGAAATTAGAAGAAAAATCAGAGCAAAACGAGACAGATAAACAATCTGAATAGATTTATCAAGCTTGTCTTGAATTAAGACCCGTCTGCAGTATATTAATCATTTCTACTATTACTAGGAGGTTTTTAATGGCTTACATAATAGCTGAACCGTGTATCGACGTTAAAGATAAAGCCTGCGTAGAGGCGTGCCCTGTAGATTGTATTTACGAAGCCGATGACCAGCTTGTTATACACCCTGAAGAGTGTATCGACTGCGGCGCTTGTGTTGACCCATGTCCTGTGGATGCTATTTACCATGAGGATGAGCTTCCTGATAAATGGCAGCAGTTCATAGATAAAAACAAGGATTTCTTTGAAGGCAAAACCGACCTGGAGCCTGCAAGAAACGATTGATTTTATTAGAATACAAAAAAACGAGTTAACCAGAAGGGATATGCCTTAGCATATCCCTTTTTTTTTGCTTTTTTAAGATATGGATGACATCGATATAAAAGAAAAGAAAAAACGGCTGAACGAAATACTTAAAATTTTCAGAAAAGAATACCCCAGCCCCAAGTGTCATCTAAAATATAAAAACCCGTTCGAGCTTCTGATTGGCTGTATACTGTCTGCCCAGTGTACCGATAAAAGAGTAAACGAGATCACCCCGGAATTATTTAAAAAATACAAAAACCCTGCCGGATTTTCTGTTGCAAAAAAACCGGAGCTTGAAAAAGATATTCACTCCGCCGGGTTTTTCAGAAACAAGGCAAAATCAATTATTAACTGCGCAAAAGGGCTTGAACAAAATTTCAGCGGTAAGGTTCCTAAAACAATGGAAGAGCTTACCACTCTTGCAGGCGTTGGAAGAAAAACTGCAAACGTAATACTGGGAAATGCCTACGATATTCCCGGTATAATAGTTGATACTCATATAAAAAGACTTAGCATGAGGCTTGGGCTTACTAGCAGTAAGAACCCGGAAAAAATAGAGTTTGATCTAATGGAAATAGTGCCAAAGAAAAAGTGGACATATTTCTCAAATGCCCTTGGAGATCACGGAAGGACTGTGTGCCGCTCCAGGAGGCCAAAATGCGATATGTGCAAAATAAATCATCTGTGCCCATCATCCAGGCTTTGACGTAAAAATGCAAAGATATAATTCATACAGCAAGTATTTATTCGATACTTTTGGATGCAAGGTAAACAAAATATCGCTTGATCTTGGATTTACCTGCCCCAACAGGGACGGCTCCAAGGCAATCGGAGGCTGTATATATTGCAACAACGATACCTTTGTGCCCCCCTATGCCCGTTCCAGATATACTCTCGAAGAGCAGATGACAAACGGAATGAAATATCTACGGGCAAGGTTTAAGGCCAAAAAGTTTATTGCCTATTTCCAGGCATATACCAATACATATTCTTCGGTGAATGAGCTTGAGAAGTTATACAGGCAGGCCTTGGGCTTTGAAGACGTAATAGGGCTTGCAATAGGCACGCGTAGTGACTGCATAGACGAGGAAAAACTGGACATGATACAGAGGCTTGCAGAAGAGGTTTACGTATTGCTCGAATATGGTATTGAGTCTATATATGACAAGACGCTTGATTACATGAACAGGGGGCATGACTATGAGTCTGTGCTGAAGGCCATAGAAATCTCAAAGGGCAGGGGACTTCATCTGGGAGCGCATATTATAGTCGGTTTTCCAACCGAGACCGAAGAGCAGATGCTTGCAATGGCAGACGAGGTATCGGGTCTAGGCATTGATGTACTAAAAGTTCATAACCTGCATATCGTAAGGAATACCCCTCTTGCAAGGATGTATGCCGAAAACCCTTTTTACCTTTTCAGCTACGAAGATTATCTGGCTTTTATTACAAAGTTTATTGAGAGGGTATCACCCGACCTTATACTGGAAAGACTGTTCACCGATACGCCTCATCAGCTGCTTATTGCTCCTGTGTGGCCCAAAAACCACCTTGAAGTACTAAGAGGCATAGATGCGGAGCTTGTAGGGCAGGATACTTATCAGGGTAAATTCTATAAATCTTAATTAAATTTTTTTAAACCATGGATGATTATAAGTACTGGATTGCGCTTAAAAATGTAAAGGGAATGGGAGAGGTTTCATATAAGAAGCTTCTGTCCCGTTTTTCTCATCCAAAGGAGATATTCGAAGCCGGCCCTAAAGAGTTTTTGCAGATTGAGGGTATTGGCCGTGATACGGTAAAACTGATAAAACAATTTGATTACTGCGAAGCAGTGGAGCAAGAGCTTGAAAAATAAAAAAATTAAAACTGGAATTACTGGTTCTAACAGATCCGAATTATCCCTCAAATCTAAAGAATATTTATAATCCCCCGCCGTTTTTTTATATGAGAGGGAAAATAGAGGAGCAGGACAGCCGCGCTATAGGAATCGTCGGTAGCAGACTCTCTGATACATACGGTAAAAAGGTCACCGAACAAATTGCAGGGGAGCTTGCGATAAACGGCTATACGGTAGTAAGCGGTTTAGCCCGCGGTATAGATACCATAGCCCACAGGGCCTGTCTTAAAGCCGGAGGCAGAACAATCGCGGTTCTTGGCTCAGGGATTGATGTGGTATATCCGTCAGAAAATGCGGATTTATATAAAGAAGTAATACAAAACGGCGCGGTAATATCGGAATTCCCCGTAGGCACAGGGCCTCATGCCGTAAATTTTCCAAGAAGAAACAGGATCACAAGCGGCCTGTGCGCAGGGGTGCTTGTAGTGCAGGCGGCAGAAAAAAGCGGGTCGCTTATTACGGCAGAATTTGCGCTTGATCAAAACCGCGAGGTATTTGCGGTGCCCGGAAACATTGGCAGCAAGCTTAGCAAGGGTACAAACAGGCTTATAAAAAAGGGCGCAAAGCTTTTAAACACGATAGATGATATTTTAGAAGAGAACGAGGGCATTACCGGAAAAAGGAAAGAGCCGCCTGGGAAAAAAGAGGTGGATATTGAGAGTCTGGAAAAGTCTGAGAAGGTTGTATATGAATCGCTTACAGGTGGACAGCTGCATGTTGATCAAATAATTAAAAGCACTGGTTTTAGCAGCTCCGATGTTCTTACTAACCTTTTAAGCCTAGAGATAAAAGGGGTAATTTGCCAGCTTCCTGGCAAGTATTTTGAGATCGATAATTAAAAAACATTAGTGTGTTTGGATAAATACTTATAATTTTTCATAATTTGTTTTATAATGTATCCTTATACTACTAAAGAAGGTATTTATATGACCAAAACCTCAAGCGTACAAGCAGATACTAACAGCATACAAGTTCTCCTGGGATGCAGCTCTTCAATCCTCGGTGAGGGGATTAAAAAGCTCATTGAAGAGGACTCTGACTTAAAAGTCGTTCAAAAAATCACGAGCCTGCTCGATGTTTTTGAGCATTATAAGAATAACTCAGTGGACATATTCGTAGTGGAGTATGAGCTTCCCGGGTTTGAAATATCAAAAATAAAAAACCTGATCAACAAAAACGGAAATATAAAAATACTGGTGCTTCTTAATAAGGACTATGAAGATGATGTGCTTGTTAAAACCATAAGAGCAGGAGCAAGCGGCTATGTGTTAACAGATTCAGATTCGAGCCACCTCAGGAAGGCTGTTAAGGGAGTGTTTAATAACGAGCTGTGGGTGGAGAGAAGAATCCTTTCAAGAGTAGTAAAAGACGTAATAAATGAAAATAAGGCCGATACTGAAAAAATAGAAAACACGATTGTAGAGCTTACTGAGGCTGAGTCAAAAATAGTAAAACTGGTTTTACAGGGGCTTAGCAACAGGGCAATAGCCAATCATCTTTACTTAAGCGAAAAAACCGTAAAGTTTCACCTCTATAAAACCTTTAAGAAGCTTAAAGTAAAAAACAGATCAGAGCTTATTCTTTACTGTTTTAAAAATAAGCTTGTCTAGAGCGGGATCTGTAAAAGCTTTATTTCTTGTTCTGCTTACCTATAGTTGTAGAAATACCTATTGTTTTATAGATTTAACCTCGTTCCTGCCGCCTGATAAAAGGTTCGATATCTTACTTATTTCAAAAAAAATTTTGATTTAAATAAACTTTGTTTGCCTTATTCAAACATTATATATTTGTAATTTTAATAAATATGTGGTTATTTTCATCTAATACAATCTGGATATTAAGAAAAAATAATGGCTAAATCACTCGTAATAGTAGAATCACCGGCAAAGGCGAAGACTATAAAAAACTACCTGGGAAAGGATTTTTCTGTGGAGGCTTCCTCGGGGCATCTGATTGATCTTCCAAAGAGCAAACTAGGCGTAGATATTGATAACGACTTCCAGCCGCAGTATGAAGTAATAAAGAATAAAAAGAAATATTTAACCAAACTCGAAAAAGCCGCCAAAAAGGCCGACAGCGTTTATCTTGCATCAGACCCTGACAGGGAAGGCGAGGCAATTGCATGGCATATAGCGGATCAGCTTGGCATACAGAATAAGTCATACCGCATACTAATTCATGAAATAACGGAAAAAGCCATTAAGGAATCAATTAATTCCCCCACTACTCTTAGCATGGATAAGTTTGATGCCCAGCAGGCAAGAAGGGTGCTCGACAGGCTTGTGGGTTATCAGGTAAGCCCGCTGCTGTGGAAAAAAGTTAGAAGGGGCCTTAGCGCAGGCAGGGTGCAGAGCGTGGCGCTCAGGCTTGTAGTCGAAAGAGAGAGAGAGATAGAAAAATTTGTAACAAAGGAATACTGGAGCATCGAAGGGGATTTTCTTGCCCCGGCCAATGGAAGCACAGGCCTGTTTTCTGCCAACTTAGTCAGATTCGAAGGTGATAAGATTGAGATAGGAACCGAAGAGCAGGCGCAGAGCGTTGTAGATCAGATAAAAAATAACGACTATAAAGTATCATCAATCGAGAGAAAAGAGAGAACCAAAAAAGCGCAGCCTCCTTTTATTACCAGTACGCTTCAGCAGGAGGCTTCGAGAAAACTGAGATATCCGGTGAAAAAGACCATGGCAATAGCACAGAAGCTCTACGAAGGTATAGAGCTTGGCGCTGAGGGGCCTATGGGTCTTATCACCTATATGAGAACCGATTCGGTGCGTAGTTCAGATCAGGCCCTTGCAGAATCCAGAAGCTTAATTAAGGATAAATACGGGGATAAATATATGCCTGAAAAACCAAACCAGTATAAGGTTAAGAAATCTGCTCAGGATGCGCATGAAGCCATCAGGCCCACATCGTTTGATTACAGTCCTGAAAAAGTGAAGACTCACCTTGCAGATGATGAATTTGATCTTTACAAGCTTATATGGCAGAGGTTTTTGGCCTCCCAGATGACTCCCATTATTTATGATCAGACCACAATTGAGATTGCATCGGACAAAGCCGTATTCAGAACAACCGGGTCTGTGATAAAGTTTGAGGGGTTTTCCAAGGTGTATACTGAGGGCAGGGAAGAAGAGGAGCAGAGCGATGAGGATGAAGATAAGAAGCTTCCCGACCTTAAAAAAGATCAGGATCTTAACCTAAAGGACCTCAAAATGGAGCAGCACTTCACCCAGCCCCCACCGAGGTTTTCTGAAAGCTCACTTGTAAAAGAGCTTGAAGAAAAGGGGATAGGCAGACCGTCTACTTATTCCAGCATTATTTCTACCATACAGGACAGAGAGTACGTAAAACGTGAAAAAAGAAAGCTAAAGCCCACTGTGCTTGGAAAGTCTGTAAACGACATGCTCATCGATGGTTTTCCTGAGATACTGGATGTTAAATTCACGGCGGACATGGAAGACAAGCTCGATAAGGTCGAAGAAGGTGATATAAACTGGGTAGAGCTTATGAAAAACTTTTATAAAGGTTTTTCAGAGCGGCTTTCGGTAGCCGATGAAAAGATGAGGAGTCTCAGAAGGGACGGAGTTCCTGCAGGGATTGACTGTAACGAATGCGGAGCGCCCATGATTATTAAATGGGGTAAAAGAGGTGAGTTTCTTTCATGCTCCAAGTACCCGGAGTGCAAAAACGCAAAGCCGTTTCATTATGATGAAGACGGAAACGTAAAGGTTGTAGAAAGGGTTGAGCCTGAGGTAAGTGATATTGAATGCGATAAATGCGGAAAGCCAATGGTCATAAGGCAGAGCCGCTACGGGAAGTTTTACGGATGCAGCGGATACCCGGAATGTAAAAACATAAAGCGCATGCAGAAGGAAAAACCAAAAGAAGAAAAAGAACCCGAAGACGATTCTTCAGAAAACAGCAAATCAAAGAACAAACGCAAGGTTATTACCGTAAGTACCTAAATTATATTCCACATATAAATCCGGATTTATCAGGATATAATAAATTAACCGGCATTGCCAGATTCTCTTTTTTTAAGGATAATTGTATCAAAATATTTATATGAATAAGATTTCCAAAATCTTAAGTGACATAGAAAGACCACTGCTCTTTGCCGCGAAGAATGATTACAAAAACATAGGCAAACTCTCTGGCACCGCAGACTATATCCATCAAATGAAAATAAAGGCTATAAGCCTCAATATAGAAAGCGGAACCGAAAAGCTTTTAAATGAAATAGAGAATAGTTTTAAAGGGTTTGAAACCAAAAAGCCCGCAGATCGCAAAGAGATCGTTTCAAAAGCTATTAATATTATAAATGAGTTAAAACGGAAGGTTCCAAAAGGGCCGGAATTAAAAGATAAGCAGGAAGATAAACATCAAAATAAACCGTCAAAGGTTCATAGTAATATTCAAAGCGACTCCCCTGTGCAGTTTATAAAAGGCGTTGGCCCAAAAATATCTCAGATGCTTGAAAAAAAGGGGATAGTCTCTGTAAATGATATTCTCTATTATTTCCCAAGAAGATATGAGGACAGAACAAACTTTGCCACTATTTCAGAGATAAGCCCGGACGAGCCTGCAACGGTGATAGGTAAGATTGAACTCTCCGGCGTACTGAAAGTAAGAACCAGGAGTATTTATAAAATTGTTATCTCCGATGGAACCGGGTTTGCCAACTTGATATGGTTTCAGTTCCATAAAAGCTATCTTAGCAAGCTCTATAAAAAAGGCCTCTATGCGGTAGTAAGCGGAGTTTTTACTTATGACAGATACTCTAATTCCTTACAGCTCATACATCCAAAGCCTGAAGACATAGAGGTAGTAGAAACAAAAGAAGAGCTTGAGCATGACAGCACCAATTTTAACAGGATAGTGCCCGTGTATCCTCTCACAGAAGGTCTCAAGCAAAAACGCATACGAAACATTATAAGAACAGTTGTGGATCAGGATTTTATGATAACTGAACCTATTCCTGAGACCGTGCGGCAAAAACATAATCTGCTGAGCTTAAAAGATGCTATAGGCCGGGTTCACTTTCCTTCAGAAGAAGATACGGTTGTAGATCTGGAAAACGGTGATGCCATATTTAATTCAAAGCCCCATTTTACAGTGGCGTACTTTGAGCTGTTTATGATTCAGCTTGGGCTTGCGCTAAAAAGAAAGAAGCTTGATGAGGTAGACGGTATATCGTTTAAAAATGAAAACAACATGCCAAGGCAGCTTCTTGCCGGCCTTAAATTCTCTCTAACCGGCGCACAGAAAAGAGTGATAAAGGAAATTTACAAAGACCTCGATTCGGAAAAGCAGATGAACAGGCTCCTTCAGGGTGATGTGGGGAGCGGAAAGACCATTGTTGCGCTGCTTGCGATATTAAAGGTGATAGAATCGGGCTATCAGGCTGTATTTATGGCCCCGACTGAAATTCTTTCAGAGCAGCACTATAAAAACCTCACTTCTTATTTAAAGGATTTTGATCTGAATATTGTGCTGCTCAGAAGCGCAATAATAAGGGCTGCAAGAAGTGAAATATTGGAAGATATAAAATCCGGTAGAGCAAATATAATTATAGGCACACATGCGGTGTTTCAAAAAGAAGTAGAGTATAAAAACCTGGGCCTTATTGTTATAGACGAGCAGCACAGGTTTGGCGTAGCGCAGAGGTCTGATTTAATTAAAAAAGGTCTCACCCCGGATGTGCTCATAATGACTGCAACTCCGATTCCAAGAACTCTGTCGATGGCTTATTTTGGCGACCTCGATATATCGGTAATTGATGAGATGCCAAAGGATAGGAAAAAGATAGCAACAAGGGTGTATTACAACGATGAGAAAAACAGGCAAAAAGCATACAAGGTAGTTGTGGATGAGCTTAAAGCGGGCAGGCAGGCCTATATTGTAGCTCCGATGATTGAAGAGTCTGAAAATACTGATTTTAAGCACCTAAAATTCGTAAATGATCTTGCCTCGGAGTTAAGTGAGGGGTTTCTAAGCGGATTTAGGGTAGCCACACTCCACGGGCAGATAAAAAGCGAGCAAAAAGACGAGATCATGAACTCATTTCTCTGCAAAGAGATAGACGTACTTGTGGCAACCTCTGTGATAGAGGTGGGTATAGATGTTCCAAATGCAAGCGTGATAGTAATTGAAAATGCAGAAAGATTCGGCTTGTCACAGCTCCATCAGCTAAGAGGCAGGGTGGGAAGGGGGGAGTATCTCTCAAAGTGTCTTCTTGTCTCAAGCTACAAGAGATCAGAGCTTGCCGGCAAGAGGCTTTCTGTGCTTGAGCAGACAAACGACGGATTTAAGATTGCAGAGACCGATCTTCTCATTAGGGGCCCCGGGGAGTTTATTGGAACAAGGCAGTCGGGCATTCCTGAGCTTAAGTTTGCAAATATCGTAAGGGATACAGCCATACTCCGGCTGGCTAAACAAGACGCATTCCAGCTTATAGAAAACTGTGAGTCGGAGCAGGAACTTCTAAACTATACCAAAATGCTACAGGAAAAATGGGGAGAGAGCCTTGAGTTTGCCTCTGTTTCTTAAGGGGAGTATTAGTGGACGATATTTTCAGGAACAAGGAGCATCTGCCAGATGTTGAACAGAATTTCCTCTTTTTCAGTTAGAATAATGTCTCTGTCGGTTACAAGCTTATCGCTGAGAGTCTTTGCGAAAATCTCTATATCTTCATTTCTTATCTCAATCGTGTCATTTACAGCATCATTTATGTTTACAACAAAGCCGTCGTCTGTTTGAGTAGCGATATATTCAAATTTATTGTCCATATATGACCTCCGGTTTTAATATTTGTTGCCTTATTACCGTAAACTAATCACAAAAAAATGTTTGTAAAGAGTAAGCTTAAATCAGTATTTCCTGAATCATTTGTCTTAAGTATAACATCATATATAAATAAAATAATAGGTAATCCATGAAAAATATTAAATTAATTATACTATTGCTGCTATCGTGCTTTATGTTTGCTTTCGGAGCTGCCGATATTGTTAGACAAATCGGTTTTTTGCGAAATATCTTCTATCCGCGGGTTTATGAAAGAAAAGGGCTTGGAGATGAGACCAAGGGCGGGAAATTTGATCATTTTTTCTATAATAAAGTACTAAGAGAGACTGTAAATGACTCAGGGTATGTCGATTATACGGCAATTTCAGCAAATCCGGACAACCTTGAACTATATATAGAACAGTTAACAAAGAGTGATACGAAAAACCTATCCAGATATGAGCATTTTGCCCTATTGGTAAATGCCTATAATGCCTATACGCTAAAGTTAATTACGGAATATCCGGGGATTGATTCCATAAAGGACATAAGCTCGGATAAACGCTGGAAAGATAAGAGGTGGAGAATAGGTGAGGATGTTTTGAGCCTTGATGAAATAGAGCATGAAATTCTAAGAAAACAGTATGGCGACGCAAGGATTCACTTTACGCTGGTATGCGCAGCAAAGAGCTGTCCTAAGCTCAGGAATGAGCCGTATACCGGTGATGCGCTTATAGCTCAACTAGACGATCAGGCCGTTCATTTCTTCTCGCAGGAACAAAACTTCAGATGGGATGGAGGTAACAACACTGTCTATTTATCTGAGCTTCTTGACTGGTTCAGGGGTGATTTTGCAGATAATGAGAAGGGGGCGTTAGAATATACCCTGCAATATCTTGATACTGAGACAGCCGGGCAGATAAGGACAAATATTGATTCTGTGAAAATTAAATATATCCCCTATGACTGGTCATTAAACGGCAAATGGAATTAGTTAGATAATGCTAAAGCTATCCATAATCATTCCTGCACTCAATGAAGCGGAGTATATCGAAAAAACACTGACCTCTATTCTGGATAACAGGTGTTATGAAAGTAAGCCAGAGATTATATTAGTAGACTCCGGCTCTACAGATAACACAATCAGTATTGCAAAACTTCATGTAGACCAGGTAATAGAGCTAAGTCCTAAGAGCAGCGGGAAATCAGAGGTTTTGAATACCGGTGCTGAGGCAAGCGGTGGTGAAGTTCTCTTATTCCTCGATGCCGATACTATTCTTCCAAAGGACTATGATAAAGATATAGAGACTGCCCTTTCTGATAAAACCATAATTGGCGGGGCGTTTGAGTTTACTCTTAATGGAAAGGAGTTTGGTCTTCGTGTGGTAGAGCTTATAAACAGAATCAGATACCGAATCCGCCACAGCTTCTATGGCGATCAGGGAGTATTCGTGACACGTGATATATTTTTCAAAGCCGGATTGTTTCCCAAGAGGCGACTCTTTGAAACATCAGAGCTCTGTAAAATGTTAAGAAGATACGGGAAACTTAAGTTAATCAAAAAACGCATACTGACTTCTCCCCGAAGGTTTTTAGACGGAGGCATTTACAGTGTTCTCCTTAACGACACAAAACTGTGGTTTCTAAATAACAGGGGCCTTATTCCTGATGATAAAAAAGCAGATATCTACTGGGAGGAGAATGAGAGGCGGGGGGAGCAGCGACCCTAAAGAAATTTGGACATAATATAAAATATCTCTTGACACTGAATATGTGATTGTGGGACAATCATTATGTATGAGTGAAGGAATTCCTAATGAACTAGAAGTTCACCTTAAAAACCTAGACCGTGCTTCGGATAACGCTTCAAAAGCTTATCTGCTATATCTGGATTTTATTTCTTATTGCCTGCTTACTATAGCCAGCACAACCGATGTGCAGATTGTACAAAAACATGCTGTTGTTGACCTTCCGATAAT
>JABAHS010085055.1_pt1 | contig 11196 bp, 12 predicted proteins | sample 7062111 | NCBI WGS metagenome assembly JABAHS01 (sample SAMN14534600, study PRJNA622989) | marine sediment metagenome | biome: marine biome [ENVO:00000428]; feature: marine pelagic biome [ENVO:01000023]; material: deep marine sediment [ENVO:00002113]; isolation source: pool of 4 deep marine... | reverse complement strand
TGCAGAGTACAATTAAATATAGGGTAAGCTGTTTTGACATTTTCTTACTGCATGGGGTATTGTCCATACTTCTTGGCAGCTGACACCATAGCCCTAATATTTTCAAAAGGAGCGTTTAAAGGAACTTCACAGCCAGAACTAAGTATAAACCCCCCCTCCTTGGCAGCCTTTTTGATACACTCCCTGATCTCTCTTTCCACATCATTCGGCTTTCCGTTCAAAAGGACACTGACTGGATCAATATTTCCCTCAATACAAACTTTTTTCCCGATCTTATTCTTAGCAAATGCAAGGTCCACTTGATAGTCCAGTTCAATTATGCGGGCTCCAGCATCCACCATCCGCTCAAGGATGGGGCTGGTCTTACCGCAAATATGTAACGACGGGATTCCACCAACTTCACTGATGGCTTTCAAAACTTCTTTTATAAANNATCTGCCACGACAACTATGTCTACCCCGTGTTCCACAATAGCTACAGCGAACCGCTTTGAGGACTCGGTGGACGATTTCAAAATGTCGTGAATAAACTCTGGATTTCTAACGAGATCCATAAGAAACTGGTCTTGGCTACGCAAAATACTTGCGAGAGTGAGTGGTCCAGGTACGTATTTGAAGATTGGTACGTCTTCTCCAATTTTTTCTTTAACCAAATCAATAGCTTTAAGGTGTATAGGTAACCGTCCATCTTTTTCAGGGTCTGCAACCTTAATTTTGTCTAGGTCGCTTTGTTCCTTTATCAGTTGGTTCTTAACGAAAGCAATGTTGTTTGGCTGGACTTGAAGTTTGCAACCCATAGCTTCAGCTATTAAATTAAAAGACGACTCCCAACCAACGTAGATTCCATCATACTCAGCAGACCTGTAACCCGCTACAAGAGCTTTCGCCATCTTTTCAGCACTGTACAACGCCTCAGAAAACTGGATGTTGATGAGCTGTGCAGTATTGTAAGTTATCATAGGCACCACTGGAACGCGATCAGGCTCCTTCAGCTCTATGGCTGCCATAACTCGCTGGAAAGGTGTTAGTGTAGACATAGCATCCTCTCCTAAACTACTCTGTAACCAATAACATATTAAAAGTGTGTCAGAGGCATGGGCTGGGATTTGAAGCCGAGCGCCATTTGCTGTCCGCAATTACGTCGCGCCAGTAGCTTCCGTTTGCTACCTGATTATCTCGAGTACACTGTGCGCGTCTATTCGGAGCTTTCCAGCAACTTTTTCAGGGATTTTGCTTCCTTCCTCAAGGTAGTTACCTCTTTCTCTAAAGCGTTAGCTTTTTTCTCCCCTGCTTTTCTAAGTTCTTCTATTTCAGCCATTAGGTTTGCTTTCTCATTTTCCAACTTCTGAATTTTTTCCCGTAAATTTCTCAAAGTTTGCATGAGCCCCGTCTCAATTCTCTTTATTTCTTCAATTCCACCTTTAATAGTTATTTTCTCTTTTCCAAGAACAGCGCGAAATCTTTTTTCACACTTAGGACATTGGAACAGTCCTAAGGTAAGTTTGAATCGCTTACCTCTCTTGCTAGGTTTGCCAATCATCGACCATGTTTTAACTGGACTAGCGACCACCCAAGTTCCACACTCAGGGCACTCAACCAACTTTTGGCCTCGACATAACCTTATGCACGTACCTCTTTAATTACCTTTAATGGCTACACCCTTACACTAAAGAATACGTAAGACACAGTTGAGCTCCTACTTTCCAAGCACACGAGCAAAAAGGCAGTCTTCAGGAAGAAAAAAAAGAAGAGTTATCTTTGTTCGAGCCGGTGCACGCAGCTTACTTGAACCATTTGGCCTGTTTTACCGTTTCTACCGTGATTTCCTGCTCCTTGCCACAGCTGTCGCAAACGCACCTTTTCTTGATGTCCCTAAACCATTCAATGCTCTTGTTATAGGGATTCGTACAGAACGTTTCAAGAATGACCAGCTGGCCATCACAATTTTCGCATCTTGGCGGCATTTCGCATTATCTCCTTTGTAACATCTGAAGAGTAGAAAACTCAATTTCTGTACTGACATATAAGGCATACGGTTATACACATGCATTCATGACATACTAATTTTTATTTGATGTAATTTGTAAACTTCTTTTTTCTGAAAGATTTTGGAAAACTTAATCAAACCATTTTTTATATAGACCTATATCTTCCCGCAGAAGGAGCAGTATTAGATGACAATAACCATAGATGATGCTGGTGTCGGAGACCTTCTTTTCGGTGTGGTTATAGGAGCCTTTCGCGATGAGACCCAAGAATTTAGATATGACATCGTGGATGTCAAATATTTCAAACCTCAGCGATTCCGCCGAAAAGAGTATCTGAATCAAGCTTCAAAGGTTGTATTCCAGCTACTGGATAGATTCAACCTCAAGGTAAAAGAACCAATTCGCATCTGCAAGGGCTACATCTTCGACGAGACTGTTAAGGATTTGAGAAGAAGATATGGCGACGACCGAATTCGCACAGTCAAAGTGACGGGGGAACCACAACGTCTCACGGAAACAGCATATCTTGATGAAATAAGAAACTTGGGCTACGAGCCGCTGAAGGAGAGAGACGAGAAGAGGGCGAAGAGCTTCTTTCACATGATGAACTGGCTGAAGAAAAACCCTGACAAACTAAAATACGCCAAGACTGGCTGGCCGCGCTTGTCTAGGTATCGTCTATTTAGATCATATAATCAAGCTCGGAAGCCTTAATTTCATGCGCGCATTAGTATGGTGAAGTGCTCTCACCGTGGCCTGTACCACGCCACCCAGGACGATTCGATTTTGGGTATCTCTTAATGAGATGGGGATGTATGGGATTTATGCGTGCAGAGCAGGTCTTCCATTTCGGTGAGAGCAAGACACGATAACGATTATTAACATTTAAAAATTTTATGAATCAAAAAACTCTATTAATTTTGAATTTTCTCCTCCGCACGCATCGGGACGTTCAAGACAAAACGGCCCCTTTTCCCACTAGTGTTTTTTCCCTCTTGTGGCACATTTTTGGCACTAAAATATCTTAATCGTTAGCATATTTGGATTGCTTCTTGGTTTTTTGCTGATGAGAAATCAACCTACTGGATTTCCGGTGCGCAAAATATTATAAGAAAGAAATTAAGACATTGAAAAAAGGGTGCAACTGTTGGCTGATCTTGTAGAAATGTTAAATACATTACTTGAAAACATCATAGCCGCTTTACCATTGGTTATCGCTGCTATCATCGTAATACTCATTGGATATGTTGTCGGGAGAGTTGTCGGGAGGGCTGTCAATAAACTTATCGGGAAAATGGGCATTGAAAAAAGCTTCGATAAAACTGATGCGGGAAAAGCCTTCAAATCTGCGGGGTTAGATTTGTCATCTTTCGTTGGAGGAGTCACCACCGCTTTCATCATTGTCCTATCCATCATCATAGCGATACAGATTCTGGACATAGGAGGTCCTATAGGTCAATTCTTAGTTGATTTGGCAGCCTACTTGCCCAGACTTCTCGGAGGGATCGTTGTAATAGTGATAGGCACTGTTTTGGTTGGATTCTTGGCATCTCTTGTGGGAAATACGTTTAAACCCATGTTTCCAAAGGCCAAAGCTGAGATTGCTGATATGCTAAAGAACCTTCTTCTCATTGGTTTGATAGCAGCGATACTCCTGATAGCGTTGGACCTTATGCTTCTTGCAGGCGACTTGATCTATTCTTTGATCTTGGGCTTCGTCATAATAGGTGCAGGGGTAGCGTTAACAGATGGCTTAATTAAGTCAATCATAGACGACCATAAGGAGTTTGCAAGCGTTGCAGGATACGCAAAATTCGTGCTCTATAGCGTCTTCCTTCTTATTGGAGCAGGAGCAATCTTTGCCACGTTTAAAGGAGTAACTGACATTGTAGCCAACATTTCTTGGGCGTTTGCAATTGCTCTAGCAATAATGCTGATTCCTGTGGTCTACAGTATGGCTAAAAAGATGTTGAAAGAAGTTTCCTGAGCAACTTTCAGTTTTGAAGAGGCACTAAACCCCCCATTTTTCTTCAACTCGCGCGTGCTATCGCCTCAGCATTTCCCTTAGAGGACAATAGACATAATGCATGCATTTCGAAATGCAACATAATGATGTTGATTTGGCATACGGACACTTCAAAAGTGTTGCATTGTATAAGAAAATTGTGTGTAGAGGTATAGCCTAACTATTTCGATTGGTTTCGGCTTTTCTTGTGTGTTGTTGTGAAGCATGGGGCATTTGGAGTTCAATGGAAGATTCTTCCACAAATCATAAGAACTTTAAGAAATTTCATGGCACTCAAGAAAAATGATGTAACACATATATCACAACGTTATAAGAAATGAGAATGTAGCTAGCTAGCTTGTAATTGCTCTGCGATTTTTCTTGCCCATGCTTTGGATTTTTCGATATCAGTCTTGTCTGTGATGGTTCTTCCAAATACTTTCATTCTTCCCCCAAGTACTTCAACTGCAAGTGGTTTCAGCTTTGGGTTCTTTTGAATAATTACATCAATGTACCTCTTGATAACCTCGTCTCTCGGCATCAGAGATGAGAGAAATATCACCACTTTTCTATCTCCGAAATCAGTCTTCTCTAAAAACTCTACTCCTTCCTCGTACATCCTAAATTTCTGTATGCCAGTTCCAACAATGACATTTCGATATGGCGTCAAGTTGGGATTATGGGCCGTCCTCAGATTGACTAATTCTACCTGCATCTTGAATTCGTCTGTGAGAACAGAGGCAATTGCTTTGGCATAGTCTTCTGTCGTTCCTCCGTGTGTAGCATACGCAATAAGGGTTCTGTTTTCACTCATATTATCGACTCGAACAATAAGCTACCTAATTGAAACAAAATCTATCAAACTTTTATCTCTTACTGTAGTAGGCTTGAACTTAATTTCATCTACTTCAAAATCAATTTAAATTGAGGATTAAGAATCATTATGCTTAGACATATGTTCGTTTTCAATAGCCTCTGTGCTATACTGCGCAGTCAGATAGCCTTTTTCACAGGTCTGTTTGTTTGTCTGTCAGGGAGAGTGTATGAGTAAGAGAGAATGTGATGAATAGATGAAATAAGAGAGAGAGGGTTAAATTTTAACCCCCAAACACACAAACCCAAACTTCCTTCTCTCTCTCCCTTCTAGATACACAGTAGCACTCATGCATGCATACGTAAGCCTGCTTGCAGTGAGTCGTTTTTTCGGATTGTAAAACGGCCTTAATTTGCACTTTCCGCGGGCCCGGCGCATGAATGTATTGACGCTTTAGACTCTGCAAAAGATTGCTCTGTGTTGTATGCACGCGTAGAATATTCAGTAAAGGAAAGGGAAACCAATAATAGTGAGATCAATTAGGAACCATAGCGGTAGAAGGAAATGATCGAGAAGGAATTTAAAACCTACCCGCCTGAACTTTCTAATCAATTGAAGGAAGCAGGAAGATATGAGGAATTTCTTAGAGTATTGATAAGTAGTATGGCAACTGGTTTAAACCAAGTAAGTAACGAAGCNNTGTGGCACAAACTGTGCTAAAATTGTTGCAGGAGTTTATAATTGGGACCTAACATCGTATGACCTAGATTCCTTTGTTTCAATAATGAACGAACATCCGGGTGGCCGATGTGAGAAACAGGAAAACACTGTGATTTATGAATTCAAACCAACGAAATGTGAATGCCCAATAGTATCTGAAGCGATTATTGAAATGTCACCTATCCTGTGTTCTTTCTGTTTCACCAGCTGGCTTGAACATATGTTTGGAACAATTACTAAGAAACCAGTCAAAGCCGAACTTATCGAAAGTCTAGCAACTGGTGCCAGCAAATGTGCTTTTCGAATACAACTAGAATCTCCGCGCTGAGTTTATTATAGACATCAAAGAAGTCTAACTGACGCGTCACTATGCGCCCGCAACAAAACTTACATCTGCAAAACCGAGATAAGGAGCAATGGTAGATGCTCCTTGAGTACTAAGGAGAACTTAGTGAAGCGAATAGCCAGTGGCCCTCTTCCTCTGATAAAGACTATGGAAACGAAACAAAAGCAAAACTTGTAAGAATGTTTGATGAACTGGGAGAGAGGATAAACTATGCCTTTGATGGATTGGAAATGCTTTGGGGTTCAATCGGAAAACCTCAGAGCAAAACAGCACAAGCTTGGTCAGATATTTTCACGTATTTGCTCTTGACGAAGGGTCCCATGGCTCTATCCACGGATGCCATTCTGTTGGTACTTATTATCAGTGATCATGATATTTACGTTGAGAAAAAGCGAAGGTATGCAAAGGTATCGCTTTGAGACATAGAAGAGATTGACTTGTGGGCAAAGCAGTAGTTCTTAGAGAACCATGGGTTTGAAAAAGTTTCCGCGTTGATCGACCGGAAGTTAAGAAACAAAATTGCACATTACAAATTCAGTGCAGATTATAAAAGCCGAATATACATTGATGGCAAACAAGTTGACATAAAATCAAAGATAATATCTCTATTCGTAACGGGAAAGATGTTTGGGGATTATTTTGATATTATCCGATCAATGATCAAGGAAGATGGCGATAAATCCAAAGGCGAGTGACGCGCGTTCACTTTTGTTTTCGGGTAGATGTGGATTTAATAGACTTATTTGACTACCAAGGTAATAGTTAATGAATTGGGAAAAAGGCTTAATTTCTTCACCTTATACATTAATAACCAAGAAGCGGTTGCATAGACTTCTTTTCAGTGTCACACGGTTTTAGAAACATATGGTCCATCATAATCATAACCAAACCGTTTGTAGTAGGGTTTTGTTCCAAGCGCACTCATAATCACGACTTTTCTCCTATCATAGTCTTCCTTAGTTATTCGTTCGGCTGTAGACAAAAGAATCTTGCCGTAGCCTTTGTGTTGCCATGCTTTTGCCATGTGTCTTCCAACGGGAACCAATGGGCCGTAAACGTGAAGTTCACGTACTATTGAAGCTGTTTCAAACGGGATTTCAAGTCTATGCGCTTTATCGGATGGGATACGTAACCTAAGATAACCAATAAGAACCTCATTAGTCGAGTCTTCAGCTGAAATGAAAATGTCTTCTCCGTTTGATGCTTTTTCCCGGTGAACCAACACTTGAACGTTATCTAGATTAGGCTTCACCTTGTCTTTTAGCCATCGGTGTCCAACTTCACGACATCGAATGCATTGACATCTCATATTCTGTTCCTTAAGTTTCCTTAAGACTATCTGTCGAAGGTTACCTCTGTTCAATCCAGCTTCAACTAGAAACGCTGGAATATCTCTTTGAACCCTCATGATTCGAACCCAGCGAGGAACAAACTTCTTCATCTCCAGAACAAGTTTAGCCGCCTCCTCAGTAGTGTACGGCTGATATTCTCCTCGGCTCCACCACTCGTAAGCTTTCGTTCCCTTAAGAACAAGACAGGGATAAATCTTAATCATGTCTGGCTTAAAACTGGAATCCGAAAAAATTTTATTGAACGCCTTTAAATCGCGTTCAAAATTTGAGCCAGGCAACCCAGGCATAAGATGATAAGCCACTTTCAGTCCAGCATCTTTTAGTATGCGGGTGGCTTCAACTACATCTTGAACGTTGTGTCCTCGACCTACCAACTCATAAACATCGTTGTATATGTTTTGTACGCCCAGCTCTACACGGGTTACGCCCATAGCTAACATGTGGTTAACGTGTTCTTCTTTAGCCCAGTCTGGACGCGTCTCCACTGTGATGCCGACGTTGCGAATTTGACTTTTTTCCGCAGTTTTTTTTGCTTCTTTCAACGAACTGGATTTCTTTTTTGTAATTGCATCTAAACATCGTTGAATGAAGCGTTTTTGATAGTTCAAAGGCATGCCTGGGAATGTTCCACCCATCACTACGAGTTCCACCTTATCCACGGTGTGGCCAATTGCTTTCAACTGTTCAATACGCTTTCTCACTTGTCTATACGGGTTGAACCTGTTTTGTATTCCTCTCATGGCTGCTGGCTCGTGTCCTGTATAGCTCTGGGGAACCCCGTAAGGGGGACCACCAGGACAGTAGGCGCATGGAGGTTTTTGGGGGCAAGGCCAAGGTTTAGTCATCACTGCGACTATTGTGACTCCGGAAATGGTGCGAACAGTCTTTCTGCGAAGAATTGGGAGAAGTTTGGTTTTTTCGTCTAGTTTAAGGTGGCTGATCAGTTCAGAGTCTGGGGGAACTTTTTTCAGCTTGTATTTGCTGGCGACTTGCAGTTTGATTAAGTTTGTGTCTTCTTTAGTTGGATTGGAAATCTTCATTAGGTTTTCGATGATTTCTCTGCACTCTGGTTTGTTCATCGCGCTCCACTAAAAATAGCATAACGCACTTTTACATAAAAACTCTCCATTTTGTTTTTGATTCTTGACTAAACTATTGTGCGCGCAAGATTAGCGGTTAGGCTGTTCTAAAACGTAGACTTAAAAGCTTGTTATAGCTCTTCAATAATATGAGGACTATCTAATCGATGAAAAAAACGTTGGCTTACATGGCAACTGCTGTTTTATTAGGTGTCGTAGTAATGTTTATTCCGTTGCAACTGCTTCCCAGCGCGAGATACTCAACAAACTCTGTGCTTATGGACCACCGCTCAAGAGCGCTCCCGTTTTCTGAAACTTTGAACGGTGGGAGCACTGCAGCTTTCCAATTAAACTTGCTTAACGGTGGATTAATGTTAGCTTTTAGCTTTGTTTTCGCATTAGGCGTCTTCCTATACGTTAAAAACCGTGTAGTTTAGCGGTTAGACTTTTTTCACCTCCTAAAACATTTTATATAGTTACCTTGCATAATTGAGAGCGCCTTGAAAGGGGAGAATGAAAAATGAAAAAAATCTCTATACTGTTGTGTGGCTTTCTATTTGCCACTTTGATTTCGATGCTAACATTTAGTCCAGCTCAAGCGGACATTGACAGGATTACTTGGGGTCAGCCCTACCTACAGAAGGATGGGCAAGTAGTATACGAGCACGACTCAACAGTCAGCCTTCTTATACACGTAAAGAATGATATGAATTCGAGCGGTTTGAACGTTTCAAGAGTAATAATAGAATTCGATTGGGGACAAAACAAGACTTTGGATCTCTCGGCAAACATAGTACAGATAGGACTGAACCGTACAGAGGTTTTCGAGGTTATCTTCACAGCGAGTGCGACTGAAGCTGTAACTAGCGAATGGGCACATGATTATACAATCTACGTAGAACATGTTAATGCTACAACTGGACCCACAAAAATCGTTGGCACTTGGCAGCGGACGCGCGCGCAGTTATTCGCGCCGTATTTTGTCGTGTACTCAACGGATCAGGCTGAAGCTTGGGAACTAAAGCAGATGATTTTACGGATCGAATCAAATGATCCATTCAAAAATCTAGATTTCAATAGTACTGAAGCAAAGTTAGCGGTATATAAGGCACAAAACGAAACGAGTAACGGCGATGCATTATATGCGCGAGGAGACTTTGTTGAAGCGAAGGCTCATTACAACGCCGCCTTAATCTTCTACAATACTGCGTATTCAGCGGAAGAAACCTTAGGCCCGAAACTTGATGACCTCTTTATCAGAGAGATAGAGTCTAGAATAGGCAACTATGAAGCTTCAGCAAGCTTGGCGGCATCGTTCTCAACAACCTCTATACTGTTAGGCTCTGCCGTAGTGTTATTCGGCATAGGATACATAATCAAACAGTTGGGAACCTTGAAAAAACCCGAAACTGAGCCAGTGAAGGAATAAATTTTTCCCCTATTTTTTGTGTCTTGCAAAACTCTATTGTTCAAGGGTTTTACGTGCAAACGTGATGTAACCAGTGTGTCCAGTCATCAGGGTTTCCGGTCGGGTTTTTCCTCTTTCAGTTTGCATTCTCCGCATGATGCACTCGACAGTTTGAATGTCTACAAATTCGTTTTCCTTCATGGCTTCAACTGTTTTCACAACTTGATCAATTGTAGGGCTGAAACTTACTAAAACTCCGCTTCCCTTTAGTGCCGAGTAAGCGTGAGGCACAACAAGCCAGGGGGTTGCCATGTCCAGAACCACCGCGTCCACCTCTCTTTCATCAATGCCTTCTGTAACATCCTGGTTTTTAACATCCACATATTCGGACACTCCAGTCCTCTCCAAGTTCTTAAGCGCTGTCTTAACGAATTCACTTCGAACTTCGTAACTGTACACGTGCCCTGTCGGCTTAATGTAAAAGGCAAGTGCATTAGTGAGTGCTCCAGTTCCAGTTCCCGCCTCCACTACTCGACTGCCAGGACCGGCTCCGCTGAACATAATAATCAATGCAATGTCCTTTGGATAGGTTATCTGTGTCTTTCTCAACATTTTGAACACATGGTCTCGCAGGATAGGTTTGAGTGCTACAAACTCAACTCCCATGCTACTTGCTGTTCGAGTTCCGTATTCTTTACCAATTAACTCGCCCAGTTGAATGAATCCTTTGTGAGTGTGGAAGCTTTTTTCCTTCTCCACTTTAACCAGATATGTTCTTTTCCTATTTAGGTAAAGTAGAACACTGTCTCCCTGTTTGATGACTTGTGACAACGCAAATCCTGCCGTTTCCTCTTAAACTGGCTTGCAAGATAATAACATTACGGAGTCTCAACTGAGAACGTGTCCAAAAACGCCATTTTCAAACATCATTTATTAGTCACTTTTATGCGCGCGCATCGCGGAGAGGGGGAGAGGAGGGTAGAGGTTTTCTACGTGCGCGAAGAATTTTTGGATTAACCTATCAACAAAACCAGTATCGCCTTTTCCACGTGGAGCCTGTTTTCAGCCTGATCAAAAACTATGGATTGAGGTCCATCAATAACCTCATCGGTTACCTCCATACCACGACTAGCTGGAAGACAATGCATGAACACCGCATTCTTAGCTGCCTTGCGCATAAGATTAGTGTTAACCCGATAGGGAGTAAACGCTTTTTTCCTCTCCTCAGCCTCCTCTTCCTGACCAATCCACCACCAGAGATCAGTATAGACTACATTCGCATCATGAATTGCTTCATCAATGTTTTCAGTCAAAGTTGGGGCAACACCAGTTTCTTCAACATTTTCCTCCACCATTTTCATGATTGACGCCTTTGGACAATATCTTTTGGGGCTGCAGAAAGTGAAGTTGATTCCAAGCCTTGAGGTTAAAATCAACAATGAATTCGCAACATTCGTAGCGTCACCAAAGAAAACAACCTTAATC
>JABAHS010003393.1_pt1 | contig 11204 bp, 10 predicted proteins | sample 7062111 | NCBI WGS metagenome assembly JABAHS01 (sample SAMN14534600, study PRJNA622989) | marine sediment metagenome | biome: marine biome [ENVO:00000428]; feature: marine pelagic biome [ENVO:01000023]; material: deep marine sediment [ENVO:00002113]; isolation source: pool of 4 deep marine... | reverse complement strand
GAACTAATTCATCCGGAATATTTTTATCCCATCCACCCCAAGAACCATAATAGTTGTAATAGTATTTGCGCTTACACTCGTCAAAGAGGTTTTTTCTCGAGACAGACCAACTAAATTCATTTTTAAAATCTGACATTTGTAAACCTCTCTAACTTAGGACGTACTCCATAGAATAGTACTCATTATCTAAATTTCCTGATTTATTATGAGAAATTTCTTTAAACCCGAATTTGTTATATAGTGACTTGGCTACTGTATTATCTTGATTAACATCTAGCACAATTCTCTTGCAATCTTTCTGCTTAGCGATCCGGACAGCTTCTTGTAACATGAAAGTTCCAAATCCTTGATTTCTANNTCATTAAGGTTTGGCGTATATAGCGTATCAAATAATTGTGAGCCAACTAATAGGTAGCTTATTACTTGGTTGAGTTTAAGCTTGATCATGAGTTCAAGGAGGGTCTTAATTTTGCTGTATGATTTGCCTGTGTAGCCAATAAATAGTGCTGCTAACGAGTTCTCAACAATACATAAGTGTATATTCTCATGACCTACAAAGTTATTGCCGATTTCTATTAAATCTCTTATCCCTTTATTAGTATCCTTATCAAAGGAGATAGGTTGACCGCTATCTTTATAGGCTGTTAGGATCATATCTGAGACAACATTTATATCATAATTGCGCAAGTCGAATTTTCTAATTTCCATATGTATTCTGTAAAAACTTGTTTCTGGTCATTTTAGTCTAGGTTATAATATTTCCAAATAACAATCAAAGTAGGTATCTAATGGCAAATATTGTTGTGCAAGCTGCTCAATCGGACGATAGGACTTATAACTTTAAAGTAGATGTGATTGAAGGGGATTCCAATACTAGTCACAAAGTAGAATTAAGCAAACAAGATTATGAGAACCTTACTGATGGTAAAATAACTCCTCAAGAACTTGTACAATGCTCATTTGAGTTTTTATTAGAGAGAGAACCTAAAGAATCGATTTTAAGTAGTTTTAATATTTTAGTAATTTCCAGATACTTTCCTGAGTATAGCAGGGAGATTATAAATTACTTCTAATAATGAGGGTATATAGGGTATGAAAAGATTATTCTACGTTGTGATAATTATATTGATAATAGCAGGGCTTGTTTATTTCTATCCAGAGATTGAATGGTCTTCTCCCGAAGTTAAAATAGACCTTGAGTCAGACCATATCGGCACACGTCCTTTTGATATTGACGTGTCGGATAAGGGAAAGGGGCTAAAGAATGTAAAGGTGATATTGTCTGGAGATCATGAAGACTCTATTCTAGCAAATAAGAATTACCCTGAGGGAGTTAAAGGCGATAAAATAGAAGTAAAACTAGATCCTAAGAAACTTGGTATAAAGAGTGGCCAGGCTGAGCTTAAAGTAATCGCTGAGGACAGATCTAGGCTTAAAATCTTTGCAGGCAATAAAACCAAAGTAGAAAAGAAAGTTAATCTTGATTTAGTTCCGCCTAAGCTTGATGTTATTAGCACAGATCAATATATAAACCATGGTGGTTCAGGCTTGGTAGTGTATAGAACATCCCCTGATACAGTAGTAAGTGGGGTACATCTTGGTGACTATTTTTTCCCTGGATACAAAGCTAATTTTAAAGATGAAAATGTATATCTATCCTTCTTTGCATATCCTTATGATATTGGCCCTAAAGAGAAAATTATTGTAGTGGCCGAAGACGCAGCAGGAAATGAAAAGACTTCTGGTCTTTTCTATACATTAAGAAATGTTAACTACCGGAAAAGTGATATAAATATAAGTGAGAATTTTGTTGAAAATGTAATGGTGCCAATTTTAGATGAGGATGTGTCTGACTCAAGTCATAAAGAGATATTTCTTAAGGTTAATAATGAAATGAGAACGAAAAATAATGCTTTAATCGAGGAAATAGCAACTAAATCAGAAAATGATATGATGTGGGAAGGGGCCTTTCGCCAATTGTCCAATTCCAAGGTTGAGGCTAACTTTGCAGATGAGAGAACTTATATATTAAATGGCGAGCCAATAGACAAGCAGTATCACCTCGGCTACGATCTCGCAGTCACGAAAAGGTATCCAATTGAAGCGGCCAACAACGGAGTAGTTGTCTACGCTGATGATCTAGGGATATATGGCAACACCGTTATGATCGATCACGGCATGGGTGTTCTTACACTTTATAGTCATATGAGCACAATTGATGTAAACGTTGGCGATCAGGTAAAGAAAAATGATATTATTGGTAGGACTGGGGAGACCGGTCTTGCTGCAGGCGACCATCTTCATTACGGCATATATATAAATGGTGTAGCTGTGAGGCCTATTGAGTGGTGGGACAAAAAATGGATAGATGATAATGTTATAACCAAAATAAATCAGGCATCAGGAGAGTTTAACTCTGCAAATACTGAAAGTCTGCCTCAAGATAGCAATACAGATTCCAATTCTGAATAAAAAGAGTATATCAGCTTGATTATCTATGGAAAAAACCCGGTCGTAGAATTATTATCAAACCCTACTTCAGATATCGAGGAGGTATATTTTTCTAGAGATGATACTTCCGATATTCTAAAGCTCGCAAAGAGTAGGGGGGTTAAAGCTTCCAAGCTCTCCAAGGAAGAGATTGCTAATTTATGTGCTACAAATTCTCACCAAGGTATAGCAGCTCGGATAAAAGATATTAAATATGCTGATTTAGCCGAAACTATTTCCATTGCCAAGAAAAACCAAGAGCAGCTTCTTTTAATAATTTTAGATCACCTCGAAGACCCGCAGAATCTAGGTGCAATAATAAGAACAGCGGATGTGCTAGGAGCCCATGGGGTAGTGATACCAAAAGACCGTGCTGCAGCAGTTACTCCTGCAGTGGTTAAAGCATCTGCTGGAGCAGTGAGTCATATTCCTATATCAAGAGTCACAAATTTGGCAACTGTAATTAGAGATTTGAAAAAACAAGATGTGTGGATAGTTGGGGCTAATTCCGGCGCTTCAAAATCCCTCTACCAGGAAGACTTAAAGAACATAGATATAGCACTTGTTATTGGAAATGAGGGTAAAGGGCTTGGGCATAAAATAAAAAGTGAATGCGATTTCCTGGTTTCAATTCCGCAGGTTGGTAAAGTTTCTTCTCTAAATGCTTCAGTTGCAGCGGGAATCATGATTTATGAGATAATAAGACAGAGAGTATCATAAATTTATTCGTTACCAACTAGTATTTGGAATTCCTCTTCTGTTAAAACTTCTATTCCTAAAGACACAGCCTTATCATATTTAGATCCAGGGTCTTTTCCTACAACTACATAGCTAGTTTTTTTAGTAACTGATGAAGTAGCCCGCCCGCCATGATTATGTACTAGCTCATGAGCTTGGTCTCTAGTCATATTTTGAAGTGCACCTGTGAAAACGAAGCTCTGTCCTTCAAATTGATCACTTATTTTAGTTTTTTCTCCGTATTGTATCTCAATTCCAGAAGCCAACATTTTGGAAACTAATTCTCTATTTGTTTCCTGTTCAAAAAAGTGTACGACGCTTTGTGCTATCTCATCTCCAACAGTATGGATGTTTACTAAGGTTTCGTCTGATGCGTTTAGTAGTTCGTCAATGCTAGAAAAATTTTCTGATAATATCTGCGCCATACGCTCACCAACATGACGTATGCTAAGTGCATTAATAAATCTCTCAAAAGAGACATTTTTACTCTTCTGTATCTCCTCCTCAAGGTTAGCAGCAGATTTCTCTGCAAACCTCTCAAGGGAGAGAAGGCTAACCTTCTTTATATAAAAAACATCAGCAAGGTCCTTAACAAGTTGCTCTTCCATCAATTGCTCAACTATTTTCTCTCCAAGCCCTTCAATGTCAAAAGCTTTTCTTGAGGCAAGATGCTTAATCCGGCCCTTTAGCTGTGCAGGGCAAGAGAGGTTAGGGCAGTAATAATAGGCTCCTTCCCTCTCAACAGGAGTATTACAAGAAGGACATCTATCTGGCATTACAAATTCTTTTTCTTTGCCAACTCTTTTGTCTACAATAGGCATTACAACCTCAGGGATTACATCGCCAGCACGCTGTATGAGAACAGTATCGCCAACACGAATATCACGGTCTTTGATTATGTCATCAGTATGAAGGGAGGCGCGCTTTATTGTAATTCCGGATATCTTTACAGGCTCAAGTTCAGCCACTGGAGTGAGAAGTCCAACCCTCCCAACTTGCACCGTTATATCTTTGATTTTAGTAGTTGCTTGTCTAGGCTTAAACTTATATGCGATATTCCATCTGGGATGTTTAGCTGTAGATCCTAATTCTCTTTGGTAGTCTTTTCTGTTTACTTTCAGCACTACTCCATCTGCTTCATAAGGGAGGTTGTCCCTAGCTGATTCTATCTCTTTTTGATAAGAGATTGCTTCATCAATATTTGCACATTTCATTATGTGATCTTCAACCCTAAATCCCCAAAGTCTCAACGCTTCAACTATTTCCGATTCATATTCAATTTCGAATCCTCTAACCTCTCCGACACCCCATGCATAAAAATCAAGGGGCCTGCTTGCTGTGATTGTGGAGTCAAGCTGTCTTACTGCTCCTGAGGCAGCGTTTCTCGGGTTAGCAAATATTGGCTCGCCTTCATCGGATAATTCTTTGTTGAGCTTCTTAAAAGCCCTGATTGGATATAGGACCTCACCTCGTATCTCAATCAGCTCGGGAATATTTTTGTTGCCCTTGAGCCTAAGAGGTATTGATCTTATTGTTTTTAGATTTGCTGTAATTTCTTCTCCAACAGTACCATTCCCGCGTGTAGCTCCTTGAGTGAAAAGCCCGTTCTCATAGGTGAGCGATGCTGAGACTCCATCAAATTTGGGTTCTGCAACATATTCTATATCGCCTGTAACCTCAAGCACCCTTTTAACCCTGCCATCAAAGTCATAAGCTCCTTGTTCGTCTGAGATATTGTCTATACTCATCATAGGCATACGGTGCGGTACCGACTTAAACCCTTCAGCGATAGCTCCACCGACGCGCTGAGTAGGAGAGTCGGGTTTGACAAGATTGGGGTATAGTGCTTCGATTGCTTTCAGCTCGTTTAGCATTGTGTCAAACTCGTAGTCTGATATTTCAGGATTATTTTCTATATAGTAGAGATGATTGTGATGCTCAAGCTCTTTAGAGAGATGTTCTACTTTCTTCTTAGCCTGAGATTTTGATAATTTATTGTTTTCAGATGCCATCGATATTTACCCTATTTTTTGCTACTTAACCACTGATTAAGATCATCAAAATTGAGCGCATTTAAGACATCTTTTTTCTGAACCCATCCTCTTCTTGCTGTGCCAACTCCGTAACGCATCTGCATTAACTGCTCAGGACGGTGTGCGTCAGTTGATATGATAATTTTAACTCCAGCCTCTACCGCCTTTTTTACATGTAGATCTTTTAGATCTAGTCTCAAGTAAGAAGAATTTACCTCTAGAGCCTTATCATGCTTAAGCGCAGTCTCAATTACTTGGTCAATATCTACATCATAAGGTTCACGTTCGTTTATTAGTCTTCCTGTAGGGTGTCCAAGCGCATGTACGTATGGTTTTTCTAGTGCACTAAGAATTCTTTTAGTCATAGTGTCCCCATCCATCTTGAATCCACTATGAACCGATGCAATTACAACATCTAGTTCCCCTAAAATCCTATCATCATAATCAAGACTTCCGTCAGTCTTTATATCTACCTCTGATCCCATCAATATATTAATTCCTTTAATTTTTTTGTTAGCAGCTTCTAGCTCTTTTTTCTTCTTTCTTAACCTCTCAACGGATAGCCCGTTTGCAATGGTAGAAGAAGGAGAGTGGTCGGTGATGGCTATATATTCATACCCAAGCTCTATTGCGCTTAAAGCCATCTCTTCAATAGTTGCTCTCCCGTCACTCCAGGTGGTATGCATATGTAAATCGCCCTTAATGTCTTCAAGCTCTATAAGGTCAGGAAGCCTGCCTTCCATAGCGGCTTCTATCTCACCTCTATCCTCTCTCAGCTCTGGGGGTATTAGAGGAAGACCCAGTGTGGCATACATTTCTTTTTCTGTTTCCCCAGCTACTTTTTCATCATCTTTGAAAATCCCATACTCATTAATCCGCAGCCCACTCTTAGAAGCAATAGTTCTAAGCTTCACATTGTGAGCCATTGAGCCGGAGAAATACTGAAGTGCTCCTCCATAGGATTCAGGTCCGACGACTCTTAGGTCAACCTGGATACCGTTTTTTGTTATCACACTCCCCTTGGTTTCTCCTGAAGCAAGTATATCTTTCACAAAAGGCATTTCAGAGAACTGCTTAACCGTAGCCTCGGTATTATCAGAGATCGTGAGTATATCTATATCTTTTATTGTTTCTCTCATTCTCCTAACAGAGCCAGCAATTATTGTTCCCTCTACGCCTGGGATCTTTTCAACTTCTTTTTTGATTGCTTCCGCCATAGGAAGGGCCACTCCAAGGTGGGTTCGTTCCCTTTTTTCTTTAAGAAGCGGAATGCCTCTTTTAATCTCATCAACTTTTTTTTGACCAAGACCTTTGAATTGTAGTACTTCGTCCCCGTCCAAAACCTCTTCTAAATCTTTTAGTCCTCTCACCTTAAGTTCTTTATACAATAAAGCAAGAGTTTTGGGTCCTAGGCCCTGTATTCCCAAAAGTTCTGTCATCTCAAGTGGAACTATCTCTTGGAGCTTTTCAAATTCTTCGATATCTCCGGTTTCAACAAATTCTTTAACCTTGGCGGCAAGATCTTTTCCCACTCCAGGTATATTAGTTACATCATCACGGCTCACTCTATCTTCAATATGATCACTTAGCTCGAGTATATTGACTGCAGCTTTCTTATAGGCCCTAATTTTAAATGGGTTCTCGTCCAAGATACTCAGCATGGCCGCCATCTGCTCAAATATTTCTGCTATTTCAGCATTTTTACTCATTAGATTTATATCTTAGCTGATTTATAAGATAAGTGTGTAGTGGCGTGATTATTGGATAGATGCTGTTTGCATCTCTGTTGAAAAGCGTTTTACACCTGCAAATATACCTTCAGCAATTCTATCAACATAGTCTTTGCTCTTAAGTCTTTTTTCGTCTCTAGGGTTGCTTATAAAGGATGTTTCAACCAAGATGCTTGGTATGTCAGCTCCTATAAGCACAATAAACGGGGCTTTTTTGACCCCCTTATTCTTAACAGGTGGATATTTAGAGGATAGATTGTTTACTATTGAGCCTTGCACATGACCTGCAAAACGTTGAGATTCCTCAATCTTTGCTCCAAGCAGGTACTGTTTTAGGACTTTGTCCATTTCACTCCTAGATATGCTGGTGCTGGCATTTTCTCGGGCAGCTACTGCTAGAGAGTTTTTATCGTTAGTTAGGCTTAAATAATATGTTTCAATTCCATACGCCTGACTGCTTCTAGCAGCATTGCAATGTATTGATACAAATAGATCAGCTCCTTGCTTCTTTGCAATTGCTGTTCTTTCCTCAAGAGGTATGAACTTATCTGTGCTTCTAGTTAAATACACTTTTGTTATACCAAACTGTTTGCCGTTCTTATCCAGTTTTTCTTTGAGTGCTTTTGCAATTCTTAGGTTTACGTCTTTTTCTTTAAGACCTGTAGGTCCTATTGCGCCTGGGTCATGTCCTCCATGTCCAGCGTCAATCACAACTGTCTTAATTTTAAGCCCTAAGGCCTCAGATAGTGATGAGACATTGTCCTCTGGGAAACCAGATTTATATTTGTAGTCATCTTTTGCATAGTATCCGCCAGATCCCTTGCCACTGCCTTCTATATCCATCACAATGCGGTAGGGGTCTTTGAGAGAAAAAACCTTATAGTCGTCAAAGCTCTTAATGTAGAGTACAACTCTTACAGTATCATTTGTGTTCCTGCCAAACTTTATCTGCTCTAACAACCCCTTCCTTATTGGTTCAACATAGAGATTCTTATCGACAGTAGCACCTTTTATATCTACAAATAGTCTAGGAGGTGTTCCGTGTTTAGTATCGGGTTTTAAAAGTTTTGATGTATAAGATGCCTCTTTATCTAAATGTATTACAACCCTTGTATAATCATCGGTTGACCAATGTCTTATCTTGGTTACTTTATCTAGTCCAGATGAATCAGGAGAGCTTGCTCGAGGTTTGTATACTGGTTTAGTTGCTGGCTTAAAGGGTTTTAGTTCCTGTCTTTTATTTAAAGCAATAGTTCTCATATCACCTTGAGGGAATTCCACGATGAGTTTGTCATATTCTAAATAAGCGTCTGCTTTACTTTCTCTTTCTACTATTCTTGCAACTCTTAGCTGTGCATCGTCAGCAAGGTTACTCTCAGGATATTTCCTTACAAATTTTCTTGATATTTGGACTGCTTTATCAAAATCTTTCTCGGAATTGAACCTCTCTCCAATTTCCTCATACATCTTTCCTGAGAGGAAAAGTGAGTTCGGAGCTTTAGGGCTATTAGGATAATCAATATCTATACTAAAAAAAGCACGTGCTATTGTCTCCCAAATCTCCTTATTTTGTGCTTTTTCTTTATTCACTGTCAAACCTTTGTAGAGCTCAAAGGTTTGCTCATAGAGTTGTACCCCTCTATCTTTGCCAAAAGTGGCTTGAATTGAGGGAAATAGTACTATTAAGGATAGAATTATTAAGAAAGATAATGTTCTTTTAGTCACTTTAGAAATATAATTATACTATTCTTATAGATGTTTGTAAACATTATTTTATAAATTACTTTAACATTTTGATGGTATAAACATCTCTGAATAATCACAATTTTTTTGAAATGGCGCAAACTTAATGCTAAATTTCTCTAAATGAAGGTAATAGTTCTTGGTTGTGCCACTTCTACAGGGGTTCCAATTATTGGATGCCCGTGCTCTGTATGTACCTCGGATAATCCTAAGAATAAAAGGACTCGATGTTCTCTTTATATAGAGACAAAGGGANNAGCTCTACAGATCTTAGGTTTCAGGCTCTTAGGCACAATATTACAAAGCTTGATGCGGTTCTATACACGCATTCTCATGCTGATCATACTCACGGAATTGATGAGTTAAGAACATTTAATTTTGTAAATAGTATGATAATCCCATGCTATGGTAATGAACTTACAATAAATAACCTTAAGAAAAATTTTGCATATATATTTGATGGAGTTCATTCAGCAGGCGGGAAACCTAAACTTGATCTAAATGTTGTAGATAGCAAATTTCATTTTGAAGGTATAGAGATTATTCCTGTTGAGATAAACCATGACAGATGGATGATACTGGGATATAGAATTGGAAATGTGGCATATCTCACTGATTGCAGCGGTATCCCAGACGATTCTATTGAAAAATTAGAAGGTCTAGACCTTCTAATTTTAAGCGCTCTGAGGTATAGTGAGCATCCGGCACATTTTAACATTGAACAGGCGGTGAATATCTCACAGATAATAAATCCTAAACTCGCCGTGTTTACACACATGGGTCATGAGGTCGAATACGATACTCTTTTAAGCGAGCTTCCGGATAATATTGTGCCAGCTTATGATGGTATGGAAATAGAGTTTGACGAGCCATAACTTGATAAGGCGGGAAAGTACGGGGAAAATTTAGATTCCTATTGATGCTAGAGGTGAGACATGCAAGAAGTTATAAAAAAATTACTTCAGAAGAATGATACGAAAATAGTGTTTTGTGTGTTAGATGGGGTAGGAGGGCTTCCTAAAAATGGAAAGACAGAGCTTGAGACTGCAAACACCCCAAATCTAGATGCACTAGCGAAAAATAGTGCGTGCGGTCAGCACTTGCCAGTTGCATCTGGAATCACACCAGGCAGCGGTGCTGCTCACCTGGGATTGTTTGGGTATGACCCACTCAAATATGAAATTGGTCGTGGTGTACTCGAAGCGCTCGGACTTGGGCTGCATCTCACTCCAAATGATCTTGCTATCAGGGGCAACTTCGCAACTGTTAAATATGAGGGCGATACACCAATTATTACAGACAGAAGAGCAGGGCGCATTCCTACAGATGAAAACGTAAGAATAGTATCAAAGATTAATGAGCAAATAAAAGAGGTGGATGGTGTTAAAGTAAAAATGACTTCAGGCATGGAACACCGCTCTGCAATTATCTTCACTTTTCCTGAGCCAATAGCTGAGGGTGGAGACTCTATTCATGACACAGACCCACAAGCAGAAGGGAAAAGTCCTATTCCTCCTACAGGGACAAATCCACAAGCACAAAAGATCGCANNTTTATAGATCAAGTTGCAGAAATAATAAAAGATGAAGAAAAAGCTAACTATTTGCTTATGCGAGGTTTTGCAGTTCATCCAAATTTGGCTTCTTACTCCGAGGCCTATGGACTTAACGCTGCTTGTATTGCGACCTATCCCATGTATCGGGGTGTTGCAAAGCTCGTAGGTATGGAAGTGCTCGAGGTTGAAGACTATTCCATTAAAGCAGAAATCGACACTTTAAAAAGAGACTTTGATAAGCACGACTTTTTCTATTTTCATATTAAGAAAACTGACAGCTACGGCGAAGACGGAAACTTTGATGCTAAGGTTGGAGTAATTGAAGAATTTGACAGTTTTGTTCCTGATATTCTAGAGCTTGAGCCAGATGTAATTGTGGTAACAGGTGATCACTCTACCCCAGCAAACATGAAAGCTCATAGCTGGCATCCTGTTCCCCTTCTTATTCATGCAAAAAATGTTAGAGCTGAGGGTGCCGAGGGTTTTGGAGAGTCTGATTGTCTTAAGGGAGAGCTTGGAACTTTCAGAGCTGTAGATCTTATGACTTTAGTACTTGCGCACGCTGACAGGCTCCAGAAATACGGTGCCTAATCCTTGAAATTACATACTCTTATGCTAATTTATACAGTCCTTACTGCCAAGTAATAGCACAATTTGCTATTAATTAAGGAATACTAGAAACCTCGTCCATAAAAATGCCGAAGTGGTGGAATTGGCAGACACGCAGTCTTGAGGGGGCTGTGCCTTCGGGCGTGCGGGTTCGACTCCCGCCTTCGGCACCACAATTATTCGAATGATTTCGTGTTTACTTATGAAGGAAAACCCCTAAAATCTGTTCGTACTGCTTTTGAAAATTCTTGTAAGCGAGCGGGTATTAAAAACCTTAGATTTCATGACCTTAGACACACTTTTGCC
>JABAHS010146808.1_pt7 | contig 11206 bp, 10 predicted proteins | sample 7062111 | NCBI WGS metagenome assembly JABAHS01 (sample SAMN14534600, study PRJNA622989) | marine sediment metagenome | biome: marine biome [ENVO:00000428]; feature: marine pelagic biome [ENVO:01000023]; material: deep marine sediment [ENVO:00002113]; isolation source: pool of 4 deep marine... | reverse complement strand
GGCTGACATTACATTCAAACAGAGGACCCAACCCTAGGAGGTGACGTCCCATCTCTTTCAAAAGCTTCCGTGTTACCCGATGGTCCAGCAACGCCGACGGAAGGAAGGAAAAGTAGCGGAGCCAGCGAAAGGGTGAATTCTCCGGATCGTAGTAGAAAAGGTTCCAATGACCTGTCTCGGCCGGCGGCTGACCGGTCAGGATCGTCGGAACCGCTCCGGAACTGTAGCCTAAAACTGTAGACAAAGAAGACCGATGAGGAAGAACATCGGCGAGAAACTTCGACTGCTCCACATAGGGCCATCCCAATGCGTCAATCAACACAAACAAGCGAATAGGGCCGGTCGAATTCATTCTCGTTCCCTGGACCTGAAAGGTGCGGCTACGACCGCCGGAGTCTTCTAGCCAATCAACCGCTCCCTCAATCGTCCCCGCCTAGTTGGGCTCCGCCCGCGGAGATGTGCCTCGCCGCGCCCAACCGTTCTTTCCCTCGCGACATCGAGGCACTCTCCCAAACACGGAACCGCCGCCCGAAACAAGCTTCTAGGACTCCGACCAATCCCGCTACACTCACCCAGACGATATAGAAAGGGACCGAGATGAGCCGAACGCCACCACGACCCAGGACGAGCAGTACCCCACCCGACAGGGCAAGAAGATAAAAAAGCACCTGTAGCCCCAAGAGGGCAAAAAAGAAGCCATGAGAACTCAGCCGAGCCGTCGAAACAAGGATTANNATTGCCAACCCCGCAAGTTCCAGAGGTACTTGCGACATTTCCACATGGCCAGCATGCCCTGGCTACAGATGCGACGGCGTCGTTGAAATTCCTCCCTGGCCGAGCGAGTGGAACTCTCTACGGATCGAACACTCGGATCGTAGAGCAACCAATGCCCCTGGTGGCCGATGCGCAGGGGGAGCTCAACATCGTTGGCTACGTCTGCCTGCAGTGGTGTGTACAGCGAGCGTCGAATGCAAAAAATCGAGCCCACACAGACCAGCACGGAACCAAGGGCACTCTCCAGAGACTTGACCAGCGATTCATATCCCCAATACACCCGGGCGCCGTCGTCAATGGCCGACTCGACTTTGTCCCGCTCGTGCATCTCGCCGGTGACACAACCCACCCGCTCGTCCGCGAAATAACGAACTACATGTCTCAGAGAGTGTGGTGCGATGCTTGAATTGGCATCCGTGAAGAAGAGAAGTTCCCCAGTAGCTCTTTGGGCTAAGCGATTCAGGGCACGGTTCTTCCCGGCGCGATTGTCCATTCGCACGTACGTTAGTTGCGGATGACCCATGCTTCTGAGGATCTCATCCGTGCGGTCCGTGGAGGCATCCGAAGCTACCAAGAGCTGCAATCGGTCTGCCGGGTAGTGCCACTTGAGGGTTTGCTTAACCTTCCACTCGATGTCCTGTTCTTCGTTGTGGGCGGAAATCAGCACGGAAACAGAAGGAAGATAATCGTTTCTTATTTGCGGAGAAACGCGTCGAATCCAGCTCAGCAGCCAAAGCGCCGCCGGATACCCTGCATAGACATAGCCCAGCCAGAGAACACCAATCCCGAAGAAAAAAATCGCCAGTTGGTCACCCGAGTTCTCCATTGATTCTCCCCTAGCGAGCTCCCCGACCCCAGATAAGAATCTTTGCAGTGTGAAATAGAATGAGCACATCCAATCCCAGGGACATGTTCTTGATGTAGAAAAGGTCGTAGCTGAGCTTTTCAATATTGTCTTCGTAGGTGCTGCAATAAGGTCGCTTCACTTGCGCCCAGCCGGTCACGCCGGGGCGTACGCTCCAGCGCAGCGAATAGTAAGGAATGCGCGCAGCGTACTCTTCTTCTTCGCCGACCGTGAAAGGACGCGGCCCAATCAAGGACATCTCCCCTCGCACGATGTTGAAGAGCTGCGGCAGTTCATCCAGGCGCGTCCGCCGTAACCAGAGACCCAATCGAGTACAACGGGGGTCATTTTCTTGTGCTGGCTTGGGCGATCCGTCACCGTCGCGGCTTACTCGCATGGTGCGGAGCTTGTAGAGAATGAACCGTTGCCCGTCTTTTCCAACACGCTCCTGGCGGAAGAAAACCGGGCCGCGAGAGTCGATCTTAATCAGGAACGCCAGCAACAGCAGAATCGGGCCAGAAACTAGCAGTCCGACCGCCGCCAGGGCGCTGAACAACAAGGGGGCACAGAATTTGTAAAAGCGAGAACCCGTGAAGCCTTGCGAGAAGATCAATGCAGCGGGGGTGAGGCTCGCCAACGCCAGCCGTCCGCTGATCGCCTCATATACATTCATGCCGTCCTCGATCGCGATCCCTTTACTTCTCAGGGCAAGCAAGCTCTCCAAGGGGAGCTTCCCCCGGCGGTCCTGCACGGCCACGATCAAGCGGCGGATGCCGCGCGCGGCTACGAGCTGATTCAGTTCGGCCACGGTACCTACGACAGTTGGTCCGGCCGTGCCCTGGCCAGACCCCGGATTCCACCCGTTCTCGCTCACTAATCCCACTACGGCCAGCCCTGTTTCTGGACGAGCCCCGATTTCCTGTGTGAGAGAACGCGCAAAGGGGCCGTCTCCGATCACCAGCGTTTTTTCGGCAAAGCTGAAGACATGGCTGAAATGCAAGAAAGCGAGCCGATAGCCGACCAGGCCAAAACATAAGGTCAAGCCGCCGATCAGGAATATCCCAGGCGACACACTGAAGGGTGGATACAGGTAGTAGAATAGACCCAGCAGAATTGCGGTCGTACCCACGACCTGAGGCGTGCGACAGATCAACTCCACTCGGTTCGTGAAAACCCGGGAATCGTACAGGTCATAAAAATACAGACAAGCGACACAAACCAGACAGATCAAGGCAAGCTTGAAAAATCCGCCGGGAAAATTGAAGTAAGCTTCGCCCTGCAAGAGCAACACGGTGGCCAAGAAGAAACTCACCCCAATGACGAGAGTTTCCCCTACGCCCAGCACCAGCAACCGTGGTCGAAGATAAACTTGAAAAGCTCGGTTCACTTCCCTACCTCTTTGCTGGATCCCGTCTTCTTGGCACGTTTTCCAGAACCGTTCTGCTCAGCCTTCCCGTCGTGGTATCTGTAGTAGTGGCGATAGGAACGGTCCAAGTCCTCCGCTCCGTTCAGGACCAAGCCAATGACGTGATCGAGCCCGAGAAGCTGGACGGCTTCCTCCACGGCCTCGCGTGGGGTTTGTCCACCCCGCACAATTACCAAACTGGAATCCGCTTGTGTCTTCAGGATCAGGGTATCCGCCAGCGGCGTGACCGGTGGCGAATCGATCAAAACCCACTCGAAGAGCGGCATTAGCGTGCGGATGACTTTCGGGAAGGCATCTGACTGCAGCAATTCTACGGGGTTGGCCACCGCCTGCCCCGCGGACAACAGGTAAAAGCCCAAGGGTTCAATCCGGCGAATGACAGACATGGGATTAGCCCCACTCCCCAGGCAATCACTCAACCCTGGTTCCGGCGAGAGTCCAAGTTGGGCTCTCAAACTGGAACGCCGCAAGTCACCTTCAAGGAGCAAGACGCGCCCTTCATCGCGGGCCGCCAGCGTGGTGGCCAGGTTCAGAGCCGAAACCGACTTGCCTTCCTGGGGGCAGGCACTGGTGAGAAGAATGGTTCTCACTTTCCTGACGGCCCGCCATTGACGCAAGCGAGTTCGTAGCAGCCGATACCTCTCAGCCCCCAGACTTTTCGGTTCGTTGTAGACCACCACCCGATTCTCAGGGCGCAACCGGACCTGCTCCGTCAGCACTTGCTTCAGCGAGGCGTGAGTCTTCTCCATCGTTTCAATAAAGGCCTGGGGAGAGACACGCGGATTCTGCTGAAGCTGCTTTTCCGACCTGCGCAGGGCATCGAAGATGCGGCTCATGAATTCTTCTCCGAGGGGGAACCCGTGGATCCGAGGTAATTTTTGGTTTCCGTCTCCACCGCATCCACGAGATTGAGTAGGCCGTTGGCCAAGTCCGTTTTGGTAGGGTGCCCCGCTGGACCAGGAGAAACTTGATCCGGCTTGCATGACGAGGCCGCGCCAGGTTCAAGCCGCAAGTCGTGGCTGGCTTCCTCAATCAGAGCTACCGAGATGGTTTGCGTTCCCGCCGCGTAGGCGGAGATCATTGCGTTTTCGCAGATCGTATTGATCAGGCGCGGATACCCCTGCGAGTGGCGAAAGACAGCCTGCACGCTTTCCTCCGGGAAACAGGGACCCTGCGCGTTGGCTCCCGCCAGTTTCAGTCGCCAGTTCAGGTACCCTCGCGTCTCTTCCAAAGTGAGCGGCTGCAACCGATAGCGGAGAGCGATGCGCTGTTTCAGCTGGCGTAAACTGGGAGAATCCAGTACCTGATCCAACTCCGGCTGTCCCACCAAAGCAATTTGCAGGAGCTTGTCCCGGTTGGTTTCGAGATTCGTGAGCAAGCGAATTTCCTCCAGGACGTCCCGGCGCAATAAGTGCGCTTCATCCACGACGAACACACAAGTACTGCCTTCACTATGTCGGCGGATGAGAAACTCATTCAAGCTAAGCAGCAGCTCGCTTTTCCCCTTCCCCGGGGCCGGCAAACCCAGGTCGGCGGCCAGGTAGCGAAGAAATCCCCGCGGCGAAAGCTGAGGATTGAACATATAGGCGTAATGCACTTGGTTCTTTTCCAGCTTTTCCAAGAGACAGCGAACGACCAGCGTCTTGCCAGTCCCAATCTCGCCCGTGAGGGCGACAAAGCCCTTGCGGGCACGGATTCCGTAATAGAGGCAAGCCAAAGCTTCATAATGCCGCGAAGTCGGATAGAGAAAATACGGGTCCGGGCTGAGGTCGAAGGGATTGTGCCGGAGATGGAAAAATTTCTTGTACATGGCATCAACCTCGCCAATAGGCAAACCCTTCCGCGGCAACCACGGCAACCACGAGCATGACTCCAGCCACCCACTCCCCCAACCGTTTCCACCGCAGACGCCGCCTCTCCCGAGGGGTGAGCAACTCCGGTATGCCAACAGTCAGATGCTGAGGTATGACTCGGGCCAAATCCTTCTCCGAGTAGAGCGATCGGTCTCTTATCTCGACCAGGAAGGCGAATCCGACGGCGAGGCCGAAGCCCAGGGCGCCTCCAAGCAGGTTCAAGCGAACGCGATCCGGCTTGGAAGGCTTCTGCGGGAAGCTGGGGGGATCTACGATGCGGAATTGTTCTCCCTGCTGGCGTTTCTCCATGCTGGTGGCCAGCTGCGAGTCCAGCTTTTTCGCAAGCAACTCTTCATAGTGCCGCTTCGACAGATTGTAGTTGCGCACCAGGTCGGCCAACTCCTCTTCCCGAACCGGGGTGAGGTTCAACCGGCGCTGATACTCGGCAATCGAATTTTCCAGGCGTTCCCGCGCTCTCTCCAGATCGTCGATTTCTGCCTGGTTCGCTTTCAGCTGGCTTTGAAATTGCGCGATCGCAGGGTCAAACGAACTAGCAGCCTCCGAGGCTATCTGTTCCTCTGCCTTCTCTACTTCGCCCTTCTCCTTTTCCTCTTTTTGCTTCATTTGAGCGAGCAAGGTTTCGGCCTGGGCAATTTCTTCTTCAATCTTCACGATGTCAGGATGTTTGGGCGTATAACGGGCCAGCAGGGCCATCCGTTGCTTTTGCAAGCGATCCAACTCTTCGGCCAAGAACGCCGCCGAAGACGCCGGCGGGCCCTCCCCGGAGCGGACTCCCTGTTCGGCCATCTGTCGGTATTGCGTGAGCATCGACTCCAGATAGACACGCTGCTGACGAGCCTGGTTCAAGGCGGCCATGGTGCCCTGCAAACGCCCCTGCAACCCACCCAGGATTTGTAAATTGCTTCCTTGTTGTTCCGGCAGTTGCCCCAGATACCGGCGCTTGAACTCACCGAGACGCTTTTCCTGCACCTGCAACTCCTGCCGGGCCTCTTCCAGCTGGGTTTCCAAGAACTCGGTGGTTCCCCGGGACTGCTGTTCCCGAACCCTTAGGTTTTCCTCGATGAAGAGTGATGTCAGGCGGCTGGCGACCTGCTGGGCCACTCTGGGGTTTTCCGATGAAAAGAAGAGCTTAAAAGCTTCCGGCTCATCCCGACGCCTGTTCCCGCCCACCAGCTCGACCTGAATGTTGCTTCGCATCAAAGCGACAAGTTCTTCGGGAACGAGTTCCTCCCGGCGGTCCCGGTAAAGATCAAATTCTTCAATGATCTTCAGTAACCGGACCCGGGAGAGAATTTGTTGTGTCATCGTCTGCAACCGATCCCGGAGGTCCGAGGTAATGTTCGATACCACGTAGTGTTCGGGGACCTTCTGGTGCTCCACCAAGATAAGAGTCTCCGACCGATAAACGTCCGGCAGGAGGAACGTTCCCATTACTGTCGCCAAGGCCACCAGGCAGGTGGGAAGAATCAGCCACCAGCGGCGCCGCACGACAAGACGAACGTATTCATCCAAACTTCTTGTTAGTTCTTCACTGCCCTCAAGCACGACTGCTTACCTCCCTACCGGAAAGGGTCCAAAGCTGTAACGGAGGCTGACCGTGATACGGTTTCGACTCAATAAACCTCGTACGCTTTCCGGGCCGCCTCCGAAGCGAGAAAATGCGTAACGCATGCCGATACTGACACGTTGGTTGAAAGCATAGTTGACTCTCGCGCCTAATCCCCAGGTGGAAAAATGAAACTTTCTTACAGCCACTGCCAAAGACTCGTTATCTGTGACGTAGGCACCTATACTGGCCGACAACCGGCGCGTAAGCTGACGTTGCAGATTCACGCGGGCAGACTTCTGGCGGCTCGAACCGCGAACTCCCGCACCTTCCGACACCCGTTGTGAGACACTCAACTGTAAGCCGGTCCGCTCAGTCACCCGCTGAGTGAACAGAGCACCTACAGCCAAACCAATTACCGATTCCCGGGTTCGAGCAGCCTGCGGGATCGAAAAAAACGCCAAGTTTAGTTCTTCGAAAGGATCTGCCTTAACATGAGAAAATTGGGGCCCGCCAAACAAAGCCAGGGTAGAGCCAGGCACGACCTCATACCAGTGTGTAAAGAGAATCGAATGCGTACGCACACGCTGATTAAAATCGGGAAGGTGGAAAAACTGCAAAGAGTAGGATGCAGCTACGCTTTTATTTCTCGCATACTTACGCTGATAGGTAACCAGAAAGTTTTGCGTCTCATGATCGCGTAAGAATTCGTCGGGTCGATCCTCACGAAAGTAGCTGGCGCCAAAATCCAAGCGGCTGTGAGAATCAAGCTGGTAATTGAACGTGGCACCGACCCCCACTTGAGTAAAACGTCTTTCTGGCCCTACCAAGGCGCGACTAGGACCAAAAACAACATCCTCCACCGTGCGAGGTTCCGGTCTATGCGTGTCCACACGCAGGAAAGGATTCGTGCTCCGTAAGAATCGATGCCGAAAGTTGATGCTCCAGCGCTTGGTCAAAGCGAAGGTTCCGCCAAGCTGCAGGGCATGATCGATTCGAGCCCCACGGGAGAGAGCTGAAAGGCGGCGAACCGTGGGTTGGTACTCTAGAAACCAGCTTCCATGTCGCCGCTCTTGCCGATATCGTAAACGCGAACTCACTTCGGAAACGCCGCTTCCGACTTCACTGGCACCAACGTTATCCACTGCACCTTGTTCCAGCATCAGATCGAGCGAAATGACATTGCGCTCCTTTGGACTCTCTTGTGCAGGCAAAGAACCCACTCCTCCAAGCAACAAAAAGACGACCCACAGCGAATAGCGGAATCGCTTTTGCATTACGACCCTTCCAAAACAGGCTAGGGGATTACTAACAGGTCCCCGCTCTGGAGTTCCAAGTGTTCCACGTCTTTCTTTTCCTTGATCCAATCCTTGTAGCTGAATTCAATGCGGGTGGTGCGATTGTCTTCCGTTCTTCGCAATATGAAGATATTGTCCGTGTCCGCAAATTCCCGGAAGCCACCCGCCATGGCCAGGGCCTGCATCGCAGTGATGGGTACGGTCAGCGGATAAACCCCGGGGGCTTGCACTTCCCCGATTACGAAATAACGCTTGCTATTGATCTGCTGGACGATCACGGTTACCTCGGGAGAAGTGACATATTCCTTGAGGCGCTCACCAACGGCAGCCCGCACCTCCATGGCCGTGCGCCCTCGGGCTTGGAGCTCCCCCACCAGAGGAAGAGAAATCTTCCCATCCGGGCGCACCGAAACAACGCGGCTAAGCTCCGGTTCCTTCCAGACGTGGACATCAATGACGTCATTGACACCGAGCAGGTAGTTCTCGTCCGGCACGGCTGCAGGTAGTGAGCGGGACCCAGTCGAACTTGCGGTATTTTTGGCCAACGCAGGGGTTTGCTGGCTTTGCGGCCCCTCAGCCAGCGCCGGAGGCGTCCCCGCGACCATTAGCAACGTGACCATCGCGGCCCACTGTAATTTGCGCATCACTCGCTGTTCCTCCTTTCTCTAGCGATGTAGGTGCGGCCCGACTCACCCTTCCAACTGAGGATTGGCCGGGACAATCTCGGCTATACGCGAGCGCTTGGCCGGCAAGCCTGCCTGTTTGATTTTGTAGAGCAAGGCCCGATAGCTAATCCGAAGCACCCGAGCGGCTTTTTTGCGGTTCCAATGGTTCTCCTGGAGGACCTTCAGAATCAGCTTCCTCTCCATCTCCTCCACCGCGCGCTTGGTAGCCAATTTCAGAGGGATGGCTCCATCGTTGAACTCTTCCACGGGCGCCGCAGGCCTTCTCCGATTCAATAGTTGACTGACCAGTTCCTCTTCGGAGTCCAGAATCACGTGTCGGCGAACCAAGTTCTCCAGTTCTCGGATGTTTCCCGGCCAATCACACTGGCACATGAGCTCCAGCACGTCGGGAGAGAAGGGCCGCGTCTGGCGGTGGTGCTGTCGGTTGTAGAAATCCAAAAAGTAGCCAGCCAGACTGGGGATATCGTCCACGCGCTCCCTTAAACTCGGCAGCCGGATGCTGACGACATTGATTCGGTAGAACAGGTCCTGGCGGAAGGAACCGGCCTCCACCTCATCTTCGAGCCGGCGATTGGTGGCACAAATGATGCGGACATCCACTTGGGTGTCCTCTTTGCCGCCGATCCGGCTGAACTGACCGTCCTGGAGCAATTGCAACAGCTTGGCCTGCAGGCCGGGCTCCATCTCGCCGATTTCATCCAAGAACAGGGTCCCCAGGTGGGCCAATTCCACTCGGCCGGGCTTGGCATTCCACGCGCCGGTGAACGCGCCCTTCTCGTAGCCAAACAGCTCGCTTTCAAGCAGCGTACCGGGAATGGCCGGACAGCTGAGCTTGACAAACGGTCCCTGCGACCACGGCGAGCGGCGATGAATTTCCTTGGCGATGATTTCCTTACCCGTACCGCTCTCGCCCAAAATGAGCACCGGCACACTCGCGGTGGCGGCCCGCTCCACCACTCGCCGCACCGCCTGCATCGAAGCAGTGGTCCCAAAAACGATGTCTTCAGGGATCGACTGCCCGTTGGCAATGTATGAGGCCAATCCTCCGTTTTGCCTTTTCATCCTCTCGACCTCCCAAACTCACGAAAAGCTCTTTCAGGAATCCAGGCTCCCTTGTCAGGGCATTTTGCTGTCCATTCGAGGGGCAATGTGAGACACGTAAGTCATTGCATCAATGGAGCATAGTCGTTGCGGGCGGTTCCTGAGGAATGCAAACCAGCGGCAGTTCTTAGGAAGAAGTTTTCACACGAGAGAAAAGGTTTTCCGCTGATATCGTTCCGAAGGGTTTATCGGGGCAGGAAGCGAGGAAGCTCCGGCAGGAGGGCTTGGACAAACTCGCGCCCCTGCGACTCGGCCTGCCGAAGGTCACCGCGGGTGGGCACGAGCACGCGAACCAGGGCCCCGTCGCGACGATGTCGCCAGAGCGAGTCCCACACCAGGTAAATCTTCCCCCAGTACTCGCTGGCAATCACTCGCCCATGAGCCTGATACCAGTACAATACCAGGGCCCGCTGATCGTCTTTTTCCACCAAGTAGCGATTGACCTCTACCGGTGTGGTACGGTTTGGAACCGCCAGCTTGATTCGCCCGCTCTGGATCGCTTGCCAACCGGCTCCGGGCAGACAATTCTTCGGCGAATGCATGGTGTCGCCCGTTCGTTGGTCCCTGTAGTAGCCGATATAGAGCTCCACGGCGCCGCCTCGCGAATCCTGGTACCAGCGAAGCAAATACTCATCGGCTCCCAGCACCGCCACGGTGCGATCTTGCAGAGCCACTTCCTGCACCATCTTCCAATCGCCCAATACCGCCGGGAAGGCAGAGAAGGGAGCCCGCAAAGGTACAGCAGGAACAGCGCCAAGCCAAACCCGAAGAAACAGGGTAAGAGCCAACACGCCGCAGAGAAGCCCAAGCCGGCGGCTCATTTTTCTCCCTCGGATTTATTCCACCAGCGGCGACACTTCCCAAACACTAAAGTTTCCGCAAACAAGAGGCCGAAGGCCACGAGGAAAATCAGCCAACCCGAAAAGCCGTGAAAAAAGCCTTCTGCAGCCGCTTGTCCCCCCCATTGTCCCAACAGTCCGGTGCCGGCTACGCGAAAGGAATTGGTCAGCAAGGTGATGGGGAGAACCGACAGTACCACGAGNNAGACTGACCAGCGACCGGATTCCGCTGCACGCCTCGGTCACGTTCAAAGTCTGGTGAGCCAGGATGAGCAGATTTCCTTCCCGATACACGGGGATCTGGCACACACGCAGAAAACTCTCAGCCCATTGGGAAGCCACCAGCTGCAAAGGACCCGTAACGGTGGTGTAAACGATGGCGGGCAAAGGAATCATGAGCACCAGGAAAGCCAGGGGAAATGCCAGATTGCGCAGGTACGCCCACCCGTAGAAAAACAGGACTCCGCTCGCCAGCAGCAGCACGAAAGAAAAGCGTTGCAGGAAGTATTCCGATCCGAGATAGCCCACCAACAAGACGGCCTGGGCGCCGACGATCCCCACCAGGCCCCACCCACTAGGCTGCACAGGCAGCCTAGACAAGGTTCGTCTCTTCCGCCAAGCGAAGTAGAACGCCGCCAAAGGAACCAAAAAGCCGTGGCTGTAATCGGGGTCGGTCCACCACTGCCGCACCAGTGCCAGGAAAATAGGGCCATAGAGCAGCAACAGGAGCACAACAACCAAGCCCCATCCGAGCGCCCGGTTACGGCCACGTTGTCGGCCCGGCGAAAGCTTTGCCTCGCTCACGGCACACTCCTTCC
>JABAHS010146100.1_pt1 | contig 11206 bp, 8 predicted proteins | sample 7062111 | NCBI WGS metagenome assembly JABAHS01 (sample SAMN14534600, study PRJNA622989) | marine sediment metagenome | biome: marine biome [ENVO:00000428]; feature: marine pelagic biome [ENVO:01000023]; material: deep marine sediment [ENVO:00002113]; isolation source: pool of 4 deep marine... | reverse complement strand
CCACATGCCCGGCACGATATGTTCTTATGGTCCGAACGGTCACCGGCCGATGCCGGAGCCGCAGCCCTATAGCGGCGCAGTCTAGCAGCCACCGCAGCGGTCTGGAGCGAAACGTTGTCCAAAAAATGCGCATCCCGTCTGGCCATCTGGCTATGCCTCGCCTCCGGCCTGGCCCTCGCCACGTCTGCCTCCGCCCAGCAGGCGGCATTGCAAAGCGTGCTGGAAGACCTGCCGCAGAGCTGCCCGCAGCTGCCGGTCAGGTCCGCGATTAGCGAACACCTGAACGCGTTCTACCAGGCCCGCCAGTTCCAGCCCGCCTGGACCTCCCGCTCTCTGCTCGAAGGCCTGCTGCAGCAGCTCGCGCAGCTGGCCGACGATGGCCTGGACCCTGCCTACTACCAGCCGGAGCGGATACGCGAGCAGCTCTACCCGGTCGCGTCTTCCCCACGCCGGCCCGAATGCGACGACCTGCTTGCCAGCCAGGCCTACCTCCAAGCGCTGCACCACCTGGCCCGCGGACGGCTGCGACAGGCGGACATCGAACCCATCTGGCGCAGCCCGGATGCGCTGGAGGCGGATGATCGCCAGCGGCTTCTGCAGATCGCCGTGCAGGGCCTAGCCGATCTGCCCGCCGCATTCGATCGCGCGCGCCCGCCGCACGCCCTGTACCGCGACCTGCGTGCGGCCTATGCCAGGCAGCGCCAGGCAGCCCTGCCGGCCTGGCGCCCGTTGCCGAGCGGCCCGACGCTGCGCCCCGGAATGCGTGACGAGCGCAGCCCGCTGCTGCGCGAACTGCTGCTCGCCGGTGCCGGCAGCGCGCCCGCGCTGGACCTGCGCTACGACGACGAACTGGTCGAGGCCGTACGTGGCTTCCAGCTGCAGCACGGGCTGGAGGCCGATGGTGTCGTCGGCGCCGCCACCCTGGCGGCGCTCAATGTCAGCCCGGCCAGCCGCCTCGATCAGCTGCGCATCAACCTCGAGCGCCTGCGCTGGATCAGCCGCGACCTCGAGCCGCAATCGCTGCTGGTGGACATCGCCGGGGCACGGCTGATCTATTTCCGCGACAGCTGTCCGTTCTGGCAGACGCGCACCCAGGTCGGCCGCGAGGCGCGGCAGACACCGCCGCTGAAATCGCGGATATCACGCCTCACCCTGAACCCCACCTGGACCGTGCCGCCAACCATCCTCAAGCAAGACAAGCTGCCGCTGATTCGCGAGGACATCGCCTACCTGGCGCGCCACCAGATGCGCGTGATCGACGCCCAGGGCAATTCCGTGGACCCCTACGCCGTGGACTGGGCCAACCCGCGCGGCATCCTGCTGCGCCAGGACGCCGGACCGGCCAACCCTCTCGGCCAGGTGGCGATCCGCTTCGCCAATCCGTTTTCGGTGTACCTGCACGACACGCCGAGCAAGCCGCTGTTCGAACGTGCCGCCCGCGCGGTCAGCTCCGGCTGCGTACGGGTCGAGTCCGCCCTGCAGCTGGTCGATCTGCTGCTCGAGGCTGACGAGCGGGACACCGTCGCCAGGCTGTTGCAAAGCGGCGAGACCCACGAATACCGGCTCGCCCGGCAGACACCGATCCTGATGGCCTACTGGACGGCGGATGCCGACGACAGCGGCCTGCCCCGCTACCGCCCGGACATCTACAAGCGCGATGCAGCCTTGCTGCGGGCCCTGGACGCGGCCCGCTGAATGCGCGATTCGGGTGACTTCGACGTGCTCCGTTCGTCGGGAGTTTTGTTACCCGCCGTCTGAACCTCGCGACCTCGGCGTAGTCTTTTGCTGACCACTCGACAACGACCGCCGCTGCCGGGTGCTTAACTACCGAAACCGTCTGAATTACTCAGTGCCATGGATAGCCGAGCAGGACACTTTGAACGCCGAACACTGCGCTCCCGCAGCGACCTGGAATGAAGCTGAACGGCTGATCGCATTGGCTCGCTACACCGCGCTCGACGCTCTGTGCATAACGGACCTCGAGGCGCTGGCCGCCATGGCTGCAGATCTCTGCGCCTGTCCGGCGGCAGCGATTCATTTCGTCGACGACCAGTACCAGCATTGCATGGCTGCGTTCGCACTGGAGCGCGAAGCTGTCGTGCGCGAACGGTCACCGTCGGCCTGGGCGATCCGTCAGGAAGGCGCGCTGGTTCTCCCCCATACCGACACCCTCGCCCAGTTCGAACTGCCGCGGCTGGCCGATGGCCAGACCACCGGTTTCTACGCCGCGGTGATCCTGCGCAGCAGTGACGGGCTGCCACTGGGCACCTTGAGCGTCTTTGACCACCAGCCCCGCGAACTCACGCCGCGCCAGGGCACTCAGCTGCTGGCGGTGGCGCGCCAGGTCATGGCCCTGCTGGAGCTCAGCAGACTGCGCGGCGAGCAGGAACGCAGCCGGCAGATCATCGACAGCGCCCAGGATTACGCCATTCTCGCCACCGACCTGCAGGGCCGCATCNNGTCGGAGGAAGCCATCGGCCGTGACGTGGCGTGCATCTTCAGCGAAGCCGATCGCACCGCACAGGTCCCCCAGGCCGAAATGCGCACGGCGCTGGAGCAGGGGCGTGCCGGCGACGAACGCTGGCATCTGCGCAAGGACGGCTCACGCTTCTGGGCCAGCGGCATCCTCACGCCACTGCTGCACGACGGCCAGACGCAGGGCTTCGTCAAGATCCTGCGCGACCTGACCGAATCCCGTCAGCAGCAGGCGGCGGCGCGCGAAACCGAGGAGCGCTACCGCGCCCTGGTCGACCTCAGCNNCAATGCGATGCCGCGGGTGGCCTCACCTTTTGCAACAGCTACTGGTGCGAGTTCACCGGGCTCGGCGAGGCGAGCTCCACCGGCGAAGGCTGGCTGGCCGCTGTGTCGACCAGTGATCGCCAGCGCGTCGCCGAGCAATGGCAAGCCGCATTGCGCCGGGAGCTGCCCTTCAAGCTGGAGCTGCCGCTGCGCGATGTCGACGGCAACCTGCGCTGGTTCCAGGCCAACGCGGCGCCTACCTACGACGCCGACGGACAGCTGCTGCGCTGGGTCTGTGTCGCCCAGGACATCGACAGCCGCCGGCGTTCGGAAATGCAGCGACTGGAGAGCGAGGCCTTTACCCGCCTGCTGCTGGATTCGGCCAATGAAGGCTTCTACTCCATCGACCGCAACGGCGCCGTTACCCTGTGCAACGACGCCTTTCTCAAGATTCTCGGCTTCGCCAGCCGTGAAGAGGTACTGGGCAGGCACCTGCACCATGTGATCCACCACAGTCGCCCCGATGGCAGCCCCTATCCGGTGCAGGAGTGTCCGATCCAGCATACGGCGGTCACCGGTCAGCCGCGGCATGTGGAACACGAGCTGTTCTTCCGCGTCGATGGCAGCAGCCTGCCCGTCGAATACCGGGTCGCACCGATCTTCCGTGACGGCGAACTGCAGGGGGCGATCTGCACCTTCAGCGACATCAGCGAGCGCACCCAGCACCAGGCCCTGCAGGCGTTCCTGCTGGAACTGAGCGACTGCCTGCAGGCCAACAGCGAACAGGTGGACCTCTGCTGCGTACTGGATGAACGCCTGGCACGTCTGACACGCAGCGACTGCATCGCCTGGGCCTGCGTGGAACAGGATGCACTGGTGGTACAGCAACAATGGTTGGCGCCAGGTACACCGAGCCGGCTCGGCCGGCACGCCCTGGCGGACGGCGCGACGCTGACCGAGCGCCTGCGCCGCGAGCATCTGGTCATACTCGACCCGGATGAGTCGCAACCTGGGCTGCACGAGCGGCTGGCCAGCACGGGGCTGCTGATGGCCGAGTTACCGACGATCGGCACCCAGCCGCTGGTGTTGCTGTTCATGCGAGGCCAGGCGCAAGCCTGGACCGGCGATGACGTCACCCTGGTGCGTGAAGTTCTCGAACGGCTGCGCAGCAGTGCCGAGCGCATCCGCGCCAACAAGGCGTTGCGCGAGGCGGAACAGCGCATCAGCCTGGCCAACGAGATCGCCTCAATCGGCGTGTGGGAGTACCGCGACCATCAGCATTCCCTGCACTGGGACGCCCAGCTCAAGGCGATGGCCGGCATACCACCCGAGCAGCCGGGGCTGGATGTGCATGAGGTGCTGGCACGGGTGCATCCGGACGATCGCGGCAAGCTGATCCGGGCGCTGGGTGAAACCCTGGCCGGTGAGGGCGACGGCGAGTTCCAGCTCGACTACCGAATCTACGACACCCGCATCGACGACTTCGTCTGGCTGGCCAACCGTGGCCGCCGGCTGCTCGACCCCAGCGGCGAGGTCCGCATCCTCGGTACGGCGCGCAACATCACTGCCGAACGCAACGCCGCCGAGCGCATGTTGCGCATGAACGAGATGCTCGAAGAGCAGATCAAGGATCGTCAGCAGGCCGAGCAGCGGCAGACGGCGCTGATCGAACTGGGCGACCTGCTGCGCGAACAGCACGACAGCCAGACCATCGCCCATGCCGCCGTCAGCGTGATCGGCCGGACCATCGGCGTATCGCGGGTGCTGTTCGCCAGTGTCGACGCCTCCAGCCAGAGCGCCACCATCGAGCGCTACTGGAGCGACGGCGGTTCCGACAGCAGCAATGAGATGGTCTATTTCGCCGATTACGGGGACTTCTTCTACGACCTGCAGGAAAACGAACTGGTGGTCATCGAGGACGTGCTGCATGACGCCCGCACCGCCAGCCACGCCGAGAACTTCGCCGAAAGCCTGATCCGCAGCATCGTCTGCGTGCCACTGTTCGAGCAGGGCCGCATCTCCGCCGTGATGATGCTGCTCGAGGAGCAGCCGCGCGCCTGGCTCGACGAGGACATTTCGTTCATCCGCGAAGTGGCCGACCGCGCCTGGACCGCCGACGAACGCATGCGCGCCGAACGCGCATTGCGTGAGAGCGAAGAGCAGTTCCGCACCCTGGCCGACAACATGGCCCAGTTCGCCTGGATGGCCGACGCCGCCGGGCGCATCTACTGGTACAACAAGCGCTGGTACGACTACACCGGCACCACCAGCGAGGCCATGCGCGCGCTGGGTTGGCGCGCGGTCAACCATCCCGATCATCACGAGCGGGTCAGCGCCTCGATGAAGCGTGCCTTCGCCATCGGCTCCATCTGGGAGGAGACCTTCCCGTTGCGCGGCAAGGACGGCAAGTACCGCTGGTTCCTCTCCCGGGCGCTGCCCATTCGCGACGACTTCGGCCAGGTTACCCACTGGTTCGGAACCAACACCGACGTGACGGCCCAGGTTGCCGCCGAAGAAGCCCTGCGCGAACTCAACGAAAGCCTGGAACGGCGCGTGGCCGAACGTACCCGCGAGCTGGCGGCGATCAACAGCCGCCTGCATATCGAGATGGCCGAACGCGAACGCGCCGAGGAAGCACTGCGCCAGGCGCAGAAGATGGAAGCCATCGGCCAGCTGACCGGCGGCATCGCCCATGACTTCAACAACATGCTGACCGGCGTGCTCGGCTCGCTGGACCTCATCCAGCGCCGCGTTGCCAGCGGCAGCACCGGCGACCTGGACCGCTACATCGACGCCGCCACCACCTCGGCCAACCGCGCCGCGGCGCTGACCCATCGCCTGCTGGCCTTTGCCCGGCGCCAGTCGCTGGACCCCAAACCGGTGGACGTGAACATGCTGGTGGTGTCGATGGAAGACATGCTGCGCCGCACCATGGGCGAGCACATCCAGCTGGAAGTGGACCTGCAGGCCGATGCCTGGCTCGCCTACACCGACGGTCATCAGCTGGAGAACGCCCTGCTCAATCTGGTGATCAATGCCCGCGATGCCATGCCCAACGGCGGCCGCCTCGGCGTACACACCGAAAACCAGCGCATCGAGCAGCACCAGCCCGACGCGCCGGAGCCCGGCGACTACGTGGTGCTCTGCGTCACCGACAACGGTGCCGGCATGTCGGCGCAGACCATCGCCAAGGCGTTCGATCCGTTCTTCACCACCAAGCCGATCGGCCAGGGCACCGGCCTCGGCCTGTCGATGGTCTACGGCTTCGTCAAGCAGACCGGCGGCCATGTACGAATCGATAGCGCCCTCGGCGAAGGCACCCGGGTCACGCTCTATCTGCCACGCAATCTGAGCGACGACCAGGCCCAGCCCGGGCCGGCGCAAGCGACCGACATGCCAGGTGCCAGAAGTGGCGAGATCGTACTGGTGGTGGAGGACGAAGCGGCGGTACGCATGCTGGTGGTGGAAGTACTGCAGGAGCTCGGCTACCAGGTGCTGGAAGCCTGCGATGCGACCAGTGCGCTGCCCTACCTGCACGGCGATCAGCGCCTCGATCTGCTGGTCAGCGACTTCGGTCTGCCCGGGCTCAACGGTCGGCAGCTGGTGGAAAGCGCCAGGCAGCATCGCCCGGAGCTGAAGGTGCTGTTCATCACCGGGTACGTGCCGGACGACGAAATGCGCAACGACTTCATCGGCCCCGGCATGGATATCCTCGCCAAGCCGTTCAGCATCGACATCCTCGCGGCGCGCATCCGCAGCCTCATCGACACGGGCGTCTGAGCGGCAACCGGAACTCTGCGCAACGGCTCGCACTCTCAACAGAGGACGATAGCAAGGAGGTTTCCGCTCATGCGCAAGACATTTATCGCCGCATTCGCCCTGGCCCTGGCGCCGCTCGGCAGTGCCATGGCCGATGGCCTGGTACGTGACATCCTGTCCTCGGGCGCGACCACGGCGTCCACCTACCTGACGTTCAAGGACAACAAGCTGGTGATTCCGGCCCGTGAGGATGCCGGCACCTTCGTTGCCAGCAATGGCGAGATCCGTGGTCCGTATCTGGAAGCGATGCTGCAGCAACTGCGTAGCGAACAGCCGCAGCTGCAGGCGACCGACATGGAGCTGGCCAGCGCGATTCTGGCGGCGGAACAGCCTCGCTGAGCGGTGCGCTGACCATCCACCCACCCACGCGAGGACCGAACATGAAGAAGAGCGCTTCCGCCGTCTGGCAAGGCGGCCTGAAAGATGGAAAGGGCACCATCAGCACCGAAAGCGGTGCCTTGAAGGACAACCCCTATGGCTTCAACACCCGTTTCGAAGGCGCACCCGGAACCAATCCGGAAGAACTGATCGGTGCCGCCCATGCCGGCTGCTTCTCCATGGCCCTGTCGATGATGCTCGGCCAGGCCGGCCTCACCGCCGAGCGCATCGAGACCCGCGCCGAGGTGACCCTGGACAAGGACGGCGAGGGCTTCAGCATCACGGCGATCGATCTGACCCTCAAGGCCCGCATTCCGGGTGCGGACGATGCGCAGTTCCAGCAGATCGCCAACCAGGCGAAGGAAGGCTGCCCGGTGTCCAAGGTACTCAACGCACGCATCAGCCTGAACGCGACGCTGGAAGGCTGACCGACACGGCGACGTTCCGCCCCGCCCAAAAAAAAAACGCCACCCTGTTGCCAGGGTGGCGTTCTTGCATCCGCCGTGATCAGCCGCGGATGTTGTAGATGTCCTTCTCGTTCAGCTCGGCGTACTCATACAGCCGCTTGAGATAGGCGCTCTGCTGCTCCCACACCTTGGCGGCCACCGGGTCGGCCTTGGCGGAAGCATCGACCACTTCCGCGGCGACTTCCTTCAGGCGAGCCAGCACTTCGTCCGGCAGACGACGGACTTCCACGCCCTGCTCGCGCAGCTGCTCCAGCGCTTCCATGTTCTTGGCGTTGTAGTCGTCGAGCATGTCGCCGTTGACGTCGCGTGCCGCGGCACGAACGATCGCCTTCAGGTCGTCTGGCAGGGTTTCCCAGGCCTTGAGGTTGACGTCCAGTTCGAAGGTGACGTTCGGCTCCTGCCAGCCCGGGGTGTAGTAGTACTTGGACGCCTTGTGCAGGCCCAGCGCCAGGTCGTTGTACGGTCCGATCCACTCGGTGGCGTCGATCGCACCGGTCTGCAGCGCGGTGAAGATTTCGCCGGCCGGCATGTTGACCACGGTACCGCCCATCTTGGTCAGCACTTCGCCACCCAGGCCCGGGATGCGCATCTTCAGGCCCTTGAAGTCGTCGACCGAGTTGATTTCCTTGTTGAACCAACCCGCGGTCTGCACGCCGGTGGCGCCGCAGGCCATCGGCAGCACGCCGAACGGCTTGTAGACCTCTTCCCACAGCTGCATGCCGCCGCCGCGGTGCAGCCAGGCGTTCATTTCCTGGGCGTTCGGGCCGAACGGCAGCGCGCAGAAGAACTGCGCAGCCGGAACCTTGCCCTTCCAGTAGTAAGGCGCGCCGTGGCCCATTTCCGCCGTGCCGCGCGACACCGCATCGAACACTTCCAGTGCCGGAACCAGCTCACCCGCCGCATAGACCTTGACCTTCAGGCGGCCGCCGCTCATCTCGTTGACCAGCTGCGCGAAACGCTCGGCACCGACGCCCACGCCCGGGAAGTTCTTCGGCCAGGACGTGACCATTTTCCAATTGAAGGTTTGCTGCTCGCTCGCCTGCTTGCTCTCGCCCGCGGCTGGTTTTTCGCTCTTGTCATTGCAACCGGCCAGAGCGGTAGCCGCCAGGCCCACGCCAGCGGCGGTGAGAATGTCACGACGTTTCATGAGGGTAACTCCTTGTTATTTGTTCTTATTGCGCATTGGCAAGGCCACGCGTTGTTGCCGGACCGCCTGCGCTTCTCGATCCGTGTGCGCCCACCAGCCTGACTGGCAGCGGGCTCATGCGGCGAAACCTGCGCCGGAGGTGCAGACACCACTCCGGGCTCGACTAACATTAGAGCCTTCGGCGTCTCAAGCCTAGCGCATAAGCTAAAAGTCGTAGGCCGATTGCTGCAAAGCGCCAGTACTGCAAGAATCGCCGTCTCCCGCCAACCTTGCGTCTACCTAAGAAGGACTAAAAATGTCCCAGAGCCCCCCGCCCCTGCTGCGCGTGGCTGGCCTCATCGATGCGTTCAACATGCGCCTCGGCCAGCTCTGTGCCTGGATCACCCTGTTTCTCGTCATCGGCACCGCCATCGTGGTGGTGCTGCGCTACGGTTTCGGCATCGGCGCCATCGCCCTGCAGGAAGCGGTGATGTACGGCCATGCGCTGGTGTTCATGGGCGCCGCGGCCTGGACCCTGCAGCGCAACGGCCACGTGCGCGTCGACATCTTCTACCAGAAGTTCAGCAGCCGCCGGCAGGCGACGGTGGACGGCCTCGGCCATCTGCTGTTCCTGCTGCCGGTATGTCTGTTCATCGGCTGGAACAGCTGGGACTACGTCAGCAACTCCTGGGCGACGCGCGAGGGCTCGAACGAGTCCGGCGGGCTGAAGTTCGTCTACCTGCAGAAGAGCATCATCCTCCTGCTGGTCGGCAGCCTGACGCTGCAGGCACTGTCGGATCTGGTCAAGGTGGCCTATCGCATCGCGGGTCGCCTGCCGGAGCCGGAGGTGAAGCATGGCTGAGTTCATGGCTATCGCGCTGTTCATCAGCATCTGCCTGGCCCTGATGTCGGGCTACCCCGTGGCCTTCACCCTGGGCGGCATGGCGCTACTGTTCGCCGGCATCGGCGTGGTCACTGGCTCATTCGACGTCGGCTACCTGCATGCGCTGCCGAACCGCATCTTCGGCATCATGACCAACCAGACGCTGCTGGCCGTGCCACTGTTCGTCTTCATGGGCGTGATGCTGGAGAAATCCAGGGTTGCCGAGGACCTGCTGGAGTCGATGTCGCGCCTGTTCGGCACCATGCGCGGTGGCCTGGCGATCTCGGTCTGCGTGGTCGGCGCGCTGCTCGCCGCCAGCACCGGCATCGTCGGCGCCACCGTGGTCACCATGGGCCTGCTGTCGCTGCCGACCATGCTGCGCCGCGGCTATGACCCGGCCATCGCCACCGGCACCCTGGCCGCCACCGGCACCCTCGGCCAGATCATCCCGCCATCGATCATCCTGGTCCTGCTGGGCGACGTGATGTCCAGCGCCTACCAGCAGGCGCAGCTGGAGATGGGCATCTTCTCGCCGAAGACCGTCTCGGTCGGCGACCTGTTCGCCGGCGCGCTGATCCCCGGCCTGGTGCTGGTCGGCCTGTACATCCTCTACCTCGTCGCGGTGGCGATCTTCCAGCCGAAGAAGCTGCCGGCGCTGCCGCAGGAAGAGCTGGGGCCGATCGAGTGGGGCAAGCTGATCGGTGCGCTGCTGCCACCGCTGGCGCTGATCACCGCGGTGCTCGGTTCTATTCTCGCCGGCTACGCCACACCGACCGAGGCCGCCGCCATCGGCGCGCTGGGCGCGACGCTGCTGTCGATCGCCAAGGGTCAGCTGAATTTCGCCCAGCTCAAGCAGGTCGCCTTCGGCACCACCGAGATCACCTCGATGGTGTTCCTCATCCTCATCGGCGCCTCGCTGTTCTCCCTGGTCTTCCGTGGCTTCGGCGGTGAAGCGCTGATCGAGGATGCCCTGCACTCGCTGCCTGGCGGCGTGCTCGGCGCCATGCTGGTGGTCATGCTGGTCATCTTCCTGCTGGGCTTCTTCCTCGACTTCATCGAGATCATCTTCGTGGTGGTGCCCATCGTCGGCCCGATCCTGCTCGCCATGGGCCTGGACCCGGTCTGGCTCGGTGTGATGATCGCCATCAACCTGCAGACCTCGTTCCTCACCCCGCCTTTCGGCTTCTCGCTGTTCTACCTGCGCGGCGTCACGCCACGCAGCGTGCCCACCAGCGTGATGTACAAGGGTGTGCTGCCTTTCATCATGATCCAGATCGGCATGCTGGTGGTGGCGTACATGTGGCCGGGCCTGGTGACCTGGCTGCCGGAACAGGTCTACGGCAAGTAGCCCGACACAACGCCCGTCCTCGACGGGCGTTGTGCTTTATGGCAGGCGCTCCCGCTACAATCGGCGCCTGTTCATATACCCGCCCCGCCGNNGCACCAGTCGCTCTGGCGGCCGCGGCCGTTCGTCTGCCAAACGCTGCCATGGGAAGCCGAGCACCCCGAACTGGCCGCCTGGCTGCGAAGCCGCTCGCTGGCCGATGCCGAGGCCGCGCACAACCAGCCGACGACGCTCGGCGCACCCGCACCTTTTCCTGAGCTGGCTGACCTCGCCGACCGACTGAGCCATCTCGACGCGTTGCCCGCCGGCGAATCGCCAGCCATGGACCATTGCCACGCGGTGGACGTGCCTGGCCGCAAGGCCCTGCAGATTCAGGCCTTCGGCGCCCGCCTACGGTTCGCCGAAGCGCCGACGCACTGGCTGGACTGGTGTGCCGGCAAGGGCCATCT
>JABAHS010086453.1_pt1 | contig 11210 bp, 12 predicted proteins | sample 7062111 | NCBI WGS metagenome assembly JABAHS01 (sample SAMN14534600, study PRJNA622989) | marine sediment metagenome | biome: marine biome [ENVO:00000428]; feature: marine pelagic biome [ENVO:01000023]; material: deep marine sediment [ENVO:00002113]; isolation source: pool of 4 deep marine... | reverse complement strand
TCAGAGGTTTCGGCGCGGGTCGGCCGCGGATTCGTGACCATGCTCTCGAGCATCTGCGTGGCGGTGATCACCGGTTTGCCGGCATGGTTGCACTGGCGGATGATGTTTTTCTGGATCAGGGGCACCTTCTCCGGCGGGATCTCCACTCCGAGGTCGCCGCGCGCCACCATGATGCCGTCCGCCGCCTCGAGAATGCCCGGAAAGTTGTCGACCGCCTCCGGTTTTTCGATCTTGGCGATGACCTTGAGGTCGGATTTTTCGCGGATGAGGATCTCCTTGAGACCGAGGATGTCTTCCGGCCGGCGCACGAAGGAGAGGGCGATGTACTCGATGTCCTGGCCGAGACAGAATCTGAGGTCCTCACGGTCCTTTTCCGTCAGGGCGGCGACGCTGATATCGACGCCCGGAAGGTTGATCCCCTTGCGGTCCTTGAGGGTGCCGCCGTTGACGACCCGACAGCGCACCTCCTCGTCGGCGCTTGTCAGGACTTCGAGCTCGAGCAGGCCGTCGTCGAGCAGGATGCGGGCGCCGGTGCCGACGTCTCTGGGCAGATTGGCGTAGGTGGTCGGTACGAGTCCGTCCTTGCCGACGATATCGCGGGTGGTGATGGTGACCTCGTCTCCGGCGACCAGTTCCATGGCCCCGCCCTCGAGCAGGCCGGTGCGGATTTTCGGTCCCTGCAGGTCGCCCAGGATGGCCACCGCCTTTCGGGCCTCTCGCGAGACTTTGCGGATGGTGCGGATCCACTCGGCCTTCGTCTCCTGGTCGCCGTGCGAGAAGTTCAACCGGAAGACGTCGACGCCGGCCTCGAACATTTTCTGAAGCATCGGCTCCGAAGAACAGGACGGTCCCACGGTTGCGACGATTTTAGTTCTGCGCATGATGATGTTGTCCCTTGCCTGGCGATGAGTGCAAAACGGAAGAAGACCCTCTCATGGGAGAGGGCCTTCTTGTCGGTCGACAGGATGCTCCCCTCAATGGTGGTAGCTGCCCAGATACTTTCGGTGGGCCTTGTTCGGCTCCTTGTGGCAGCGGAAGCAGCGCTGCTCGGTGAATTTCTTCTCCTCGAGCGCCGAGGCGGGTTTCTCTCTGTCGAGCGACTCAGGCTGTTGCCAGTAGTTGTGGTCTCGCTCGTCGGTCAACTTGGCGGCACTGATCGTCACCGTCCAGTTGTTGGTGATCTCCAGCTCGTGGCACCGGTCGCACCCACCGGGCGGCGGGATCGACTTCCAGGAGCCGAACATGGCGCATCCGCAGATACCGAGTACGAGCAAAGAAACGACCGCGAGAGTACGAACCATGGGCAATATGTCTCCTTAGGGGGATGGATGTGTGTTCTTCGCAAACTATATCACACTCAATGGTCCCGGCAATGACGCAATCATCAGCGGTATGGCAGGCGGAGCATTATTTCACACCCGGCGTCCGGCCGACGGCATGAAACGGCCCAAGAGCAGGCAGGCCAGGGATGCGGCCAGGCCGATGTAAAGCGGTGGAACGGGCTCGATCTGGGCGAGGCCGGCGACGATGACCGAGGTGGGGCCAACGACGATGGCCAGGGCGCCGCCGGCTGGCGAGACGGAGCGGCCGCAGAAGATGGCGGCGAGCAGGGGCAGGCACAGGGTGGCGCCGCGCAGCCCCATGGAGAGGAAGCTCCACTCGAGAATGGCCGTGCCGAGGTTGGCGATGAGCAGCAGCACTGCCAGCGCCAGCACGGCAAGGGTCAGCCAGCGCAGTTGCCCGAGCGAGGCCGGGCGGTTCGGTCGCCAGCGCCGCAGCATGTCGAGACGAACGGTGGTGCCGACGCCGAGCACCAGCCCCGAGGCTGTTCCCACGGCGGCGATCAGCAGGGCGGCGAAGGCGACGCCACCGAAAGCCGGCGGCAGGTGTTCGATGATGAACGTCGGCAGGGCCAGCGAGCTGTCTATCTCGGGGCGGCTCAGGCGCATGAACATGCCGACGGCCACTCCGAGCAGTCCGAGAGGCGGAATCAGGGCGGCGCTGATGAGGGCGCCGTTGCGCGCCGCCCGCCGGTCGCGGGCGGAAAAGACCGCCTGCAGGTAGGTCTGGGTCGAAATGACGCCGACGAGCATCGACAGCAAATCGGAAAGACCTTCGTGCCGGCCGTAGCCGAAGAGGCTGAACCACGGGAAATCGGGCAGGCCGGAGGTCAGGCCCGACCAGCCTCCGGCCAGGCGCAGGGAGAAAATTCCGGCGGTGAGCATGGTCAGGTAGAGCAGCAAAAGCTTGGCCAGGCCGAACGGTCCGGCGCTGCGCATGCCGCCGGTGACGCTCACCAGGGCGATCAGTCCGGTCGAAAGCAGGGCGGCAGTCACGAAGGAGAGGTCCAGCAGGGTGGTCAGGATGGCGCTGGCCGCGAGCAGCTGGGCGACGATGTGAACGAACATGCCGGCGGCCGAGAAGAGGCTGGCGGCCAGGCGGGTGCGCTCGCCGTAGCGGCGGGCGATGAACTGCGGAATCGTTTCAACCTCGCTCTCGCGCAGAGGAGCGGCGAGAAAGAGGCCGAGACAGAGGCAGGCCAGGCCGGCGCCAAGGGTGAACCACCAGCCGGAGAGGCCGAACAGGAAGGCCATCTGCACGGTGCCGATGGTCGAGGCGCCGCCGACCAGGGTGCCCATGATGGCGCCGCCGACCAGCCAGCTGCCCGCCTGGCGCCCCGCCAGGGTAAAGTGCTCGGCGCTGCGGGGCTTGCCGCCACCCCTGACGGCGGTGAGGGCCATCAGGGCAATGGTGGTGATAAAGGTGAGCAGGAATGGCCAGGTCAGATGTTGCACGTCAGGCGGCTCTCAGCGGCGTGAATTCGGGAAAGGCGGCGATGCCCGGGGGCATGGATGTCCGGCCGGCAAGAGATGGCGGCCGCGTCGACTCGAGCAGGTTGCCCGGGGCATCGGCAGCCTGTCTGGGGCCTTCGCCCCGTTCCGGGCAGAAGAATACCGAAAATGCCGTCCCGATGGCAAGAGAGAAGATCGAACTCTCAGCTGTGCCGCTCCTTCCGCTGCGAACACTGCTCGACCGGGCGAGGCGATGCCGGTTGGCGCGGCGTCATTGACAGCTTGGAGCGAAAAGATTAAATTGAACCACCTTTTTTGCGGATCTGGCCGATGGAGGGCCGGATCCCGGAGTCCGTCCCTTGAAGAACAAAACGGTTTTTACCTGTCAGCAGTGCGGCTACCAGAGCCCCAAGTGGCTCGGCAAATGCCCCGACTGCAACCAGTGGAACACCCTCACCGAGGAGACCCTCGTCGCCAAGGCGGGCAAGCGCGGCGCGCCGGATTCCTCCGGCGGGGCCCGCCCGCAGCGGCTGGCCGAGGTGACAGCGACCGAAGAGGACCGCCACCGCTGCGGCATCGGCGAGTTCGACCGGGTGCTCGGCGGCGGCCTGGTTCCCGGCGCCTTTACGCTGATCGGCGGCGACCCCGGCATCGGCAAGTCGACGCTGCTGCTGCAGGCCGTCTCGCGCCTGGCCGCAAGGGGCTGCGCCCTTTACGTGACCGCCGAAGAGTCGCTGCGCCAGGTCAAACTGCGCGCCGCCCGCCTCGGGGTGGCGGCCGACGATCTCTACCTGCTCGCCGAGACCTCCCTCGAGGTCATCCGCCAGCGCGTGCGCGACCTCAAGCCCGACTTCCTCGTCGTCGACTCGATCCAGACCATCTTCACCGCCACCCTCGAGTCGGCCCCCGGCTCGGTCAGCCAGGTGCGCGAGTGCGCCGGTCAGCTGATGCAGGTCGCCAAGGGCGAGGGCATCCCCACCTGCATCGTCGGGCACGTCACCAAAGACGGTGCCATCGCCGGTCCGCGCATGCTCGAGCACATGGTCGACACCGTCCTCTACTTCGAGGGCGACGCCGGTCATCCCTACCGGATCCTGCGCGCCGTCAAGAACCGCTACGGCTCGACCAACGAGATCGGCGTCTTCGAGATGAAGGAGGCCGGCCTGACCGAGGTCGCCAACCCTTCCGAGCTGTTCCTCGCCGAACGGCCGGAGGACGCCCCCGGCAGCGTCGTCGTTTCGTCGCTCGAGGGCAGCCGGCCGATTCTCGTCGAGCTTCAGGCGCTGGTCTCAGGCTCCTCNNACCATGGGCATCGATCACAACCGCGTCTCCCTGCTGGTGGCAGTGCTGGAGAAGAAGGTCGGGCTTCAGCTGCTCGGCCAGGATATCTTCCTCAACGTCGCCGGCGGGGTGCGCCTCGACGAGCCGGCTGTCGACCTGGGGGTGGTGGCGGCGCTGGCCTCGAGCCATCTCAACCGCGCCATCCCGGCGCGAACCATCTTTTTCGGCGAGGTCGGCCTGACCGGCGAAGTGCGGGCCGTCTCGCAACCGGAACTGCGGGTCAACGAGGCATCGCGCCTCGGCTTCGACCGCTGTCTGCTGCCGCAGGGCAACGTCAAGAACATCGAAGCGCCGCCCGGCCTGGAACTGGTCGGCGTGCGCAATGCCGAAGAGGTGCTCGAAGCGGTCTTCGACTGAACGGACCGCCGGAAGGAGAGAAAATATGAGCGAGCGTTTGACCCATTTCGACGAGGACGGCAAGGCGATCATGGTCGACGTCGCCGGCAAGGAGGAGACGAGCCGGCTGGCCGTTGCCTGCGGCGAGGTGCGCATGCGCCGCGAGACGCTGCGGCGGATTCTCGATCGCGACATCGAGAAGGGCGACGTCTTCGCCGTGGCCCGCATCGCCGGCATCATGGCAGCCAAGAAGACGCCGGAGATGATTCCCCTGTGCCATCCGCTGCCGCTATCCTCAGTCAGCCTCGAATTCACACCGGCGCCTGACGAGGGAGTGGTGCGAATAGAGGCCCGCGTCAAGGTGCGCGGCGTCACCGGCGTGGAGATGGAGGCGTTGACCGCTGTCTCATGCGCGGCCTTGACCATCTACGACATGTGCAAGGCGGTCGACAAGGAGATGGAGATCGGCCGCATCCGCCTCATGGAGAAGCGCGGCGGCAAAAGCGGCGCTTTCGTGCGCGAGGAGTAGCATCTTGCCATCAGGGCGCTTTCTGCTAGACTCCTACCCCGACAATTCAGTGAAGGGTTCAAAGTGAACAAAGAATTCGTTATCCGCCGATCTTTTCTCCTGCCCCTGGGGCTGCTCGGCGCGCTGATTATTGCCCTCGGCGTCGTCTGCATAATCCAGGACCAGCCGGCGGGCAAAGCGATCATCCTGGGGGCGCTGCTGATTCCGGTTCTTGGACTGTTCGTCGAGAGCCTTTTTCGCAGGGCCATCGTTTCCGAGGACCGGCTGACGGTCAAAAAGGCACTGCGCGAGAAGTCCGTGTCCTTTTCCGAGGTCACGGCCCTCGACCTGGTGGTGGTCAAGAAGAGGGCTTTTCTCTCGCTGTCGACCGAAGAGAGCTTCTTGATCCTCTCGAACGCCTATCGCGATTTTCCCGAACTGGTCGCCAGCCTTGCGGCAAAGGTCCCTGAGGGGGTCATGAGCGAGGAAACCCGCGAAAACTGCCGGAACGTTCCGGTCAAGACGGCCGATATCGTGTCCTGCTGGCTGGCGGTCGGACTGGTGCTTTTTATCCTGTACCTGCAGCTTTTTGCCTGACGCCGTCGGGCATTCGCTGCCGGTCCATTTTCGTTGACTTTGGAGCCTGTGTTCAATTAAATTAATTGAACTTGGCAGTCAAAGGGAGCAGGAACATGGAGAAAGACAAAGTGGAAGAATTTCGCGAAATTCTGGAGGAGCAGCTCGATGAGCTGCTGCGCGACGCCACCCGGACGGTGACGGATATGAGTGACGAGAAGGTGAACTTTCCCGATCCCACTGATCGCGCCTCCCTCGAGTCGGACCGGAATTTCGAACTGCGCATACGCGACCGCGAACGCAAACTGATCAAGAAGATCCGCGAGGCGCTCGAGCGCATCGAGGACGGCACGTTCGGCATCTGCGAGAGCTGCGAAGAGGATATCAGCGAAGCGCGCCTCAAGGCCCGGCCGGTCACGACCTTTTGTATCGACTGCAAAACGGAGCAGGAGCGCCAGGAAAAAATCGGCTAGGGGGATTGTCGGGGAAGGGTTCATCATGGTCGATCCAAACCTGGCTGTTCTCAACCGCATCATCCGCCTGGCCCATGCGCACGACGTTCCCGCCTCCGCAAGAATCAAACGTATTCTGCGTCTGCTGCAACGCTCCCTGGCGTTGCACGACGCCAGTATTTTTTTCCGCCGAGACCGCGGCCGCCAGCTGTGCTGCCAGATAAGCGCCCGCAGCCGCTCGGACTTCGTATCGCCGCCCGTTGATTCCCCACCGAAAGGCCTGTCGCGAACATCCCCGCGTTTCTCTGACGATGACGGTGAACTGGTCGTCCCGCTGACAAAGGGCCGCCGTCGGCCGGCGGTTCTGGTGCTGAAGGGATGTCCGGCGTCGCTCGCCGACGAGCGTGACTTCCTCGATTCCCTCTCCTGCCTGCTGGTCTCTCTGCTGGACCGGCTCGGCGCCGCCGCGGAAGCGTCCGGCAGCAATCGGCAGCTCGAAGAGCTGGCCCTGCTCAACATGCTGTCGCGCGCCCTGCACGGCACCCTGCAGATCGATGTGCAGATGCATGTGCTGCTGTCGGGTCTGGTTCTTCCCGAAGGCGGTTTCGAGCGGGCCATGCTGTTCATGGTCAACGAGCGCAGCGGCATTTTGCAGGGGATGCTCGGCGTCACCCGCGACACGGCGCGGAGGATCTTTCCGCCCGGTACGGCGGAGGCGTTCGCCATCGACCGCAGCGTGGTCGAAGAGCAGGATCGCCATTCCTTCTCACAGCTTGTGCGCCAACAGCGCCTCCCACTCGATCCGAAACAAAACGCCCTCTCGCGTGCGGCCCTGCGCCGGCGCATCACCCTCGTCAACGAGCCCGCCGCCGAGCCGCCCCAGTTCGCCGATATGGCGAAGGAACTCGGTTTGCAGGCCTGCGCCTGTTTGCCCCTTTACGCCCGCGACCACACCCGGGCCGTCATCGTCGCTGACAATCCGCACGGCGGGAGCCGGCCGCGGCGACAGCAGCAGCGCTTCCTCGAACTCTTTGCCAAGCAGGCCGGTCAGGCGCTCGAGAATTCCCTGCTCGTTCAGCGGCTCGAGCATGCGCACGAGGAGCTGCAGGCGACGCAGGAGGAGTTGATCCAGGGGGAGAAACTGGCGGCGATAGGCGAAATGGCCGCCTCGGTGGCGCATGAGCTGAAAAATCCCCTGGTGGTGGTCGGTGGCTTTGCCAAGCGCCTGATGCGCACCACCGCCGGCGACAGCAAGGCCTCCCAGTATGCCGGGACCATCGCCCGGGAGGTCGACCGCCTCGAGGAGATGCTGGCCAATATCCTGGCCTTTTCCCGCAAAAGCATTGTCTGCCTGGCGTTGTGTGACCCGGCCGAGATTATTGACGATGCTCTCGTCCTCGGGCGCGGCGGCCCCAACCAGGAGGGCATCGCCTACGAGGTGGTGGTGGAGAAAGGCCTTCCTCAAATCCAGGGCGACGAGCAGAAACTGCGCCAGGTGCTGGTGAACCTGCTGGTCAACGCCCGCCAGTCCCTGAACGGCGAAGGGCGGGTCACCCTGCGCGCGCGCCGGGGCATGCTGCGCGGCGAGGATGCCGTTGTTTTCGAGGTCGACGACACCGGCGGCGGCATCCCCTCGTCGATCATGCGCAACATTTTCAATCCCTTTTTCACCACCCGCGAGGAGGGGACAGGTCTCGGGCTGCCGATCGCCCAGCGCATCGTCGAACAGCACTACGGCCACATCGATGTGCAAAACAGCGAGCAGGGAGCAAGCTTCCGGATCGCCCTGCCGGTCCGGCCGCCTCACGCGCGGCCCTGTTGACCTCTGGGCAGGGGGGAATCGTATTGCTGTAAAGGGCGGTGCGAAAGGGCATTGCTTGGTGGCGACTTTTGCGCTAGTATGGGCGCGCAATTAGCGCAATGTAATCTTTGCCGCCTGGCGGCTGTGTTCCGCGCGGCCGTTAACAACAAGGGATGAACCCGGAGAGTACTCGTGTATGAATAATGACCTGCGCAGCGTCCTTCTCGTCATGGATGACCGCCAAGTGCGTGAGGGTATGGCGGTCGTGCTCCGCAAGGAAATCGGCTGCGTGGTTCTGGAGGCGCCGGGAGCGGCGGAGGCGGCGGAAATGCTCGAACGGCACGAGGTGTGCCTGCTGTTTACCGACCTTTTCGGATCCGGGAAAGAGGGCATCGAGCTGTTGAAGACCGTCGCACACGAGCGTTCGGACATCGTCACCGTTGTCGGTGTGCCGACCGGCGACCGCGAGTCGGTGACTGAGGCTTTTCATGCCGGCGCCTTCTTCTATGTCAATTCTCCCTACGATTTCCATGAGGCGCTGATTGTCGTCGCCAAGGGGCTGCACGTTTACGACCTCAAGATGCANNNGATGAAGTCGCTGTTCGACATCATCGAGAAGGTGGCCGAGGACGCCGAAACCACCGCCCTGATCCACGGCGAGAGCGGCACCGGCAAAGAACTGGTGGCGCGTGCCATCCATGTGCACAGCCGCCGCCGCAGCAAGAACTTCGTGCCGGTCAACTGCGCCGCCATCCCCGAGGATCTCCTCGAAAGCGAGCTGTTCGGCTACATCAAGGGCGCATTTACCGGCGCCACCCAGTCGAAGATCGGGCGCATCCAGTACGCCGACGGCGGGACCCTTTTTCTCGACGAGATCGGCGACATGAAGCCGAACCTGCAGGCCAAACTTCTGCGGGTCTTGCAGGAGCGCGAATTCGAGCCGGTCGGCGGCGTCAAACCGATACCCGTCGACGTGCGGATCATCGCCGCCACCCACCGCAGCCTCGAAGAGCGCGTCGCCGACGGGCGTTTCCGTGAGGACCTCTATTACCGCCTCAGCGTCGTGCCGATCGATATCCCGCCCCTGCGCGAACGGCGCGCCGACATCGGCCTCCTGATCGACACCTTCGTCAAGGTCTACAACCGCGGCAAAAAAGAGCCGCTGCTCGGTTTCGACGAGGAGGCGATGGACTGCCTGGTCAATTATGCCTGGCCGGGCAACGTGCGCGAACTGGAAAACCTCGTTCAGCACATGGTGGTTCTCAAAGGCGGCAAAACAATCGGGCTCTCCGACCTGCCTCCGAAATTTACCAGCGACTTCACACCGTCAGGAGCGAGCGATTCGCCTGCAGACATGCCCCCGGTCGACCTCGGCGAGGGCGGAATCGATTTCAACGACCTGGTCGGGCGTTTCGAGGAGCAGTTGATCCGCCAGGCGCTCTCGGCCACCAGCGGCAACAAGAAGGCTGCGGCGCGCCTGCTCAATCTCAAGCGGACCACCCTCACCGAAAAGATCAAGAAACGCAACATCGATTCAGGCGTCGGCTGACCCTGCTGAACAGGTCAGTCGCGGATGTAGAGGATATTGGCCGGATTGAGGTAGATGACCTCATCGCCCTGGAAGACGCGGAAGAAACGCAGCGGCTGATTGAAGTAATCCTTGGCGCGGCTCGAACTCTGCGGCCGGTCGACATAGAGCTCGGCGATCATTTCCTGCCCATGAACGGTATGGATGCGGACCGTGTGCCTCTGTCCGAGCAGCATCAGTTCGTCCTTCTCCGCCGCGGCCTCGACCCGCACCTCCATCACCTGCTCGATGTTGACAAGAAAGACCCCGTCCGCCGTTTTGACCGGCAGGAAAAAATCCTCAGCGTTGAGCAGGTCGCCGACCCGCTGGCTGCCGCGGCGGTGAACGTCGTGGAGGTCGAGAAAGACCTCGCCGCTGAGCGACCGGCCGTCGCTCAGCGTCAGGCCGATGCGCCGCGGTTCCTTGGCTATCCGTTGCTCATCCATTGACGACCCCCCGTCGCGTCGGCGCCTCGGCCTCGAACAGTGCCTTGTTCTGGGCATACTTGAACGCCTCCTCCCGACTGATTTTCTTCTGCTCGACCAGCTCCTGCAGGTGCTGGTCAAGCAGCTGCATTCCTTCGCCGCGCCCGGTCTGCATGACCGAGGGGATCTGAAAGGTTTTGCCTTCGCGGATCAGGTTGGCCACCGCCGAGTTGCAGACCAGGATCTCCTGGGCGGCGCAGCGCTTGCCGTCGGTGGTGCGCGGCAGGGTCTGCGACACTACTCCCCTGAGGGACTCGCCGAGCATGGCGCGGATCTGCTCCTGTTGATTGGTGGGAAAGACGTTGATGATCCGGTCGATCGTCTTGGCGGCGCTGTTGGTGTGCAGGGTGCCGAAGACCAGATGGCCGGTCTCGGCGGCGGTGATCGCCAGCTCGATCGTTTCCAGGTCACGCATCTCGCCGACCAGGATGATGTCCGGATCCTCGCGCAGCGCCGCCTTCAAGGCGTTGGCGAAGGAGCGGGTATGACGTCCCACCTCGCGCTGGTTGATCAGGCTCTTCTGACTCTGGTGGACGAACTCGATCGGGTCCTCGACCGTCAGGATGTGCTCGCTGCGACACTTGTTTACATAGTCGATCATCGCCGCCAGCGTCGTCGACTTGCCGCTGCCGGTGGGGCCGGTCACCAGGATCAGCCCCTTCTTGTATTCGGTGAATTTCAGCAGCACCTCGGGCAGGCCCAGCTGCTCGGCAGAGAGGATCTCGGTGGGGATGAGGCGGAAGACGGCGCTGATGCCGAGCCGGCCGTAGAAAATATTCGCGCGGAAGCGCGAGCCGAGCGCCGGCACCTCGTAGGCGAAGTCGAGGTCATGCGTTTGCTCGAACTCCTGGCGCTGCTCTTCATTCATGATCTCGTAGAGCAGCACTTTGTATTGCTCGTGGTGAAAGGTTTTCTGCAAGGCCGGGGCGAGGCTGCCGGAGACCCGGATCATCGGCGGGTTGCCCGGCGAAAGGTGAAGGTCGGATGCGCCTTTATCGCGCATGATCTTGAACAGGCCGTCAATTTTCGGCATCAGTCTACTCCTGGTGTTGCGGGACTTCGGATAGAAACGGAAAAGACCTGGGCATTGCAGATTACGTGCCGAACGCGGGCATTAGGGGGCGTCGAGCACCGCAGGCTCGGCCATGGTCTCGTGGCGCCCGATGAGGGCGGTGGCCGGTTCCGATTTTTGACAGGCGGTTGACAGACGGTTGACGCAAACGGTCAGGGCGGGGTTACGGCAGCCAGGCGACCAGCCGGTCGATCGCCTCGAGGACGCTGGCGCAATAGGTGGCGACAAACTCCTCCTCCGGGTCGTCGCCGCTTGCCCGCTGCATGGCCGCGGTCAGAGC
>JABAHS010128127.1_pt5 | contig 11222 bp, 13 predicted proteins | sample 7062111 | NCBI WGS metagenome assembly JABAHS01 (sample SAMN14534600, study PRJNA622989) | marine sediment metagenome | biome: marine biome [ENVO:00000428]; feature: marine pelagic biome [ENVO:01000023]; material: deep marine sediment [ENVO:00002113]; isolation source: pool of 4 deep marine... | reverse complement strand
ACAAGTCTTGCGAAGTTGCTTGGAGCCGCGTGTGATATCGATGCAAACTTTTCCATCAGGGTGGGGATGATGAATCCTAATCAGGCGTTGGAGATACTGGACGATCTGGTGAAGGCCTATAAGGCCGAGAAAGTCTTCAAGTTTCTTCACTTGCCAGCTCAGAGTGGTGACAATACAGTCCTACAGCGTATGAATCGCCATTACTCTGTAGAGGACTTCAAGAAAGTGGTTCGCCACTTCAGGGAGGAGCTTCCCAGAATCACGCTAGCCACCGATGTCATCTGCGGCTTTCCAGGTGAGAGTAAGAGAGCCTTTGAACGCACTATAGAGCTTGTGAAGGAGACAAGACCTGATATTGTGAATGTGTCCAGATTCTTTCCGAGGCCGGGCACACCTGCAAAGAAGATGGAGCAGCTACCACACTTGGTGGTGAAGCATAGAAGTAAGAAGATGGCCGGTCTGGCGAAGAAGATTTCTGTGGAAAAAAATAGGGCTTGGTTGGGGTGGGAAGGAAAAATCCTGGTGGATGAGGTTGGTAGTAAGGCAGGTACTTGGGTGGGCAGGAATTTTGCATATAAGCCTGTGGTCCTGAGAAAGAAGGAAGATTTGTTAGGCAGATTTGTGGATGTGAGAGTTGATGAGACGCGTGAGACTTATTTAATGGGCGAGATCTTAGAATGATCCTTGCAGTATAAAATCAGAGTTCAAGTCTTATGCGCGGAGATAAGAAGAGGAGGGGGATGGTTCACTAACGAATGCCCGGCTTCCTTAATTCTTGCCTTGAACCGGAACTTCAATCACAGCTTCATAGGCAAAGGATCTACAGGTTTTAATGAATAAAAAATGGGTAGCATCAGCTGATAATCTACGTGCCTATTTCTTCTTCAGATACATCTTCCAACTCAAGGTCAAAGTTTTTGGATGAGAAGCTTTGGCCTCATCCAGCCGGCGTATTGCTGTGTTCTGCGGGGCATTCAAGACTTTCTTGGGAGTGGAGTAGGCTTCCTCAGCAATCATCTTCATGGTCTTGACAAATCTGTCCAACTCCTCCTTTTCGAAGGACTCCGTGGGCTCGATCATTATAGCTTCCTTAATTATTTGCGGAAAGTAGGTTATAGGCGCGTGGATACCATGGTCCAGAATTCTCTTGGAGAAATCAAGGGCGCGGATCCCAGTCTCCTTGTATAGGCCTTCCACGCTGAGGACGCATTCGTGCTTCCTAGGACCGTCTTTGGCATAGGGAACATCCAAGCCACGGATATCCCTCAGCCTGTGTAACAGGTAGTTAGCATTCAAAACCGAGATCTCCGCTACCTCCTCCAAACCTTCAGCACCCAAACTCAGAATGTAGGCAAAGGCCTTCAATAGAACAGAAATGTTTCCGTAGAAACATCTTATCTTCCCGATGCTGTGGGGTCTCTCATAATCCAAGTGATACTTTTCGCCGTCGAACTCTATCCTAGGAACTGGCAAGAACTTCGTGAGCTCCTTTGAAACCCCTATCGGTCCAGCTCCTGGTCCGCCTCCACCGTGAGGCGTCGAGAAGGTCTTGTGAATGTTGATGTGCACGATGTCGAAGCCCATGTCACCGGGCCTCACCTTGCCGAGAATAGGGTTGAGATTCGCACCATCATAGTAAAGAAGGCCACCAGACTCATGCACAACCTCAGCAATCTCCTCAATCCCAGTTTCAAAAATCCCTAGGGTGTTAGGATTTGTTAGCATCAAACCTGCGGTATGATCTGAAACAGCAGCCTTCAAAGCCTCTAAATCCACACACCCCGTCTCATCAGAGGGAACCACCACTACCTCAAAACCAGCCATTGTTCCACTCGCGGGATTTGTTCCATGAGCCGCATCAGGAACTATGAGTTCTGTCCTATCCCCTAATTCGTTGTTCAATTTATGGTGTGCTCGCATGATCAATGTTCCTAAGAATTCTCCGTGAGCCCCAGCAGCAGGCTGCAGACTAACCTCATGAGTCCCGGTGATCTCAGCCAGCCATCCAGAGAGTCTGAACAGGATCTGTAAGATACCCTGAACCGTATCTTCGTCTTGGTAGGGATGTAGTTCGGCCAACAAAGATGATCTGGCCAAGATTTCATTTATCTTCGGATTGTACTTCATGGTGCAGCTTCCTAGGGGATACAAGCCTAAGTCGACACAGTAGTTCATCTGAGATAAGCGTGTGAAGTGTCTCACAACCTCCACCTCAGATAGCTGAGGCAACTTGGGCGGCTTTTTCCTCTTCAGTTTCTCGGGTAGGAGCTCCATCACATCGCCTACCGCCTTCTTCACGTCCTCTTCAACATCCGGCACTAGGTGGCCTCTCCTCCCGCCATGACCTGACTCGAAGATCACCGGCTCATCCCAATGTGCCTGCTTAAACATCTACGACTCCTCCTCCCTCAAGATCTGCTTCAAGGTAGACGTGAGGCAGTCAATATCCTCCTTAGAATGCGTCTCCGTAATGCAGTAGAGAGCGGTCTCTCCCAGATCTGGAAACTCAGCGCTAACGTCTTTTCCTCCATGAAGATTGCTTTCCAATAGCCTCTTGTTCACCATCTCTACAGTTTTTCCCGTTCCGTCAAAATTGACAGTAAACTCCTTGAAATGTGGAGCGTGGAACAGCGGAGCCCTAATCCCGTCAATCTTCTCCAAGGCCTCCATCGCATAATGCGCTCTACCCATGATCGTCTTCCCCAGCTCCTGCAAGCCTTCTGGTCCAAGCAAAGCCAGATAAGTCGCAGCAGCAACGGCACTTAGTGTCTCGTTTGAGCATATGTTAGAGGTCGCCCTCTCACGTCTGATGTGTTGCTCCCTTGTCTGAAGAGCCATGCAGAAACCTCTCTGTTTACCATCTACGGTGGTGGTCATGCCCACTACGCGCCCAGGCATCTGTCTAATTAAGCGCCTATCATCCCTACATGCGAATATGCCAAGCAAAGGCCCGCCGTAATTCATAGGATTTCCAAGCGGCTGGCCCTCACCGACAACTATGTCAGCGCCATACTCGCCGGGCGGTTCCAGCACACCAAGCGAGATAGGATCAACCCCCACAATAAACAACGCTCCATGGTCCTGAGCCACCTTAGCAATCTCCTCAACCTGCGTCTCGATGAAACCTAGGTACGAAGGATTTTCGATGTACAGTGCAGCAGTTTTTTCTGAAATCTTCTTCTCCAAGTCTTGGATGTCTAATTTTCCAGTTTTGGAGTCGTATCCTGTAGACTGGATGCTAATACCCGCAGGTTCTGAGTAGGTTCGAAGCGTCTGCAATCTTTCGGGATGGATTATCTCCGGAACGAGCACTGTCCTTCGACGCTTAAACCGAGCTGCCATGCGGACTGCTTCACCTAGAGCCGAAGCCCAATCATACAGTGAACCATTGGCAACCTCCATGCCCGTAAGCTCACATATCATACTCTGATATTCAAAGACAGCTTGAAGGAGCCCCTGCGAGATCTCAGGCTGATAGGGAGTATAGGAGGTTAGAAGTTCCGTACGTTGGATGACCTCCTCAACGTACGCTGGGACGTAATGAGGCCAGCAACCACCCCCCAAGAATCTAGGCATACCCTGAGGGAGTTCATTCTTGGCTAGAAGTTCATCAACCACTCGCCTAACTCCTTGCTCTGGCTTTGTGTGAGGCAGATTCAATCTTCTCTTTAGCCTAAACTTTTGAGGAACATCTGCATAGAGCTCTTCTATGCTTTCAATCCCGATTTCTCTCATCATCTCTTCCTTTATCTTTCGGATGGAGTTGGGAATGTAGGGGTGCGAGCTAGACTTTGCCATCTCCTCCACCGCTGAGAGTTAAGAGTAATCAGGGATCCTTTCTTTAAACTTTGTTGAAGGATGAAGCAGTGGCTACGATACGAAGTCGATTCGGAAGGTACAGTGGGAATGGAGAGAGCCTGAGGAGGACTTATGTGTCGGTTTAGACAGATAATAATTGGAGCCGCGCACTATGGACGTGGACTACAAAGAATTGCTTAAGCGGGCACAATCCCAAATCCCCAAAAAAGCCTTGGAGCATAAACGCTTCGAAATACCTAGGCCTCGCTGCTCAGTTATAGGCATGCGTACTATAATCCATAACTTCAAAGAGATCGCCAATACACTTAACCGCGATCCTGGTCACCTGCTCAAGTTTCTCTCAAAGGAGATGGCTACCGCCGGAACCTTGGAAGGTCCACGAGCCGTCTTCCAAGGTAAATTCCGCTACAACACCATTGAACGATTAATTAGAGGATATACCCAGGACTTCGTCATCTGTCCTGTCTGTGATCGGCCGGATACAAGGATTGTAAAGGAGAAGCGCCTATATTTCTTGAAATGTGATGCGTGTGGTGCAAGATCATCAATAAGACAACTGTGAAGTGTGTCCAGCTTGGAAGCCTGCATTAATATGCGTAGAATGGGGGGCCGTGTACTCCTGGCTGTATGCGACGCCGAACTGCTAGGAAATGTCCTGAAGGATGGGGAGATAGTCTTTAAGGTAAGTAAAGACTTCTACGACGGAGTTAAGACGAGCGTGGAAGAAGCGGTTGACCTGATGGAGGAATCCACCATCGTAAATATGGTGGGACACAATGTAGTCCAGAAGGCCATAGAGAGAGGAATGGTCCACCCAGAAGCAGTGTTGTACATTTCTGGTGTTCCCCACGCTCAAATTGTCAGACTTTGAACACCTTTTCTGAACGTATTTAAGTAAGTCCCATTGTCTGTAAGTCGAGTCTTGAGGTGACCATTTGGGCAAGAAGAAAGTTCTTAGTGAGGAAGAGATCGAAGACATGGTTCTTCCCACCGAGCATGACGTGTTAGGCGTAGTCACTAAGATGTTGGGCTACGATAGACTTAGGGTCAAATGTCAAGATGGACACGAACGCCTGTGTCGAATCCGTGGAAAGATGAAGAGAAGATTTTGGATTAGACAGGGAGATACAGTGTTGGTGTCTCCTTGGGATTTCCAGTCCGACACACGTGGTGACATAATCTGGCGATATACCAAGGCTCAGGCAGCGTGGCTTAGGGAGAATGAGTATCTAACCATCTCATGAAAGAAACTCCATGTCTTCCCTGATATTTGCTGTGGCAGCAAAAGGTTTCTCACGTGTTCTTTCTTCATGTGTTTGGATTTACTGGCAGGATACAGGTAAGTCGAGCGTTTACAGAGAGAGATAGTATTATCTAATTGTCGCTCGTCTTCCGTATTAACCTTGAGAAAAGAATGTCTTGAGGAAAGGGGAAGTTTTCAGACTTTTTTAGGATTTTCCTGTCGGCAACCCTTTTGAGCATTTCTACGTGGTGGCATTAGAGATTCTCTTTGGCTTCAGCAATCCACTTCGAGACTCTCTTCGCTGAGATTTCCAGTTTCTCTGCGAGGTCCTGTGGGTCAGAATCTGCCAAATCTTGGACGGTTTTAACACCAAGAGACTTAAGTTTCTCTGCCCGTTTAGCTCCGATCCCGCCAATGTCGTTCAGCTTTACATGAGCCGTTGTGACTGTAGACGTTGTCTCTTTGCTTACCTTCTCCGTCTTCGTCTCTGCTGGGCCTCGCTTCAACTTGATCTCTATCGAGGATACATTTCTTGTCCCGCCTTCCTCTTGTTCTAGTTTTTCGGTTGCTATGGCGATTTTGTCTACATTCAGATCTTTCATAAATCTCCGTCTGGCTATCTCGGCAGCATCCACAGCGGTTGTAATTGCTCGTCCTCGGGCCTTCAACGTTACTTCATCGGTGTTAGATCGCGTGAAACTAGTTATAATCGCCGTCACATAACTCATTGGGGGCTTCCTTCCAACGTAAACCACATCTGATCTTCTAGACAAAGCATCACTCCTCCGTCGTTCTACACGTTGTTTACGTATCAACCTATTTAAATGTCCCGTAGAGGGAATGGGAATCTCTGAATCTGCGCACGCAGTGGAGGTTATGATATCACTGACTTAGTAGGTTTGCATGACCCCGTATTCACCGAGTCGCTTTTAAACATCCTCCACCCAAACTCTTTGAGGATAGTTCAGTGGCTGAGGACGACAAAAGACTTAGCAAATCAAAGAAGAAACGACTAGAACACAGGCTTCGCGAAGTGGAGAGAAGGGATCGAATGCTACGCAAAGACGTCTCATCTGAGAGAGCGGTTTTGGAGGAGGTTTTTGACCGCTCCACACTAATGACCATCTATGAATTCCTAAACAGAGGACCCATTGACGAGATATACGGCGTGGTTAAGGCTGGAAAAGAGGCTAGAGTCTATTGGGGTAGAGATCCGGAAGGTATGGAACTGGCTATCAAAATTTACCTAACTGTCTCAACCGAGTTTAAGAGGGGGATACTTCCTTACATCGATGGTGATCCAAGATTCGCCCACATAAAGCGGGATACCCGATCTCTAATCCACGCCTGGGCCAGAAAGGAGTTTAAGAACCTGCGAAGAGCACATCAGGCGAGAATCAAGGTTCCTAGGCCAATCGACGTTGAGAACAATGTGTTGATTATGGAGTTCATCGGAGAGAACGGTGTCAGTGCGCCCCTCCTTAGGCAGGTCTCTCCACTAGATCCACGTGAAGTCTACCAGCAGCTGCTTACCGAGGTCAAGAAACTTTATCAAGATGCAGAACTGGTGCACGCAGACCTAAGTGAGTACAACATCATGTTCTGGAAGGGGAAGCCTGTGCTTTTCGATGTTTCACAGGCGGTTCCACTCAAACATCCTATGGCCAAGGAATTCTTAAAAAGAGACTTGGAAAATCTGCATCGCTATTTCAAGAAACTTAAGGTGGAAGTTTTGTCTGTAGATGAAATGTACAGGAGGGTTGTCGGTGACTAGTGCTAGTGCCTTCATAAAGATCCCGAGGAATCGAGTAGGTGTCTTGGTGGGCCCCGACGGCCGCATCAAAGAAAGAATCGAGAAGACGCTGTCCGTGAAGTTGGATATAGGGAGCAAGACAGGCAATGTGCACATATCATTGGATCCGAGGGCGGATGATCCGTCAGTTCTGTTCAGAGCTAAAGAGGTGGTCACCGCTGTCGGCAGGGGGTTTTCGCCGGAACACGCTTTTGGGCTACTATATGAGGAGGATGCTGTGCTTGAAGTCATAGATCTGAGACGTATTGTCGGTAAGTCGCAGTCTGAGATGGAGCGTCTGAAGGGGCGAGTCATCGGGAAGGAAGGCAAAACCAGAAGGATAATAGAAGAGATGACTAACGCAAACGTTTCGGTCTATGGCCACACTATCTCCATAGTAGGAGGTGTAGAACAAGCTCAAGTGGCGAGAGAGGCCATCTGGATGCTCCTCAAGGGCAGTCAGCACCGCACAGTGTACAGATTTCTCCATAGAAAGAGGAAGGAATTGAAGAGAAAGGAGATGCAGCTCTGGAAGACTCCCCCAGAAGAGTTAAGGGCATCACCGGATACTAATCAGGTAGAATCTTAAATTAGAGGGCAGATTTGTGGTAGAAACCTTCGAGCAGATAAGTCCGGCGGATTTCTTCTACCGAAACCGAGACATAGCCGGCTTCACAAATCCTACAAGAGCAATATTCTCATCTATAAGGGAACTCACAGAGAACGCTCTCGACGCCTCCGATCTTCATATGGTGCCTCCAGACGTTTACATCCGGCTGTCTGAGAAAGATAGCGGAGGTCCAGAGGGAGAAGTCTATGGACTCCGAGTGGAGGACAACGGATCTGGTGTTCCGCCCCGCCATATACCCTCGGCCTTTGGCCAAGTTCTCTTCGGTTCCAAATACAAACTCAGACAGACCCGAGGCACCTTCGGACTAGGGGGAACTATGGCCATCCTTTACGGACAGATCACCACCCACAAGCCAGTCCACGTCGCCTCCAGCACCGGCACATCCCGCGTCTACGAGTACAAACTGATGATAGACATTCAGAAGAATCGCCCCATCATTCTAGATCGCAAGGTCAATGTGAACAAGACGGGATGGCATGGAACTGTGGTCGAATACTCCCTAGAAGGGGACTACTATCGAGCTATGCCCAAGATTCTAGAGTACCTGAAACAGACCGCTATGGTGACCCCTTATGCCAATGTGACTTTCGTGGATCCAAAGGGACGCCTTTACAAGTTTACCCGCGTCACCACCGATATGCCGTCGCCACCTGAAGAAACCTTCCCCCATCCGTACGGAGTTGACGTTGAAACCATCCAGCGGATCACGAAAGTAACGAAGCACAAGAACATGTTCGATTTTATGCAGAAGCAATTCCATAGAGTAGGTGGACGGACAGCCCAGAAATTCCTAGAATTCGCTGGAATAAGCGAGAAGAAGAACCCGAAAAAATTGAGGCCTCAAGAGATCGTCAAGCTTGTGCGGAAGATGAAAAAGTTTGATGGTTTCCTGCGTCCGGATGCTAGCTGCCTCTCCCCTTTAGGGGAGGAACTGTTGAAAGTGGGAATCCTGAAGGAGTTGAACCCGGATTTCATAGCCGTCTGTAAACGTAAACCAGCCGCCTACGCAGGACACCCGTTCATCGTGGAGGCTGCCATAGCCTATGGTGGGGATATACCGAAGGAGGAAGATATCCTCCTTTATCGATTCGCTAACAGAATACCGTTGTTGTATGATGAAGCCAGTGACGTAACCGTCAAAGTGATTAGATCGATCAATTGGCGGACGTACAAGGTCTCGGCTGATATGCCTCTGGCCATCGTGATTCACCTGTGCAGCACCAAGGTTCCGTACAAGACGGTTGGCAAGGAGTTCATTGCAGACAGACCCGAGGTTAGGAAGGAGATCATGAATGGTATCCGAGAGGTGGCTCGCAGATTGCGACGTTTCCTCAGCAAGAAGGAGCATGTCGCCCGAGATAGGAGAAGATTGTCGGTTTTCTCCAGATATCTACCCAAGATCGCGGAGTTCTCGACAGGTTTAGCGGGAAGAAAGAAGACTCCTAACATCGGGAAGTTGTTGAAGAGTGTGAGAAAGATTGAAGAAGGAAGTTAAGAGTTCAGCGACAGAAAAGAGAGAAGAAGTGCTGAAAAGATTGAAGAAACTTGGAGTGAAGCTTTATGAGCAGATGAAGAAGGGAAAGTTTCCATGGATCAAGATGCCCAGCAGGTCCACCAAGAACATCTTCTACAGCCCTGAAGTCCGGCAGTATATCCTTGGCGACAAGACAGTACGTAGAAGCTCCCGGAACATCCGCCATATTCGACCTTTTACACAGATGGTGTGGGCCGCCTACTTTGCTCATGAACTCGCTGAGCAACGAAAGACCTCCACCCTCCGTGACGTCTACTATTCTGCCCAGGCCTATGATGTTCCCTTCAAGGATCAGCCAGAATCCAATAGCATCATAACCGATCTTGAAACTGTGATGGGGATCTCCAGGGAGGACTTCAACGTATTTCCCGAAGAACGTTCAGCCATATTTGGCGATCTGACTATAGAATATACTGTTCCAGGATATGAAGGTAAACAGCTTAATCTCATGTCCCATCCCGACGGAGTCATGATCGGGCCAGCCCTCACCTCCGCAGAGTTCGTGGAAACTAGTGCGGATATGGTTATAGCCATCGAGAAAGGTGGATTATTCACCCGTTTCATCGAGGAGATGGTTCACAAGAAGTTCAATGCGCTCCTTATACTAACGGCTGGGCAAGCGCCTCGGGCCACGCGACGTTTCATTCGCAGACTCAACAAAGAGATGAATCTACCTGTACATATTTTTACGGATGGTGATCCATGGGGTATGCACATAGCGATGGTGATCATCTCGGGCTCGGCCAACGCAGCTCATCTCCGAGAGCTGGCGACCCCAGATGCCGTTTGGAGTGGCGTTTGGGCCACGGATATCGAGGAGTACAAGTTGCCTAGCGAGGGACTGACAGAGGTGGATATTAAGCGCCTCCATGACCTTGAGAAGGATCCGCGCTATGAGGGCGAAATGTGGAAGAGAGAGATCAAAAAATTCTTGAAGATTAGAAAGAAGGCTGAGCAAGAAGCCTTCAGCAGATACGGCTTGACCTACATTGTTGACGAGTACCTACCCAAGAAGCTGCAAATGACAGACTGATCTATAGTCCGTTTGATAAACTTAAATAGGCTTCAGCTATGTATGAGTAGACTCAGAACAGAGGAGTATGCAGGATGAGTGAGGCGCCTGCCGGCCTGACGATAGCTGAGAAGTTCTTCGGGTTGATAGCTCTAATCATAGGCGCCTTGATGGTGTATTATACACATACCAGTCCACCCAACAAGATGCCGCCGGGAGTCCCCTCCAGCTTCTGGTTCTCCAGCATCTTCATCTTCGCAGGTTTTGTGCTGATAGCTGTGGGCGTCTTATTATTGCTAGCCAAGACCGGATAGGTTTGGCGCCGCCGGACGGACTTGAACCGTCGACCAACTGGTTAACAGCGTCAACCTTGATAGGAGGGCTATTCAAGTCAGTTGCTCTCCCTAACTGAGCTACGGCGGCACCGTCTACTTTCACGTTTCTGAGCCATATTTAAAGTTTGGTTGAAGTTAGCATTCTCTGCTACAGGGATCAGTATCAGAAATTGCGCGCTTGCAAAGGGTTTGACGAATATAGTATTGGAGACGCGTCTGATGTTTGGGCCAGCTAGTTCAAACAGGCATCAGTTTGCATGCATTCAACTTGAAAAAAAACACCAAGATACAATTTAATAGGAGAGACGGTGAAAAATAAAATGTGGGGCCCGTAGCTCAGCATGGTTAGAGCGCCAGGCTCATAACCTGGTGGTCGCTGGTTCAAATCCGGCCGGGCCCACCAAAGATTCATATTTTTGCGAAGCATTTACCTAAACCTTGCTTAATCTTANNCCCACCAAACCGTTAAGTCTTATAGACCCGTTCAAGAGCGACTATTCACTTATAGTGGAGGGGCAAAATTATAGTAGGAACTGGTAGTGAATCAAATGGAAGCCTTATTCATTGATCTGTACGGCACCTTAACAGAGATCCGTCAAAGACAAGTCGAGGCTATATTTGACACAGCAATCCGTTTCGGCTTAGCGCCTTCTAAGGCTAGAATCGGACGACTCTGTGAGCAGAGGACTTCTTAATCTCAAGTTATTCCTGAATTGGAGTTAGAGCTAAGGGTGTATTCGACAGGATTGTGACTAGGAAGGTGGCAGCTTAACGCTCCAGCCTCCAGTCTCTCCCTTTCTTGCCGTTCAAAAACCAGAAGGAAGCTATACGAGTGTGCTCTAGAGCTGACTGATTG
>JABAHS010040223.1_pt1 | contig 11227 bp, 7 predicted proteins | sample 7062111 | NCBI WGS metagenome assembly JABAHS01 (sample SAMN14534600, study PRJNA622989) | marine sediment metagenome | biome: marine biome [ENVO:00000428]; feature: marine pelagic biome [ENVO:01000023]; material: deep marine sediment [ENVO:00002113]; isolation source: pool of 4 deep marine... | reverse complement strand
GTGCACCCTGGATCAGCACCGCACGGGTTGAAAGCTGCCCCTGGGCCGTCTGACACGCTAATGACCGCTATCGGGCGGGAAGCGGAACTTTGCCCTGAGCCCCTTGCAGGCACCCCAGCGAATTTAACCTCCGCACCGCTGCCCTACGTTGGTGGATAGGAAGTATAAAGCACCCTTTTTCAATTCCCCCCAGGTATCCGAGAGCGACAATCCGTTTCGTGACCACCGCGGGCGGATCCCTCGCCTGCGGGATTAATGTTCCGGGCGGCGGGTTGGGCCATTCCCGCGTGCTGGAAATCATCCGCGAGTCCGAAGGTGCAGCGATCGCCGTTCCGGAGGGTGAAATCCAGGAAACACTTTCAGAAGTCTGGCGTGAAAAGCACTGGTGGATCTGCCCGGAAGGCGCGGCATGCCTGGCCGCCATCCCGCAACTGCTCGATGGCGGCTTGATCAGGCCAGGTGACCAGGTCGTATCCTTTAACACCGGTTCGTTGGAGAAGTACCTGCCGGATCTGCGGCACCTGTTGCTTTAGCCGTTCAATTCCCTACACGCCATGCCTATCCAGTGTCATGCAGAGACTGCCATCACCTGGCGTCGTATTCGGCCGATACGAATTGATGTGCCGTTTGGAATTTTTCGATTGAAAGGCTACGCTTAGCCGCGTCATTAGCCGATCAGCAGCCTGACCTTGGCTTTATTCAACGAACTCAAGCGGCGAAATGTGTTCCGCGTGGCGATCGCTTACGTGGTGGTGGCCTGGCTGATCCTGCAGGTCGCCGACGTCATCCTGAACAACGTAGAGGCGCCCGCCTGGGCTTTCTGGCTGATACTGCTGATGCTCAGTATCGGATTCATCCTCGTGCTGGTGTTTTCCTGGGTCTTCGAACTGACCCCGGAAGGCATCAAGCGTGAGTCCGAGGTGGATCGGTCGGAGTCCATCACCCCGCAAACCGGGAAAAAGCTCGACCGCCTGATCATCGGGGTGCTGGTGCTGGCGGTAGCTTACTTCGCGGTGGACAAGTTCTGGCTTTCCGCCGGCCGCGATGCAGCCCTGATCGAAGCCGCGCTGGAGGAAGCCGGAGTCCAGGCGGCAGCGGAACAGGCATCAGAACCAGATGCTGCCGATCCGGACGACAAATCGATCGCCGTACTGCCGTTCGTCAACATGAGCGACGATGCCGGCAACGAATATTTCTCGGACGGCATTTCGGAGGAAATCCTCAATGCGCTGGCCAAGGTGAAGGAGCTCAAGGTGGCCGGCCGCACCTCCTCGTTTGCCTTCAAAGGCCAGAACCAGGACCTGCGCCAGATCGGTGAGACCCTGGGGGTGGAGAACATACTGGAAGGCTCGGTGCGCAAGGCCGGCGACAAGGTCCGCATCACAGCCCAGCTGATCAAGGTGGATGACGGCTTCCACCTGTGGTCGGAGACCTACGATCGCCGCCTCGATGACGTGTTTGCGATCCAGGACGAGATCGCCAACGCCATCCTGCAGGAACTGAAAGCAACGCTGCTGGACGAGGGCACAGCGCTGGTCAGCACAGCCCGTACCGATTCGGAGGTTTACGACCTGTACCTGCTGGCCAAGCAGCGCATGTACGAGCGCACCCGGCTGACGCTGCAGTCGGCCGCCGAACTGCTCGACCGGGCGATTGCCATCGATCCCGAATACGCGCCCGCTTATGCCCAGCGCGGTATAGCGGCCTTGCTGTTGTCGGAAACCAGTTACGGGGAGATTCCCCATGACCAGTCGCAGGCCCAGGCCAAACTCTACCTGGACAAGGCCGTGGCGTTGGATGGCGAACTGGCCGAGGCCTGGGCCGGGATGGGCCTGTACTACAACGGCCCACCGTCGCAGCCGAGGAAGGGCATCGAGGCGCTGGAGCGGGCGCTGGCCATCAACCCCAACCTGATCAACGCCGGCAACTGGCTGACGCTGGCCTACTGGCAGGTCAACCGCCTGACAGAGGCCATGGCGCTGCTCAACGCGATTAAGGAACGCGACCCGCTGTACAAGCCCGCATTGGGCAACCGGGCGTTCCAGCTGGTCATGATGGGGAAAGCAGAAGAGGCCAGGGCCTACGTGGACGGCATCGAGCCGTTCATGCCCGACGATATATACATCAAGTTGACGAGGGCCTGGATCGATTTCTCAGAAGGCCAGTCGGCGGCCGGCCTCAGGCGGATACAGGCGGCGCTGGAACAGCAGCCGACGAACCGTGCTGCGAAGGAAGGCGTCAACCAGGGGCACTATATGACCCACCAGTTCGACAAGTTATTCGACGATCATTATTCGGATTTTTACATCCGGGCGCTGTTCNNCGGTTTGCTGATCGACTACCTCGAAGAACGCTGGCCTGACCTGGAGGCTTTCCAACGGGACGTGCCGGCTGCCATATTAGGTCCAGGTTTTGGAGCAATGGCCGATGTCGCCCTGGCCTATCGCCGCGCTGGCAACCGGGAGCAGTTCGTTGATGCCATGTACCGGCTCGATGCCGCCAACCGCGAAGCCCTGGACCAGGGCATTACCTGCGGTTGTCTGAAAATAGTAGTGGCCGGTTATCACTCCATGGCTGGCGAGACAGACCTGGCGCTGGCAAGCCTGGCGGAGGCCATCGACGGCGGCTTCATCACCTCGGCCAAAATCAGCCTTGAATTTCCTTTTTTCCGTGAACTGGACGGCAACCCGGAATACGAGGCAATCCAGGCGCGCATGATCGAGAATCTGAACCGCGAGAGAAAACTGCTGGGGCTGGATCCGATTTAACCGCCTTCTTCCGGACGGCAGGCCCGTTTCGAGTTGCTACCCAAGCCCGGGGTGCGGATAGGAAGTATAAACCAGCTTTTTCGGAATTCAGGCCGGTATCGGTGGCCCCGGACCAAGGCTATTGCGTAACGTTACACGTGCTGATCCGCCGGGCTGCCGGGCGCCAGTTCGTCTCAGGCCGCTCCCTTCGGGTGAAATTGGCCCCTTTACCGTAACGCAGCCGCACCCGGCCCTGGGCTCGCCCCCGTCAGCTGATCCCTAACGCACCCTGCGGTGACCTGGCGGCCCACGTGCAGTCACGGCCGCGAAACCGTTGCGGTTCTGCACATGTCCCTGGATCTTCGCGATCAGGCTTGGCTCCTCGATACAGGCAATCACCCGCAGCCTGCCGCCGCAGTCGGGACAGGTCTCGATATCGATCGCAAACACCCGCTTGAGGCGTTGAGCCCAACTCATCGGCGCCCGCGGCTTGTCGTCGTCTACCCTGCCCCTGGAGCGCTGCGGCACAATTCTCTGTCGATACTTGAAGTTCGGCGCAAATATGCCGTGGAAGCGGGTCAGGTTCAGTCGCGGCCTGGGTACGAGCGCCGCCAGCCGGGCCATGAAATCCAATGGTTCGAACACCACATGGGTCGAACCATCCCGGAATGGGCGCCGGTAGCGGTAGACCACGCGCCCCTGGCTGTCGATCGACAAACGCTTCATGGCAATGGGCGGGCGGGTGATATAGCGGCATAAGCGCTCCAGCCTGGGGCGCTGCCGGGCTTCGCAGACGGTGCCAGCATGCAGTGAGAATCCCGCGATCTTCGCCACCAGTCCCGGGGCCTGTTGGTCCTCCAGCGGCGGCACGCTGTACAGGGTCAGCGCCTTGCGCCCCGCGTGCGGGCCCAAAGCGATGCGGTATTGGACGGAAGCCGCCTGCAACTGATCCAGGCTGGAGCCCTCCCCGATATCCAGCGAAGGATGTGGCTCATCCGCGATCAGCAGTCCACGTCGCGCCAGTAATCTGACGACGCGCCCACTCAGGCGGTGCATCAGCTTCACCAGGTCGTCCCGTCGGGGTCGATGGGCGCGGTGAAAGGTGGCCTGGCCCCCAGTGAAAGTGTAGGCCCCGTCCAGGAACAGCATGTGCAGGTGAGGGTTCAGGTTCAGCGCCGAGCCGAAGCGCTGGATCAGCGTGACCGCGCCGGTGCGGGCGCCAGAGGTTACCGTGAAGCCTGACTTGCGGATGAGAAACGTGGCAATGCCGCGCTGCACCACCGCCAGTACGTAGGTCAGGACCGTTGGTTGTGCGGCCAGCAGGAAACGCAGCGGGAAGGGAAACGTCAGCACGAATTGTCGGACCGGCACCTCGGGAAATACATGGTCAACCAGGTGCGCAGCGGACTCCACCATGCGCCGGGCCCCGCAACTGGGGCAGAAACCCCGCCGCTTGCAGCTGAACGCCACCAGGTGTTCGTGACGGCAGCCGTCGCACTTGACCCGCAGGAACCCGTGCTCCAGCAGGCCGCACTTCAGGTAGTCCTCGAACTCCTGGCGCACGAAGTCCGGCAGATGGCTTCCCGAGGCCTCGACCGTGTCGACGAAAAGCGGGTAATGCTCCGCCACAATGGCGTAAAAGACCGTCTGTTCCGGCCGGTGCCGGCGGTAGGCGGGGGCTGAAGCGGAGACTGCAACTGACGGCATCGTGAACCGTTTCTTTGAAACAGCCCACGATTACCTTTGCTGGATCAGCTTGTCTGCAGTAACAAGCCCCTGGCCAATGCGGGAAATCTGCTACCGCTACATATTCCTCCGGTACTCCCCACCCACTTCATACAGCGCGTGACTCATCGAGCCGAGTGAGCAGGACTTGCCCGCCTCCATCAGCGCCTCGAAGGTGTTGCCGCGCTCCCGCGCGACCTGCTGCAATTGCTGCAGCTGCTGCTCCGCCTCGGCGGCGTGGAAACTGCGGAAAGTCTCGACGTTGGCCACCTGTTGCCGCTTCTCCTCCTCGGTGGAGCGCATCAGCTCCAGGTCGCCCGCCTCCACGTGGCTCTGCTTGCCGCCGAGAAAGGTGTTCACGCCCACGATCGGCAGGCTGCCGTCGTGCTTCTTCGATTCGTAGTACAGGCTCTCCTCCTGGATGCGGCTGCGCTGGTACATGGTGTCCATCGCGCCCAGCACGCCGCCGCGCTCCGAGATCCGCTCGAACTCCTGGTACACGGCCTCTTCCACCAGGTCGGTCAGCTCGTCCACGATGAAGCTGCCCTGCCAGGGGTTCTCGCAGAAGTTCAGGCCCAGTTCCTTGTTGATGATCATCTGGATGGCCACCGCCCGGCGCACGCTCTCCTCGGTGGGGGTGGTGATGGCCTCGTCGTAGGCGTTGGTGTGCAGCGAGTTGCAGTTGTCGAACAGCGCGTACAGCGCCTGCAGCGTGGTGCGGATGTCGTTGAACTGGATCTCCTGCGCGTGCAGCGAGCGGCCCGAGGTCTGGATGTGGTACTTGAGCTTCTGGCTGCGCTCGTTGGCGCCGTAGCGCTCGCGCATGGCCCGCGCCCAGATGCGCCGGGCCACCCGGCCGATCACCGTGTATTCCGGGTCCATGCCGTTGGAGAAGAAGAACGACAGGTTGGGCGCGAACGCGTCGATCTCCATGCCGCGCGCCAGGTAGTACTCGACGATGGTGAAGCCGTTGGCGAGCGTGAAGGCCAGCTGGCTGATCGGGTTCGCCCCGGCCTCGGCGATGTGGTAGCCGGAGATCGAGACCGAGTAGAAGTTGCGCACGTGGTGGTCGACGAAGTACTGCTGGATGTCGCCCATCATGCGCATGGCGAACTCGGTGGAAAAGATGCAGGTGTTCTGCGCCTGGTCCTCTTTGAGGATATCGGCCTGCACGGTGCCCCGCACCGTCTGCAGCGTCTCCGCGCGAATCCGCTGGTAGGCCTCGCGATCGAAATCACCGGCCCCGATGAGCTGCTCGCCGGTCAGCCCCAGCAACGCCAGGCCCAGGCCGTCGTTGCCGTCGGGCAGCTCGCCCTCGTACACGGGCTGCTCGCGGCCCTTGAAGTAGGCCTTGATCTTCTTCTCCGCCGCGGACCACTGGCCGCTCTCGTTGAAATACCGCTCCACCTGCTGGTCGACGGCCGCGTTCATGAAATAGGCCAGGATCATCGGCGCCGGGCCGTTGATGGTCATCGACACCGAGGTCGTCGGCGCGCACAGGTCGAAGCCCGAGTACAGCTTCTTCATGTCGTCCAGGGTGGCGATGGAGACCCCGGAGTTGCCGACCTTGCCGTAGATGTCGGGGCGCGTGTGCGGATCCTCGCCGTACAGGGTGACGGAATCGAAGGCGGTGGACAGGCGCGCGGCCGGCTGGCCCTTGGCCAGGTAGTGGAAGCGCCGGTTGGTGCGCTCCGGCGTGCCCTCCCCCGCGAACATGCGGATCGGGTCCTCGCCCTCGCGCCGATACGGAAAGACGCCGCCGGTGTAGGGATAGGCGCCGGGCAGATTCTCCCGCATCAGGAACGACAGCAGCTCGCCCCAGCCCGCGTCGCGGGGCATGCCGATCTTGGGAATCTGCAGATGACTCAGCGATTCGCGGAAATTGCTGCCGGTGATTTCGCGTCCGCGCACCGAGTAGGCAAATTGCTCGCTGCGCAGGCCCTCGCGCCGGGCCGGCCAGGCCTTGAGCAGCTCGACGGCCTCCGCGGACAGCTCGCCAATGGCCGCATCGTAGCGCTGGCGCAGGGTGCGCAGCGAGGCGTCCGCCCCCTTCTCCTTGAGCTGCGCCGCGCTCAGGCGATCGAACGGCTGCGGCAGCTGCGTGTCCTCGAGCGCCCGCAGCGCCTCGTAGCAGTGCTGCGCGCGCGCGGCCGCCTCCGCCTGGCGCTCGATGTCGGCCGCCACCAGCCGTCCCTGCTCGGCGATCTCGGCCAGGTAGCGCGTGCGGCTGGCCGGGATGAGCACGGTGGCCTTGGGCTCTTTCAGCGAGGTGTCGAGGTCGGGCGTCCATGCATCCTGCGGGAGGCCCAGCTTCTCGCGCAGCAGGCGCACCAGGTTGACGAACATCCAGGTGATGCCGGGGTCGTTGAACTGGCTGGCGATGGTGGGGTAGACGGGCACCTCGTCGTCCTCCATGTCGAACGCCAGGTGGTTGCGCTTCCATTGCTTGCGCACGTCGCGCAGCGCATCCTCCGCGCCGCTGCGGTCGAACTTGTTCAGCACCACGAGCTCGGCGAAATCCAGCATGTCGATTTTTTCCAGCTGGCTCTGGGCGCCGAAATCGGAGGTCATCACGTAAACCGGCAGGTCCACGAGGTCCACGATCTCGGAATCCGACTGGCCGATGCCGGCGGTCTCGACGATCACCAGGTCGAAGCCGCTCGACCTCAGGAAGGCGATGGCGTCTTTGAGCATGGCGGAAGTCGCCAGGTGCTGCCTTCTGGTGGCCATGGAGCGCATGTAGACGCGCTCCGAGCGCAGGGAGTTCATGCGGATGCGGTCGCCCAGCAGCGCCCCGCCGGTGCGGCGGCGGGTGGGGTCCACCGCCAGCACGGCGATGGCTTTATCCGGGAAGCTGGCAAGCAGCCGGTTGAGGATCTCGTCGGTGACCGACGACTTGCCGGCCCCGCCGGTGCCGGTGATGCCGATCACCGGCGCCTGCGACCGGATGCCGGCCCACTCGCGGCGTTTGAGTTTCAGTTCCGCCGCGCCGAATACGCCTGCCTCCAGCGCGGTGAGCATGCCGGCGATGGCCTTGGAATCCCCCGGGTCCAACTGCTCCGGATAGCCCGGCACGCGGCGATCGCGCGCGGTGCGGGTGACCACGTCCTCGATCATCTCCACCAGGCCCATGTGCATGCCGTCGTCCGGGTGGTAGATGCGCTCTACTCCGTAGGCCTCCAGCGCACGGATTTCCTCCGGGGTGATGGTGCCGCCGCCCCCGCCGAACACCTTGATGTGGCCGGCGCCGCGCTCGCGCAGCTGGTCGACCATGTAGCGGAAGTACTCGTTGTGCCCGCCCTGGTAGGACGACACCGCGATGGCGTCGGCGTCCTCCTGGATGGCCGCGCGCACGATGTCCAGCACGCTGCGGTTGTGCCCCAGGTGGATCACCTCGCAGCCCTGCGCCTGGATCAGGCGGCGCATGATGTTGATGGCGGCGTCGTGGCCGTCGAACAGGGACGCCGCCGTCACGAAGCGCAGCGGGATGTCGGTGGCGGTTTGCTTGCCCACGCCAATTTTTGAAGCGGGTCGGCTCATGTGCGAATGGACCGGCAAATTTTAATGATGTTCAAACTCAGCATTTTACCGCTTTTAGGTGGCCAGCTGGGAATCCCGCCCGATTGGCCTGCCGCGCGCGCGCCAAAAAACCTGCACGTCCCGCCGGCTTGCAGTAAAGTTGCACTCCGGCCTCGGGACGAGGCGGGTCTTCTGCGCTGACGACGAACATCCCAAACCATGAGCGATATCGAGAGTCCCATCGACGCACCCGGCGGGCAAATCGCCCGGCGGCTCGACCCATCCAGGGACCTGGTGGCCTTCGATGAGTGCANNNNGTGCCCGGAGTTCAAAACCCTCAACGAGCACGTCGATGAGATCACCCGCCAACATCCGGGCCTGCAGGCCCAATCCGACCAGTTGCGGGGCGCCCTGGAATCGTCGTTTCGGGACGGGTTGCTGGTCAGTGCCGGGGATCTCTGCGCCGTCCTCTCCGAATCGTCCTCCACTGACGACACCCCCGGGGAAGGCGACCGGCCGGCCGCTGCCATCATTACCTGGGAACGACCAGGTGCACTGGCGCGGCTGCTGGAGTCCATGCGCAAGAATTTCGACGCAAACGGCGTCGATGCGATCTACGTCATCGACGACTCCCGCGATAAGAACAACATCCGCCGTAACGAGGCGCTGGTGGAGCAGTACGCGGACGATTCCGGCGCGCCGGCGCAGTATGTAGGCCAACCGCAGCAACAGGCTTTCATGGCCGAGCTCGTCAAGCGAATACCCCAGCACGAGGAGGCACTGCGACACCTGGCCGACCAGACGCGCTGGCGCGACGACTGGACCAGCGGCCTGGCACGCAACTGGGCGCTATTGAAGGCCGCCGGACGACGCCTGGTGGTATTCGACGATGACACCCTGTGCGACGTGTTCGAGCGCAACGAGACCCTGGGCGGCATCTCCATATCCAACAAGGCTCGCGACGCGGAGTTCTTTCCCGACAATTCAAGCTGGCCGGGCTTTCAGCCTGCGCCGGTGCGCGACCCCGCGGCTGCGCACCTCGAGTGCCTGGGCCGGGACGTCGCCGGGGCCGTGCGCACGCTCGGCATCGGGGAGCTGGGCCAGGAAAGCCTGGCGGGAGCGGGGCCCGGCAGCATCGGCCGCTTGCACGGGGGCTCGCCAGTGCTGATCACCCAGTGCGGCACGCTGGGTGACCCCGGCAGCAACAACAATACCTGGATTACGCGGCTGCCCCCGGCCGCGATGAAGCGCATGCTGCAATCGGAGCAGCAGGTTGCGCATGGACTGCGCAACAGCAGCGCATGGCTGGGACGCTGGCTGCCCCACATCGCGCCGGCTTCGAACATGTCGCAGATCACCGGCCTCGACAACCGCCGGTTGCTGCCGCCGTATTTCCCGATCATGCGCGGCGAGGACGAACTGTTCGGCTATATGATCAATTACGTCTACCCCGACCTGGCGGTGCTCGACTACCCCTGGGCGGTGCCCCACCTGCCGATCCCCGAGCGCGATCGCTCCGGCGATGCCGGCGGTTTCGGCGGCTCGGCCAATTTTCCCCGGTTCTTCGTCAAGTGGGTGAGCATCAACAAGGCAACCTGTTATGGCCATGCACCGGAAGACCGGCTGCGGCATCTGGGCGAGGCCTTCATGGACCTCGGCCAGAGCGCGCCTCGCGACATCGAGGAGCTTTATCGCGACGAGCGCATGCAGGACTGCACCGACCGCCTCGCCCGCCTCAAACGGCAGTTGGCCGAGGCCCACGATGCGCCGGCCAACTGGCAGGCATTCCTGCAGGCCGGCGTCACGGAACTGGAGCGGAACCTCGAGATGCAAACCGAGGGGCTGCCCGTCAAGGGCTTCCCCGCGGGGGTCGAGGGCGACGAGCTGATCACTTTGTGGAAAGGCCACTGGCATGCCTTTGGCGAGGCGCTGGTTGCATGGCCGGAGGTGATGGAGGCGGCGCGCGCCCTGGAGGCATGAGCCGGTCTCCGCGTCTGCGCCACGGGCCGGCGAGCCTATGCTTCCCTCGACCACCCATGACCCGCGAAGTCAATGCGCCTATAATCATATGATTGGCGCGAAGGCCTGGTATGGGCCGTCAGGCGCTCGTTAACCCGGCACAAAATCGTGAAAATCCTCATCACCGGCGGCGCCGGCTTCATCGGCTCGGCGCTGGTCCGCCACCTGATCAGCGAAACCGAGCACGACGTCGTCAACGTCGACAAGCTCACCTATGCCGGCAACCTCGAATCACTGGCCCCGGTGGCAGGTTCCCCGCGCCATGTTTTCGAGCAGGTCGACATCTGCGACCGCGCCGCCCTCGATCGCATTCTGGAGGAGCACCGCCCCGACGCGGTCATGCACCTGGCCGCGGAGAGCCATGTCGACCGCTCCATCGATGGGCCCGGCGATTTCATCCAGACCAACCTGGTGGGCACCTATCACCTGCTGGAGGCCATTCGCACCTTCCTGGCCACGCAGGACGAACCTGCCCGCAGCCGGTTTCNNGCGACCTGGCGGACAGCGACGGCCTGTTCCGCGAGGACACCGCCTATGACCCCAGCTCGCCCTATGCCGCCAGCAAGGCGGGCTCCGACCACCTGGTGCGCGCCTGGGTGCGCACCTTCGGACTGCCGGCGCTGATCACCAATTGCTCCAACAATTACGGCCCCTGCCAGTTTCCCGAGAAACTCATCCCGCACATGATCCTCAATGCGCTGGCGGGCGAGCCGCTGCCGGTATACGGGGATGGGCTGCAAATCCGCGACTGGCTGTACGTGGGGGACCACGCGGAGGCCTTGTGTCGCGTGCTGGAGGCGGGGAGAATCGGTGCGACCTACAACATCGGCGGCTGGAACGAACAGCGCAATATCGACGTGGTACGCACAATCTGCGCCTTGCTGGAGGAACTCGCGCCGGACAAGCCCGGCGGCGTGGCCCGTTACGAGGACCTGATCCAGTTCGTGAAGGATCGGCCGGGGCACGACGTGCGCTACGCCATCGATGCCGGCAAGATCGACCGCGAACTGGGCTGGCGGCCGGCGGAGGATTTCGAGTCGGGCTTGCGCAAGACGGTGCGCTGGTACCTCGACAACCGCCAATGGTGGCAGCGTGTGCTGGACGGCTCGTATCGCCTGCAGCGCATCGGAACCGGCGCATGAGCAAGCCGGCGCGCAAGGGCATCATCCTGGCCGGCGGCAGCGGCACCCGCCTGCACCCGGTTACCCTGGCGGTCT
>JABAHS010070122.1_pt2 | contig 11228 bp, 10 predicted proteins | sample 7062111 | NCBI WGS metagenome assembly JABAHS01 (sample SAMN14534600, study PRJNA622989) | marine sediment metagenome | biome: marine biome [ENVO:00000428]; feature: marine pelagic biome [ENVO:01000023]; material: deep marine sediment [ENVO:00002113]; isolation source: pool of 4 deep marine... | reverse complement strand
CGCCACGGTTGGAGAAAAATCTTCAAACGAGTCCAAAACCATCTGCACTGCATCGCTGTATTCATAGGTTTTATCTGCGCTGACCACCGGAGCGTAAATATCGTAGCGGCGCAGTTGATCCATTTTCAGCCACTTGGCTTTTAGTTTAAAGAAGCGCTGGAACAGCCCGGCATTCTTCTCCGCCACTTCCAGCAGCGTATCGACGACATCATCCGGCACATCGTTGACCAAATTCCGCACCGAAATCGGGCTGGAAAACCCGCGCAGGTCCATATTTTCATTGCGGAAATCTCGCACAACCGTCTGGTACATTTGCCCGAGGATTGAACCGTCATCNNTGGTACATTTGCCCGAGGATTGAACCGTCATCGCCGTAAACTTTATACAGTTCCTGGTAAGCCCTTGCCCGAACATCAGGATCCGTTCCATGCACCAGGGCCATCAGTTCACCGCGGGTCAGGTCTTTTTCATCACCATTCACCTCTACTTTGAATGAATAGCGGTTGGTGATCGAACTGTACAGCGTGCGGATGGCATTGATCCCGGTGACATCCTTAATATTGATCACTTTTTCTTCCGGCTCTGAGAGAGTGTAGGGTTTGAAATTTCGGATTTCCTCGAGCCAATATTTGAACTCTCCAGCGACATCCATAAAGCGCTTGGTTTGTTCTTCTTCCAGGCTCTTCCACCACAAGCTGAAGAAGATCGTCTGGTTTCTCACACGGGCCATGAACTGCTGCACCTTCGCCTGGAAAGTCTGGGCCTCCTGGTTTTGGGTGTCTTCAGAAAACCACAGCCCGGCATACTGCCCCACGCGAGAGGCTACCCTGGTAAAGCGCTCCATTTCCTCGATCATGCTCATAAATTCTTCCACATCCATCGCAGGGCTGAGCTTCTCTCGGTACCCTTCAAAATGGGATACCTGTTCTTCGATTACATTAAAAGCCTCTTCCATTTCTGCGCTGTTATGTGCAGGGAAAAGGTCGTTGAGAGTCCATTTGCCAAGTTCGTAAGTCATTCGTTTCTCCAAAATTTTTTTGATGATTATACTACAGCGATCTACCATTAACGGACAGCAAACTCGAGAGATGCTTCAATCCGATAAACTCCCCACTGCCTACTCACTACTCCCCACCGGCTGCTGATATAATCTCCCCCATGCCAAACAACTTCCTTTTTGACCTGTTGGGACCTTTTTACGACCATGTCATCGGCCCCAAAACGCCGGAAGAACTGAGCGAACCGCTCAAATTACCTGCAGAAGGCTGGCTGTTAGATGCCGGCGGAGGGACAGGACGCGCCTCGGCAGGGCTTGACGGGGAGATCGATCATCAGGTCATCTGTGNNATGCTGCGGGAAGCGCAGTCCAAAGGGGTCCACAACCTGGTTCAGGCATCGGTCACTCACCTTCCCTTTGCAGCAGAAACCTTTGCCCGCATCATGGTCATCGATGCCCTGCACCACATGCCAGACCAAAAGACCACCGTAGGCGAGATGCTCCGCACACTTAAAGTTAGCGGAAGACTGCTGATCGAGGAACCCGATATCCGCCTGTTTGGCGTTAAGCTGATCGCCTTGGCCGAGAAATTGGCCTGGATGAAAAGTAAATTCTATTCTCCACCACAGATCAAAGCCATGACTGAATCGTACGGGGCAACCGCCCATATCGGCAGCGACGGGAAAGGGTCTGCCTGGATCATGGCAGACAAGAATCATTAACAGTCAATTCTATTTGAAAGGGGATGATGAACGCTAATTAGCCGGTTGAGGTGCCAGTTCTAAAATTTCCGCCCCCCCGCCTTCCACCCTGAACAGGAATATCTCCCCCTCCTGCAGTCCCTCCACAACATACACACCATCAGAACAACCTCTCAGCGATGCCTCTTCCGCCACAAACCCGGCAAGTGTCTCTGCCTGGGCCAGTACCGCGTCGGGCACAAGTCCCAGATCGCAGACATGGGCGCGGGGAAATTTTTCTGCGTTCGCCACCAAGAAATCTACCGCACTGGGGCTGGCCACATGGCGCGGGAGATGGTAGCGATTGAAATCTGGCGCATAGGGAGGGAAAAGGTATTTCTCCAACGAAATCAGGTCGATCTCCATCACCGCCTGTACAGGCTCCCCTTCCGGGTTGACGTAGCTCAGCATGGTGTCCACATCACCCCGCTTCGGCCAGACGCCGTAGGTCAGCGCCAGGATATTGCCCAGGCGTGGGATGAGGTCCTCGCGGCCGGCCATGCGCAGCAGGTCACGCAGGTAGAGGTCGTTCATTTCCGCCTCCCAAAGGATGGTGGTCCCGTCAGACCAATCCAGCCGCGGATGGGTGTAAAAATGGTTGTAGGGCATCAAGTCATGATCCATCCCCCAGGCAATTGTCCTGGCCAGTTCCATCTCCCATCCGGGATCATCCGGGTTGGCATACAGCTTGTTCCCCAGGTTGACAAACAAAGCCGCAGAGTAACCGAAGTCCGGGTGCTCCTGGTAAAAATGCCACAGGATGCCCAGGCCGGTATCACCGCGCGGGTTGCCATTTTCATTCAGCCGGATCTGGTTATTAAAATACAGGTCGTCCAATGAGAGGATCAACGGGCGCCGCCCCTCCGGGACCACCATCCTTCCCGCCAGCCAATCTTCCAGAGGCACCAGGCTGAATCCAGCATCGTAGATTTGGTTGAGCTGGTGCTCAAAATCCTCGAACCGCACCTTCAACCCGGTGGATTGCTTGGCAATATCGGCAGCAAACTGGTGGTAAGTGAGGATCACGATGTACGGATCGCTTTCCCACACCGTGGCAGTCACCTGGGTTGAGGGGACCATGGTCGGCGTAAAAGTCGGCTTGGTGGTCGGCGTCATTGTCGGGATGGGGCTAGGCTGCAATGTAGCGGTTTGCCGGGGTTCATCCGCAGCAGGGGTAGCCGTCTGCAGGAAACTTCCCTCAGCCCGAGAACCGCAGGCAGCCAAAAAGAAGAAGGATAAGATCACCACCAGCCAAAACAGCCCCCGGCCGGCGGATTGATGATTAATCTTCAGCATGAGAGATTTGGTCACGGAGTCTCTGGCGCANNAGCAGTTTCCCCTCTGGGTTTTCAAAATACCAGTGGTCCCAGCCATTGCAAGGGCTTCCACCGGTCATTTTCCTGCCCAATTGGTGGATCGATCCTTCCTGCTCACCAAGTTGTAACTTCCCGTTGGCCTTGACCTTGGCGGCTAGCTGGCGCTGCTTTTTGAAATATAGTTCTTGTCCTGGGGACAGGAGGCCGTGTTCCAGCACCGCCGAGAAGGGAATACGGGGTGCTTTCCTTCTCTTGCCACGCAGGTCAAAAACTTGATCATCGAATTCTTCCGCCCGAACGGCGTCAATGCGAGCCTGTGCAACCTCGATATAAATTTGATTCTTTTCAATCCCGATCCACTGCCGGTGCAGCTTTTTAGCCACCGCGCCGGTTGTGCCGGAGCCGAAAAAGGGGTCCAATACGATATCACCGGGATGGGTCCCTGCCAGCAGCACCCGGTACAGCAGCGCCTCCGGCTTCTGAGTGGAGTGCGCCTTTTTGCCGTCCACCTTAATCCGTTCCCCTCCAGATACGTGGGAGAGCAGCCACCAATCGCTGCGCATTTGCTTATCCCGGTTGAGGCCTTTCATGGCATGGTAGTTGAAGGTGTATTTCGCTTTTTCATCCTTTTTGGCCCAAATCAAGGTCTCGTGCGCATTGGTAAAACGTACCCCCAGGAAATTGGGCATCGGGTTGGTCTTGACCCAAATGACATCGTTCAAAATCCAATAGCCCAGGTCTTGCAAGATGGTTCCCAGACGGAAGATATTATGATAAGTGCCGATCACCCAGATGGTGCCGGTATCTTTCAGCACCCTGCGGCATTCTTTCAACCATTGGCGGCTGAAATCGTCGTAGGCGTCAAAGCTGCTGAACTGGTCCCAATCATCATCCACCCCATCCACGCGGGTCATATTGGGGCGGAAGAGGTCGTTTTGCAGCTGCAGGTTATAGGGAGGGTCGGCAAAAATCAGGTCCACAGAGTTTGCCGGCAGGGTCTGGAGCACTTCCACACAATCCCCCTGTAAAATGCGTCCCACCGGTAAATTGTTCATCCTGGACCAGCCTCCTCGGGTCAGACATTAAACCGCACGTGGACGATATCGCCGTCACGCACGATGTAGTTCTTTCCTTCCACCTGCAGCTTTCCCTGATCTCTCAGCGCTGCCATACTCTTAGATTCTACCAGCAATTGATAAGGAGCAACTTCTGCCCTGATGAACCCCCTCGCCAGGTCGGTGTGGATCGCGCCGGCGGCCTGCTGGGCTGTATAACCGGTTTTCAAGGGCCAGGAACGAACCTCGTCCTCGCCGACGGTAAAGAAGGATGTCAGTCCCAACAAGTTATACGACTCGCGGATCATCCGGCTGAGGCTGGGCTCTTCAATGCCATATTCCGCCAGGAATAAATCCAGTTCTTCCAGCGGGAGTTGGGCCAGTTCCATTTCCAGTTTTCCCTGAAGCGGGACGACGATCAACTCTCCGGCGGGTTCAGAAACATCTGGAGCGTCCTGCACCTCTCCCAGGTTGAGCACCAGCAGCAGGGGCTTGAGAGTCAGGAACTGGTAGCCAGAGAGTTGCTTGATTTCCTCTCCGGTCAGCTGCATCTTGCGCAGCGGCAGTTCCTGTGAGAGATGCTCCTGCAATCGCCCAAACAGGGCACGTTCGCGCTCGACCTCGGCTTTATCGCGCCCACCTTTGCCTTTCTCCTCTGCCAGTTTCTCCAGCTTGCGCTCAACTGTGATCAGATCATTGAGCAGCAGTTCGGTATTCATCGAGACAATATCCCTGGCAGGATCAACACTGCCGGCGGGGTGCGGGACCGCGTCTGATTCAAAACAGCGCACGACATGGATAAACCCATCCATTTTTCCCAACTCGTTGCGCAGCTGACCGGAGATATCACCTTGTCCGTGGCCCTCCAGCCCGGCGATATCGGCGTATTCCACCTTGGCATATGTGACTTTCTTGGGCTGGTATAGACTTGCCAGTTGGTTGATCCGGTGATCAGGTACGTCAATTACCGCAGTATGCACCTCAATTTTGCCGCTCATCATTGTCGGCTGGTTCTGCCGGGTAAGCGCATTAAAGATAGTTGTTTTTCCAGTTTGTGGTAAACCAATAATTCCTAGTTTCATAACCCGCTAATTAAATCAAAGAAGTCTATAAAAATCCAGAAGTTGCTGATCAAATTTCCATATCAATTTTGGGTCTCCTATCCAGGAGACTCTAAATTATTTCAATTTTCTCGCCTGCAGTGAAAACAAGAAAGGAATCGTGCCGTGCTGTTCTGGCGGCAGACGCCACCACCCATCTTCTCCCTGCTCCATGAACGAGAATTTCGCTCTTGCGGCATATGGAAACTCATGCAGGTACTCAATTGTCAAGCCGGCATTCACCAGGCTGTTAATCATCTCTCCCAAGCTGTGGTCCCAAACATAGGACACGCTGGAAATGCCGCCTTTTTCAGATGCATACGATCCTGTCGCCTCAATCTTTTGGGGTTCCTGAGAGAAAAAATAGGACCGTTCAGCCTGAAATTTCCCTCCTGGCTTTTCCCTGAAGATTCGAAAAGCAGGATGGTCTTCAACGATATAGAAAATCCCTCCCACCTTGAGATAGTGTGCAATCACCTCTCCCCATCTAGTCAAATCAGGCAGCCCGTGTAAAACGCCATAGGAAGTGAAGACAATATCGAACTGAGCCGACAACATATCGGGAAGTTGGTAAATATCCGTACAATAGAATTCGGCAGGAATCTCAAGTTCCCGGCTGAGCGCTTTTGCCAAGTCAATTGCTTCTGGTGAAAAATCGACCCCTGTAACCTGCGCCCCGCGTCGGGCCCAGGAAAGCGTATCCATGCCAAAATGGCATTGCAAGTGCAGCATCGATTTCCCAGTCACGTCACCCAGTTCAGAAAGTTCAATTGATCTCAGGCGGTCTTTGCCTCTCTTGAATCCTTCCAGATCGTAAAAAGGAGACTCTTTGTGTTCGCTTACTAATTGATCCCAGCGCTTTTGATTTGCTTTGAGGTATTCTTTCATTAAATATCACCAACTTTTGAAAAGGATAGTGGCATACTGTTGATTGACAGGTGTTGCTTGTTTTATGTACCGTAATTGAGATTATGTTTTGGCATTATACTCCGTAGAACTTCAGCCAATGAGTAGGCACAGCTTTGTTTTTTCTTGAGTAAAGGTTTAAAGATTATCTTTTATGTGATCATTAAAATCTTTAAAGATATTTATCCCCATATTTAATAGAGTTAATTTAATTAGTAATTGTAGTAGGGCCTGTGGATATGTGGGTAACGCCAATTAAGATCAAAAAATCCCCCATATAGCGGGTTTAAGTTTAAATGTCTCCCTTCTGATAGGGGATGGAAGGACAATTTTTATCCACACGCTGAATGGGGGTAGATTCTGGATAAAAACAGCCATTTGGGGATAAAAAAGAATAGAACAAATATCCTCTGAAAATACGTGAGTGCTGAAAAGACTCAACCCATATATGGGGGTATCCGCTGGTTAGATGAACACTTGTTTTTCCACAGTTTTCCCCAGAAACGCGCGATTATCCACAGATTTGCACATGTTATCCACATTTGGATATGGTTGTGAAGGTCGTCACAACCCCCATATGTGGGTGGACTCCATATAATCGTTACAGATGTCGGAGGTAGGCTTCGGGGTTGTGGAGGAAATCGCGCATCAGGTTGACATGCTCCAGGTCTTGATACGCAACCGGGCTGAGGGGTGTCTGGTCAAAGGTCAGGATTTCCGCCTCCGGGTAGGCCATCAGGATTGGGGAATGGGTGGCGATGATAAACTGTGCATCCTGGCCGACCATTTCTTTTATGGCGGAAAGCAACGCCAGCTGACGGAGGGGAGAAAGTGGGGCTTCCGGCTCGTCGAGCAGGTACAGCCCGCCGGGAACGAAACGCGACTGGAAGAGCGCCAGGAAGCTCTCTCCATGAGACTTGGTATCCAGCCCATCTCCATAGCGCCGTTCCATGGCATTCAATTCGCTGGCGAATGGCATGCGCGCCAACCCCTGGGCAAGTTTGGATCGGTCCTGGTATTCTTCGTCCACCCGCTCCAGTTCCTGCTTCATTTGCTGGCGGGCTTGGTGCTGCTGTTTGACATAGCCGAAGAAATCCTCCGCCCGCAGGAAGAAACCTTTGCGGGTGCGCTTGTTCCAGACCAGCTTGTACCATTTGGCCAGTTCCCGGACATGCTCCAGGGTGGGGTCCCGGTGGGCGCTCCCGCTGCCCACGGTGATCATCTCAGCGGCCACAGCCAGGGCTTCGATCACAGTTGATTTCCCCGACCCATTCTCCCCCACAAGGATGGTGACTGGTGCGTGAAGTTCCAGCTCCTGCCAGGCAGAAATCACCGGCAGGTTAAACNNGGTTAAACGGGAAGTCCTTTGGCCGGGTTTTGCCTTCTCTCAGCATGATGGTGCGCAGGTGGATCATCAAAGTAGATTATATCTTGATTTCATCATAATCAGCCTGTGTCGAGTGCTCCAGTCCTTTCTCTCGGAGGGTATCAATACCAGGCCATCAGGCTGAAAAACATCTTGATGAACCAGAATGTTAGAAGAAAATCAATATTTCTTAAATGGGCACCTTTTCTTAACAGGAGGCGGTATAATAGGATTACCAAGCTGCTAAATTGCAACCATGTGGTAACCGTCAGATGAACATTTTTTCACCCTAATTTCCCCACTTTTTGTTTGAATAACAATAAGTTTTGTTACCGTGTCTAACAGCAGCTTGATACCAAAAGTATTGAGAAAAAAGAATCTATGACTCAACGAAAAATAACCGATGACCTGGACGTTCTGATGGCTGTCTTGCCTGAAGAAATCGCCCAGGCAGTGAAAAAAACAAATAACAGTTCAGACCTGCTCGAGGTGATCATGGATTTGGGGCGTGTCCCAACCGCCAGGCTGGTCTCGGGAGAGGTGGTATTAACGGATAATGAAATTTCCCGCCCCGATATTGACGATGTTGTCGAGCGGCTTGGAGATTTCGATGCCGATAACCGGGCTGGGCTGGAGCGCACCCTGCACCGCATCTCTGCCATCCGCAACCGGCGCGGAGATATCGTCGGTCTCACCTGCCGGGTTGGCCGTGCGGTGTATGGCACGATTGACATCCTGCAGGATTTGATTGACCAGGGTAAGAGCCTGCTGATCCTCGGACGTCCCGGGGTCGGGAAGACCACCATGCTGCGCGAAGCAGCCCGCATCCTGGCAGACTCTAAGCGCGTGGTGATTGTCGATACCTCGAACGAGATTGGCGGTGATGGCGATGTGCCTCACCCGGCGGTCGGCCGGGCGCGCCGCATGCAGGTGGCCACTCCGGCGCTGCAGCACGAAGTGATGATCGAGGCGGTGGAGAACCACAACCCCGAGGTGATCGTGATTGATGAGATCGGCCGCCAGCGTGAGGCAGAAGCTGCCCGCACGATTGCGGAACGCGGTGTGCAGTTGATCGGCACTGCACACGGCAACACACTCGAGAACCTGCTGCTCAACCCCACACTTTCCGACCTCGTCGGAGGGATCGAATCGGTCACCCTCTCGGATGAAGAAGCCCGGCGGCGCGGCACCCAAAAAACGGTGCTGGAAAGACGTTCGCCGCCTACCTTCGATATCTTGGTCGAAATCCAGACCCGAGACACGATCGCCGTACACCTGGATGTTTCTGCTGCGGTCGACGCATTACTGCGCGGCTATGATGCCCCGCCGGAAACACGTTCCCGCCAGGAAGATGGCAGTATCAATGTGGTTAGAGCGGCCTCGATCAAAGGGGCAGGAAAAGGCTCACGGCGCTCAACCATGAGCAGTCAGGGTCCGCTGCGCCGCCGCAAAGATCGAGCTGGGGACCAAGTGATGGTATCTGAAAGTACAAAAACACCCCGCGAGCAGTTGATGGAACGCGGACCGCTCTCGGTTCAGCAAGACCCGATCCGCATTTTTGCATACGGTGTGGCCCGCAACCGGTTGGAGAATGCCGCTCGCTATCTCGGGGTTCCCATCGTGATTTCCAAAGACCTCGGCGATGCTCAGGTGATGGTCACCCTGCGCAATTACTACCGCAAGCGCCAGCGCATCATCGTTGATGCTGAACGCCGTGGTATGCCTGTGCATGTCTTGCGAGCCAATACGGTCCAGCAGATGGAGCGCTTCCTGGGCGGGTTGTTCGACCTGACCTCCATCGGGCAAAATTACGATAACAGCAGTAATCAGATCGTCAACCAGACCCGCAAGGCGATTGAAGCGGTGCTCAACGGGGAACGCTGGGTGGAGCTTCCGCCCGCAGCCTCCCGCATCCGCCGCCTACAGCACCAAATGGCGAACGAAGCATCGTTGGTCTCTCATTCCTACGGCAAAGAACCCAACCGCCGGGTGCGCATCTTCAGAGAATAGCCGCGGGGGAGAATCATGTTCATTACACTGGAAGGCCCAGAGGGCAGCGGCAAAAGCTCACATATCTCCCCCCTGGCGGATATGCTCCGCCGGGAGGGATACCAGGTACTGATCACCCGGGAGCCTGGGGGAACGCCTATTGGGGATGAGATCCGCAATACGTTGCTCAACTTGAAAAACACTGCCATGCATCCCACCACCGAAATCCTGCTCTTCCAGGCCTCACGCGCCCAACTTGTCCACGAACAAATTCTCCCGGCCTTGCAGGGAGGGAAAATCGTGCTCTGCGACCGGTTTGCTGATTCCACCATGGCCTACCAGGGATACGGGCACCAGACCGACCTGAAAGAACTTGCCCAGATCATCCGCTTTGCGACCGGGGGCCTGCAGCCAGACCTGACGCTCTTGCTGGATGTGGATATCGAAATCGGGCTGAAACGCCGCTCTTCCGATCAGGAAAGTTGGAACCGGCTGGACGCCAAAGAACAGGCTTTCCACCAGCGGGTGCGGAATGGTTACCTGGAGATGGCAGATGCTCAGCCGGGGCGCTGGGCAGTAGTGGATGCCAGCCAGCCGCTGGAACAGGTGCGGGATACCCTGATCCGCGTGGTGCTTGATCGTCTGGCTGAAGCCAAAAAATCCCCCTCCTGATTTTCTACACTACCCAAAGAATTTCATCGTACTTTCCTTTATTCGAATTTCTGGTTGTTTGATGTAAAATCAAGGATAATCTTCATTCAATCAGCCCAGGAGGTTGTACATGTTTCAGAAATTAGCCAATAGTTGGGAACTGGTTAAAGCCAGTGCCCGGGTCTTGCAGCAGGATAAAGAACTGCTGGTTTTCCCGATCATCTCTACGATCGGGGTCGTGCTGGTAACCCTGGGGTTTATCTTCCCCTTCCTGGTCGGCAACCTGTTTGACTCGATTTTTTCCGACCAAATGCAGGTCGTCGGCTTTTTGGTGATGCTGGCTTACTATGTCGTCCAGTATGCGGTCATCTTCTTCGCCAATACCGCCCTGGTAGGTGCGGCCATGATCCGGCTGGAAGGCGGCGACCCAACTGTGCGGGACGGTATCCAGATCGCGCTGAAAAATATCACCAGCATCCTGGGTTATGCCCTGATCGCCGCCACAGTGGGCGTGATCCTGCGTTCAATCAGCGAGCGCAGTGAGGGGCTCGGGCGCATCGTCACCTCGCTGATCGGTACTGCCTGGAATATCGCCACCTACCTGGTCGCCCCCGTACTTGCCGTGGAAGGGATCGGCCCAGTGGATGCCATCAAGCGCTCAACTTCCCTCCTCAAGCAGACCTGGGGCGAGCAAATCGCTGGCAACTTTGGCATGGGTGCCATCACTTTCCTGGTAATCTTCGGCATCATTCTAATGGGCGGCGGAGCGGTATATGGGGTGGTGATGCTTGACCTGGGCCTAATCCCGATCGTGCTGGTAGGCGGATTTGTGGTCATGCTGATCGTGATTGTGGGGTTGATTTCTTCCACCCTCAACAGCATCTACACCGCGGCGGTGTACCAATACGCCACCACCGGCCAGTCCGGCGAATTCTTCGACAGCCAGCTGGTCGAGAACGCCTTCCGTCCTAAATAGCTGACTCTTTAATCAAGTGTGCAGGGAGCCAGTACTGGCTCCCTTTTTTTTAGTACGTGTCTTGGGGATATATAAATTGGAAAGCTTATGGTGATTTATGGCCGATAACGAGATGGGCACCATAAGGGAACG
>JABAHS010149181.1_pt2 | contig 11229 bp, 11 predicted proteins | sample 7062111 | NCBI WGS metagenome assembly JABAHS01 (sample SAMN14534600, study PRJNA622989) | marine sediment metagenome | biome: marine biome [ENVO:00000428]; feature: marine pelagic biome [ENVO:01000023]; material: deep marine sediment [ENVO:00002113]; isolation source: pool of 4 deep marine... | reverse complement strand
ATTGGTTTCACTACATAAATTTCCAGGATGAAATATTCTCTTTTTCGATATATGTTTGGATTTGGAGTCTTGCTATTATAGAAGTCTATTCTAGAGAATTGTGTAGGCTTAGTAAGGGCTGAAATTAGTTGACTGAGAGGAGAACCAGTCTCTGGGTATTGGGATCCCTGAATTGTATGGAAGTTTTGTTTATTGCTTATCTTTTTCTAACCTCTGGAGAAGCCGATTCCCGCTTAGGGCTCTATCTACTTAACGGGACATTAACAAACTTGGATCTAGCAGCCTACTTCTGGGAATTCCTGAGTCTGGCACCTCTTTTTGTGGGGGTCATTGTCATATTTTTATGTTATAGAGTGAAAAAGAACGTGGACTCTATGAGCAAGGTTCAAAATGGTCTGAGGGTGGAGATGTCTATTATGGTATCGAAGTTGAATGAGTTGGAGAACGGTCTGAAGGTGGGTTTGCAGAAGCTAGAGACCGACTTGGGGAAGGAGAGGAAATGCCCCTTCTGCGGAGAACAGGTGCTACCCCAGTTTAAGGTGTGCCCCTACTGTGAAGAGAAACTACCTTATGCACTTATGCAAATAAACAATCTATAGCACGTCTGTGCTTGCATGCATCCCAGTGACATTGGAAGATACTAAGATTTGCATGTGTGCAAGTGGATTTCTCAGCTGAGCTGGAAAGCGGGTTTCCGGTGGATGTGTGAGTGTTGAATGAGGGTCCGTTGCCCGTTTAGATTTACAAATCTATGTACTAAGCAGACAATTCTTAAAGGAATAAGGATTTTAGGCTGAGGTTGGATGAAACTCGTAGGAAGTACGTTGTATGTTTCAAGCAGGTAACGAAAAAAGTTATTATCGAGACCAAGAGGGGGATAGATGCGACTTTCTTCACGGTTGGTGGCGGTTTCTGCCGTTTTCGGTGTTCTAGTCTTCATGGTGGAGTTGATACCGCCACCAACGAGTAGATTTTTTCAAGTTTTCACAGCCTTATTCATAACTCTTGCTGCTGTGATCTTGCAGCGATTGGGCGGGGCCACTTTCACTTGTCTGATAGCAGGTCTTCTGGACGCCATCTACACGGGGATGCCCATAGCTTTCCTTCTCTTTGTTATGCGTGGAGTGTCCTTCGACCTGGCACTACAGGCCTCAAGCACCTGGACTACACCGTCCACAATTAAGGTGTCAGTATGCTCGATCCTTAGCAGTCTTATGACGGGTTTGGTTGCTTATTGGGCTATCGTGGAATGGCTCAGCATAATGGATGTTGGAATTGAGATCTTCGTTTTCTTCATTGTTATGTCGGCAGTTCTCAGTGGTATAGGCGCGGTGATAGCGGTCAAGTTATGGCAAAGATTTTCCAAGCTTTAAGACTACATATGTAGGCTGTTGTGTGCAGAATACTCTCATCATTTTCATGAAATGTGTGTGCTACATGCTTAGCCTTGTGATCATTCCTGTCCTAACACTGATACATTTGGATCCCGAAGATACGCGAATTAGGATGGGATCCGTGGGTGGATCTGTGGCGCCGGGGGTGGGATTCGAACCCACGTGACCCCGAGGGGTCACAGGCTTTCCATCTGGACTCCAGGCTTGAGCTTCTGTTTGGACGAATCTGCTCCCTACCTGATTCCCCGCTGTTCGCTCTAGGAGACCCCGGCATCTACTAACAAGAAAGGATTAATCATGTTTTTTAGCTTTTTGAGATTCATGCAGAGCCCCGCCACATCTTGGGATAGGTGCCGCGGGGCATAAGTACCCGCTGGATGGTTGCGACTATTCCATGGTCCATTCTCAGGATTTCTTCTGTGGAGGCTGTGGCCTTGGAGAGGGCTACTGCTTCTCCCTTTTGGGTAAGAATNNTAAGAATGGCCACTATACTTTTGGGTTTTATCTCGGTTTCTAAGGACAGGACTCCTGGGGCTGCCAAATTGGCTCCGTGGCATATGGCATCAACAGCTGAGTCGCGTACGATGATTTTCGGGATGTACTCCAGAGCTTTCTCCATCGGTTGTATGATTCTTCGAAGCCATTTTTCATCATTGGTTTCCTTCCATTCAGCGTACCAGTATACCACGTCATGGAGAGTGATTAGACCTGCATCCTCTGTGAAGGGGCCCGACCTTGTTCTCCGCAGTTCTCTCATGTGGGCCCCGCATCCCAGTGCCTCTCCCACATCGTGAGCCAATTTGCGTATGTACGTGCCAGCTTCGCATGCCACTCCAAAGAGGACGTCTCTATCTTGGATCTCAAGGAGCTTTAGACGGTAGATCTTTCTCTTTCTCAGTCTCCGCTTAACTGCGGATCGGACTGGAGGACGCTGATAAATCGTTCCTGTGAACTCCTCCAACGTATTCTTGACACCTTCTTTTGGAACCTCTGAGTGAAGCCGCATCACGNNTTCTTGACACCTTCTTTTGGAACCTCTGAGTGAAGCCGCATTACGCAGATGTACTCTTTCCCTGATTGGAGTAGGGCGCGGATTATTTTCTTTGCCTCGTGGAGAGCTATGGGGAGAATACCAGTGACTCTCGGGTCCAAGGTCCCCCCATGGCCCGCCTTTTGAATATCTAAGAGACGTTTTGTCCACGCCGTAATTTCATGACTTGAAGGACCTGGCGGCTTGTCCAAGTTGATCACGCCAAATCGCATATACTGTTCGATTGGTCTTCCCTCAGGCCTACAGCCATAACGAGGACTGGTCTCCTCCTCAGCCTTAACTAGTAGCCGACGTTCGATCTCCCAAGGCGGCGTGATCTGTCGCATCTGTATCCCGTCTGATGAAGGGACAGGATGCATTAAAAAGTTGAGGGCGAGCCCTCAGTTGTACTTCTGACCTCTAGGATGTACGGCTTGAAAATTATGTAGATGAGATTGTGCACCACACATTTGCTAAATAAATTATGGACTGAGATCTATTTACAGATCTATAACAGTACGTCTCCCTATACTTCGCTCCACCATCTCTACAATCTTCAACCTGCTCTCTGCCTCCAACACCTCTTCCAGTTTTGCTTTCGTGGCAGGTTTATGAGGTGCCCCCTCACATCCTCTGACGTTTCTAGTTGAAATTGTGTAGGTTCCTATCTTTCTGGCTAATCTGTCAGTCTCCGCCTTGTTAAAACTCAGAAGGGGGCGGTGAACAGGATATCTCTCTGTAGCCTCATCTAACACCCTGAGATTCCGAAGGGTCTGACTGGCCTGCTCATCAATGGCCTCTCCAGTCACCAGGCCCTCAGCCTCCACCTCGTCGGCTATTCTCTCCGCCACTCTATACATCATACGCTTACATAATAGACAGGTCAATCGCCTCGGCACCCCTTCCATTATCTCTTTGAGATTCTCTCCGTGTCTAATAATGTGTAATCTGCGTGGAAAGCCCACGGCCCAGTCAGAGAGTGCTCGCGCCACCTCTATGGCTCTCTTGGTTGTAGACCCGTCGGTGTATGGCTGGTTGTTGAAGTATAAAGGGGCTACGGGGGATCCTCTCTTCATCATCAGCCAACAGGCCACGGCGCTATCCAAACCGCCACTCAACAGGCCTACGACGCGGCCCTGGACACCAAGTGGGAAACCCCCAACACCTCTGATGATGTCAGAGAAGACGAAGCCTAAATCATCTCTGACCTCCACACCGAGTCTTACGTCTGGATCGTCCAGATCCACTCTCACCTCCTGGTCCGCGAACTTCTGCAGAATCCTGCGGCCCACCGTCCTGCACACCCTCTGGCTAGAGTAGGGGTGTTCACCGATCCGTCTGCATCTGACGGCAAAACGGTCTCCCGTGGCCAGCTTCCTCTCCGCCAGAGATAGACAGCCAGCCACAACCGGGTCAAAATCGCTTCCCGTCTCTAGAGCCGGAGAAACAGAGGAGATGCCGAAGACTCTTGAACATTTTCTAGCGGCATGGAGGGCCTTGGTGGTCCTTATATAAACTCTGCCATCTCTGCGCAGTAGCTCTTTGAAAGGCATATCATAAGACTTCAGGGTAGCTCTTATATTCTGCACTAGACGCCTCAGATACCATCTTCTGGTCCATCTCTTCTTTATCCAGATCTCCCCACCCAACCTTATTATAATGGAGTTAGGCTCCGAGTTCATAACTCATCAAGAAGATAAGTTGAAAGCGTGCTTGATAAAGGAATTTTAGAAATAAAGTGACCGCTGATATGGATTGATAGGCTATAACCGAAATATTTATTACATCTTACGATACCATATTTATGGAGATGGGTTAGGCAACCTGCGTGGGGTGGAAGCATGGGGAAAATCGAAAGCCGAAAACGGCTTACAGGCGCGCATGAAACCCATACCTTCCACTGGTGGGACGTTCTCAGAATCAGGATAAGCCTCCGCTGAAGCTGTGCGCGCCAACCCACTTTTTATAATTCCCTAATGCAGATTTTTCTATCTAGTCGTAGTGCCAATCCTCTTGGGAAGATTTACGACAAAACTTGACATACAGGTATATCAATCGGTCTCAGAACAGTTCGGACCAGCATTTGGCAAGGGGAAATCTAGCCTTCTGAGTGGGTTGCCATGTTTCCGCGTTCGGTCACAATCTTGACCGTGTATGGTTCGCTGGGTGAGGTTATGTCCAAACGTGGATAGGTGAGTGTTCGTTCCGAGGTTATGACCAGATCTACGTCGTAACGCCTATGATGTGTGGAGTTTATGATCCACAATGAGACCAAGCGGCAGGATATGGCCCCTTGATTCTTGAAGATGAAGCTGGTTCCGATCTCTGAAGCGGGTTTAAATTCAATCCAGTCGCCTTTGAAGTCGAAGGATTCATCTAGGTTCTTTACTCCCCGGATCCTTATCCTCCAATGGCCGGTGTCATTCCTGAAGCGGCCCGGATCGTCGGCAATGCTCTGATTATGGGTCTCATCAATGTTTGGTGTATCCCGCGAAGTGTAGGCTATGTAGCCATCTCCGCTGGTGGGGTATTCACCTAGTTGGTAATCGAAAAGTTGAAGGGTAACGGTCACTGACCCCACGGTCCAAGCACTATCAACGGTCCAGTTCAGTTGAAGCCAGCCGTCTATGTCGCTTGACCCTGTGAACTGTACCTCTGCAGTATATTCGTTCCTCCAAATATGTAATAGCGTCACGTCTATGTTCCAGCTGTCCTTAGTATCATCCTCTACCATGTTGTCTCTGAACCGAATGGTGAAGGTTGAGGAGGGGGCGTAAGGGGCAACCGAGACGTTGTTCCATCCGCTGGAAAGATCGGTGAGTAGGTTCTGCCAAGCAGAGTCATACCAGACATCAACCTTCAAGTTCTCAGATCCCATGGTTCCTCCGTATATGCAGAGTTCCTTCTCGGTTCCTTCTTGATCTATACCGATCCACTGGACCTCTAGATCCAGTTCATAGTTGCTTCCTGCCGAATAGCTGAAGTCTTGGATACGACTGTCATGTGCAGAGTCGCCGAATCCAAAATAGGAGTAGGTGGTAGGAGGATTCCAATCTAGTCTGGTCCAGTAAAATATGGTCCAGGTTGCTGACTTCAGTTGAGAGGCGTCAAGTTGTTCGGTGACGAACTCCTCAAGCAGATTGTCACCAGCACCCAGGCTTACGTAGACCCGAATTACGATGGCGTCTGTGGATAATAAGGACGTTTGCGGACAATCCCAGCTGTTAGATTGTATGCCTTCTCCTTCTGTGGACCGAGAGACTGTGGCCACGATGCTGCCACTAGTGATCTCTATCATGGTACCCTCTGAATCTCTTTTCCACACCCGGATACCCCAAGTACCGTTATGGCTTCCCTGTCGTGAAGAGGATCTATTCAGATATGAACTCGTCTGAGTTGTGCTGCATTCGTAAGCTGAGAACCCATTTACGGTATGCTGACTGCTGGTCAGGTACCGGGTTTCACTTAAGACTGGTGCAGTATTCTCTTCACTCAAAGTATCGTAGACTGCGTCTGGACCCTGTTGCTGAGCCGTGAAACTGCTATGACTTCCTCTCTCGGAAGGATAGTACAGATCACATCTCTGGTCCACAAAATCTATTGTCTCATTGCCGGTGTAATAGCTTCTGAAGGTCATGTACACCCCGTCATCCGANNCCCCAAGGGTATATTCGGAAGGGTTGTAATTTGATGCCGCTACAATGCCTGAAATATCTGAGAGTTCAATGTCTTCCTGCATTCTCTCCCAGTCCAGCTGATTCATCTCATAGTTCCATAGGAAGACGTTTGAAACTATGACCGTGACGATGACCAGACCTAGAACGAAGACGATCACATTGCTGATTCCACGCTGATCCTTCCCGATTCGCAACCTAGACACTCGCCATTTCAAGATTTGTATAGTGTTCATTCGCAAAAGCGTTCTGAATCAGAAATCAAGATTGAGGATCAGAATGAGTTCAAAATGACTTCCGAGCATGTGTCCCTGGAATGTTATTATTGCTGGACTCAGAGCAATACGTTTGCCAAAATAAAGCAGCGGATATGTGGATCCACTTTCGGCTGTAAGGTTTGCGAATCTGGAATGTCTAATCTTGCTGGAGTTTCAGGAAGCGAATTTATCCTCGGAGATTTTGCTGGTCACCTTTATTCCTCTTCTATCCCAAACCCACAAGATTTCAGGCGGGTCTATGTTCCCTTCGTAATTTATTATGTAGATGTGCGTCCACTCCTCATCGTAACGTGAAGAGACGGATGTTACGTTGTTTGGGGGGTCAAGTTCGAAACTATCCGCGTTCAGGGTGGTGATAGGCCTGTTTTCTTCTCTTCTTACAGCTACAAATATTTGGTTTGAGGTACAGTTTGGCAGTATCGTAACGTTCAGGAAGGGTGTGACCATAAACTTGTAATCTGTGAATCCTATTGAGGCTATATCTAGAGTGAATGTGACGTTTGCAGCTGAAAAGGATGAGGCTTTACACCAATCGTAGGCCAATCCATTGGTGTAATTGATTTTTTCGTCGTTCCCCAAGAGATATGTGAGAGTTACTTGGCGACCCAGATACATTCGAGATAGGTTGGTTTGATATTTCTGTAGATTCCTTCTAAGAACAGTCTGGGAGTCTGTGGGCGGAATATATCTGATTTCAGTGGACCAAGTGTGGATCAGAGAACATTCTATATCCCAACTGTCCGGGTTCTGATCGTTGATTTCAGATCCAGCTTTAAATCTGATGGTTAAGGTTGAGGAGTTCACGTAGTCGGAGATCGAGATGTTATTCCAATCGTTGCTGTTTAGATCGTTAATCAGGGTGTCCCAACTGCTGGAGGATATGTTCCATACGTCCACTCTCAATTCTTCGCTTCCCCAGTTTGAGAAGCCTGTGCGGATGCACAACTCCTGTTCGGTTTGGTTATGATCGGCAGTTGTCCATTGTACCTCTAGATCTATCTGATAATTTACTGAAGCTGTAGACAAGAAATCGGTTTCGTGAAGGTACGTTTTGGTTGCTTTGTTCGCATCACTGTTGTGAAATCTGAACCGGATTTTAGATAATGTTGTTTCTGTAAAAGTCACATTTGTCCATGCATCCNNCATGCATCCCAGATGCCTGCTCCACTGTAGATGTTGATCCAAGTGGTATTGTAGATATCTATTACCATCTGGTCAATCTTATCACTTTCACGTCCTACGTAGTATTGTACTTTGCTGGAATTTGTTGAAGCCACGGTCAATTCGATGTAGTCACTCCAAGTGCTGCTGGGAATATTGGTGGAAGCATTTGTTCCTGTATCATCGTCGTAACTGTTGATTTCTGAAGTCCAGGTGTTGTTTGGATCATTGTGTCCTGTAGGACTGACCCATGACTGACTGCTCCCAGTATCTTCTTCGGTCAGAGTGTCATAGAATGGATCTGCCTGTTGTTGAGCAGTGAAGCTGCTGTGGTTACCCTTGTCTGCCTTACCATCTACATCTGATGCGCAGTTGTCTACAAAGTTTTCCGTTTCATTCACTCTTTCAACGATGCCGATCAGGCTGTTGGTGTAGTTTGCTAGACTCAACTCTACTAGACGACGGCAGTTCAATTCAATGTTGCCTATAAGCATTAAGTATTCTTCCCATGGCTCATGTTTGTAGTAGGTTCCAGCTCTATGCATTAGAACTCCTATGGAGATAATCATCATAGCTATGAATAGTACTGCTATTATCACGAATTGTCCCCTCTTCTCCGATCTGAGGCTATTCAAGAGATCACCCTCTGGCGAGTTGCAGAATCAGGGTTCTGGGGTCATAATCTGCTTGACAAGTAGTACCGTTGTATAAACCAATTAGTCCATAACTCACTGAAGCAATATTTTTTGATGTTTTGAAGGTTTCTCCGCCTCCGTAAACGATGAGTGGATGTGAAACTCTTGTGCCGTCCAGATGGTAGATTGTCAAATTGAAATATACATCCAATGGCAGGCTGACTCCCAGCGCTGCCGTCAGGTTTCCCCATTGCCGGTTGTAAACGAAGCGTGGCAGAAGACCCTGTTTGTCCAGGTCGTGCAGAACATTGTATCCGAGCTTTTCAAGTTCTGTAAGTTCATATTTTGGGCTTGTCGGTATGGTGGCCAAAACGTTGGCGAACGAGATGGAAGCCACGATGATCAGCGAGGCAAGGATGGCTTCTATGACGCGCATCTGCCCTTTGGTATGTTTGATTCTTATCATGTAGATTCTTTCCAGAATAACAGATCTGCCGTATAAGTCATGCCTGAAATGATGACGCTTCTCTGAATTCTTACGGAGGCACTGCGGCTGCTCGGCTCACCGCCAAACCTGAAATTGTAGTGCCCCAGCATGTTTTGATAGGGTCCTGCAATCACGATTTCACATCTTCCCCGTCCTGTATCGGGATCAACAGCCCAATAATTGAAGACGAATACATGCGGATCATGTTGAGAAAGACCCGCGAACAAGCGACTCCACAGCCTATACGGACTGCCTTCGCCTGTGTTTAATTTATAATCCTGATCGTTCTTAGCTGTGCTGTTGAATAGGTAGATGAGCTTACCGTCACTTCCAACGAAAGTGCCATTCATTATCCATACGTTGTCATTCGGTGTCTCCTTTGTCCGGGTAAGGATCAATGTGTCTCCTACTAAGTTGATATCAGTAATCTTGTAATGCTCACCTGATTGATGAGTAACAATCAATGTTGCGACATCAGCGACTGTGACTCTCAAAACAACGACGATGCTCTTCAGTTCGTCAACGTACTTCTCTAAGACTAGACTGCCATTGCATACTCCCTTTTCATCAGTAGATATCGAGTCTAAATAGTCGATGAAGAACTCTTTCTTGGTTGTGTAATAGGCTGCTCCCTGAATCTTGGCGTTGGGTATTGGTCTTCCATCGTTATGTGTGACTCTTATTTGATAATCGAGAATGTCATCGTATAGTTCGAATCTTTCGAATGTGACGTTGAAGGGCGGGATTATTCTTAGAGAAAATCCGTAGTTCTGAAGGGCAAGGAGTTCGCGTATCTTTTCGTATCTGCAATAGTTTAGAGGATTCCCTTCGATAATCCGTTGAACCTTGTCCGAATCCAAAACATAAAATACTGAATCCTTGGAACTCGCCAATCCGAATCTCTCAACGCGAGAGTCATCCATGTAGAAGGGATCCATCGCCCCCCATCTTCCTGGGTGACCAGTGTCTAACAACATAGTGTTGAAGACGTTCAAAGCTGTGTTCCTCAATTGTTGTTGATCAACAGTTTCAAGATTTGCAAGATTTATGTTCGGCAACGCAACAACTGCTCCAACAAAAACTGAACCCACAACGAGGATAGCCACTATATGATCATAAACTGCATTAACCACTCATTTGATCCTCCAATAGATAAATTTAGTATACTGTGTATTAAGTCTTACTACATAGCCCTTTCTCACCAACGCTGAATCCAAGCAAAGATATCCTGACCGACTCTGCTGCAACCCACAATCATTCTTCCGCCGCCTTCTACAGAATTATCGTCGCCCACTTTCAAGCCAGGAACAAGCCAAGACTCTGCCAAGATAGAGGGTTGGTCTCTTAAGTATGCAACGATTTCCGAAGCGTTGCCAGAAACTCCTTGAATTTCCACGACATAAATTGAATTTTCAACTGAGGACGGGATATGCATCATCTCTTTTTGTGCAGAGACCGACGAGAAACTTGTCGAATTGACCAAGAAAAACAAACTCGCAAAAGTGTTTGACACATAGTCTGCGATCTCCTTTAGTTCCCTCTCAATCATATTAGCTCGAATGTCATCTACCACGTACCCGTAGAAGAAAGGCATCACAAAAGTTAAGGTCACCAAAGCGCTGGTGCAGATGAGATGACCTACTGTAATTGCAGCCAACTTTGCCTCCCTCAGACGCCTACTTCCACGTTAGCCACGATAAAATTAAAGACAACTTTGCCATCAACTAAATCCAGATTGACAGAACTGCTTGATGCCCCTAGACTGACCGAAATAGTGCAATCGTTTCCGTTTACAAGAAACGGCCCATAGGATGTCGTATTTATCCCCTTGTTCTGGGCCACTAGATCGAACTCACCTGTATATATAGACCGATTTGATGAGGTGATTTTGACTATCAGGATGTCGACATAGTTTACAAGCGTATATTCTTCGCCTTCAGAAACATTGTAGATCGAGGTGCGCATCGCACGCACCCTATACTTCAGGGCAGTATTGATCCGACCTGATTCCTGTGTTACCAAAGCGCAGCCGAGACTTTCGGTGCCAGTCGATACAACAGTCTCATTGTTTCCTAGAATGTACGATTCGTATCCAGCTCCTAAAGTGATGTATTTCGTTGATATCCTGTATCGGATATAGCCAGTCTGCTGCATGCCTGCCTGCACGCTTGGATATTCTATTACATCTATTTGAAGAGGAAAAGCGTTGGGTACCACTTCTAAATGCCCATATTCAAAGGTGAATGGCACTGAACGAAAACCTCCCCGGTCCCAGGCAACATCCCTTGCAGCATCGTCAAAGGTCTGAATAGATTTTTTGGCAGCTTCAAACTCTGAAGCTCCTCGCTGACGTTCTAGAGTTTGGCGAGCGTAACTACCAGCCACTAGAACCAAGATCACTGTCACTGAGGTGATGATTACCGTAGAGATCGCGGGGCTAGCCGCTTGGTCTTTCCGATCTATGCCGTTCAGTGAACGGACTTTTGAGGCACACATACACAGTATATAGATTGAGGGTATATATTAAGTCTTCTGTCTTGACATATATCATACCTGCTACTGGGCGTATA
>JABAHS010028413.1_pt2 | contig 11233 bp, 12 predicted proteins | sample 7062111 | NCBI WGS metagenome assembly JABAHS01 (sample SAMN14534600, study PRJNA622989) | marine sediment metagenome | biome: marine biome [ENVO:00000428]; feature: marine pelagic biome [ENVO:01000023]; material: deep marine sediment [ENVO:00002113]; isolation source: pool of 4 deep marine... | reverse complement strand
CGACCGAGGAGATTCCAGCGGACGAGCCCATCCCGTTTCCGTCCAATATCTGATGCCCGGCAAACCGGGCGCTAGGCACGAGAGACAAGCCTGATGAAGAAAAAAACGATTCCGGTGGAATTCGTGTTCCAGCTGTTCGCGTTGATCATCGCGATCATTATCGTGCACGCGTTTTACGTGTCCATCGTGCGGCCGAATGCCACCGAGGTGCTCGAACAGCAGGCGATCGAAGCCGCCGCAGATCCCGACTACATCCGCGAGCGATCGACCTGGGTTCTGATCAAGGACCTCGAACAGGAGGCCTGTTTCATCCTCATGTTCTGGGCGCTCGCGATCATGGCATACAAGGCCAGGGAGATCCTGCGCGAGCGCAATCTGCTCGACGTCGACCTGGTCCCGATCGCCGAGGGCATGCGAATACTGCCCGAGGACACCCGAGAGTTCGCCCGCCAGGTACAGGCGCTGCCCGAGGATCATCAGTCGATGCTGTTGCCGCGGGCGCTGATGAATGCGCTGCGGCGTTTCAATTCCACGCGCAATATCCAGGATGTCTCCAGCAGCACGAACATCGTCTTCGAGTCCGAGGCAGATCGGCTGGAGTCCGAACTGTCCATGATTCGCTATATTTCCTGGGCCATACCGTCCATCGGCTTCATCGGCACGGTGCGCGGTATCGGTGAAGCGCTCGCGCAGGCCGACAAAGCCGTGCAGGGCGATATCGCCGGCGTAACGCAGAGCCTCGGCGTGGCATTCAACTCGACCTTCATCGCACTGCTGATCAGCATCTTCCTGATGTTCCTGGTCTACCAGCTTCAGCTGCTCCAGGAGCGCCTGGTTTTCGATAGCCAGAACTATCTCGATGACAAGCTGATTCGGCACATGAAGGGTGACTGACAGGAATTGTCGTGAGTCGGCTGGCCATTCATTTAAACGACGCCGGGATTACGCTGTCCGACGGCGAGCGCATCGTTTATCGCGAACCGGGTTATGCCTGGCTCGGGGACGGCCAGCTGACGACCGGCAACGAAGCCTTTGCGCATTCGCGAATCGATCCGCGCAGAATCCAGCACCGGTTCTGGTCCGACCTGACGACGACGCCGCTCGCTGATCGGCGCTTCAGCCACCTGAGCGCGGCCGACCTCGCCATCAGCCAGCTCGAGCGTGCGTGGCAGGTAGCGGGCGGCGGCGCCGATGAGCTCGTCGTCGCCGTACCGCCTTACATGACCGCCGATAATCTTGCCCTGTTTCTTGGTATCGCGGGCGAGCTCGATTTGCCGGTTGTCGCCATGGTCGACGCGGCGGTCGCATCCACGCGGCGCGAGTACACGGGGGCCATACCGGTGCACGTCGACCTGTCTCTGCACCGGGCGACGCTGACCCGGCTCGCGCAGCCGTCGATGGCGCAGACCGACCGGGCGGAAATCGTCGAAAACGCCGGGCTCTATGCCCTCTATGATCTGTGGCTATCGGTGGTCGCGGAAGCGTTCGTGCGCCAGTCGCGCTTCGACCCGCTGCACGTCGCGGAGACCGAGCAGATGCTGCTGGACCGCCTCGGCGGCTGGCTGGCCGCGGCGTCAAGGTCCGACTCGGTGCTGATGGAGATCGAGGCGGGCGGCACCACCTATTCGGCGGAGATCGATTCGCTCGCGCTGATCGGCGCAGCGGCGCCGGTCTACCAGCAGCTTGCCACGATCCTGCGCACCCTGTTCCGTGCCGAGGATCTACCCGCCATCCAGGTGACGGAGCGCGTCGCCCGGATGCCGGGCCTGACCGACCTGCTCAAGGCGCGGGTCGGCGGCGAGGTCTTCATGCTGGAGCCGGGCGCGACAACCCGGGGCGCCTATGCCCGCTGCCGCGGCGGCGCCGGCGGCGCCAGCGGCGTGAGCCTGCTGCGGCAGCTGCCCTGGGATCAGGCTGCCGTCGATATGGCTGCGCATGCCGCGGAGACAACCGAATCCGGGGTGCCGACGCATCTGCTCTACGGTCACACGGCCTATCAAATCGGGAATTCACCCCTCTTTCTGGGGTCTGAGGAAGGTGGAGACGATCGATTCGTCGCGCTGGCCGCCGACATGCCGGGGGTGTCGCGGCGCCACTGCTCGCTCGCGCGCAGAAACGGTCAGTGCGTCATCGAAGATCACAGCCGCTATGGCACCTTCCTCAATGGCCACCGGATCGACGGTTCATCGGTGCTACAGGTAGGAGACGCGCTCAGGATCGGCTCCCCTGGATTCGAATTTCAACTGATCACGACGGACAGAGGACATGGCTAGACGCCGCAGACCAATGGAAGTGTTCAGCATGTCGTTCCTCGACTGCATGAGCTGTGGTTTCGGCGCCGTAATCCTGTTTTTCATGATCATCAACTCGCAGGTCATCCACGAGTCGGAGACGCCGCCGGAGCGGGCACAGGCGGAAGTCGTCAAGCTCGAATTCGAGATCCTCGAGCAGCGCAAAAACCTGGTGATGGCGCGCAACACGATGCAGGACCTGCAGGACGAGCAGCTGCGCGCCGATGATCAGATCGCGCAGATCATCCGGCTGATCGAGGAACTGAAGAAAGAGCTCGAGGAGTACGACTCGGTGACGCTCGCCCGGATCGAGCGCATCGAGAAGCTGCAGTCCGACATCGAACGTCTCGAAGAAGAGAAGAACCGCTTGCTCGCCCAGCAGCGCGAGAACGAGGGCGAGGGCACCCGGGTCCGCCAGTTCATCGGCGACGGCGATCGCCAGTACCTGACCGGCCTGCGGGTCGGTGGAGACCGCGTCCTGGTGCTGGTCGATACCTCTGCAAGCATGCTCGACCGCAAGATTGTCAACATCATCCGGCGCCGCAACATGTCGGATGCCGACAAGTTGCGCTCGCTAAAATGGCGCCAGGCAGTGGCGAGCGTCGACTGGCTGTCGGCGCAGTTCGAGCCTGAAAGCAAGTTCCAGATCTACACGTTCAATACCGAGGCAAAGCCGGTGCTGGAGGGCAGCGACAACGTCTGGCTCGAGGTCGGTGATGGCACGCAGCTGGATGAGGCGATTCGCAACCTGCGGCGCACTGTGCCGCAGAATGGCACGAACATGAAGGCGGCCTATGAAGTCATCAACAGCTTGAATCCGCCGCCGGACAATGTGCTCTTGCTGGTCGACAGCCTGCCGACGACCGACCAGGTCGAGCCGGCGCGCGGCATGGTCACGGGCGCGGAGCGTCTCAGGTTCCACTATGATGCAATCGACGTCATCCCGAGCGGTGTGCCGATCAATATCATGCTGTACCCGATGGAGGGCGACTACCAGGCGTCGATCGCCTACTGGCTGCTGGCCTACGGTACAGGTGGTTCCTACATGAGTATCAGCAAGGACTGGCCGTAACGTCATGGCGAAGAAAAAGAAACGAGAAATCGAAGCCTTCAGCCTGTCGTTCCTCGACTGCATCTGCTGTGGTTTCGGCGCCATCGTCCTGCTGCTCGTGCTCAGCAAGATCTATGAACCCGTCATCCTCGAGAAGACCAACGAGGACCTGCAGCAGCTGATTGCCAAGCTGCAGGAAGAGTTGTTCCAAATTCGTGGCGAGACCGACGTCGTGCAGACGGCGCTCGGCCGGGTACGCCTCGAAACGTCGGAAACGCGGCTGCATCTGCGCAACCTGCAGGAAGAGCTCAGCACGGTGCAGGGCCAGTACGAGCTGATCAATACCGACGACCCGGCGCTCAATCTCGACGAGGGTGACTTGCGCGCTGCGCGACAGCGACTGACTGAGGAGATGATGAATCTGCGTCCGTTCCGACGCACGCCCGACGATGCGGTTGGCGGCATTCCGGTCGACAGCGAATACATCATCTTCGTCATCGATACGTCGGGCAGCATGCAGGCCAAGTGGGGCTGGGCGGAGCAGAAGCTCGCCCAGGTGCTGGACGTCTATCCGCGCGTCAAGGGCCTGCAGATCATGAACGACAACGGCCGCTACATGTTCCAGCAGTATGGCGGCACCTGGATCGAGGACACCCCGCAGGTGCGCCAGGCGATCAAGCAACAGATGCGCCAGTGGGCGCCGTTCAGCGACTCCGATCCGTCGGACGGCATCCAGTATGCGATCGAGAATTTCTGGGCGCCCGACAAGAAGATCAGCATCTACGTGCTCGGCGACGAGTTCCAGGGGGGCTCCATGGAGTCCGTCCTGCGGCAGATCGATGCGGTCAACGTGGAGGACGAGGACGGCAATCGTCGCGTCCGCATCCACGCCATCGGCTTCCCGTACAATTTCACCGGCACGCCGCCGACCAGCTCGCAGCGTTTCGCCGGATTGATGCGCGTCCTTTGCGAGCGAAACGGCGGGACGTTTGTCGCACTCACCGAAGTCAATCGCTGACGCGTCTTTGTGTGGGCTCTGGCGAGCGCCATTATTGGTCACAATTGATCCCTATCGTGTCACTTTCCTGCCCGGTCCGCGACCCAGCTCCATCGTTTAATTGACTCCGAAGCCAGCCTTGCTGGCCACGTTTTTTGGAGGAGTTGACGATGATTGGAAGAATAGGAAAGACCGCCCTGATTGGGCTCGTACTTGGCCTTGCGACGGCGCCGGCAGTTGCCGCTGACAGCGCGTCAAAGGAAGAGAGCGTTGGCGTGGGCGTCGGCGCCGTCATTGGCGGGTTGGCCGGCGGGCCGGTCGGGATAATTATCGGCGCTGCCATTGGCGGCAAGCTGGGCGACGAATTCAACGAACGGAATGAAGAAGTCGATTCGCTCTCGGCGTCGCTGTCCGGCTCGGCCGTCAGGATTACCGACCTCGAGCGCGATATCGCCGCGCTGCAGGGCGAGGTTCGCTCCAGGGACGACGAACTGCAGCAGGCCCGCGAACTGGCCCGCCCGGCGCTCATTTCGCTATTGCAGGCAGGCATCGAGATGGATCTGCTGTTCCGGACGGACGAGCACGTGTTGTCCGTCGCGACCGGCCAGCGGCTGGAACAGCTCGCGATCACGCTGGCCGCCAACCCGGATGTCCAGATCCAGCTGGACGGCTACGCCGACGAACGCGGCGACGAAGCCTATAACCAGGCCTTGTCGGCCCGTCGCGTCGCGCACGTCCGTGATGTGCTGGTCGCTTCCGGTATTCCCGCGCAGCGGATCTCGGTCGTCGCACATGGCGAATCTGCAGCGGCGGAACAGACCGCCGACAGCTTTGCGCTCGAGCGTCGCGTCAGCCTGACGCTGTATGTCGGCGAGACGCCGTCTTTTGCTTCGAATCCGCGGTAAGACCTGCCGCGACCACTGGAAGCGCACGCAGGCGCAGCATACACGCCTGATACCCCGCGACTCAGAAATGAGTCTCCGCCTGGCCGGCGTTCCCGACGGATGGGGGCGCCGGCCCTTTTTTTGCCTGCGGATTGGCAAGAATTTATAGTGATCCGCCTGTCCCGACCGAGGTAGATATCGTGAGCAAACTGACAGACAGAAAATGTGAGCCCTGCGAGGGTGGCGTGGCGCCGCTCGACAAGGCACAGGCAATGACGCTGATGGCCGAGTTACACGGCGATTGGGCGCTCGACGACGACGGCGGCGCAATCGAGCGCACCTTCAATTTTCCGGCGTTTTCGCGGACGATGTCGTTCGTCAATGCGGTGGCCTTCGTCGCGACGAATGAAGGGCACCACCCCGAGGTCACTTTCTCCTATGGCTACTGCCGGGTCCGCTACTGGACGCACGTCATCGGCGGACTCTCCGACAACGACTTCATTTGCGCCGCGAAAATCGACGCGCTGGCCGAAGGACTTTAGGTGGTCGAACTCGATGACATCCGGGCTGCCGCTGAGCGACTTGCGCCGGTCATCGTGCGCACGCCGTTGATCGAGTCGCCACTGCTGGACGAGATGACCGGGGGTAAGGTGCTGCTCAAGGCCGAAAACCTTCAGCGCACGGGCTCCTTCAAGATTCGTGGCGCCTACAACCTGTTGAGCCAGCTGAGTCCGGAGCAGGCGGAGCGGGGCGCCGTTGCGTTCTCATCGGGCAATCATGCACAGGCCGTGGCCGCGGCAGGCACCCTGCTCGGCATCCGTACGACGATCGTCATGCCCGAGGACTCGCCGCGCATCAAGATCGAGAATACCCGCCGCCTGGGCGGCACGACGGTGCTGTACGACCGTTACACCGAGGATCGCGAAGCGATCGCTGCGCGGATTGCGGACGAGCAGGGCGCCGAACTGGTGCCGCCGTATAATCACGAGAACATTATCGCCGGTCAGGGCACCGCCGGCCTCGAGATCATGGAACAGTGCGAAGAACTCGGCCTGTCCCCGGATCAGCTCTTCGTCTGTTGCAGCGGCGGCGGCCTGACGGCAGGTTGCGCTGTCGCCGTCTCATCACTCAGCGACTCACGCATCTACCCTGTTGAACCCGAGGACTTCGACGATACCCGGCGCTCCATCCTGTCGGGGAAGATGGAGGTCAACGACGCAGACGCGCGCACGATTTGTGATGCATTGATGAGCGCGCCGCCGGGCGAGCTGACGTTTGCGATCAACAGGCGCCTGTCGACCGAGGTCCTGACAGTCAGCGACGAGGAGGTCAAAGAGGCCATCAGGTTCGCGTTCCGGCACCTGAAGCTCGTGGTCGAGCCCGGCGGCGCCGTCGGGCTCGCCGCTATTCTCGCCGGCAAGGTCGAGGCCCGGGATTGCGTCAGCGTTGCGGTCCTGAGTGGCGGCAACATCGACCCGGCACTGTTCGGGTCCATCCAGGAAGCGGGTTGAGGGGCGCTAACTGGAGCCTGAGCCGGACTGCCGCAGAATGGTGACGTTCGGCAATTGCTCGATGATGCTCGTATCCGCCGTTCGGTAACGGCGTTCCTTCCAACCGTCCAGCCAGTCTACGATCTTTTCGAGCTCGGCGATGTCTTTCCTGACCTTGTGAGGCGGCAGTTCGCAGATACCGATGCCTTCCTCGGCCGCGTGCACGAAATTCTGGCTGTCGCGCATCACGGCAATGATCGGGATACCGAGGGAGTCGAGGAAGCGCATCAGTTTCGCGAAACTCTTGGTGTTCTGGCGTGTCCGGTTGGCGACGACGGCGAGCTTCTTGTCGCGCCGATCAACCTTCGCAACCAGTAACAGGTCCGCAATGCACCGCGACGCTGCGTGGATGTCGATCGACGAAGGCAGTACCGGTACCAGGATGCTGCTGGCATCCCGGGTGACTTCGCGCAGGTCTTCGTGTGTCAGGCTGGCCGGCGAGTCGACGATCAGGTTGATGGTCTCGTTGGGGACGCGCAGCTGCCAGCTGCGGGTGGCCTGCATCGTGCGTTTGTAGGCGGCGATGCCGTGAATTGGCGGTCTTTGTGTGGGTCGCCGCTCTATCCAGGTCATGCTCGATCCCTGCGGATCGCAGTCCATGATGGCGGGGACTGGTCCGCGGGTGGCGAAATAGGCGGCGAGGTTGGTCGATATCGTGGTCTTGCCGCAACCCCCCTTGGGGTTGATGACGACGATCTTGTTGAGGTCCTGTCTGTTCGGCGTGATCAGCATATGCTCGATATTCTTAGCAATAAGCCCCTGATTTATCGATACTTCCCTGCCCAGTGACGGATTGGCGGAGGTCACTACTTCCCGGCATTTCGCCGTTTCCTGCCATGCGCCGATTCACATAATACCGGAAGGCGCCCGGGAAGGAAGAATCAGGCCAGGCTCGATTTTCTCGCCAGCGCGAGCCAGATGCCGCCGAGGACGAGAATCGAGGACACCAGCAGCCGCATCGAGACGGGTTCGCTGAGCAGCAGGACGCCGGCGGCGGCGGCAATGGCGGGGACGGACAGCTGCACCAGCGCCGCCTGCATGGCGCTGAGGTGTTCGAGGGCGGCATACCAGATGACGTAGCCGATCCCGGAGGTCAGCGCACCGGAGAGGACGGCAAGCAGCAGCCCGGGCGCCGTCACCTCGGCGTCGCTCACGGTAACCGTCAGCACGACGGCGACAAACGCGAGTGACAGCAGAAAATTCGACGCCGTCGAGGCAAGTGCATCGGATTCCCCGCGCCCCCTGACCGAATAGATGCCCCACGCGATGCCGGCTGCCGCCATCAGGGCCGCGCCCCTCGCGGACGGCGCTTCGACGCCGGGTAACAACAGCCAGACGAGGCCAGCGAACGCGATCGACCAGCCAATCCACTCCGCGACACCCGGCCGGTCGCCTGACCAGAGGCCGATCATGATCATCGTCGCTTGCACGAAGCCGAACAGGATCAGCGCGCCGGCACCGGCGCTCAGTGAAATGTAGGCGTAGGAGAAGCAGATGGCGTACAGGAAAAGCGCGCCAGCGGACAGCCAGCCGCCATGTCCGCGGATGGACCTGCCGCGACGCGTCCATCTGAATATGAGCCACAGCGTGATCGCGCCGGATGCGAGCCGGAGCGACGTAAAGCTGGCCGGATCAATCGACCCGTCGCGGAGCGCGAGCCTGCAGAGAATGGAATTGCCGGCGAAGGCCAGCATGGCCAGCGTCGTATAGCTGGCCGCGCGGAGCGTCATTGAGGCGCCTGCGGCGGACACTGTCTGGCAACTGCTGCCGCGGCATCCGCCGCGGCAGCGTCAGCCGAATCAGCCAGCGGGCTTCCTGAGTTTAAGCAGGAAGCGATCGGTATTGCCGCGCAAGCCTTCCGAGAATACCCCCTGGGTATGATCGTCGTCCGGGTTGGCGAGCAGGTCGCTGTCGTCCTCGAGCACGAAGCCCGCGCCGGTCAGGATCTCGATCGCGAGCGCCCGATCGAGCCTGTGCAGCGTCTCGTTGTCACCGTCCGGATTGCCGACGTGTTCGATGACGCCGAGCACCCCGCCCGGTCGCAGCACGTTATAAACCGCGGCGGCAAACTGTTCTGCGCCCTCGCGACCCTCGATGTAGTAGACGTCATGGATATTCAGTGCCGATAGCGCGACGTCGAATTGCGGTTCCATCATCGCGAGTTCGGTCCACTCATTGTCCAGCGTTGATGCGTTCGGCAGCCGGTCCTCGATGCGCGCGCCGAGGCCGGCCGTGATCGCGCCGTCGCGGAACGCGTGCATCCAGCCCGGGTTATGGCCGGTGACCGTGCCGTCCGGTCCCACCGCGATCGACAGCACTTCGGTATACCAGCCGCCGGCCGCGATGAGGTCGAGCGCGTCCATGCCGGGCTCGACGCCCAGTACGGCCAGGACTTCGGCGGGTTTGCGACCGCCGTCGCGTGCCCGGTCTTCTTCCGGACGACTGTCGGCGCTCAGCATGGCGGCCAGATCGGGCGCCGCCGGCGCGGCAGCCGGCTCCGGCGCCGCTTCAGGCGCCGCTTCAGGGGCGGCAGCGGCCGGCGCCTCCGGCTCCGCCGGCGCTTCAGGCGCCGATGGTCCGCAGGCAACCAGCAGGAAAGCGGAAGCGATGCCGAGCATCGCAAGTTTCTTGTCGGTCATTGAATTCTCCAATGAGATTGCTCGTATTGTGATCGGCAGAATACCGGGGAAGCGTCAGCCCAACAACGGCAAAACCGTCGCTCTTTGGCGTCACTCGCGGTATTCGTCCCAGGTTGGAATCTCGCGATCATCACAGGCCCAGTCGGCTCTGGACGACCACATGATGCGATCGGTCGGCTGCAGCGGCGCTGCGGAATCCAGGGTGCCGGCAGGAACAACGGCGTAACCGGCATCCTCGCGGACACGCGGCATCTGGCTGCCACACTGCTTGCAGAACGCAGTGCCGAATCGCTCGGCGTCGGGTACCTTGAAAGCGCCCAGGAACGCCTGACCGGCAAGCCACTCGGCCGCGTCGAGTTTCAGGATGATGTTACTGGCGTGGCNNCGTGGCCGGTGCCCGAGGATTTTCGGCAGCGACTGCAATAGCAGTGATTGAACGAGACTGGCGTACCGGAAATACGGTAGCGCATGGCACCGCAGAGGCAGCTGCCTTCCAGAACGGCTGACGACATGGCCTGTCCCCCTTGCAAGGATCGAAGGGGGACATCTTAGCGCAAGGCTGCGTCTAGAGAGCGATATCGTCCCAGGTGGTGTCTTCGCTATCGTCGACCGTCCCGTCGCCGTCAGTATCGGTCTCGATGCGAACGTTGACCGAATCGAGGGCAATCAGCCTGATCGTCGCGCCGTCCGCGCCGCTGATCAGCATCTCGCCGGCAAACGGGTAGCTTGCGCCGGCGCCCTGGAAAGTCACCGGGGTCGAATAACTGATGACGCCGCCCAGTTCCGAACTGTCGACCGTGCCGGAAGCGCTCAGCGTATAGGGCTCGGGGATAACGCTCGTATCGACCGTTTGTGAGGTATCGAAGTTGCTCATGATCGTCGTGGACGTGTTCGTCACGGTCGTCAGTGAATTGCCGCTGATGCCCATCGCGATGAGCGGAGTGCCCGTCGTGTCGAGCGAAACGCGGGAGTCTCCGTTACTCAATACGCTGTCGGTCGCGGTCGTCACTTCGAAGTCGATCAGCAATACGTCCATTTCCAGGAGGTACAGCCCGAGCGCGAGGTCCCCCGAGAATGTCGCGACCGTCATTTCCATCCGGCCGTTGATGACCTCGCCGAGTCCATCGTCACAGTCGGCTGCATCGACGTTGATCTGGTCGCCGGCCGTGAGCGTGAACAGGCTGGCGAGTTCGCCGGAGATCGTCTGCGTGCCGGAAACGCCGCAATCGTAAGTGTCCGGACCGAGCGGCACCTTCCGCATGATCGACGAGAGCCCGCTATAGGTCCCGCCGGCAGGTTTCTGCAAGCCGCCGGTGTCCTGCGAGGACGCGAGTCCTGCGCCACCGACGAGTCCGCCGGTGTCCGTCGACTGCATGGTCGAGGAGTAGGCGACCCTGACGGTCGGTTTTGCATTCGCTGCCGTAATGACCAGCCCGGTTGCGGCGGGTGGAGGCGGCGGTGATGCCGGCGGTGGCGGCGCGGATGAACTGCCGCCGCCACAGGCGGAGAGAAACAGGAGCGATGAAAGCGTAATCAGTAGCGCGCGCATCTTGGATTGCCTCCCAGGCGAATACCCGAAAAAGTCTATGCCTCGCGTTTGCCGATGTACTTGATCGCGATCACATAAAGCCAGGTAGTGGCTTATGTCGTATTGATCAGCGCGGAGAGATCGGGCGCCAAACTGTGAGGCGCTAGGCATCCGCCGACCGCTGAAAGCGTCAGTATCAACAAGGTAATGAACGCCGTCGCAGACAGCCGGTCAGCCAGGACGTTCTGGCGAGGCGACCTGATCTTCTCCCTGTTCCTGTTGGTTAGGGGCTC
>JABAHS010118132.1_pt1 | contig 11243 bp, 8 predicted proteins | sample 7062111 | NCBI WGS metagenome assembly JABAHS01 (sample SAMN14534600, study PRJNA622989) | marine sediment metagenome | biome: marine biome [ENVO:00000428]; feature: marine pelagic biome [ENVO:01000023]; material: deep marine sediment [ENVO:00002113]; isolation source: pool of 4 deep marine... | reverse complement strand
ATCACTCTTGACGGTGAAGCCGAAAACACAGACAGCGCCGAAAAGTTCATAAATGAGATATATAACCTTATAAAAAAGGGCTACCATCTGGAACCAGGTGATATTGAGCTTGCTTCGAGAATTATACTTTCCGATAAGCACTCGCTTGAAGACATATTCTTAGATACCATTTGCGTTTCTACAAGAAAGAGAATCATCGCCCCTAAGAGCCTTGCCCAAAAGCACTACATAGATGCAATTAGAAAAAACGATATTGTGTTTGGAATAGGCCCAGCTGGTACGGGAAAGACCTATCTTGTGATGGCTCTTGCGGTTTCTGCTTTTTTAAATAAACAGTTTAACAGGATAATACTTACAAGACCCGCCGTGGAAGCCGGTGAGAAACTTGGGTTTCTTCCCGGAGACCTAACACAAAAAGTAGACCCGTACTTAAGACCTCTTTTTGATGCGCTTTATGAAATGATGGATTATGACAAAGCTGCAAGGCTTATTGAAAAAGGCGCCATAGAAGTGGCCCCTCTGGCATTTATGAGAGGAAGAACATTAAACGACGCATTCGTTATTCTGGACGAAGCTCAGAACACTACTTCCTTACAGATGAAGATGTTCCTTACAAGGCTTGGATTTAACTCAAAAGCAGTTATTACCGGAGACGTAACACAGATAGATTTGGAGAAAAACGAGACCTCCGGGCTTATTCACAGCGAGAATATTCTTAAAAACATCCCCAATCTGGACTTCGTTTATTTCTCCAATAAAGACGTAGTAAGACACCCGATAGTAAAAAAGATCATTGAAGCTTACGAAAAAGAAGTTTAGAATATAAGAATTAAATACTTATAGGGGTATAAGTTTAGAGATGATAAGCGTAGAGATGAAAAGAACAAATATAACCATTCTGATTTTAATTTTTGCGATTTCTTTTGCAGCCGGCTGCGCCGGTCCATGGAAAAGCCCAAATGAGTCTATAGCGGCTCAGGAACTTAAGATAAGAAATTTATTAATAACACCGACTATATACGACCATGCAGGCGTAATTCTGGAAGGTAAAGTCTGGGATCTGGAGTTTATAGAAGACAAAGAGGATCCTGATACAATGCACAGTGTGTTCAAACTGGCCGATAGAGACGGAAACTATGTAAATGTAACATCTGATTATATGACAACCCTGCTAAAAGAGGGTGAAATAGTCAAAATCACCGGTATGCACACGGTGATATTCGATAAAGAATCACGGATGGTTACTTATCATGTACAAGCCAGCAAGATAACTCCTCCATCAACATTTCATTACTAACTAATTGCCGATAAGGCCGTTATTAAGAGGTATAAACTCTTCTCTGGAAGGACCTACGGAAACTAAAGAAATCTCGGTTTCCAGAAGATCTTCAAGCTTACCGAGATAGGCTTTTAGGTTTTGCGGCAAATCTTTAGGATCGCTTACGCCAGACAGGTCAGATTTCCAGCCGGCAACTTCTTCGTAGATTGGCTCGCACTGAGTAAGTATGCTTAGGTTGGATGGGAAATCTGTTATCACCTGATCTTTATATTTATAGCCCGTACAAACCCTAATAGTCTCTAAGTCAGAAAGCACATCAAGCTTTGTAAGCATAAGGCTGTTAATACCGTTTACTCTTATAGAATAAGAAACCGCTACCGCATCAAACCACCCGCACCTCCTGGGTCTGCCTGTCGTGGCTCCGTATTCATTACCCGCTTTTCTTAGTACCTCACCAAACCCGTCTGTTATCTCCGTAGGAAACGGACCCTCACCCACCCTTGTTGTATAAGCCTTGCTTATGCCAACAATGTGATCAATAGTTTTGGGGCTTATTCCTGTGCCTGCGCACACCCCGCCTGCTCCTGCATTTGAGGAAGTAACATATGGGTAAGTACCAAAATCCACATCAAGCATTACTCCTTGAGCGCCTTCAAACAGTACGGTTTTGTTATTCTTAACATTTTCATAGAGCATTAAAGAAGTGTCAGTAATATAGGATTTTAACTGCTGCCCGTAGGCGATATATTCAGCAAACACTTCTTCAAAATCAAGGGGCTGTGCTTCTAATACCTTCTCAATATAAATATTCTTCTGAGCTATTATGCTTTTTAGTCTCTGCTCAAAATGCTCAGGGTATAAAAGGTCTGAGACTTTGATGCCTCTTCTTGCTACCTTGTCTTCATAAACCGGGCCAATGCCCCTTCCTGTCGTACCAATTTTTTTATCACCCATACGCGACTCACTGGCCTTGTCCATAAGCTTGTGATAGGGCATGATCACATGGGTTCTGTCACTGATTTTGAAATTGTCGGACGATACCTCATAGCCGCTTTTCTGAAGACCCTCTATTTCTTCAAGCAATATTTTAGGGTCAATCACAACGCCGTTGCCGATTACTGAAACTTTGCCCTTCCTTAGTATTCCAGATGGAATATGGTGAAGCACAATGGTCTTGCCATCAACTATGATAGTGTGCCCGGCGTTGTTGCCACCCTGATACCTGGCTACAATATCTACTCTTTCTGAGAGTATATCGACGATTCTACCCTTGCCCTCATCTCCCCACTGAGTACCTATTACCACTATATTGGGCAAACTAGATTCCCCCTTTTAGAAGTTCTTCCAGATCAGAAAACTCTCTGCTTACTCCGCTTCGAGATTCAATGAGTTTTATTTTATGAGGGGTCTCCAGAAGTATGATCCCGTATGAGTTTGATTTACTGTTTTCCTTTATTCGCAGTTTTTTCAAATTGGCGTCTGATTTTAAGTCTAAAACGACCTTAAAGCCGCTTGACCTTAGCCACTCTGCAAGCCTTATGGACTCTCTTCTCAGGTTTTCTTTTTTAGGTATTACAACAAAGTGCACCGGCGTGTTTTCAAGATGTGTTTTAGTAATGCTGAGAACTGCTTCAACATCCACAGCAAAACCTGTTGCAGGAATATCGTAACCATATTTTTCTATAAGGTTATCATAGCGGCCGCCTCTTATGAGAGGATTAAAATTATTAGGTGACAGTATCTCGAATGTTACTCCAGAGTAGTAATTAAAACCTCTTAGTTCTCCAAGATCAATATTTACATGACAGCTGAGGTTATATTCATCTACTACTGCCAGGACGTCTTCCAGTTCCTGCACATATTTGCGTAGCAGCTTGTATTTCTTGGCTGCCTGTAACACTTCTGAATTGCCGTACATCTGAGGCAGCAACAGGATTAAGTCTTTTACCGATTTAGGAATTCTTTTATTTTGGATAGCGTTCTCTAAAGCTTCCTGATCCTTTTTCCTGAGCGCATCCTCAATGTCTTTTCTCGCTTCCCCTGTCTGCTGGAGCAGTGATTCCAAAAGCCCGTTATGACCAATATCAAGAACCAGATTCTTAATCCCTATCTTGCTTAGACATTTTATTGAAAGAGCAATGATTTCGGCATCGGTTTCTGCTGACTGCAGTCCGGCAAGCTCACAGCCTACCTGAAACAACTCTCTTTCCTTGCCGCTTCCCTTCTCTTCAAATCTTATAACCCTTTCGCTATAACAAAGTCTTAGCGGCTTTATTTCCTCTCTCAACCTCGAGGCAATGAGTCTTCCTACCTGAGGAGTAATATCAGGTCTTAGAGCTACTACTTCTCCTGTGGAGGGGTCGACAAACTTCATCAGTTTGTTTTCGAAATCCTCTCCAAGTCCAAATGATATGGTGTCCAGATATTCAAACAGCGGGGTTATGATTCTTCTATATCCCCACCTTGCAAATTCTTCTAATAAGAACTCCTGAATTTTTTTAATTTCTTCGGCTCGTTCAGGCGTAAAATCTCTTACACCCTGTGGGAGGCTTAAATTTTTTGGCATTTAAAGTTTCACCTGAGTTACTGATATATGATCGGGTAGTTTGCTTATTTCCTCTTCGACCTCTTTTGAGACCGGAGAATCGATATTAATAAAAGATATGGCCTTACCTCCGATACTTTCCCTGCCAAGATGAAGCCTCGCAATGTTTACATCCTTATCGCCAAGAAGCGTACAGAGAGCGCCGATAAATCCGGGTTTATCCGCATTTTCATTTATAAGCAGGTAGCCTTCGGGTATTACATCTATCGGGAAACCATTCACTCCGACTATTCGCGGTTCCTCTCTTCCAAAGATCGTTCCGGATACGCTGTTTTCTCGTTCTTCGGTTTTAACTCTAATTGTTACAAGACTTGTATAATCTTCAGAATCAGAGTACTTTGACTCGACTACTTTGATACCTTTTTCTTTTGCTATTACAGGAGCATTTACAAAGCTTACGACTATATCCATTATTGGAGTAAGAAACCCCTTAAGCGCCGCAACTGTGAGCGGAGAGACATCAAACTCAGACACATCTCCTCTATACTCTATGCTTATCTCCTCTATTCCGCCCTTACAGAGCTGACCCTGAAGACTTCCAAGCTTTTCCAAAAGGGTGAGGTACGGCTTCATTCTCTTTAAAACATCGAGGCTGAGCGAAGGCATATTCACAGCGTTTCTTACTACATCATTTAATAAAAAGTCCTGAATCTGCTCAGCCATAGCTATACCCACTTTTGCCTGCGCCTCGGAGGTAGATGCTCCAAGATGCGGAGTGAACACTACATTGTCTTCTATTGAAAAGAGTTCATGATCTGCTGCCGGCGGTTCATTTACATAAACATCCATTGCGGCGCCGCCAATTTTGCCCTCCTTTAGAGCGGCGGCCAAATCGGCTTCATTTACTATTCCGCCCCTGGCACAGTTTATCAAGATCACCCCGTCTTTCATCTTATCGAATGTGTCTTTATTAATAAGGTCCTTGGTTTCCGGTGTAAGCGGAGTGTGAATAGTTATGATTTCTGCCTGTGAAATAAGGTCCTCCAGCTCTACTAGCTCCACTCCGAGTTTTGAAGCCGCTTCGGCGGTTATAAAGGGATCATATGCTATGACCTTCATCTTAAGTCCAAGAGCCCTTTCGGCAACTAGCTTACCGATATTGCCAAGCCCTATAACCCCAAAGGTTTTACCGTATATTTCTTTACCCTTAAATTTGTCTCTTTTCCACTCACCCGATGTAAGCGACTTATGGGCCTGAGGGATTTTCCTTGCAAGCGCAAACATAATGGCTATGGCATGCTCTGCGGTAGTTATGGCATTCGACTCCGGGGTGTTCATAACTACGATACCCATTTTGGTAGCATAGGGTATGTCTATATTATCTACGCCAATCCCTGCCCTTCCTATAACCTTCAGTTTTCCCTCTGCCGCATCTATAACTTCCTTTGTAGCCTTTGTAGCACTTCTTACGATTAAACCATCGTAGTCCTTAATGATTTTAAGAAGCTCTTCTTTTTCTATTCCTTTTTTAACGTCTACCTGAATTTTTCCGCTTGACTCCAAAATATCAAGCCCGTCTTTTGATAACCCGTCTGTTATTAATACTTTCAATTTTTTACTCCGTGATTTTTTATAGGGATGAACTCAACGGCATAACAATATATGTAACTGCCGCTTAATGTCAATGCTAAAAGAGCAATAAAGCTAATGAATTTAAACCTTTCAAATTGTTAATTAATTCATATTTGTTATGATTCTATTTCCAATATGAGCGAAGAAGCAAAAATGCCGTTTTTAAAGCACATCGAAGAGCTCCGAAAGAGGCTGCTCTACACGGTTTTGACAATTCTGATATGCTTTATTCCGAGCTACTATTTTTCTGATATTATCTTTGATTTTCTTATGCAGCCCCTCATCGCAAGCCTTCCCGAAGGAAGCACCATGATCTTTACAAGACCAGCCGAGGGCTTTACCACTTACCTGAAGATAGCTTTTTTCGCTTCATTATTCATTTCCGTTCCGGTTCTTCTGTATCAGGCATGGCAGTTTGTAGCTCCCGCGCTTTATAAAAACGAAAAGAAGATTCTGCTGCCGTTTATTTTCTTCGGGTCACTATTTTTTGTTGCAGGCGGCGCATTTTGTTACTATATTGCTTCTCCTCCGGCTTTTAATTTCCTGCTTAATGAATACTCATCGGAATACGTAAAGGCATTCCCATCCATACGGGAAGCGCTTGCTTTTTTTATGGCCCTTATTCTTGGGTTTGGTCTTATATTTGAGTTCCCACTCTTAAGTTTTATTCTGGCAAGAATAGGGGTAGTTACCTCAAAAATGCTAAGCCGAAACAGAAGATATGCGCTTCTTATAAGCTGTGTAATCGCTGCAATTCTAACCCCTACTACAGACGCGCTATCTATGATGTTTATGTTTATTCCGCTTATAATATTTTATGAGCTTGGAATTTTAGTGGCATGGATTTTTGGGAAGAAATCTAATACGGATAATTTCGGTGCAGTTGATGAATAAAAATATATTTCTAATTATAAAAAACCAATATAAATAAATCAGTACAAATTTAATATCCAGAAAACAAATAATCATTATTAAATAAAATGATATTCCTGCTGCTTAATTTCTACATAGTTGTTTCCCATTATCTGTTTATATCCAGATCAGGCATTAAATCTCTGAGAGATAAAATTATTAGCATTTCTATTACTCTTTCATGTCAGATAATACTAACCCAGACCATACTCGGAAGTTTTGCTCTGCTTACGCCCGGTTATCTGGCTGTTTTTAACATTATCATATCAACTACATTAGTATCTCTTTACTTTTTTAAAAGCCGGCAACATAACCACTTTTTTATAAATGAAGATATTAAGGCTATTAATAGTTTTTTACCGAATATTTTCACCCCGTATAATTTATTTGTATCACTTCTGTCTATTATTGCTGCTATCTGGATTATAATTGCAGCATTTTTACTTCCTCCAAGAGGCGTTGATGATCTGGTATACCACCTGCCGGCGATTTTTGAATATATAAAAAGCCAGGAGATTTTTTTGCTGCCTACAAATTTCGCAGTCCATTTTGCTTTCCCAATGAATGCCGAGCTATTGTTCATGTTGCCACTTAATTATATCAAATCTACAACCAGCCTGGGACTGACGCAGTTTATTTATAGCATCATAGGAATGTTCGCGGTTTTTGGCCTGGCAAGAACATTGAAAATTTCTGCAAAAATTTCGTATTTTTGCTCGCACCTTTTCTTTCTTACTCCGCTTGTACTGCTGCAATCGGGGTCAGGATATATAGGGATAATTATAAGCGTGTTTATATTCCTGAGTTTATATCAGCTGGTAAGGCTATATGAGTCTCAAAACAGGGTTCATTTGTTTTTGTTTGGAATGTCGGCGGGGCTTATGATTGGAATGAAATATACCCTTTTTCTAAACCTTTTTATGTTTTTCATTTTACTTGCTCCACTGCTGCTTAAAAGATCCAGATTAGAAATATCCGTACTTTTACTGATAATATTATCGTGCTGCTGCTATTGGTACATAAGAAATCTCGCTTACTTCGGAGATCCGGTTTATCCCCTTTTAAGCCCGGAAGCTATTCACTTAAAACTTCCAAAGACCGCAGGTTTTTATACCCAGCTGGCCGATCTTTATACCAAAATAAAACTGTTATTTACTACAGACGACGGAATAGGAAGTCTCCATGGCGGGTATGGACTTTATTTTTGGTCAGCCGCCGTCCCGGCCTGGATTTATCTTTTTATAAGATGCTTAAAAACAAATATTCAAAACAGGACCACAGAAATTATTATCTGGTCCCAGCTGCTGATAGGGATAGCTATTATAATACTAATACCCGTAGACCGAATCAAATTTCAGGCCAGATATTTTTTGTTTGTTATTGGCATAGGAAGTCTGGCTATAGGATCGATAATATCGCATTTTAGGTATAAAACATATCAGATAGGCATAATAATACTGTGTTGTGTTTCTGCTCTTTTTTCTTTGACTCAGCTTGCTATATCTCAATTGCCAAGCTATTCAATCGACATCCCCATAAAGGATAAGATTAACAAGGCTGATTACGCAAAGCTGAGGTATATAAGATTATCATCATCTATGAATAGTATGGGATTTTTATGGGAAACATTAGACTTTACAACCAGACATCATGAAAAAGGACTGAACGTTTATTTTGCAATGAGTTATTATCCTTTTGCCGCTTCTTTTTACGGAAGCAAATTACAAAATAGAGTTTGGAACTTCGACAGAAACAATGAGAATATGCCAGACGCATTCTTATTCTTCGAATCTGCTCCATCAAGGATTAAATATATAAAAAGGAAATTTACATCTGCGCAATTAATGTCTAACCATGATTATGAATTGGTAGACAGATCGGGTTATTCCTATTTTTTTCTCAACAAAAAATTCCTGGCAGATGATTCAGCAATCTATAATTCACTTTTAGAACATTATAAAAGGTATTTTATAAACGAAATAGAATCAGCCAAACTGCTTGTGCCTTATTTAGATAAAGATACGCCAGTAATTACATCACACTACATAGGATTTGGACTCAGATATTTGAAATATACGAATATAATAAATAATGAAATTTATACTCTCCCGGTTGGAAAGGAAAAGGAGTTTATAAACATCTTAGATTCTAAAAATTTTTATACGATTAATAAATTTATAGAAAATCATGAAGCATCAGTAAAACATAAATTCAACTTCAACAAAGAATCCATAGCTCTAATATTAAACCAATAAAAAGAACAAACATATTAATAATGGAAACAAAACTGGCAAAACATATTCTATTTTTTATAATAGCTGTTTTTACTTTCGCGCATTTTTATTATATGTATGATCATTATTTTAAATCTTTTCCCAGAATGTTCGAAATTTTATCAATAATCCCAAAATACTTTTATCATTTAATATTTTAAAGACAGGTACATAATTAATATATGATAAATAACAAAAACTAATTGAAATAAATCTGTAAAAATTTAATATTTTAGAACCAAAATTAAACTTATTGAGGAAGCGAATATGCCAAATGCTAAAAAAACTTATGACTTAAGACATCCGATTACGTATAAGAGACAGACCGAACCCTTTGATGTGGAATGGTACAAGAATGAAGATAAAAAAAACTGGGTGCTTCCAAAAGTACTGAAAAAGCAGGCAAAGGAACTTGGCAAAAAGCCGTTTCTGCAGTTCGGCGCTAAAAAACCGATTAGTTTTTTTGGTACAAACCAGTTAGCAAATAAGCTTGCAAACGGACTTACAAAGCTTGGAATTGAAAAAGGCGATAAGGTTGCAGTCTACATGCCAAACTCTGATGACTATGTAATAACATGGTTTGGAATACTCAAGATGGGTGCAGTGATGGTGCCGATAAACACAGCCTACAAAATGGATTTCCTTCAGTACATAATAGACAGCTCTGACTCCAAGGTGCTCTTCATAGCAGAAGAATATTTAGACAGGATGCCTCCGATTGCAAAGAAGATACCTCAGCTAAAACACGTGATAGTATGGAACAGAGACGGCGGTGAGAAGTTCGATAAGCACGGGTTTAATTTTAGAAAAATGACCTCTTTTGCCAAATTCATGAAGGGCCAAAGAACAGCAGAGCCAAAGGTAGAAATCACATTTATGGATCACGCAAGGCTTATGTATACCTCCGGCACTACGGGTAGATCGAAGGGAGTAGTAAGACCGTGTGCCGCAGACTACTCAAGCGCCTATAACTACTGTCAGATTATGGACGTAGGCCCTGATGACGTGTGCTTTACGTGTCTTCCGCTGTTTCATTCAAACGCCATGGTAATGAGCGTTTACCCGGCGCTCATAAAAGGCTGCAAGGCAGTGGTTGAAGAAAAATACAGCGCAAGCCAGTTTTGGAACTGGATTAAAGATTACGGCGTTACAAAGTTTAATATTGTCGGCACAATGTCTTATTTCATGTGGAATTCACCGGTCGTACCAGAAGAAAAACAGCACAAGACTAAACTAGTACTTGGCTCTCCCGCACCCCACGACATCATAAAAGATTTTATGAAAAGGTTTAATATTCAGTTCATGGAAGGCTACGGCCTTACAGAGATAGGCCAATGTACATGGATGAGACCCGGTGAGCCTTTCAGGGTAGGCTCCTGCGGAAAGGAAGCGCCGGGGTATGAAATTAAAATTGCCGACCCTGACACAGACGAAGAGCTGCCAAGAGGACAGGTGGGGGAAATTATTGTCCGCCCCAGGACACCGAACGTGATGCTCCATTACTACAATAAGATGTATGAAAAAACCGTTTCTGATTTCAGGAATTTCTGGTTTCATACCGGTGATGCGGGAAGGATGGATAAGGACGGCTACATATATTTTGTAGACAGAGTTAAGGACTATATAAGGAGAAGGGGCGAAAATATAAGCTCATTTGAGCTTGAAAAAATAGTTAGCTCCTATCCAGATATCAAAGAATCAGCAGCCGTTGCGGTAAAAGAAGAAAGGGGCAAGTATGCCGAAGACGAAGTGATGATTGTTGTCGTGTCGGAAAAAGGCAAAAAGATTGACTTTGTTAAACTCATGAAGTATTTAGAGCCAAGGATGCCGTATTTTATGATCCCCAGGTTTGTAAGAGTCGATAAATCACTGCCTAAAACCGGGACCCAAAGGGTACAGAAAAACAAGCTCAGAGAAAAAGGCGTTACAAAAGACACTTGGGACAGAGAAAAGGCGGGATATAAAATAAAACGTTAGTTTAAGAATTTAGTTTTTCTGCTCTAAAACTAAAGCGACAGTCTGTGTAATAATTTTGTCATCCTTTATGACAAAAGTGTCCGTGCCAAAAGGGATCCTGTAGTTCTCAGACTCTGCGCTCCAGATTAAGTATGCAATATCATCGTTGATGATCTTTTTGGATAGTTCAAAATCACATCCGGGCGGCACTACATCTGTTATAAACTTACTAAATAGGGCGGTTATTTCATTTAAATTACTCAGTGTTCGTTCGGGGGTAATAAGTATAGAGCTCTCGGTGTAGTCAAGCATCAATTCATCTATATCTCCATCTCCAAAAGCTTCTAAGTGATGGTCTATTACTGCCTTTGTTTTAGCGCTCATTTTTAATACCCCCCATGATTTACAGTCTTAGAATTTACAATCCTGGAAATGGAATAAAAATATATTTAAGCAGAGGAATATTTGATGTCCAGGGGCCTTCCTACTTCAGGCTGCCGCACCTTCCAGATAAGCCCGTCATATATAAAATGCAGAAAAGAGCTTCCTACTATATAGATTACAAAGGCGTTTTGATCTATTTTCATTCCCACAAGACTTAAAACCACTATAACGGCAGAAAATACTCCGCTATAAAGCCACTGCT
>JABAHS010002208.1_pt4 | contig 11244 bp, 9 predicted proteins | sample 7062111 | NCBI WGS metagenome assembly JABAHS01 (sample SAMN14534600, study PRJNA622989) | marine sediment metagenome | biome: marine biome [ENVO:00000428]; feature: marine pelagic biome [ENVO:01000023]; material: deep marine sediment [ENVO:00002113]; isolation source: pool of 4 deep marine... | reverse complement strand
CTAATCGTTGCCGGTGGAGACGAAGTAGCGCTCGATGAGATCGGCGTCGTCGAAATGGCGAAGCCCCACGAACAGCGTCGCGTGCCTTCCCCATTGACGCATGGCGCCCGGCTCCGCAATGCCCATGGGCCAGAAGAACCAGCGCTCGCCCCGTTCCGTGCCGCGAACCAGGCCATCCGGCTCGAAAAGGCTGCGCCGCTGCCCGTGCGCTTTCGGCAGCGAACGCAGGGAGTCGTCGTCAGCGATGCTGTAGGCCTGGCCCGCCGATACCTGGTCGTCGAAATACAGGCGCTGAAGATAGTGCGTGCGATGGGCGAGCCGCAGCACCACTCTGCCCGGCCCCGGGCTAACGCGCTGCGGCACCAGCGGCGGCTCCTCGTAGCGCCCGCTCGGCGGTCTCTCGCGCAGGCGCGTGGTCGGCACGAACATGTGGTAGCAGCCGCAGTTGTGCATGCTGTCGTACATGAGCGGCCGGCCGTCGGCTGCCAGGGTTATTCGCAAAGTGATGCCGTCGAGTCGGCCCGAGAGCATGTCGAAGTCGCCCTCGGCAGGCCGGGACGGGAACCACGCGGAGTAGACGAGCTGCACGAGCGTGCGTCCCTCGAAGCGCGTGTGCGCGACGCGGCCGAACACCACCGGCCTGCGGACGTCGACCGATGGATTTCCGTCATCGGCCCAGAATGGCGCGCCAATGCGGTCGTTGTCGTCGACGACGTCGATCTCGTAAACGGGGGCAAAGGTCTCGAGCAGGCGTTCACGCTCGAGCGCCGACAACGACGGCATTCCGAGCGGCTCGCGTTGCGCGCCGCGCAGCTTCGCTTCGAGGGCGGGCGCCGCGATCGGCGCCGGCGCCGGCGCCGGCGGCGGCACGTAACGCACCAGGCGACCCGCGACGGCGAGCGCATCCAGTGAGCGGTCGAATTCCTCCCGCGTGCTCTTCTGATAAGCCTCGACTCCGGAGATGAACGGTACCGATGTGAAGGGGTACAGGCCGAAGACACGCTTGGCGATACTGTAGTCGTCGAGAACGCGCGCATTCTCGAGGAGCACTTTGCGGTCATCGGGAGAATCGAGAACAGCGTCGATGAGCACGTCGGCGCAGGCAGAGAGTCGGCCCGCGACATCGGCACCGAGCTCGCTCCTGAGATCGGCAGGCAGATTCTGCAGCTCGAAATGCCGCGCCCGGCGATCCAGCGCTTGCAGGTGGCGGACCCAGGCCTCGAAGTCGTCGCCGTCGGCGGCCGGCTTGACCGCATCGGCGGCGAAGAATCGCTCGATGCGCAGGTATGGAAACCCGTCGATACGCGCGGACTGCCCATCGGCGACACCGGCAGCCTCTGTCCGCGCATCCACGCTCCGGTAAAGATCCCGGCACGCCTCGACGCGTGCGTTGACGGCGTCGAAGACCGCCTCGCCCGCGGGAGGACGCGCAGCGCATGCCGCCAGAGCCAGCGTCATGGCCACACAACCGATTGTTCCGAGCCGATGCTTCACCGCAATGTTTCCCGAGCCAGGTACAAAACGGCGCTGTAGCGGACGATCTTACCGGCTGCGATGAAAAACAGCGCGCTCTGCCAGGACACGCGCAGCCAGCCGGCGGCCGCGCACAGCGGGTCACCGATGACCGGCACCCAGGATAGCAGCAGCACCGGGCTGCCGTAGCGTCGAACGCGCTCGACCGCGGGATAAAGCCCGGGCCGCTGGAGCCGTCCCGCCGGAAGCAGCCGACCGATGAGCCAGGAGCTCATGCCGCCGAGGGTGTTACCCGCCGAGGCTACCGCCAGCAGCGTGAGCGGCGCGTGCTGCTCGGCGTGCACCAGGTAGGCGAGCACCGCCTCCGACCCTCCCGGCAGCAAGGTCGCGGACACGAACGCGCTCGCGAACAGCCCCCAGAGTCCGGTGAGCGCTTCGTTCACCGCCCGGGGTGTTCGCCGCGCGCCCGCCGCCGATTCGCGAAAACGCCACCGAGCAGCACCAGGGCCGCCAGGGCGATGACCGCAACGTCGCCGCTTCGCGCATAAGGCGTCATGCCTTGCATGGGAAATATCTCACCTTCGAGGACCTGCACCTCGAACTGCGGCACCCGTGCCACCATGACGCCGTCGGGAGCAACGATCGCCGTGATGCCCGTGTTGGTCGAGCGCAGCAGATAGCGGCCGGTCTCGAGGGCACGCGCGCGCGCAATCTGCATGTGCTGATGCGGACCGATGCTGGTGCCGAACCAGGCGTCGTTGCTGACGGTGACGAGCACCGCCGCCTCGGGCAGCGCCGCCAGGACCTCGTTCCCGAAGGCAATCTCGTAGCACACCGAGATACCGAGGCGATGACCGCCGGCCTCGAGCAGCTCCTGGCCCGCGGCACCGGCGCTGAAGTCCGCCACCGGCAGGCCGAGCGCCTCGGTCACGGGCCGGATGAGCGCGTCCAGGGGCAGGTACTCCCCGAATGGCACCAGATGGCGCTTGTGATAGACCATCTCGCGCCTGCCGACCACGAACACGCTGTTGTAGAAGCGCTGCTTGTCGCGATCGAGCACGGGCACACCGAATACGACGTGGCTGTCGTGGGCGCGCGCCTCGCGTGCCAGCCGCTCGACATACCCGTCGAAGCTCGCGCGCAGTCCCGGAAGCGCGCTTTCCGGCCAGACGATCAGATCGGCATCCCAGTGCGCGCGCGTCAGCGTGAGATAACGTTCCAGGGTCGGGCCGCGCATCTCGGCAAGCCATTTGCGATCCTGGGACATGTTCCCCTGCACCAGCGCGACCCTGATCGCGTCACCCGCCGGCGCCGTCCATCTCACCATGGCGAGCAGCCCGGCTCCCGCCCATATCACGACGAGAACNNNNCCCGCACTGGCGGCCACGGCCCACCCGCTCAGATGGATACCGCCCACCGGCGCGAGTCCCTTGAGCGGTGAATCGAGCTGGCTGTAGCCCAGCTGCAACCAGGTGAAGCCGGTGAAGAACCAGCCCCGCACCCATTCGGCCAGCACCCACGCGGCCGGCATGAGCACGAGCAGCTGGGCGCGTCGGTCGACGATACCGAGTCGGCGCACGCCGTAGCCGACCAGGGCCGGATAGAGAGCCAGAAACATCACCAGCAGGCCTGTCAGGAACAGCGCCCAGCCGATGGCGATGTGGTTGAACTGAAAGCTTTCGTGGATCCAGAAGACACCGAATCCAAAGGCGGCGAGACCGTAGATCCAGCCGCACACGAAGGCGCGGCGCGCGGGCATCTCGAGCCATACGAAAAACAGCACCGCGACCGAGAGCGGCGCGATGGGGAAGGCATCGAAAGGCGCGAAGGAAAGCGGCAGTGCGAGCCCCGCGATCGCGCATGCGATCAGATCGCGCCGGCCGTCCAGCCTCATGCTCGACCGCGCCCGGCCACGCCGGATGTCAGGCGCCGGCTCGCTCCGCCGAGAGCACGCGCAGCAGATGGACGCGACGCTTGTCGGCGCGCAGCACTTTGAAGGTGACACCGCCGATTCGCGTCGTCTCGCCACGCCTCGGCAGACGGCCGAACGCCTTGATTACCAGACCGCCGATGGTGTCGAATTCCTCGTCACTGAAGTCGGTGTCAAAAAACTCGTTGAAGTCCTCGATCGGCGTGATCGCCTTGACCGTGCACTCACCGTTCTTGAGGCGTCGGATCAGGGTGCCTTCTTCGATGTCATGCTCATCCTGGATCTCACCCGTGATCTGCTCGAGAACGTCCTCGATGGTAACGAGTCCCGCTATGCCGCCGTATTCATCGACGACGATGGCCATGTGGTTGCGATTCTCGCGAAACTCCCTCAACAGCACGTTCAAGCGCTTGCTCTCGGGAACGAACACCGCCGGGCGCATGACGTCGTCCATGTCGAATTCGCTGTCTCCGTTGCGCGCATAGTAGGCGAGCAGATCCTTCGCGAGCAGGATCCCTTCGACCTCATCGCGATTATCACCGATGACAGGGAAACGCGAGTGTCCCGACTCGGTCACCGCGGCGATGAACTCATCAGGTTGGCTGCCCGAGTTCACGACCACCATCTGCGCACGCGGCACCATGATGTCGCGCACCTGCATCTCGCTGACGTGCAGCACGCCCTCGATCATGGCCAGCGCCTGGGCATCGAAGAGGTTGCGCTGCTCGGCGTCGCGGAGCACGTCGATCAGCTGCTCACGGTCCTGCGGCTCGCCGCTCAGAGCCTTGTTGAGCCGGGAAAGCCAGGACGGTGTCCCGGAGCCGTTACCGTTTTCGGGAGAGTCCACGCTCATGAGAGATCCGATGATTCGTAGGGATTGCCGAATCCGAGGCCTGCGAGAATGCGCGCCTCCATTGCCTCCATCGCCTCGGCATCGACGTCGCCATCGTGAGTGTGGCCGAGCAGATGAAGCGTGCCGTGCACGATCATGTGCGCCCAATGCGCATTCACGCTCTTCGATTGCTCGTTCGCCTCGTGCCGCACGACGGGCGCGCAGACTACGATGTCTCCGAGGATCGATACCTCGGCCCCCGGTGGGGAGTCGAAAGAAAACGAGAGAACATTGGTGGGGCCTGTATTGCTTCGGTAACGGCTGTTCAGATGCGCGCTCTCCGCCTCGTCGACAATGCGAACGGTGAGCTCGGCCCCGTCCCGTACATCGCCCACCGCGGCCGTCGCCCAGGCACGAATACTCTCGGGATCCGGTAGGTCGTCTTCTTCGCTGGCTATCTGCACGTTCACTTCGAGCGTCATTCCCGTTCGTCTTCCCTGCCCCCGCCATTGCGATCCTCGTACGCGTCGTAGGCATCGAGGATGCGGGCAACCAACGGATGGCGGACGACGTCCCTCGAGTCGAAAAACGTGAAGCTGATGCCGTCGACACCGCGCAGCACGTCTATCACGTGCCGCAGACCCGAGCGCTGTCCACGTGGCAAGTCGATCTGGGTGATGTCGCCGGTGATGACCGCGGTCGAACCGAACCCGATTCGAGAAAGGAACATCTTCATCTGCTCTACCGACGTATTCTGGGCCTCGTCGAGTATGATGAANNAAACCGAGCATCTCCTGGAGCGCATCGTATAGCGGGCGCAGGTAGGGATCGACCTTCTGCGCCATGTCACCGGGCAGAAAGCCCAATCGCTCTCCCGCTTCCACCGCGGGGCGCACCAGAACGACCCGGCGCACGGACTCGCTCTCGTAGGCCTCGACGGCACAGGCAACGGCGAGATAGGTCTTGCCGGTGCCGGCAGGACCGATCCCGAAATTGATGTCGTGGAGAAAAATGTTACGCAGGTATTTCGTCTGATTGGCGCCGCGGCCGCGGATATGACCTCGACGAACCTTGACGACAACCTCGTCGTCGCGCCGTTCCTCGAGGGCATCGGCGATTCCCGCTTCGTGCAGATAAAGGTGCACGCGCTCGGCGGTCAGCGTCTCCGCCTCGGCATCGGCATACATTCGACGCAGAATCTCACCGGCCGCGCGCGCGCCCTCGGGGGCGCCGCTCACCTGAAAACTGTTGCCTCGACTGACGATGTCGACATTGAGCCGGCGTTCGAGCTGCTTCAAATGCTGGTCGAACGGCCCGCACACGTTCGCCAGCCGCTCATTGTCGGCGGGCTCCAACCGTATGTCGCAAACGGTGTCGAGATCTTGCTTGGGTTGAACGCTCAAATGTAGTGATGAATACCTGGGCTGTGACGGAGTGACTGCGCGGGGACCTCAGGCGACGGCGGATGGACGCGTCGCGATGTCCACGAGCTTGCCACGAAGACTGTTGGGCAGGGCTTCTGTAATGAGCACGTCGACGAACCGGCCAATGTGATTCGGCCCGGCCGGAAAGTTGACGACCCGATTGTTCTCTGTTCGCCCCGAGAGTTGTCGCGAATCCTTTTTCGACGGGCGCTCCACCAGCACGCGTTGTATCGTGTCCACCATCGACTCGCTGACGGTCATGGCGAGCGTGTTGATGCGTGCCTGGAGAGCGGCAAGGCGCTTGCTCTTCAGCTCTCGCGGCACCGTGTCGGCAAGCTCGGCCGCCGGCGTGCCGGGACGCGGGCTGTAGATGAAGCTGAAGGAGTGATCGAAACGAACCTCGTCGATGAGGCTCATGGTCTGCTCGAAATCAGCGTCGGTCTCGCCGGGAAATCCGACAATGAAGTCCGAGGAAAGGCTGATGCCCGGCCGCACCTCGCGAAGCCGAGCCACTTTCTTCTTGTAATCTTCTACGGTGTAGTTGCGTTTCATCAAATTGAGAATTCGGTTACTTCCACTCTGCACCGGCAAATGCAGATGGCTTACGAGCTCGGGAACCTCCCCGAAAACGGCGGTCAACTCTTCGGAAAACTCACCGGGATGCGAGGTCGTAAACCGAATCCTCTCGATACCATCTATAGCAGCCGTGTATGAGATGAGCAAGGCAAGGTCGCAGGTCCCGCCGTCGTGCGTGGGCCCGCGGTAAGCGTTCACATTCTGGCCGAGATAGGTGATCTCCCGCACTCCCTGCTCGGCGAGGGCCGCGGTCTCGGCAATGACGTCGTCGAACGGGCGGCTGAACTCCTCCCCGCGGGTGTAGGGCACCACGCAGAACGAGCAGTACTTGCTGCAGCCTTCCATGATGGAGACGTAGGCGCTCGGACCGTCGGCGCGTGGCTCCGGCAGGCAATCGAATTTCTCAATTTCCGGAAACGAGACATCCACCTTCGGTGCACGCGAGCGCGCGAGTGCGTCGATGAGCTCCGGCACCCGGTGCAGCGTTTGCGGTCCGTAGACGATGTCGACATACGGCGCGCGCGCCTGGATGGCGGCGCCCTCCTGGCTCGCCACGCAGCCGCCGACGCCGATAATGAGCTCGGGTCGCGCCCGCTTCCACGTGCGCCAGCGCCCCAGCTGGGAGAACACCTTCTCCTGGGCCTTCTCCCGCACCGAGCAGGTGTTGATGAGCAGGACGTCGGCATCTTCCGGCACCTCGGTACGCTCGAGCCCGTGGGACGCGGCGAGCAGATCGGCGGTGCGCGCCGAGTCGTACTCGTTCATCTGGCAGCCGAATGTCTTGATATAGAGCTTTCGCGTCATTCCTCGTCCCGCTTGATGCGGCCGGTAAACGTACACTTTTTGGACCCGCTTTTCCACGCAAACGGCCGCCCTGCGGGGTGCCCCCGGGGGCGCCGCACGGCGGCGCTCATGGGGTCACGAGGCCGTCGGGCAGGTCGAGGCAGGCCGCGGCGGACGCCACCGGCCGCGTCGGCCGCCAGCGCCCGAGGGCCTCGCCGAGGGCGACCTTCTCCTCCTCGAGCAGCACCCCGCCGAGGGCGTTGGCGCCGATCTTTCCGAGGATCACGCTGCGCTCGTCGACGCGCTCGTAGAGCCGCTGCTGCGCGGCCATGACCGAGAACCAGAAGTAGGCCCGCAGGGGGTTCTCGTTCTCCGGCCGCCCGTCGGCGTAGCCGGGGCCGGGGACGCCGCCACCGGTTCGGAAGTACTCGGCCAGAAACCAGACCGCGCGCATCACCTGCGGCCCGCCGCGGCGCTCGTGTGCGATTAGGCAGTACCAGCCCATGGCCTCGGTCACGTCGCGTTCGACCCCGACGCCTTTGAGGTAAAGGCCGGCCAGCGTGTCGCGGGCGCGCACGTCGCCCGCGCCCGCGAGCGCCTGCAGCTCCGGCAGCGCACGTGCGAAATCGCCGCGCTCGAGCTGCTCCAGGGCCGTCTCCAGATCGGCCCGCGCCGGCGCCACGCCGCACAGCGCACAGGCGAGCGCGCAGGCGAGGCCCGTCAGCCGGGCTCGAAGGACCATTCGCGCCATCCCGCAAGGGCGGGAAAATACAGGCCGAGGCGTATGGGGCGGGATTCCATCGCCGCGAACAGTCGCGCGTAGCGCTGCAGCTGCTCCCGGTAACGCTGCTGCTCGCGATCGAGAAACGCGTCCACGTCGCCGCCCTCGTGGCGCCCGGACTTGTAGTCGACGATCCAGCGCACGCCGTCGGCGTCGACGAAGCTGCGATCGACGACCACGTCGACGAGCGCACCGGCGTCGAGGCCGGTGAGGGCGAACTCGCTGCGCGCGCCGGCGTGGGCGGGATCGAGCAGCCAGCGGCCGCGCTCGTCCGCCACCACGGCGGCGAGCGCTTCGGCAACCCGCTCCAGGGTCCCGGCCAGCTCCTGTTCGGGAATGCCGAGACCCGCCAGCATCGCCCGCCACGCCGGGCGCCGGCGTGCCAGGCGTGCCGCGTCCCAGGCTTCGGCGCCGTCGCGGGAGATCTCCATGAGCGCGCGATGCACCACCGTGCCCACGTGGCGCGCGGTCTCGCCGGCCCAGTCGAACTCCACGGCAAGCGCATTGCGATCCGCGGGCGGCTCGAGCCGATGGTCGCGGGCCTCGACCGCCGCCGGCGGCGGCGGCGGGCTCCAGCCGGGGGGCACGCGCCGCAGCTGCCGGATCGGCGCCGCGCGCAGGGCGGGCGCGGCCAGCGGCGCGTCCCGGTCCGCGCGCGCGAGCGCTTCCTCGAAGCTGCCCTGCAGCGCCGGCCAAAGGCGCCCCAGCAGGCTGGATTTCCCCGGTGCCACCAGCGTGGCGCCGTCGTTGACCGCGACGGTGCCGAGCAGGTGCAGCGTCCTGCGTGCCCGCGTGGCCGCCACGTACAGGAGCCGGCACTGCTCGTGCCGGTCCTTTTCCGCCTCCAGGCCGCGCAGGTAGTCGTAGATGGGCGGCTCGGCCTCGCTCGGCGATGGCACCGGCGCCAGCAGGATGTTGCTGTCCTCGGACTCACCGGCGCGCTTGGTCCAGGCGAGCAGACGGCGCTCGTCGGCGCGCACGCCGCGCTCCAGCGACGGCACGATGACGACGTCGAACTCGAGACCCTTGGCCTTGTGGATGGTCATGACCTCGACGTCGGCATCCTCGACCTCGGTGACGGCGAAGAGCCGCGCGGCGCGGCGCGTCAGCTCGTCGCCGTCAACGGGCGCGCCGGAGGCGTCGAAGCCGTCGAGCAGCTCGAAAAAGGCCCCGGCGTTGGCGAGCTCGCCGCGGCCGACGCAGGCCGGGCCGCCGAGCGCCGCCCAGGCGCCCTCGACCCAGCGGCGCAGCGCCCGCCGGCCGCGCTCGGCCACGGCCGCATCGAGAATCGACCGCACGCCCTCGGCACGCCGGCGCCCGTCGGCGCTGAGCGCCGGGCAGGCGTCGAGGTCCGCCAGCAGATCCAGCATCGGCGTGTCGTGGTCCCCGCCGGCGATGGCATGAAGATCGGCGAGCGTCAGCCCGCACCAGGGAGCACGAAGCAGCGCCAGCCAGGCGACGCGATCCGCCGGATGCAGAAGCGCGCGGGTGAGCGCCATGAGATCTTCCACCACCGGCACCTGCGCGAGCGGCTCGATGTCGACGCCCCGATAGCGGATGCCGGCCTCGCGCAGGCGCGGCAGGATCGCCTGCAGATGCGTGCGCGTGCGCACGAGCAGCGCAACGCTCGCCTGCGGATCGTCGCGACGCGCCCCCGCGACGAGCGCCGCCACCCGCTGCGCCTCGCGCTCGCGGGCGTCCTGCTGTTCGCCATCGCCCTCAGCGGCGCCGTCGAGCAACGCGTGCACGCACACGCCCGCGCCCGCGCCCGCGCCCGCGCCGGGCGCGACGCTGGCCCGCGACGGCGTGTAGCTCACCGCCCCGGCGATGGCGTCGTCGCGCGCGGACATGACCTGCGGAAACACCTCGTTGACCCACGCGACGATGTCCGGCAACGAGCGGAAGTTGGCGGCGAGGCGCAGCGACTCGACGGGCAAGCCGGCCAGCCCGTGCGCGGCCACGTCCAGGAACAGGCCCACGTCCGCCTCGCGGAAGCGGTAGATGGACTGCATGGGATCGCCGACCAGGAACAGCGTGCGCCCGTCGTCCGGCGCCCAGCCCTCGGTGAGCTGCTGCAGCAGCGCGAAGTGACTGTGCGAGGTGTCCTGGAACTCGTCGACCAGGATGTGGCGGATGCGGTAATCGAGCGCCAGCGCGAGATCGGTGGGCGCTTCGTCGGCGCCGAGCGCCTGGCGCGCCGCGTTGGTGATCTCGGAGTAGTCGACCCGGGCACGCTCGGCGAACACCACGCGCAGGCACGCGGTGGCGACCGGCAGCACGTCGAGCAGCGCATCGAGCACCTGCCACTGGCCCTCGGTGTAGGCGGGCTCCGGCAACCGGGCAACGCCGGCGAGCGCCTTGCACAGGGCGCCTGCGCCGACGAGATCGTCGAGCAGCGCGTGCGCCCGTGCGCGCATCTCCTGTAGGTGCGGCTGCTTGTCGGCGGGAAACCCGTCGCGGCGCGTCAACGACTTGCGCAGGGCGCCCGCCTTGGTGAGCAGCACCGCGCCAATGCCCTGCCAGAGCGGCCGATCGGCGGGTGAGGCGCCGGGTAACGCGGTCAGCCCGGCGCACGCCACGGCTGGCGAATCGGCGCCCGCCGCCGCCAGGTTCTCGCCCGCAAACGCGCACGCGGCGACCAGCTCGTCGGCGAGATGCGCGGGCACCGCCGAGCGCAACGCGGCGAGCGCGTCGCCGACGGCCCGCTCGAGCTCGCGCTCGAGCTCGGCGCGCCGCGCGGTGCCAGCGGCGCGACCCGGAAGCAAGTAGCGCAACCACTGGTCGCGCCGCGAGAGCATCTCCACCAGCATCGATTCGAAGCGTCTGACGTCGCCGTCGAGGTGCGTGATCAGCTTCGCGATCGCATCGCTCCAGGACGTGTCCTCGTTGAGCAACGTCACCACCTCGCGGGCGGCCTGCCGGTAAAGCGGCGAAGCGTCCTCGACGATGGACGCATCGCCACCGAGACGCGACAGCCACGGCATCTGCGTGGCAATGGCGAGACACAACGCATCGATGGTGAGGATGCGCATGCGCGCCGGCTGCGCCTCGAGTGACCAGCTTCTCTCGGCATCGCGCGCGAGCACGGCGCGCGCGAGCGCGAGGGTCGTGCGCTCGTGCCGATCGAGCGCGTCATCCTCGCCGCCGGCACGGCCCTTCGCGAGCGCATCGAGGATGCGCTCGCGCATCTCGCCCGCCGCCTTGCGCGTGAACGTGATAGCGATGATCTCCTCGGGATCATCGACGCCGGCGAGCAGCCGCAGGTAGCGTTGAATGAGCAGGCCCGTCTTTCCCGATCCCGCCGGAGCCTGCACGACAAAGGAGCGCCGCGCATCGAGCGCGGCGTCGCGCACGTGTTGATCGCTCGGCTCGTGCGACGTCACTGCTCGTGGATCCGGCAAAGCGGCTGCAAGCGGCAGTGTCGACAGGTGGTCGCGGGCGATTT